>Ga0208038_1000483_pt1 | contig 32164 bp, 26 predicted proteins | sample June2015DPH_16_1_FD_184714 | JGI IMG/M metagenome (GOLD analysis project Ga0208038, IMG submission 184714) | Peatland microbial communities from SPRUCE experiment site at the Marcell Experimental Forest, Minnesota, USA - June2015DPH_16_100... | ecosystem: Environmental > Terrestrial > Soil >...
AGGCGACGCGCCTCGCTCACTTCCATCCCGCCGTACTTCGCCTTCCAGCGGTACAGGCTCCCGCGTGTGATCCCGTGCCGCCGGCACAGCTCGTCGGGTGCTATCCCAGCCTCCGCCTCCTTCAGGACGGCGATGATCTGTTCTTCGTTAAAGCGACTCTTGCGCACGACTCCTCCTCTCTGGCCCTGAGCGGGCCATCCTACATGGAGAAGTTACATTCCCGCTGGACTAATTTCTGGGGGGCAGGTCAGGGCAAGTGCTTTATAAGGATGTTTTCGGAAAGCCACATGAAACTAGGTACTGCGTTCGCTATTACCCGAACAAGACATCGACCCGCCAACGCGGATTTTACCCCGAAGGCCCCACCGAATACCTGAAAGTGACTTAACAAAACCAAGATGAGCAGGCAAGCCAGTAGTCGGCCTAAACAAGCGGCTCTCGCACAAACGGGGCCGCCTTTTCTGTCTTGCACAAAAATCGGCTTGGCTGCACAAGAACTAGGCATTTAAGGATGCCTTTCTGTGCAAAGCCAGGGGGGGTGGGGTGCCTTAAAAGTTAACGGTGGGCCGCAAGGTATAAACCCCGAGCCGGACGGTGGCGCGGACTACTTTCCCGCAGTCCGCCAACTCCTCCTGCCGGTGTAAAATCAAAGGTCGCGAATTTCCGCGCCCAACATTCCATCCTGGAAAGGAATTCATAATGGCAACCATGGAAGCCCCGCCGCGTCTGCAAGTTCGCTTGCACGGAGGCGCGTTCAAGAATGAGACGTTCATCGATTTCACCAAAGAAGAGAACGTGCGCAAGATGCGAGCCGCCATCGATAAAGTGCGTGGCCAACTGGGCCGCGAGTACGATCTGATCGTCGGCGGCAAGCGCCTCAAGACCTCCGGCAAGATCCGTTCCATCAATCCCGCCAAGCCTTCGGAGGTGGTCGGCGTTCACCAGAAAGCCGGCATTGAGCACGTCGAGCCCGCCGTGAACGCCGCTCTCGGCGCGTTCGCCCATTGGAGCCGCACTTCGGCCGAGGAGCGTGCGTCCCTCCTGTTCCGCGTCGCCGATGTGATGCGCGAGCGCAAGCTCGAATACATGGCCTGGCTGGTATTTGAAGTTTCGAAGAACTGGCTGGAGGCCGACGCCGATATCTCCGAGGCCATCGATTTTTGCGAGTTCTACGCGCGCGAGGCCCTGCGCTTCGCCAAAACCGAGCCGCCCTTGCAATTGCCGGGCGAGCGCGACACGCTGACCTACATTCCGCTCGGCGTCGGCGCCGTGATTCCGCCGTGGAATTTCGCCTGCGCCATCATGGTTGGCATGACCGTCGCGTCGATCGTCACCGGCAACACCGTTGTCCTGAAGCCGTCGAGCGATTCGCCGACGATTGCGGCGAAGTTCGTCGAACTGCTCGAAGAATGCGGAATGCCCGAAGGCGTGGTGAACTTCTGCCCCGGCAGCGGCGCGAGCTTTGGCGATGCGGTGGTGGCGCATCCGAAGGTTCGCTACGTCGCTTTCACCGGCTCGCGCGAAGTTGGATTGCACATCAACCAGAATGCCGCGCAGCAGCAGCCGGGCCAGCTCTGGATCAAGCGCACCATCCTCGAAATGGGCGGCAAAGACGCCATCGTCGTCGATGCCGACGCCGATATCGACTCCGCCGTCGAAGGCGTAGCCGCGTCAGCTTTCGGCTTCCAGGGCCAGAAGTGCTCGGCCTGCTCGCGCGCCATCGTCGACGAACGCATCTACGACAAGTTCCTCGAGAAACTGAAGTCCCGCGCCGAGCGCATTACCGTCGGCGATCCCACTGCAAACCCGAACATGGCTGCCGTCATCAACGAGGGTTCGATGAATGCCATCCTCCGCTATATCGAGATCGGCAAGAAAGATGGACGCCTCATCACCGGCGGCGCGCGCGACACCAAAGCTAGTTCCGAAGACGGCTACTTCGTTCAGCCGACCGTGATTGCCGACATCCCGGCAAAGTCGCCGCTCGAGCAGGAAGAGATCTTCGGCCCGGTGCTGGTGGTGATCAAGTCGCGCAACTTTGATCACGCGCTCGAAATCGCCAACGACACCGAGTTCGGCCTGACCGGCGCCATCTACAGCAGCTCTCGCGAAAAACTCGATCGCGCCGTGCGCGAGTTCCACGTCGGCAACCTCTACCTGAACCGCAAGTGCACGGGAGCGATGGTGGGCGCGCATCCCTTCGGCGGCTTCAACATGTCGGGTACCGATTCGAAGGCCGGCGGCCCGGACTACCTGTTGCTCTTCACGCAAGCGAAAAGCGTCGGCGAGAAGATCGGATAGCGGGATGACAATTTATGAAAGGTATCAAAAAATCGTGTTATAGCCTCGGGCCATGCTAGCGAAACGCGTGTTTCCCGATTGCGTTCTATGGGGCGTGATCCTATCGGTTTCCATCGCTTTTGCCCAATCCGTCCATCGGGAGATTGTTATTGAGGACGACCGCGAGCCCGCTCCACGTTTTCACGCCAAGACGCTTGAAGGCGAGCAGTTCACCAACGATTCGACAAAAGGGAAGGTGGTTCTGTTTCAGTTCTGGACCACGTGGTGTCCGTACTGCAAGAGCGAGGAATCGCTGGTGAACGACATCACCACGGAATTTGCCGATAAGGGTCTGGTCGTGCTCGCGGTGGATGTGGGCGAGTCCAAGCGAGTTGTGCAGCAATATTTGAAAGACCATCCTCGCAAGTGCCGCATCGTGATGACCGGCGACACGAATCTGGCAGCGATGTACGCAGCCAACCGTTATCCCATCTACGTCGTCGTCGATCGCGAAGGCAAGATTGTCGATACGCTACGCGGAGCGGGTGGAGAGAGGCGCCTTCGCAAGTCGCTAGCCCGCGCCGGTCTGGAGTCCGGTGTGGAGAAAAAAGATCCCGAGTAATTTGTTTGAGAAAATTGAAGAGGCCGCCCGCGGGCGGCCTCTTGTCATTCGAGCGAAAGCGGTCTAGTTGCTGATCCCCGCGCTCTGCGGCGTTTGCGGGATGGCCGCGGCTGCCGTGGCGGCCGCAGCTTCGTTCAGGATGCGATGGTGAATGGTGAACAGCGCCAGCTCCAGCCGGTCCGAGACGCCGATCTTGTCATAGACGTTGCGCAGGTAGTTCTTGATCACCTGCTCGGTCGTACCCAACTGGGTGGCGATTTCCTTGTTCTTGTAGCCCTGCACAATCAGGGCCACGATGCGCAGTTCCTTGGCCGTCAAACGGTCGCGGACGCGCAGCCCGACCATATCGTTCTCGGTCAGCTCGCTCGGCACCGCCATGTCCTGCACCCAGCTTTCGCCGCGCGCAATCTTGCGGACACAGTCCACCAGCGCGGGGCTGGTCACGTTGCGGTACACGACGCCATGGGCGCCTGCCGCCATGTAGCGTTGCGCGCTCTCGCCAGTGTCGGCGAGGACCACAACGCGGGTCTTGTTCTTGTTGGCAGCCACGAGGACGGAGTTGAAATCGGAGTGGAAACCCCCGGCAACGATCAACACCGCGGCGCGAAACTTGTCGAGCGCCATGAACATCTGCTCGGCAGTTTGGGCCTGGGCCACAATGCGCATTTCGTCTTCAACGGCCAGCACCTTGGCGATGCCAGCGCGGAAAATCGCCTGATTGTCGGCCAAAATAAGCTTTAGCATGGATCGCGCTCCCGATTAACTATTGCGAACGAATTCGTAAGAATCGATTACGCAAGCGACGCCCCGGCTGTCCCCGGACTCGGCGCTGGCATTGGGCTCATCGGTCCGCACCACGCGGCCGCGGCACTGAATGACAACATTGTCCTTGCCGCCCGTGACTTCCGGCGGCAGGGTGATTTCAAACTCCACGGGCGAGCCAACCTCGAGCGCGGCGTCGGCGCGGATGTACACGCCGGCGGCGCTCAGATTGCCGGTCATGCCGCTGGTGTCACCGGCGGTATCTTCCCTATGAATCTTGATCGGCAATTGCAGCGGAAACCTTTTCCCGGTACGCGCTTCGGACACGACTCCTCCTCTGCTGTCGCTCTGCGCTTCAATCCAAAGGCAGAAAACCAAGCCGGAAAACCACGAAATTCCCAGCCCAAAGCCTGACGAGCAGCTATCGGCGTTATATCACACGAGATAGCTCAAAAAAAGCCTAGATTACCGAGGTAATCCCAGTAGGAACTAGGTACCTCCCCAAACCCATCCGGCGGACTTGGCCCGAGGCAGCACCAAAGAGAGGAAAGATCCCGTCCGAATCAGCCGGGGGGGGTGCCCCACTCCTTGCGCTTTCTGCAAGGGGCGGGTGTGAGCGCCGTCGCGTCTTTTGCGGGTGCCCGATGGCCAGCACCGGACTGGTCTGGGTTTTTACGCCGCCCGCGATCGAATCTCCGCGGAACGGCCGATAACAACCCATCACGAAGCCGGGGCTCCCGAACTCGGATGCTCGATCGAATGGTGCCGGCGAACCACGCGGCGGCGCTGGGATTCGTGCAGCGGCGCGGCGGCGGCGATCGCGCAGAGAACGTAAAACAGCGCGGCGTTTGCCGGGATCTGCAGATTGAAATCGAGAAAGCTGTGTACCAGGATCCCCACACAACCGAGCAGAGCGGCCATGGTCAACGCTCCACTGGCGGTCCCGGCCCAATTCTCAAGCTTGCCCGCGGCATGGCGGAAGACCAGCACCAGAAACCAGACCGCGATGGAAAATCCGGCCAGGCCGGTCTCGGCCAGCAGTTGCAGATAATCGTTGTGCGCCTGGTTCACGAAGAACGTCGTGTAGAAACTGCGAAATTCCGGGTAAACGATCGGAAAAGCGCCAAGTCCCCAGCCGAGTAACGGTCTCTTGACCAGCATGTGCAAGGAGTCGCGATCGATAGTGAGGCGAACGCCTCCGCTGATCTCTTCCCGGGCTTCGGAGTGAATGCTGATCAGGCGCTGGGTGAGTTCGTTGCCACCCATCCAGACGAGAAGAATAATCACCACCGCCAGGAACGCCCCCAGCATGAGGGGCTGTTTCCATCTGCCTTCGCGCTTGCGAACCAGAAGCACGCTCAGCACCACCATCTGCGCGACGAACGCCGCCATGCCTCCGCGCGAACCGGAAAGAAAAATACTTCCAGCCATCAGCGCGGCGATTCCCGCCACCGCAAGCTTGCGGTTCCCGTCCGTGAAGCGAGTTGCGGCCAGCACCAGCGGAAAGGGCGTAAGCATCTCCATCAGCCCGGCATAATGATTGTGATTGACGTAGGGTCCATAAATCGAGCCACCCTGCTCCGCGGCCCAGATCCAGTAAAGCTTTCCATTCGGCGCCAAACCTTGCAGCACCGCAAACGCAGCCACTACCGCCCCGTAACCCGTGAATAAAATGGCCAGCAGTTCAAACTGAGAAGACCGACGGAGAGTCTGGGTCACTACGAACACCAGCATGCCGTAGGCGGCGTAGAGCAGCAAGTGAGAGTAGGTCACATGACGGTACGCCGTTATTCCGGCCAGCCACTGCACCACTACAAGCGCAAAAAAAGCCGCCATGGGACGGTAGAGCGGGTTGTCGGAGAGGTTGATTTCACGGTTGATCCACTGGCGGCACGCCCAACCCGCCAACAGCAGCATGGCACACGCTTCTAAAGCAAAAATGGACCAGGGCTCGACAGCTCCAAAGGCCAGCGGCCCGAGCAAGAGCACGGCACAGGCGCCCATTAGCAGCGCGTTGTTGGTAAGTCGCGGTTGCAAGGCTTTCGCCTTAGCGACGAGCGCGGGTTCGGGCTGCGTTGCCAGGGCGGAACTCACGGGTTGTCCTTGGAATTATCGGTGGAATTGTCGGGCAAATTATCGGGAGAGAGTTCGAAATCGTCGAGCCACAGCTTGCCGCGAATTGGGGAACCGGCCGGGGAGCGTTCGATGGCCAGCACCAGCAGGGTGGTGGAGTCGGGGGTCGTCACTTTGGTGTGAACTTCCTTCCAGAAGTCGGCATCGTTGAGCGGGTCGCTGGCATAGAGCGGCGCGCCCGTGTAGGCGTCGCGCAGAACGATCCGCGGGCCGCCCGCTCCCTCAAAGTCCGCCGACTTGTAGTACGCGGAGAAATCGTAAGTGGTTGCGCCGCGCACCGGAATCAGTTGTTGAATCCCCGCGTCGTTGATCCCCGGGCCTAAGAAGTTGAGAAAAAGAGAGCGGTGACCCTGGTGGAAGTCGCTCGGATCGAGCACTGGAGTGACTCCCTCTCGATGGTTGTAGATCCAGTCGAAGCCTCCGTTCAGGATGTCGAGGCTGAAATCGCCGTTCACCACCAGGTTGTCCTCGGTAGGCAGGTAGGCGGAGAGACCGAGAATGTCGGCGGTTTGCTCCCAGGCAGACATGGCGGCATCGGGACGGTGCGCTCCAATGAGATAACCCACGTGCTCATACAAATACCGGTTCTGGAATTTTTCGTGCAACTGGGCGAGCCGGTTCCAGGTCTTGATGGCGCCCTCAGTATCCTGCTTGGTCCTCAACAAATCGAGAAAGGCAATCAAGGAATCGGCGCGAGCCGGCACCACGTCGCGGAGCAGAGCGTCCGCGTCCGGACGCACGCGCCAGCTTGCGCGCAAGGCAGGATCCACCAGCGCAACGTCGTTTTCGATGACCACGTGGAATTCGCGCAGGGCGCGATCGATATCGCCGTCGATAAGAAAAAAATTCGCCGCTTCCCACGCCACATCGGGCGCGGTGGGCTCGGCCTGCAACGCACGATCCAGCGCCGCGCGCTGGCCAGTGAGGTCTCCGGTCACCTGATATGCGGCGGCCAGATCGAACCAGTAGTGGGCATCGTACGGGTTGAGCGCGACGGCTGCTCGAAAGCTGTCGATGGCAGACTGAGGATCGACGGCAACAAATGCGAAGTAGCGTCCAAGCCGGTGGCGATAGTCCGCGTTTCCCGGCGAGAGGCGCACCGCGCGCTCCAGCGATGGCAACTCCGCGCGGGAAGCGAAGACGCTGGCGGCGAACTCTTTGCCAGTCAGAAAAAGATAGACGCAAGCGAGCAAGACCACCCCAGCCGCGAATTGCCTGTGTCGCCGGTTTGAAAGTGGAATGGCCATTGTCACGTTGCCAGTCAGTCCTGCCCGTTGACGGGAAATTCAGTTCATTGAACTCTCCATATGTTCGGAGAGTGTGCCGCAATCACTCGCGCGGCTAAACGCGCCGCCTCAAACCGCCTTCGGTTCTGCTTCGTCCCCCGCGCCGGGAGCTTCTTCTTGATAGTAGTGACCGTATTTCCCCTGATACTCGTAGTAGTAATAATAATCTGGGGAGGTTAGGTCAACGGCGTTTAGCAGCACTCCGGCGACGTGAGCATTGACCTGCATCAATATATCGCGGGCGCGGCGCAGCGCCTGTTTCGTGGTCTGGCCGGAACGAATCACCAGGATGGACGCGTCGGCGCGGGGGGAGAGCACGACCGCGTCGGTGACGGAAAGTGTTGGGGGAGTGTCGATCACGATGTGGTCGAACTGTTGACGCAACTCCGCGATCAGGTCCCGCATGTTGGAGGACGCCAGCAATTCGGCGGGATTCGGAGGCGGCGTGCCCGCGGGCATGATGAAAAGATTAGGCAGGATCGGCGAGGTCGTAATCGTCTGCTGCAGGGTGGCGCTGCCGGTGAGCACGTTGCTGAGACCGCTGCGCGGGCCCATGCCCAAGGTCTTGTGAATACTGGGGCGGCGCAAGTCGGCATCCAGGAGGAGAACGCGGACTCCCTTTTGCGCGAGCACGATCGCGGTGTTGATGCTGGTGGTGGTTTTGCCCTCCTGTGGACGCGCGCTGGTTACCATGATGACTTTCGGCGGCGCTCCGAGATTGGAGAGGAGAAGCGAAGTCCGCAGCGCGCGATACGATTCGGCCATTTGCGATTGGGGACGGACCTGGGTCACCGTCTCGAACACTTCCTTGGAAGCAGTCAAAGCCAGCCGCTTGCCAGCTGCTCCATGGGCGAAAGATTTGGAGCCGTGGGGGATCATCCCAAGAGAGGGAAGGGCCGAGACCGCTTGTGCTTGCTCGGGGGTGCGGACGGTGTTGTCCATGTTCTCGAGCAAAAAAGCCAAGCCGACGCCCGAGATGATGCCCAGCACAAGCGCGAAGGACAGGTTGCGCGGAATGTTGGGTTCGCTGGGACTGGTGGGAACACGGGCCGCATCGATGATGCGAAAGTTATTGGATTGCAAACTCGAGGTGACGCTCGCTTCTTTCATTTTTCCCAGCAATCCCTCGTAGAGTGTCCGGTTGCTGTCCAGGTCGCGCTTCAGGATGCTGTACTCGATGGCGCTCTCGTTGAGCTTGTTCGCTTCCTGTTTTTGCTTCTCAAAGGAGCCGCGCAACATAGTTTCACGCTGCAAAGCGGCCAGGTATTGTCCCTTGAGGTGATCGACGGCCTTGTTGGTTTCCGATTGAAGCTGGCGGTCAATCTCCTTCAGTTGGCTATTGAGCTGCGCGATTTTCGGATACGAGGGGAGAAATTGGGTGCTGAGTTCGGCAACCTGGATTCTGAGACCAACCTGCTGTTCGCGCAAATGGTCCAGAAGACCGGAAGCTGCGCCGGCTCCGCTTCCTGTGGTATCGGCGATGATCGCTGCCGCGACCACCTCCGGATCATCGGACTGGGTCTGGCGATAGATGGCTTCTTTCTGCATGCGGTCAGATTCCGCCATCGTCATTTCTTTGTTAAGTTCGTCGAGCTTTTCGGTGATGATATTCTGCTTCTCGTCAGTCCCAAGAATCTCGTGCTCCTTCTGGTAACGTACGAGCTTCTCCTGCGACGTTTCCACTTTCATCTGCAACTCGATGAGCTGCTTCTTAAGCCATTCGGAAGCCTGGTTGGTGGATTCGAACTTGGTCTCGAAGTTCTGCGTTTTATAAGTGTCCATGAGGGTATTCACGGCACTGGCGGCGAGCTGAGGATCGGTGCTGTTGTAATGAATCTCGATGATGCGGGTGTTGGGAATATCAGTGACGTGGAGATTTCCGTGAAACATTGCGAGCAGAGCCGAGGTGCGGTTCGAATCGGTCTGCAGCGGATCGGCGACCAGGTTGGCTTGCTTTTGATCGGAACGACCGCCGAACTCGGGACGCCTATCGAGATTCAGTTGCCGGATCACCTGCAGCGCCATCAGATCGCTCTGCAGGATGCGGACCTCGGTGTCCAGATCACTCTGGTCGTAGTAGTCGACCACTGGCCCCGAGTCTTTGAAGGTAATGAGGTTCGGATCGGCTTTATTGATGGCGATGCGGCCTAACGCTTCGTAGATGGGAGTTTGGCGAAGGCTGGCAATGGCGACGGCCATGAAGATGCCCACCACAACTGCGGTCACCATCCACTTGCGTTTGATAAGAACGCGCATGTACTCGCGCAGTGTGGATTCCTGCGACGGCAGCTGGTTATAAAGTGCGGCGCCGATCGGCCTCAGGAATTCAGCCGGTTCGGCGGGTAGCAGTTCGCGCGATCCGTCATTACTTCGTGGAACGTCACTTCGTGGAACCAGCGGTCCCAATGACATCGTTACTCCTTAGCGGCCACAAGCTCGATGCGGCAGCGCGCCGCACCCGACACACAGGTTCCCGCTCCAGCCGGGCCTTTTCAGAGCAAGCCGGACAGACGAGAGCGGACTATCATAGAGAATTGGCCTGATTTTAGCATCTTCGGAGCGAGAACCAGCCAAAATTTACGGCTTGGGGATATTGTCTCCGGTTCTCGTTTCCGTTGGGCAGACAGGGACGCCGCGATGAATCGTCGGCTATACCGCGTCCATTTAAGGATGTAACCTTGGGTTCGACTGTCGAGACATTGGGAATTAACCGAAGGCCTGCCGTCGTCGCTGTGGGAAAGTGCAAATCCCGGCATCTTCTCCGCGCTTTCCGCAGCCTCTGCGGTTAAAATTGGCCCATGCGTGAAGTCGTTCTGGTTTCTTCCGTCCGTACTCCGGTGGGCCGCGCGTTTAAGGGCACGCTGCGGGCTACGCGTCCTGATGAATTGGCTGCGGTTGCGATCAAGGGCGCGCTCGATCGCGTGCCGCAGCTTGATCCCAAGGAAATTGAAGACGTCATCCTGGGATGCGCCATGCCCGAGGCCGAGCAAGGGATGAACGTGGCCCGCATTGCTTCGCTGCGCGCGGGGCTTCCGGTCGAGGTGTCGGCGGTCACGATCAATCGCTTTTGCTCGTCGGGCTTGCAGGCGATTGCCATGGCGGCCGAGCGCATCATGAGCGGCGGCGCCGAGGTGATGGTGGCGGGCGGGACGGAATCGATGTCGATGATCCCCATGGGCGGGAACAAGATTTCGCCCAACCCGTGGCTGGTAGATCATTATCCGGATGCTTACCTTTCGATGGGCCTGACGGCGGAGCGGGTGGCGGCGCGCTTCGGCATCACGCGCGACGAGTGCGACCAGTTTTCTTTGCGCAGCCATCAGAAGGCGCTGGCGGCGATCGCGGCGGCCAAGTTTGAGGATGAGATTGTGGCCGTGCCGGTGAGCTTTACCACGCCGAATGGGTCGAAGCCAAATCCAAATCCAAAGAAGCACGAAATTTCGTTCCAGGTGGACGAGGGCCCGCGCGCCGATACTTCGATTGAGGCTCTGGGCGCGCTGAAGGCCGCGTTTCACGCGAAGGGCGTAACCACGGCGGGGAATTCTTCGCAGATGTCGGATGGCGCGGCGGCAGCGGTGGTGATGTCGGCCGAGCGGGCGAAGGCGCTGGGCATCACTCCGCTGGTGCGGTACGTCGCGTTTGCCACGGTCGGATACAAGCCGGAAGAGATGGACCTCGGGCCGGTGTTTGCGATTCCTAAGGCGCTGAAGTTGGCTGGGTTGAAGCTCTCGGACATTGACGTGATCGAACTGAACGAAGCGTTTGCGACGCAGGCGCTGGCGGTGATCCGGGAAGCTGGGCTTGATTTTTATCCAGAGCGCGTCAATCCGAACGGTGGAGCGATCGCGCTGGGCCATCCGCTGGGATGCACGGGAGCGAAGCTGACGGCCAGCGTCATTCGTGAACTGAAGCGCCGCAAGGGACGCTATGGCATGGTAACGATGTGCGTCGGCGGAGGGATGGGTGCGGCGGGGATTTTCGAAAATCTAAACTGACCGCGGAGGGCACAGAGATCAAGGAGAAACAGGAAGATTTCTCTCCGTGCCTCTGTGGCTCCGCGGTGTAATCAACTCATCGGGGTAGTTATGGCGACAACTGCGGTTCCCAAGACCAAGATTTCCGGCGGCAGCTTTTTGCTGGAAGAGCGGCAGACTGCCGATGTGTTCACCCCAGAAGATTTTTCCGAGCAGCACCAGATGATCGGGCAGACGACGGAAGAGTTTGCCACGAACGAAATTTTGCCCCAGGCCGAGAAGATCGAACACAAGGATTTCTCGATTTCGCGCGAGCTGCTGAAAAAAGCCGGCGACCTTGGCCTCAGCGGAGTTGAGATTCCGGAGGCTTACGGCGGCCTCGAAATGGACAAGGTCACTGCCGCCATCATCGCCGACAACATCGCCAAGTACGCCGGGTTTGCCACCACCTGGGGCGCGCACAGCGGCATCGGCCTGTTGCCCATAGTTTATTTCGGCACCGAAGAGCAGAAGAAAAAATACTTGCCGCAACTGGCCACGGGAACAATGGTTGGCGCGTATGCTCTGTCGGAGGCGACTTCCGGCTCCGACGCCCTGAATTGCCGCGCCCGGGCCGTGCTCTCGCCGGACGGCAAGCACTACCTCCTGAACGGCGAGAAGATGTGGATCACCAACGCGGGCTTTGCCGACCTGTTTACCGTATTCGCGAAGATTGACGGCGAGAAGTTTTCCGCGTTCCTGGTCGAAAGGGATTTCCCGGGATTTTCCGTCGGCGCCGAAGAGCACAAAATGGGCATTCGCGGCTCTTCCACCTGCTCCATCATTCTGAATGACTGCAAGGTGCCGGTCGAGAATCTGCTGGGCGACATTGGCAAGGGGGCTACCATCGCCTTCAACATTCTGAACGTTGGACGCTTCAAACTCGGCGCGATGTGCGTGGGCGGGGCGCGGGTTTCGATCGAGAGTGCTGTGGCCTACGCCAAGCAGCGCAAGGCGTTCGGCAAGACGATCGGCGATTTCGGGCTGATACGGGAAAAAATCGCGAACATGGCCACGCTGATCTATGTCGGCGAGTCGGCGGTCTATCGCACGGTGGGAATGATGGACGCGTTGCTTTCCGAAATCGATTCTGCGAGCCGCGACGCCGCCGCTGTAGCCAGAGAACAGCGCAAGGCGATCGAGGAGTACGCGGTGGAATGCTCGATCCTCAAAGTCTGGGGCTCGGAGATGATCGATTACGTCGTCGACGAGACGCTGCAGATCTATGCCGGCTATGGCTTCGTGGAAGAGTATCCGGCGGAGGGGGCCTACCGCGACGCTCGCATCAACCGCATTTTCGAGGGCACGAATGAGATCAACCGGCTGATCATCACGGGATTCCTGCTGAAGCGCGGGATGAGCGGCCAGTTGCCGCTGATGCCGGCGATCAAGAAGTTGATGGACGAAGTGCTGAGCGGGCCGTCTGCCGGCGAGGAGATCGAGGGTCCGTTGGCGGAAGAGCGCAAACTGGTCGCGCAGGCGAAGAAGCTTGGCTTGTTCGTTGCCGGAGCGGCCACGCAGAAATACATGCAGGCGATTCAGGAGCAGCAAGAAGTGATGGGCGCGATCGCCGATATGACGATCGAGATTTACGCCATGGAATCGGCTGTGCTGCGCGCGCAGAAGATGGCCGAGCAGAAAGGGGAAGCGTCGGCTGCGCTGCCGATTGCAATGACGCGAGTGTATCTGACGCAAGCCCTGGACAAGGTCGAGGCGTCGGCCAAGAAAGTCATTGCCGACGTGGCGGAAGGCGACATGCTGCGGACGCAGTTGGCGATCGTGCGGCGGTTGTCCAAGCGCGAACCGTTTAACGCGATTGCGCTGCGGCAGCAGATTGCGCAGAAGACGATTGAGGCGGGGAAGTACACGCTGGCGTAGGAACTGAGAACGTTTAACAACCTTGACACCCTGAGCGAAGCAGCCGCTCCGTTCAGGGTGACAGTTTAGTTAGGGCTCACTCGAACCAGCCGCTGCGGTAAGCCATCCACCAGGAGAAGTATCCGATCGGAATGGTAGCGCCCAGGGCCCACCAGATCGGCAGGACGAAATCGGCAGCCAGGCCCAGCACGGTGAAGGAGATCCAGAAGATCTTGCGCTCCATATCTGGATTGTAAGTCTTTTCCGCCACTTACGATCCCGATTAGGCGCCTGCGGAAAACTTCGGTTTCGCATCACGCCATCGTCTTAGCGGGAAAATCAGGCTTTGGGCTTGAGCTCTTCCATCACGCTCTGGATCAATTCTTTGGCGTCGGTGAGGTTTTTCATGATGAGCTGTACATCCATAACCGGCTTGCCGGGCCAGCGCTGGCTCTGGCAGTAGACGCCATGCTGCCCGACGAGGGCCATGGCGTCGGTGACCAGGTCCATGGTGACCGCGAGGCGTCCGCGGGGCACGCCCATGCGCGTTTCGAAGTGCTCGAGTTCTTCCTGCTTTTCATGGAACACGGCCATCACCAGATTGTAGCGGGGATGTGAGTATAATTCTCGGCGGAACAGCAATCAGCATTCAGCAATCAGCCAAACCACTCAGGCTCTGAATTGGCTGACTGCTGAGTGCTGAATGCTGATTGCTTCCAGGAGGAACAAGTCATGAAGAACTTTGCGTTACTTGCAGTATCACTCTTCGCGGTGGCAACCTTCGCTTCTGCGCAAATGGGCATGGGGCAGGACAAATCCAAGCGGCCCAGCCCACCGGCCAGCGCGGAGTGCAAGTTTTCCGATGGCACAACCATCAAGGTGGACTATTCCAGTCCGCGTGCGAAAGGGCGAAAGATTTTCGGCACGGCGAGCGAGAAGGCGCTGGTGCCGTACGGGGAGATCTGGCGCACCGGCGCGAATGAAGCGACTACATTCGTCAGCGATACGAATCTGACGGTAGGTGGGAAGGCTGTGCTGGCGGGCAGTTACACCATCTTCACCATCCCTAAGGCCGACAAGTGGACACTGATTATCAACAAGAAGAACGCCGAGTGGGGCATTCCGTACAAGTACGAAGCCGACGAACTGGCCCGAGTTGACATGCAGGTCTCGAAAACGCCGGCGCCGGTGGAGAACTTCACCATTGCCTTCGACCCGACTGGCAGCAACTGCACGCTGCGCATGGAGTGGGAGAACACCCGCGCCAGCGTCGAGATTACAAAGTAAGAAGTTTGGGGAGACTCTGATTAAGTCCCAACTGGCGAGACGGGCTACGCTGAAGGTGCGACCCTCAGCGGCTAAAGCCGCTTGTTTAGCGGGTTCTGACGGCATGGCTGAAGCCATGCCCTTTCAAATCTTTCCGTGAAAAGACTTAATCAGAGGTTCCTTAGTTGATGCGTCTGTAGAAACGGGCTTGCCCCGTCTTTTCCGGACGCGGCGAGAGACGCGGCAAGCCGCGTCTCTACAGAAATTCCCTGCGTCGTGCCCGATCTCCCGGCGCTATACTGGAACCCCATGCGGCCGATGCTGCGCTTCCTTTGGAACTCCACCCGTGGCCACCGGATTGCGCCCTGGCGCAGTCCCTATCTTCTATGGCGCATTGAGACGTACACCGGCGTCAAAATGACCCAGATTGGATTCCTGGAATTCTGGGAATTCGTGTGGACGGAGCGAAGCAACCTGTGGCGCTTCCTGAAGTGGACAGCGGAGATGGATCGCCACGTCCATCCCAAGGCGAAAAACGTTTAACGAAGGGACAACTGCCCTCGGCTATCCGGCGGGGCGAAGCTCCGCCACGCTCTTGATCGTAAGTATGGACGACGGAACCCCGGCGAGCCGGCGCTCGCCTGGACAGCCGAGGGCGGCTGTCCCTACGTTCGCTTCGCTCATTCGTCTTTTGGTCAGCGGCCTTCCATCACCACATTAACTTCGCTGCCTTTGCCCGCGCCCAGCATCAGGTAGGCTGAGCCCCGGTTGGTGGCGACTTCCAGAAAACCCATGCTGCCCAGGATTCCGAAGACTTCGCCGGGAGCGCCTTCGGCGTAGCTTGCGCACATGCGCGTTGCCTGCGCCTTGGTTCCGATCGCGATCTTGAAAGCGGGCGGCGTGGCTTCGAAAAGTTGGGGCGCATCCTGCGGAGTGATGTTAGTGATGAGATTGCCAAAGCGATCGACTTTCAGGACTATTCCTCTCAGCGTGTGCTCATCCACCGGTTTGGGGCGGGGCGCGCCAAAGCGGACATAGTCGGTGATCTCCTCGCCGAAGCGATCGGGCTCGACCCCCTTCGCGAGATAAGCCGCAACCGGGGAAAAGATATCGCGCGCGTGGAAGGTGTTGCCGCGCGGCTGCAGAAAATAATGCTCGGCGGTGACGTGGCGAACGGAGATCCGCTCTTCGCGGTCATAGACCAGAGAAAGCACGCCGTTGTCGGGCGCCACAAACATATGGCGGTCGCCGGTCATAATCACGGGCCGCCGCGCCGTTCCCACCCCGGGATCGACAATCACCATGTGTACGGTGCCGGAAGGGAAGTAGGAGTAGGCCTGCGAAATAGTCAGTGCGCCGTCCAGAATGTCGAACGCCTGCACGGCATGGCTGATGTCGACGATCTGCGCCTCGGGGGCGATCTCGAGGATGACTCCCCTCATAGCGCCGACAAAATGATCGTTGAGTCCAAAATCGGTAGTGAGAGTGATGATCGCGGTGCGTGCCAATCCGTTACCTCGTCGAGCCTGAAAGTTTTCAGGGACTCACGAAGTATCGGACGCGACAGGATGGCGCGTCAAGGCAAGTGTTCTACGAGCAGTCAGCACTCAGCCAATTCAGGGCCAAGAGTAGTTTGGCTAAATGCTGAGTGCTGAATGCTGAGTGCTGTTTAGTCGACTTGCACATCGCCCGATCCGGTGTGGACGGAAACCGTGGGACCGCCGCCGCGCACTTTGCCAACCACACTCTTCTTCGAGTCCTGGATGCGGCCCTGGACGGTCGTAGTCACCGGATGGCCCAGCGTGACGGTTCCAGAATTCGAAGAGATGTCGACATCGAAGGCGGCGTCCGGGGGCACATGTAGGTTCACGTTGCCCGAGCCGGTGCGGACGTTCCACATGTTCTTGGGCAAGCCTTTGCCGTGAATGTCGCCGCTGCCCGCCTCGGCATGAAATCCACCATTAATGCCTTCCACGGTGATGTTGCCGGAGCCGGTGCGGATGTCCACGTCGCCCGCGCCCGTTTCCTCGATTTCGATGTCGCCGCTGCCCGCTTTGACGCGCGCGGGGCCGGAAAGTTCGCGTCCGCGGACGTTTCCCGAGCCCGTCTGGAAACGCATTTCACCGGTGAGGCGCGCCAGTTGCAAGTCGCCCGATCCGCTCTCGAGATCGATGTTGCCCTTGAGGCCTTCGACCTTCTGATCGCCGCTGCCGGTATGGGCGCGAATCGCGGTGTTCTCTGGGACGGTGATTTCGTAGTCGATCGAAATGTTGTGGATGTTCACGTAGTCGATGCGAATGCTGTTGCCGGTCTGGCGAATGGGAGGGTTGCTCTGCAACTCCTGCGCCTCCGCCTTGTGGTCGCCGCCGAACCAGGAATTGTCCGCGTGAATCTTGGCATGAATCGAGACTATGCCGGCAGCGCCGTTGCGGACGGTGATGTCGCCGGAGCGAGTCAGCACTTCGAGATCGACGGGCCCATTGACCTGGAACGAACGGTCAAATGTTCCGATGACTGAGGCGAAGCCCGCCAGCGAGCTGACCAAAACAAACGCCAGTACGCGGATGGTTCGAGTCCGAATCAGGGAAGCGTTAGAGCTGGTTTCATGTTTTGGGTAGGGCACGGCCTTAGCCGTGCCGTTTAGGGTCTGAAAGAATGCGGGCTTTAGCCCCTGAGGGACGCGCCTTCCGAGCTGAAAGGCATTCATGAAACCATCTCTAGTCATAGCGGTTCGGCTCCGTGATTTCAGGTCTCAGGTGCCAGGTCAGTGCGACCAGCGATTGGGTTTTCCAAGGGCCTGACATCTGTTTTCCTCACTGCAGCACGACCTGGTCGCCCTCCTTCAAACCTTGCAGCAACTCGGTCTTGGCGCCATTCGAGATGCCGATGTTGACGGCAATCTTCTTCTTGCCTTCTTTGGCTTTTGGATCCGGTATCTCGACCGATGCCTTCTTATCCTTGTCGTAAATGATCGATCCTTCCGGGATCTGGAGCACATTCTTGTGCTCTTCGAGAATGATCTCGGCGTTGGCCGTCATCATGGCTTTCAGCACGCCCTCGGGGTTGTTGATAGAGACGCGCACTTCGAACGTAGTGACATTGTCTTTTTCGACGCCCATGGGAGAAATCTTCGTTACTTTGCCGGTGAAGGTCTTGTCCTTGAACGACTCGACTTTAATCCGGGCGGCTTGTCCCAAATAAACCTTGCCGATATCGCTTTCGTCCACTTTGCCTTTGACGTAAACCTCGCTGGTGTCGCCGAGCGTCATCACCAGCGTGGACGAGGAACCCAGCACCAGGATGGAACTGACCGCATCGCCAATTTCTACGTCGCGTGAAAGAACGATCCCGTCGATCGGTGACTCGATCGTGGTGTAACCCAGCTCTTCTTCGAGTTGTTTCAGGTTCGCGCGGTCCTGTGCCACCTGCCCCTGGGCCTGGCCAATCTTGGCCTGCAACACCTGCAACTGCGCCTTGGACACATTTTGCTTGTTCAGCGCCATCTCGTAATTCTTCTCCGCGTCGTCGAGCGCGGAAGCGGAAACCACGCCGTCCTTCGCCATGCCCTGAGCGCGCTCATACGCACGTTTCAGCAGGGGCACGTCGGGACCCTCGGCGTCGACTTTGGCGCGCTCCAAGTCGGCACGCGTGCCGTTAAGGCTGGCACTCGAGCCCTCCAATTGCGCGCGGGCCTGATCGACGCGAGCCTGAATCTCTTCCTTGTCGAGTTCGGCGAGCACTTGGCCCTTCGTAACTTTGTCGCCGTAATCGACGTAGAGTTTCTTCACGATGCCGCTCGCTTTGGACTTGATCTCGACCTTGGTGATGGGCTCGATCTTGCCGGTGGCCACCACGCTTTTCGCAAGGTCTCCCTTCTCGACCTTGGCGAGCTTCGAGGGGTCGATCTTGGTGCCGCCGCTGGTGGCTGCGATGAGCCCGCCGGCAACCAACAGAACCAGAACGGCTGCTATCGAGCCATAGATGATTCGCTTACGCCGCTTTTTCTTGCCATTACCGTTGCTTTCCAAGACCGCCTCCTGCTGGAATTCAAATCTTAGAACCGTCACTCACCTGTTGTTACGGGAGAAACCTCGGAATAGTTCCCCCAAAATTCCCAGGCTTCGTATCGAGGCATCGCTTCACCGATGCCTTAGGTTTCTGCTCACCAGTCTTGTACGTACTTAGACCACCGGGCCACGAAAAAGAAAGCAAGCAGTTTGCGTTGGCAATCAAGGCTTCATTTGATTTTACCGCCAGCCCGTCCCAAAGCCGAACGATTATCCCTTTGGAATGTTAGAATTAGAGTTCCATGATTGCATACGTGCTGCTGCGGGTGTTCGTCATCCTGCTCCTGGTGGCGGCCAATGCCTTCTTCGCCGCAGCCGAGTTCGCGCTGGTCAGCGTGCGCGAAACGCGCATCCAGCAGTTGATCGAAGCCCACCGCGCGGGCGCCCGCACCGTCCTTAAACTTCACCAGCAGCTCGGCCGCGTCGTGAACGGCGTGCAACTGGGAATCACCGTTGCCAGCCTAACTCTGGGCTGGCTGGGCGAGCCGGCTCTGGCGCGACTGTTCGAGGACTGGATCGGAAGCGTGCCCCATGCGGCGATCTACGCTCATGCCATCGCCGTGACCGTGGCGTTTGTGATAATCACCGGCCTGCTCGTGATCATGGGCGAACTGGTTCCGAAGTCGCTCGCGTTACAACGGGCCGAGCGAGTCGCACTGGCGGTCGCGGCGCCCATGGACGTTTTCTTGACCGTCACCGCCCCCCTGACGATTGGCATGAGCCGCGCGGCTGGTTTTGTCCTGCGCGCCTTCGGGACTCGCGAGATCCGGCACGGTTCGGTTCACTCCCCCGACGAACTCAAGCTGATCGTAACCGCCGCCCACCACTCGGGACAGCTCTCTTCCGCGCAGGAAGAAATGTTGCTGAATGCGCTCGAACTGGACGAGATCACCGCGCGCCAAGTGATGGTGCCGCGCACCAGAATTTTTTCCTTGCCGTCCGACCTGAACCTGGACGAAGCCCTGTCCCGCGTGGTCGACGATCAACACTCGCGCGTCCCGGTGTATGATCCGCAGCGCGGTCCCGAACACATTGTCGGCGTGCTTTATGCCAAGGACTTGATGCGTTGGACGCGGCTGCGCCTCGGCGTCATCGCTGCTCCTGCTGCGGCCGCAGCCCTGCGCATTGCCCAGATGAAAATCGGCCAGGTCATGCACGATGTGCTGGTGGTGCCCGAAACCAAGTCCTTGCTCGACCTGCTCGGTGAATTCCAGCAGCGCCGCCGGCACTTGGCGGTGGTGGTCGACGAATTCGGCTCCACGGCGGGAGTGATTAGCGTCGAAGACGTGCTCGAGCAACTGGTCGGCGAACTGGAAGACGAATTCGACGTTGCCTCCACGCAGCCGGTGGTTACCGACGCGAATGCGCCGCTCGTGCTCGACGGATCGGTCAACATTCGCGACCTGGAAAGCCAATACGAGCTGAAACTCCCGCAGGACGAAGGCTTCGAGACTCTAGCCGGCTTTTTGCTTTCACGGTTGCAGAAGATGCCCGCAGGCGGCGAGGCCTTCGACTACGAGGGCCGGCGTTTCGTCGTCGAAAAAATGGAAGGGCATCGCATCGCGACCGTTCGCATCGAGCCAGTGCCCGTGGCCCCGGCGTCGGCGTCGCCTGTGTCGCCAGCATCGGCGCGAGCCGGAGACTAGTTCCCGATGCCGCGCTACATCATCACCCGCGTACTCTACACCCTGCCGGTCATCTGGCTCGTCGTCTCCACCGTTTTCCTGCTGATCCACTTCGTTCCCGGCGATCCCATTCAGCAGATGCTAGGCGAAGGCGCCGCTGCCGGAGACATCCAGGCAGCGCGACACGCTTACGGCCTCGATGTCCCACTGGGCCAGCAATACCTGAATTACTGGCGCGGCGTGCTCCACGGAGACCTCGGCAAGTCGCTGCGCTTCAACCAGGGAGTTACCAGCCTGATCGCGCAGCGCTATCCCTTCACCTTGCAGCTCACACTGGCGTCATTGTTCGTAGCGATCATGCTAGCCATTCCAGCCGGCGTGCACTCGGCGCAGCGGCGCAACCAATGGGATGACCGCACACTAAGCGTGGTCAGCCTCTTCGGCCTGTCGTTTCCGAACTTCGCGCTGGGCCCGGTGCTGATCCTGTTCTTCGCGGTCAAGCTGGGATGGCTCCCCGTCTCCGGTTCCGGCTCGCTCGCCCATCTCGTGCTTCCCGCAATCACCATGGGCGGAGCCTTGGCCGCAATCCTAACCCGCATGGTGCGCACCTCAATGCTAGAAGAGTTAGGACAAGACTACATTCGCACCGCCCGCGCCAAAGGTCTGCCCGAACGCACCGTAGTCTATCGTCATGCCCTGCGCAACGCCATGATCCCGATCCTAACCGTACTAGGCTTGCAATTCGGCGCGCTCTTAGCCGGAGCCATCGTGACCGAAACCATCTTCTCCTGGCCTGGCATAGGACGCCTAACCATCCAAGCCATCGCCAACCGCGACTACTACCTGGTGCAGGGATGCATTCTGGCGATTGGGTTGACCTACGTCGCTGTGAACTTTCTGACCGACCTACTATACTCGGCGGTGAACCCGAGGATAAGACAATGAAAAACAAGGGAACTGTCTCGGTAGTGATAACGGATTTAGACAACACCCTCTACGACTGGGTAGACGTGTGGTACAAGTCCTTCAAAGCGATGTTGGATCAGCTCGTAAAGGAAAGCGGAGTCGATCAAGAAACTCTCATCAAGGAGTTCAAGGGGATCCACGAAAAACATGGCACCTCAGAATACGCTTTCTCGATTGAAGAGTTGCCTTCGTTAAAGGCTAGATATGGAGAAGCCGATTTGGCAACACGGTTTGAGGCAGCCATCCAAAGCTACCGCTCCGCGCGCAAAGAGGCAATGCGCCCTTACCCCGGCACTTTGGAAGCTTTGGAAACTGTTAAAGACAAGGGGACCCTGCTGGTCGGTTATACCGAATCCATGGCCTTTTACACCAACTCTCGTCTAAAAAAGCTCGGGTTGGATCGAATCCTCGATTATGTGTACTCGCCCCCGGACCACGGATTGCCTAACGGGAAAACAGCAAACGAAATTAGATATTACCCTGCGGAATACTATTCACTGCGCAGAACTATAGCCAGAAATACGCCGAAGGGCGAGCTTAAGCCCAACCCGAAGATACTCATGGATATAGTGAAGGAAGTAGGCGCAACGCTTGGCGAGACAATTTACGTTGGCGACAGTTTGATGAAGGACGTCTTGATGGCGCAAAGGGCGGGTGTCAGAGACGTTTGGGCAAAGTATGGCCTTGCGCAAAACCGCGAGGAGTATGAATTGTTGCGAAGGGTGACTCACTGGACTCTGGAGGACGTGGAACGCGAAAAAAAGCTTCGAGTCGAAGAGGTTGAACCCTTGATCGTTTTGGAAAATGGGTTAGGTGATTTGCTCGACGAGTTCGATTTCGCCCCCTTTCAAGATCGCTCGTCGGGTCGCATGACGCTCGTCCTGGACGTGTGGAAAAAGACGGTCGACGTCCAGCAACATTTCAATGACTTGGAGCTGCGAATTCGGAATTACGCGGTAACAATCTTGGCCGCTATCCTGGGCCTCGCTGCATACGGTATCAAGGAAGATCTTCGCATCGTCGTGCTGGGCCATTCCACATCTCTATCAGCAGCGGTACTGATTGCTGGGATTTTCCCATGGCTGGCGTTCTACTTTATGGATCGGTTTTGGTACCATCGTTTGCTCTATGGCGCTGTCGGTCACGGGAGCCGAATTGAGGATCGCTGGAAAACCACTATTCCTGAAATTGCTCTGACGGATTCGATAGGGAAAGCTAGAGCAAATCCATAGTTGCTGTAGCCGCCGGCAACTGCCGAGTTGCGCTCGGCATGGACGGGCGAGGGCGCCCGTCCCCACACGAGCGGGATACAGCAACGCTGAATCCGCTCTAGTCCCATCAAGATATTCAGGTGGGCTTTGCACACCACGAGGAAAATCGATTTGTTTTACAGTGCAGGAATTCTTCTGCTTGTTTTGCTAAGCACTTTCACACATTTCATGGCCCGGCCTACCCCTCAAGTTCCTCCAAGCACGCCGCCGACTGTTGTCCAGCAAGCGACCAAACCCGAGTCTGTTCCAATACCAGCATCCAAACAAGGGCAGCCGGGCGCCCCATAGCCCACGCCGATTTAGAGCTTGACTCCGCCTGCTAAAATAGAAATACAGGAAACGAGTTTTCTGCCAGCTTTCCGCCTCTCAGGAGGCGGCGCACCAAAGCGATCTTTGACATCTTTCCCCGCAAGACCCCGGCGAGGTCATGCGCCAGAAGAGTGACAGGCTCCCACAATAAACCGTTTATTTTCAATACATTGAATGTAACGTATCTGGAATGAATACTTTACAAGCAAAAGTCACCAGTGCAGGCGTTTTTCAGCTACTAACTGCTACTCGCTCAAGACTTTGCCTATAAGTCCTTTTCGTTGAAGACTTTGGCGTTAAATACTCGCTAACATCATGATTCCAATAGACCGAGGGGTAGGGGGGGTCCGACAGACAGCAACCAGCGGCACCTTTCAAGACCGTAGCGGAAAGGGACCGCACACAACTAGAGACCGGAATTTAAGATTCGATGGCCACAAACGCACAACTGACAACCAGCAACTGGCAACTGAGCCGCACCACCCGCGTCGCCCGCCACAATTCGCTGGCGGCAGTGGGAGTTGTGTTGGTCGCCATCTTCATGTTCTCCGCGATTTTCGCGCCCTGGATTGCTCCGCAAGATCCCGCGCACATCGATCTGCCGAACCGCTTGCAAACGCCCTCGGCGCAGCATTGGTGCGGAACCGATGAACTCGGACGCGACATTCTTTCTCGCCTGATCTGGGGCGCGCGAATTTCCCTGTTCGTCGGCAGCAGCGTGGTTGCGTGTTCGCTTCTGCTCGGTCTCATCATCGGCAGCCTTGCCGGATACTACGGCGGAGGCATCGACCGCTTCGTCAACATTGTGTTGATGAATGCGTTTCTTTCGTTTCCGGGCATTCTCATTGCGATCGCTTTTGTGGCCTTCCGAGGCCCCGGAGTTTTCAACCTCGTTCTTGCCCTGTCGCTTGGAGGATGGGTCGGTTACGCTCGCCTGGTGCGCGCGCAGGTGCTGGCCGTGCGCGAACGCGAATTTGTCGAAGCGGCGCGGGCGCTCGGCGCGGGAGATCTCCACATCATCACCCGGCACATCCTGCCCAACATTATTCAGCCGGTGATTGTGCAGGCGGCCATCGGCATGGCAGGCGCGGTTCTGGCCGAAGCGACGATGAGCTTCCTCGGCCTCGGCGTGCCGCCGCCAACCGCGAGTTGGGGATCGATGCTGAACGACGCCCGCTCGCACCTCTTCGACTCTCCGCATCTGGTGCTCTTCCCGGCGGTGACGGTGATGTTCGCGGTTCTGGCCTTCAACTTTATCGGCGACGCGTTGCGCGACCTTCTCGACCCTAGGTCCCGGATTGAGGCCGGGTTGTGAATACTATTGGTTTGACCGCGAATTGACCAGTTCGTACACTATATTTTCCAGCGCAATCGTCTATGCCTGATATCCGAAGGAACTTCCTGGGACAACGCGTTCGACTTGCGTTTCGACTGACGCCCGCTGTGAGCTTGGCGATCGTGCTGGTGGCGGCGTCCAGCTTTGCGCAGAACCGGCCGCAGGTGTCTCTGGAAACCAGCGAGACGCTGTTCACGGTGCTGACCGCCATCAACACGTGCGGCTATGACCAGGAGCTGAGTGCTTCCGACCCGCTGCGCACGCAGATCCGGTCGGAGGTTGCCAAAGCGGTGGAGAATACGGCCGGGGCTCAGGAAGTAATCGCTCCGATGTGCTTGTTCTACCGGCAGCACCAGGTGCCGGAGCCCGCGCACGACCTGTCGCAGTATGTGTCGCTGGCGCTGTATTTGGAGGAACCATCGGCTTTCGCGCTCAAGGTAAAGCAGACGGAGCTCCCGCCCGATGCGGAAACGGTGGCGGGCATGGTGCCGCTGATGCAGGCCTTCTATGAAAAGATCGGCTTGCACGCCATCTGGGAGCGGCACCGGGCGCGCTATACGGAATTGACCGAGGTCTATCACGCTCCGCTGGCGAAGATGACGTTCGACACCGAGATTTATTTGAAGTACCCGTCGGCGGGTTACTTGGGACGGCAGTTCACCGTCTATCTGGATGCGATGGGCGCGCCGGGGCAGACCAACGCGCGCAACTACGCGTCGGATTACTACGTCGTCATTTCACCGACTACGAGTACGGCGATCAAGATGCAGCAGATTCGGCATACCTATCTGCATTATCTGCTGGATCCGCTTGCGCTGAAAAACGGCGACTCCTTCAAGCGGCTTGAACCGTTGCTCGGGGCCGTGGAGAACGCGCCGATGGATGAAGCGTTCAAGAGCAACATTTCGTTGTTGGTGACAGAATGCCTGATACGGGCGATCGAAGAGCGACTGACCAAGATTCCAGAGGCGGAACGGGCCCAGGGCATCGACGAATCCGACAAGGAAGGGTATGTGCTGACGCGCTATTTCTACAACGCGCTGGACAAGTTCGAAAAAGATCCGGCGGGGATGCGCAACGCTTATGCGGACCTGGTCGGCTCGATTGAAGTCGGTAAAGAAATGAAGCGGGTATCGCAGATCCAGTTTGCGGGCGAGGCGGCGCCGGAACTTCTGCACCTGGCTGGTAGCCGGAACCAGCACTTGCTGCTGAACGCGGAGCGGCGGCTGGCGGCGGGCGATCCGGAAACCGCGCAGAAACTGGCGCAAAAGGCGCTCGACGATCAGGAAGAAGATGCTGGACGCGCGCTATTCATTTTGGCGGAAGTCGCCACCGCGAATCGGGACATGGAAGGGGCGCGCACGTACTTTGAACGAGCGCTGCAGCTGGCGCATGAACCGAAGGTGATCGCCTGGTCTCATATTTATCTTGGCCGCATTTTTGATTTGAAGGAGGATCGGCTCGCCGCCGTGGACCAGTATCGGGCGGCGCTGAGCGCGGCCGGCGGAGCGCTTCCGGAAGCGAAGTTGGCGGCACAACGGGGGCTGGAACAGCCGTATGAGCCCCCGGTGGCGAAGCAGCCGGAGTAAAACGAGTGGCGAAGTTGAGGAATTCAAGTACGCAGGTCCTTCCCCTTCGGCTGCGCTCAGGGTCAGGATGTGAGTTTGGATTTATGCCACGAACTTGCGGGACACTGCACTAACGCCTGAGATACTATTGGCATCTTGGGCGGACAGCCGAGGGCGGCTGTCCCTACGTGAACAAACTTTGGGATTGAAATTTCGCACTATGGGAGACAGCATGAAGAGAGCAGCAGTCATTCTAGGGATACTGAGTATCGCGGTTTGGGCCGGGGCGCAGAACAGCGGACAGCCGGCGAAGCAAAACTCGCCGGCAGCAGGTCAGGCGGCGCCAGCGCAGGGTACAACGACACCACAGGGGAAGCGCCCACCTCAAGCCAAGACCCAGCCGGAGTTCGATGCGTACAAAGCGGCGGCAGCGAGTACTGACGTTGCCACGCTGGAAAAAGCGGCGGACGATTTTGCCACCAAGTTTCCAGACAGTGAACTTCGCATCCTGCTCTATAAGAACGCGATGCGACTCTACCAGAGTGCTAACAACGCCGAGAAGACCGACGCCATGGGCCGCAAGGTGCTCGGCCTCGACGCGGACGATCCCGAGGCCCTGATAATCGTCGCCGAGGTGATCGCCGAGAAAACGCGCGACTCGGATATCGACAAAGATCAGCGTTTCGGCGAAGCGACCTCGTTGGCACAGAAGGCGACGCAAACCGTGGACACCGACATCAGCGTCCCCGCGAACACGCCGCAGGAGAAGATCGACGCCTACAAGGCGCTGCTGCGCTCGAACGCGTATTCGATTCTCGGTACCATCGAGTTCAAGAAAGAGAATTATCCGGCAGCGCAAGAGTATCTGCAGAAGTCCATCGACGCGTTCCCGAGCCAACCAGACCCGGTGGTTGTTCTGCGTCTGGCGCTGGCGCTCGATAAGCAGCAGAAGTATCCCGAGGCGCTCAAGGCGGCAAACCGCGCCGTGGAAATGACGCAGGACAACACCGTGATTGGAACTCCGGCGCGCCGCGAACGCGACCGCTTGCAACAGCTCACCGGAGGCGCGGCCCCGGCTCAACCGCAGACTCCGCCAAAGAACTAACCGCCACTCCTGCAGAGAGGCGGCTGGCCTCGTCTCAGACGCGGCAAGCCGCGTGTCTGCCAAAATTCGGGCCGAAGGATCATTGGCCCCGCTTGGTGATGAAGTCACGCGCAATCATGGCGTTGGAAGAAAGCCTGGGTCACCAGTTCCGGCGCCGCGAACTGCTCGAACAGGCGCTCACCCACAGCTCGCAAGCGCGCGAGGTGGAGGCGCTGGGCGCGGGGAGCGGTTCGCCTGGCGGCCGTTCGTCTAGCGGTGACAACGAAATGCTGGAGTTCTTGGGAGACGCCGTCCTCGGGCTGGCCACGAGCGAGGCGCTGTTCCATCGCTTTCCTGAATTCCAGGAAGGGCATCTTTCCAAGCTCCGCGCTCATCTGGTCGGGCAGCGGCATCTGCTGCGGGTGGCTGAGCAGCTTGAGATTGGCCATTACATGCGTCTCGGCCGCGGCGAAGAAAAAAGCGGTGGCCGCAACAAGGCAAGCCTGCTGGTGGATGCGCTGGAAGCGGTCCTGGCGGCGCTCTATCTCGACGGCGGGTGGGCGGTGGCGCGAGACTTTATCGTACGCACGATTGTGGAGCCCGAACTGGCGAACATGAAACTGGAGACCAGCGCCATCCCGGTGATGGATTTCAAGTCCGCGTTGCAGGAAGCGTTGCAGGCCAGAGGAGGGCCGCAGCCGGTTTACGCGCTCGTGAAAGAAGAAGGGCCTGAACATAAGAAGACGTTTACGGTCGAGGTGAGACTGCCGGAGCCTGCTATGGGGCAATTCGTGGGGCGCGCCCAGGGCGCGACCAAGAAGCGGGCCGAACAGGAAGCGGCGCGGCAACTTCTGGAGCACCTGGCTACGTTGCCTGGTGCGCGGCAGTCGAACGCCGCGAAGGACGGCGGCGCGTCGTAGTTGCGGCTTAGTTATGTCCTAAGTTATGTCGTAGTTATGTCTTGGAGTGAGAAGATTTCCGCCGGGGATTGGCCCGCGACCGTTCAGTCGGTCGCGGCAACGGTTGTGATCGCCGTTTTTGTGGTCACGTTCCTCCTGCAGGCGTTCACCATCCCTTCGGAATCCATGGAGCAAACGCTGCTGATCGGCGACTACCTGCTGGTGGATAAATTTTGCTACGGCGGCACCACGGGGTGGAACCGTCTGTTGCCTTACCGCAACGTCCGGCGCGGTGACATCATCGTCTTCCATTATCCGGTGAATCCTGCGCAAGACTTCGTGAAGCGAGTGGTGGCGTTGCCCGGAGATCGTCTGCGCCTCATCAACAAGCGCGTCTACATCAACGGTGCTCCCGTGCGGGAGCCCTACGTGCAGTACATCGCCGCGCTGCGCAATTCCTATCGGGATGACTTCCCGCGTACCGATTCTCCCGACTATGGAGTGGATGCGAAATGGTGGAAACAAATGGCGAAGCTGGTGGAAGACCACCAGTTGATTGTCCCCGAGGGCCACTATTTTGTGCTGGGGGACAATCGCGATGACAGCCAGGACAGCCGGTACTGGGGATTCGTGCCGCGCGAAAATATCATCGGACGCCCGCTGCTGATTTACTGGTCGTCGGGCAATTTGATCAATGATCTTCCCGGATCGCCAACCGTGGGTGATAGACTTTATCACCTTGCCTACGCGATAACTCATTTGTTCCAGATAACGCGCTGGGAACGTACTTTCAGGCTGGTGCGCTGATCATGGCGCGCTGGTCTGGTGCTCTGATTAAAGATGCGCCGAAAACAAATCCTCGAGACGGATGCCAAACGTGGCCAAAAAAGAAAAAGAAGAAGTCATAGATAACGAAAAACCGGTGGACGAAAAGCCGCGCGAGACGACAGTGGAATTCCTGGCCTCGCTGGCGGGAGTGCTGGTCACCGGCCTGTTCATCATCACGTTTGTACTACAGGCGTTTGAGATTCCCTCCAGTTCCATGGAGGACACGCTGCTCATCGGCGACCACGTATTCGTGAACCGGGAGCAGTTCGCGCCGCCCACGCGTTGGATGGGGCCACTGATGCCCTATCGCGATATCCGCCGCAACGACATTGTGGTGTTCCTGTCGCCAGAGGAACAAGGCCTGTTCGTAGTGAAACGGATCATGGGCGTCCCCGGCGATCGCATCCACTTGCGCGATGGCGTCGTCTACCGCAACGGCGAAAAACTCGTCGAGCCGTACGTCCAGCACAAACTGGCGGATTACAACCCCTATCGGGACAATTTTCCGGCCGTGCCGCCTTCGGAAATGTACGGGGTGAGAAACGAAAAGTGGCAGCAGGAGTTGCCTTCGCGTATCGAGGGCGAAGACATCGTCGTGCCCCCGGACAGCTACTTTGCCATGGGCGACAACCGCGACGTGAGTTATGACAGCCGGTACTGGGGCTTTATTCCGCGGAAGAACGTGATCGGCCGTCCCATGTTCGTTTACTGGTCGTTTATTACCCCAGAGGGCCAGTACCAGATGCGCAGCGCGGGCGACCGGCTGGGGTCCCTGGCGCACATCGTCATTCACTTCTTCGATGAGACGCGCTGGTCGCGGACCCTCAGGATCGTGCGGTGAAATTTCTGCGATCCAGGCGCGGGGTGGCTGCCGTCGCGGTTCTCCTCCTGATCCTGTTTCTGTTCCGGCCAGGCGTGTACAAGTTGCGAACCCGGATTGCCACTTCCATCGGAAGCGCCCTGGGACGCAGGGTCGCGCTCGACAACGTAAGTCTGCATTTTTTGCCGCGGCCGGGCTTCGATCTTGAGGGGCTGGTCGTCTACGACGATCCCGCATTCAGCGCGGAGCCAATGATCCGCGCGCAGGAAGTTTCCGCCGCGATCCGGTTTCGTTCGCTGCTTCGCGGGCGGCTCGAAATCGCGACCCTGAGCGCAACCGAGCCCAGCATCAACCTGGTACGCAACAACCAAGGCCGCTGGAACCTGGCGAGCCTGCTTCTGCGCAACGCGCAAATTCCCGCGGCTCCGACTGGAAAGCCCGCTTCCGAGCGCCGCCCGGCATTCCCCTATCTCGAAGCCAGCAGTGCTCGCATCAATTTCAAGCTGGGACAGACGAAGAAGTCCTACGCGCTCATGGATGCCGACGTGGCGCTTTGGCAGGATTCAGAAAACTCCTGGGGCGCTCGCATAAGGGCCGAGCCCGTGCGCACGGATTTTAATCTCACCGATACCGGGCTGCTCCAGATCGACGCTACGTGGCAACGCGCTTCCAACTTGCGCTTGACCCCGTTGCAACTCACGGTGCAATGGCAGAAAGGGCAACTTGGACAGATCACCAAGTTGCTCAGCGGAAAAGACCGGGGATGGCGCGGCGGCGTAGATTTCACGGCGAACTTGTCAGGTACTCCGGAGGCGCTGCGGATCGTGAACCGGACCGTCATCGGAGGTTTCCGTCGCTACGACATCGTTGGCAGCGAGAACGTGCGCCTGGCAGTCAGTTGCTCGGGACGATATAGTGCGGTTACGAGCACATTTGCCGGCCTGCTGTGCGAATCGCCAGTAAGCGGCGGGACCCTCCGCCTGCGCGGGGCGCTGTCGCTAGTGGCCCAAGAGCCCACATACGATCTGACGCTCGAGGCCGAGAAGGTGCCGCTGACCTCCGTCGTTCGATTGCTGAGGCAAGCGAAAAAACAGATCCCCGGCGATCTAACTGCGAGTGGATTGCTGAATGCGGAGTTCCGTGCCACGCGCAACATTCCTAACGTTCCCGGGGCCGCAGGGCACGGCCTATTGCCGCACTTATTGCAGACATGGACCGGCAGCGGCTCGGCGACCAACGTGCGCCTGTCGTCGAACGCAGGGAACGCGGGAAAGAATGGGGTTGCTTTCGGCGCGATTCCAATTGCCCTGGTGGGCGCAGATTCCCGGGCAGCTTCGAAGGGGGTCAGACCCAGTCACCCGGTGACACAAGAACAACAAATGGACCAGGAGCCCGCTGAACCTCACCTGCGGATTGGGCCGGTCGCATTGGCGATAAACGCCTCCGCGCCCGTGAGCGCCGGCGGGTGGATTTCTACTACCGGTTATCTTTTTTTTCTGCGCGGCGACGCGGAACTGGAAGACCTGTTTCGTCTGGAGAACGTGCTGGGCTTGCCCGTCGCGCGCCCGGCGGCGGCGGGCGCGGCCAAGTTGGATGTAAGCGTCTCCGGGCCGTGGCAGGGGTTTGCAACTCCCGCCGCCTTGGGGACAGCTCAACTGCGCGACGTGCGCGCCGAGATGCGCGGCCTGAACACGCCGATCGAGATTGCCTCAGCGGCTATGACTCTCGCTCCGGACGCGGTGTCGATGCAGAAGATTTCCGCTCGCACTGGAAGCACGCAATGGAGCGGCGGGGTTACGGCACCCCGGCATTGCGCCGCGCCGAACGCCGCTCCGGGCGCGGCCGCAGGCGCTGCTCCAAACTGTGTATTTCAGTTCGATCTCACGGCCGACCAGCTTTCGACCACAGATCTCGCCGAATGGTTCACGCCGCATCCCGCCAAGCGTCCGTGGTACCGCATCCTGAATGCGAGCGAAGCGCGGGGCCCTTCGCCACTTCTCGCGATTCAGGCGCGCGGCAGCTTACATGTCGACCGGTTCGGATTGAATAGTGTGTTCGCGACCCAGGTCGCGACGCAAGTGGACGTGGACCGAGGCAAGATCGCACTGACCGCTCTGCGTGGACAACTGCTGCAGGGCACGCATCAGGGTAACTGGACCATTGATGTGTCGAACCATGATTTGTCGAATCATGATTTGTCGAACCATGATGCATCAAGTCAGCCTGTGCGCTATCACGGCACAGGCACGTTGCAAGACATTTCGCTGGCGCAGGTGGGCGCGTTGATGGGCGATGCCTGGATTGCCGGAACGGCCGGCGGAAATTTCGATCTGGATGGATCCGGAGACAACTTTCACGATCTGCTGGCGCGATCCGACGGCAAGTTGCAGTTCGTGATGCGAAACGGCAGCCTGCTGCACGTTGAAATTCCGGGCGCGCCCGTGCCTCTGCCGGTGCACCGGTTCGCCGGAGAGCTGCGTCTGAAAAAAGGCGCTTGGGAACTCTCTCGAGGCCGGCTGGAATCACGCGACGGCATTTATCGGGTGAGCGGAACCGCATCCCCTAGCCGCGAGTTCGACTTCGTGTTCACGCGTGGCGACGAGCAATCGTGGACTCTCAGCGGGACGCTCGCCAATCCGCGGGTCGCGCCGGTCATTCATACGAAAGCCCTGCATAGGAAAGCCAATCGTGGGGGAGCCAATCGCGCCGAAGCAGGCGCGAAGGCCGTCAAACCGTAAGTCGGCTGTCGGCTCAGCTCCAGTGACATAGTTGCGAGCTACGAGTTTTGGGCTCGCGCCGTCGCTAGTCGGACTTCGTGCATTTCTTTTTCTTGCCTGTTTACTCAAAAGATACTAACCAACTAGTAGGATTGGTACCCCTCCCCCCGGTCTATTGGAATCATAGGGTTAGGAGAGCACCAATAGACTTGCCTAACCCAAATGTAGTAGGCTCGGAATGCCGTGACAGGGTAGATATTGGTGACGTTAGCAGAAAGGGTTGCGTAAAACGATGAGTGGAAACATACTTGGAGATCGGTTCCGGTGATGTCTTGGCTCAGCGTGAAATGGAGAAGCAGCATTCTCCGTTAGTGTAAGATTCCGCCCCTTCGGGGCGGGGATTTTCAAGGCATCTTGGGGTCTATCGTCCGATGACTTTTTCTGTTCTGTGAACA
>Ga0208038_1000487_pt1 | contig 31901 bp, 26 predicted proteins | sample June2015DPH_16_1_FD_184714 | JGI IMG/M metagenome (GOLD analysis project Ga0208038, IMG submission 184714) | Peatland microbial communities from SPRUCE experiment site at the Marcell Experimental Forest, Minnesota, USA - June2015DPH_16_100... | ecosystem: Environmental > Terrestrial > Soil >...
AGTGGCGCCAACCGCGGCCGACGTGTTGAACGTGTACCCGCTCTTGGTGCCCGACGCCAGCGTCGTATCGATCAAGCAAGCGCCCGCCGAGGTCGGCAAAACGACCCCCGTGCAGGTGCCCGCCAGCTTCGCCAGGCCGTTGGCAAAGCCAATGGTCGGGTAGGCGGAGAGGTATGCAATCTGAGACGTGTTGATGGTGCGAATCGACCCCACTGCGGACGATTCATTCGCCGCAATACGCGCCCGCAGCAGGTTCGGGATAGCAATCGCGGCGATGATCAGAATGATCGCCACCACGATCAGCAGTTCGATCAGCGAGAAGCCTTTTTGGTTTTGCATTCCTGAGCACCCAGCCCTTGAGGTTCGATTTCCACGCCATGCCCATTGTTGCACTTGATAGACCTCTCCCCCCGGTAGGTGACCAAGGTAAGTCCATCCCAGCTTCAAACTGTGTTTTCTAAGGGATCGCTGATGTCGGATGTGCTTGACTGCGTTACTCTGCGTCGGCCTGCGCGGGCTGGATTGACAAATTTCGACAAATTCTCGGGGATCAATCCGCCAAATTTTGTCAGTCGCTTCATGCCGTTGTAGCCGTGGGATCGGGCGTGCGTGGGGTTGCTGCCCTAACATCGCCATCGCACTCATTGACAGGGTCGTGAGCGGTATCGCCTGTTATCGTCAGCTATGTTTCCCTAATCGCTCACGCGCTCCCATCTCACGATCGTGTATCCACTCCGCCTGTCATAGCTGATCCGCTTCTCGTAGTGACAGTCTGTGAACCAACCGCAGTCGGTCGGTTTCGGCATTTCGATGATTCGTGCATTCGACCGATCTTGCTCCACTGTTAGCGACGCAGACACGAAGCTGAAAAACGCCAGCAAAAGCGGCAGGTATAGTGGCGCCAACAGCAACAGTAAACCTAAATGTAAGTAACGGTCGTTGTAGTCGGGGGATTGAAGGTGATGCCGTGCCGGGTGCGTTGTAGACGTGGCGCAAACCGGTTGCCAAAAGAGCAGTTCTGTGTCCCGGCTATGTCGGCGCTTCCTAACCCTCAGGGTGTACTTCCTGCCGTGAGGCGTCGGAATACTCCGAATAACCTGGATGGTCTCACCACAGTAGAGGCAGGTTCCCTTTCTCCCGCTCACCTCGACAGTTCCACCACAGGAGCAGTGAAACAACAATTGCTGCTCGACAACGGGTTCGACACCGATGTCCGATGTCATCTCCGCCTCCAACATGCTGCCGTTGGCTTTACAGCATACACCTCAATTGGCCCAACAACCGCTAATTGGAAAAATATCGCCATTGCACTAATTGACACCGCCAGTGAGCGTGTGGGGTTTTCTAATGGCAGGCTGTGGCATCGCCACTATTCTTTTCTAGTGAAACGCAGCAGCAGAGCGACGACGGCACCAAGCACAAGGGCTCCCAAGACGAACCATTTCCCAATGTCGAGACCGATGGCACCCATTACCAGGAAGCCAACTGCCACAATGATGCCAGCAAACTCCGCGTCCACGGACATCACGCGCATGGGACCGGCGTGGCGAGCGCCATCATGTTGCTTCATAACCTCATTGTCCCACTGGTTCATGGCAAAGGCCAGGCCATCCGTGCTGACTGTTGTAACATCGCCATTGCACTCATTGACCTTTCCGCTCTCCGGCATCCGCTTTTCTGGTTTCTTGTTGCTTGTCTTTTGGAACGCGCGTGAAGTCATGAGAATTCGATCCGCGCCCGCGCCGCTCCACGCCCGCCGACACGCCGGAATATCGATAATATTCTCGTTGAGCGGCAGTGATCTTCATACCGAATTCTTGCGTTGAGTTCCTAGCCATGAAAACAGTCTACTTCGCGCGGAGGCCTCAAACGTTTGGCTGTCGTGACATCCCCATTGCACTGACTGTCCCGGTCATGCGGCATTTGCTGGTCTGCGAAGAAACTACAGCCCATGATCCCAGCCCAGGATCGCTCGGCCTTGCACGTATTTGCAGGTACTTGGCAGTCTCCCGCAAACCTGTAAGTAGTTGTAGGTTCGGGTTGAACTAGGTCTGGCCGGGCGGGAGTCGATGGTTCATCTTTGTCTCTGAAGAATATCATTCTAAAGAAGTTACAATATCGAAACAAAGGTGCCGAACCCACGATCCCAACCCATGATTCTTGGTTGAGAAATGCAAGAAAAGTGAGATGTGGTCAGACCCACGCGATGGAAGGGGTGCTCTCTTCTTATGCGCGGACACAGGGAGGAGAGCAGGACTTGAGTGGCTGGCATTGACTTGAAATAGTCGGTTCAGACGGTGGCTCAAGTCCGGACTATTGAGATTGTGCATCGAATGCCGTTGCTCAAGTGTCGAAACAGCGGCCGAGAAACGCGGATGAAATAGTGGTTTGACGTGCCCTGAGACAATGCGGACCTTCTAGGAGGAACAGCTCGGGCGGGGCAGCGCGCTTGTTTCACACGCGCAAGGGAATGACCTTGATCACCCATTGATTGGCTAGTGCACGGAGCATTCCTTCTCGATGGTCTTGATCGAGGTGATGGTTAACGTCACCGAGGCCGGAGAACCCATTCTTGCTATGGCGTCGGAGCTCGTGCTCATCGAAGGTGACTCCGTCCCGGTTACTTCCACTTGTTGCCCCAGGTAACGACGGAGCTTCATTTTGCCAGTAGCCTGAAGTTCATAAGTCATGCCTGGGTCCTGCTTCGTCAGTATGTAGTCGCCGGTAGATCTGCCGACGCAGCCCTGTACGGTTACCTGTCCTTTGGAAGCCTTCGAGTTGTGCTGGCTGGGATTGCTGTCTTGCGCTAAGAGAAAGCCGCACGAAAGCAGCAAGACGAACCACAATTTTCTCATAAAGATTCCTCACTACAGTAGAGGATGGCAACGCTAGTCGTCCGGTCGCATTTAATCTCAGGAGGACGAGACAATTTTAGTCTCTTGCGATCATGCCTCGGAAACCCGGACGGTCAGGCCGGCTCGGAGCGCCACCACGCGGCTCCCAAACTGATTCTGCAGAGCGCCCGTGGCTTCGAACCCCGTGCAGTGGCAGGGCGCGATCAGCTCGACCCCAAACGCGCGCAAGTTTTCTGTTGTCGCCTTGATGCGCTCGTCCGATGCCCGAAAGAGATGCAGCCCTCCGATCACGGCGAGAATGCGGCTATTGCCGATTAGTTCTTTGGCGTAGTTCAAAGTGTTGATCAACCCCGAATGTCCACATCCGGTAATTACGGCCCAACCCCGGTGAGTTTCGATCAACAGCGCTTGATCGTCAATTAGCGGATCGGGCTGGGTGCAGTTTTCGTCCAGAAAGAAGGGGTCAGGTATATCTTCGTACGTGTTTCGCCGGGGAATGGCACCGGTCACGATCACTCCGGAAGCGATTTCGGTGGGCTGTGGCGATTCAATAACGTCAGCTACCCTGGAGAGCAGGGCTTGGTACGACGCAGCAGGTATGCCCTTCGCTCGGTGCGGAGGCGTTTTCTCGCGTTGGTACTTGCCGTTCAATGCCGCGGGATGAATATAGATCTTGCCGCGAAAGCCAGCGTCGATCACCGCGGCAATGCCGCCGGTATGATCGGAGTGGCCGTGACTGATGACCAGGGCTTCGGCGGTTGCAACATCGATTCCGAGCAGGCGTGCGTTGTGCAACAAAGTACGCCCCTGGCCGGTATCGGAGAGAATGCGACGGTCATCCGCTTCAATCCATAGTGCAAGCCCCCACTCGCCTGCGGCGTCAAGAGTGCCAGCCGTGTTTTCAACAATTGCGGTGATATCCAGATTGCGAATCATGTGCGAATTTTGGCGCCAGGCGGCGCCGCCCTCCTCCGTGAATGATCTGACGATTGACCTGGAAACACGACATGGCGCTACGACATCGGTCACGGTATCCAGTATGCGCTTGTTGTCGGATTGTGAGCACTGAACCTGCCGATTTGACCGGACGGAGATAGCACGCCTCGCACAGAAAGGAACGCCGCACGTACGGCTGCCGTATAGTCGCAAACGGATGCGGCTTGTTGTAACAAAATCCGCGTTTTCTGCATTCTTTCTCCAGAGGCCAAAAATTAAAACCGTGACCGAGACTCTGGGCGATTTCGTACGCTATGGCTACGTAGGCCTGCCACTCTGGGTGTTCGCCGAGCAGATCGGCGTCCCGATACCGGCTGCACCAATCCTGCTGGCGGCGGGCGCCATAGCGAGCACGGGCCGAATGAACCTGTTTTTCCTCACCGCATTGGCCCTGGCCGGGGCACTTACCGCCGATCTGATTTGGTATCGCGCCGGGTACGCGCACGGCTCGCGGGCGCTTGGCCGACTGTGTCGGGTGTGCTTGGAGCCAGATTCGTGCGTCCGTCGCGTCAAGAATCTTCTGGAGAAACATGGGTTGCGTTCGCTCCTGGTCGCCAAATTCGTACCGGGCCTGAATGCGATGGCAGCGCCCGTCGCAGGTACTATTCGCATGCCTTGGTGGCAGTTTGTGGCTGTGGATAGCCTGGGCATCATTATCTGGGCCTCGACATTTGAATTGTTGGGGCTTGTCTTCTCGAAGCAACTTGAAAGACTTGCCGTCTACGCACGGCGGATGAGTGCATTCTTCCTGGTCGTTTTAGTCATCGCTGCACTGACGGCATACTTGGTCCGCAAGCATGCGCGGCGGCAGAGGTTTCTTCGAGACGTGCGAATGGCCCGCATCAGTCCGGAAGAGCTAAAGCAAAAGCTGGACCGGCATGAACCGGTCACGGTGATTGACCTCCGACATTCTCTCGATTTCCTGCCCGAACCCTACACGATTCCGGGGGCGCTTCGGATCCCCATGGAAGACTTGGACAAGCGCAACCGCGAGATTCCCAGACAGCAGGAAGTAGTGTTGTACTGCACCTGCCCGAATGAAGGCAGCAGCGCCATGACTGCGGTCAAACTACGGAAATACGGCATTACTAAGGTTCGTCCATTGCACGGCGGCTTCCACAGGTGGCGTCGGCTTGGATTTCCTCTGGAGTCCGAGTTTGGGCCAGTGCCTCCGACCACAGCACAGCCTGCTCGCTGTGCGACGTGTGAGGAAAGTTCTGCTCCATAAGTGTTGGAACACAACGCTAAACTGTACCCGTCCCTGATGTGATTACTGGGAATAGGACCTGAGGCAAGCACTATGTCATCTCAACCAGGAAATGTGTTCGAACAAATGGGCCGCGAAGATTTATTGCGGGCACTGGAAATGTTCGCCAAGAACTGGCTCGCCCACGATGGCTGCTGGTTCCTTGCCGCCGAGGAGCGTTTCGACATGGAAATCGCCATTGACCTGGACGCTCGCTCATGGAAGCGCTTCGCGTCCGCGGAGGCCCGACGCATCATGACCACATTCAACATTCCGGCTGGTGGTGGGCTTCAAGCCCTCGAAAGAGCCCTGAGTCTACGCCTCTACGCCGTCATAAACTCACAGCGTACCAAATGGTCTGACGACCGCAAGCGTCTGCACTTCTTCATGGACGTCTGTCGAGTACAGGAGGCCCGGCGCCGCAAGGGCCTGCCGGATTTCCCTTGCAAGAGCGTCGGCAGCGTAGAGTACGAAAGCTTCGCCTCAACGATCGATCCGCGAATTCGTACGAACTGCCTGCACTGTCCCCCCGACGCGGCTCCCGGCCAGTATTGTGGGTGGGAGTTCACGATTGAGTAATCGGGGTACCGCCACCTGAATCCGAACGCCATTTTTCAGGAGCGTATCTAAGCCATAATTGCCGTCTCCCGCCCGAGGATGTGAAAGACCAAGAATACGCGCTGATAAGCTACTCGACTTTCCTCCAAGTATTGTCGGGCGTGTGTAAGCGTTGCCTGGCCTTCTGCGAGGGCCTATTTCTTCGCCGCCAATGGACAAGTGCTGAGCCCAACCAGACGGTAAAGCGGGCAAAACCGGAACGCCGCGGTTGTAAGGGGTACGACGCCGATAAGGCCCAGCCACCGCGCATCTCCGTTTAGCACAAATAGCAGGCTCAGCAGAGCTAGCCCGACGACAACACGCAAGCCACGGTCCACGCTACCAACATTTGCTTTCATAGTCCCCCGCGAACGAAGTCCGCCGATATTGCTCGGCAGTCGTACTCACGCCATCCCCACGGGTCGAGGTCCGTGCAATCCGAATTCTCGAATCGAAATCATTGCGAGCCATCACCTCCAGAACTCGGATTGAGGTGGGCAGTTGCTATTCAATTCCGGCAAGAGCCTGCGCGACTGTCCTCACCCAGAGAGGCGGATCGTCTGCCCGGCAGTTGTAATCGACGTCGCTAAAGTCGTCATCGCGACTGCGCAGAAGTGCGACAAGAGGAACGCGCGGCGCAGCCTGCCGGAAGTAATTGATAAGGCCTTGGCGTTCTTGCCGAGGGGCGCCATGGCCGATCACGGTGACTCCAGGCGATCGATTCGAGAGATCAAGATTCCGTGCAGCGCGCGAACCCACGACAGAAATCACTGGGTGCCCGAGCGATTCGAGAATCTCTTGGCGAATCGACAATAGACTGAGTCGATATTCGACTTGGACGATGGATGTCATTGGTTTCGTCGAATCGTTCGATCCATCAGCCTTTCGAGACAAGTGGTAACGACTCGCGCAATCCCAACTTTCGAAGCACGAACATCGCGGGGCACCGGTTCGTTAGGCCGGATTGGAACAGGTTCAATCCAACAAACGCAGTGAACAGATACCAGTAGGGGCTCAGCCAATGTCCTAAAGCAACGGAGAGGAGAATGAACGCTCCCGCCATCAATCGAAGACCACGTTCTACAGTCATACTTGTACCTCCTGAAGATGAGATTCCGCGGCGCCCGGTTTCGTCTGGCTTCGCCGCTCGCTCATGTAGTAGAGAACGGGCACCGCCATGCGCGAGAGCACTGTGGAAGCTACTTCGCCCGCCATCAGGGAAAGAGCGAGACCTTGGAAAATGGGATCGAACAGGATCACGCTGGCTCCCACGACCACCGCGGCTGCGGTCAGCAGCATGGGGCGGAAGCGCACCGCGCCCGCATCCACGACCGCTTCTTCCAGCGGCATTCCCTGCGCGCGCCGGAGTTCGATGAAATCGACGAGAATGATCGAGTTGCGCACGATGATTCCGGCGCCGGCTATGAAGCCGATCATCGACGTTGCCGTGAAGAAGGCGCCCATCAGGGCATGCGCCGGCAGAATGCCAACCAAGGTCAATGGGATCGGCGCCATGATGACCAGTGGCGTAATGAACGAGCGGAACCAGCCCACTACCAGGACGTAGATCAATACCAGGACAGCCGCAAAAGCCAGTCCCAGGTCGCGGAACACTTCGACCGTGATATGCCACTCGCCGTCCCACTTCATGGAGAAGCGGTCGGTGCGCTCGGGCATGGTCGTGCCCTTGTATTGCTTTACCCCGTTGCCATCGGGCAACTTGATCTTGTCGATGGTGTCGCTCATCTTCATGATGGCGTATACAGGGCTTTCTTCTCCGCCCGCAACATCTCCCGTCACGTAAACTACCGGCTGAAGATTCTTGCGATACACACTGGTGTCGATTGTGGTCTGCTTCAAAGTCGTCACTTCTTGCAAAGCGATCTGGCCACCGGAAGGAGTGGGAAGTTTCAGGCTCTCAAGGTCCTGGATGCCTGAACGATCGGGCCGTGAAAGGCGCACCTCGATCGGGACATCCTCGCGAGATTGGGGATCGTGCAGCAGGCCAGCATCAGCGCCACCCAGCCCCACCTGCAATGTACGAGTAACGTCCGCAGCGGAAATGCCGTGTAGCGACGCCTTGTCGAGGTCCACCTTCAGGTCATACTTGGTCTGCGGGTCCTCAACATACCAATCGATGTCTACTACGCCCGGAGTTTGCTGAAAAACCTTCTTAATCTGGGCTGCCAGTTCAATCTGGCCTTTGTAGTCTGGCCCGTAAACTTCGGCGACCAAGGTTTGAAGCACCGGCGGACCGGGCGGAACTTCGGCGACCTTGATGCGCGCACCGTAGGGTTCAGCAATCTTGTCCAACTCCGGCCGGAAGCGCCGCGCGACTTCATGGCTTTGCGCTTTGCGGTCATGACGGGACAACAGATTTACTTGAATGTCAGCTTGATTGGGCTGTCTACGCAAGAAATAGTGCCGCACCAAACCGTTGAAGTTGTAGGGGCCGGAGGTACCGGCATAGATCTGGTAATTGATGACCTCGGGCTGCTTGCCCAGATATTGTCCCAGTGCCTGCGCCACCCGCGTCGTTTGCTCCAACGGCGTGCCATCGGGCATATCGATGATGACCTGGAACTCGCTCTTGTTGTCGAAGGGCAGCATTTTCACGCGGACCCACTTCAACGGGACGAAAGCAACCGCCGCGAGCAGCAGAATTACTACCCCACCGAAAAACATCCAGCGGCGGCGCGCATCGAGAATCAGCGGGTTCATGATCTTGCGGTAGAAGCGCGTGGTCCATCCCTCGGCCTCGTGTTGGCCGTGTCCACCGTCTCCGGCGTAATGCCGCAACAGCCGCAATGCCGCCCAAGGTGAGACCACAAACGCCACGATCAACGAGAACATCATCGCTGCCGACGCCCCGACCGGGATCGGCCGCATGTAGGGTCCCATGAGGCCGCGGACAAACGCCATCGGCAGAATCGCGCCAATCACCGCGAATGTAGCCAGAATCGTGGGATTTCCCACTTCGTCTACGGCCTCCACGGCGACGTCCACTAACGAACGCCCGCGACTTTCCGGCAACCGAAAATGGCGGACGATGTTTTCCACCACCACAATGGCATCGTCGACCAGGATGCCGATGGAGAAGATGAGCGCGAATAATGTCACCCGGTTCAGCGTGTATCCGAACAGGTAGAAGATTGCCAGTGTGAGGGCCAAGGTCACGGGGACGGCGAGCAGAACCACGCCGGACTCGCGCCAGCCCAAAGCCAAGGCGATTAACAGAGTGACGGACAGCGTTGCGATGAGCAGGTGTTTGAGGAGTTCGTCCGACTTGTCCTTTGCGGTCTCGCCGTAGTTTCGCGTGACCGTGATATTCAGATCCTGGGGGAGCATGTAACCGCGTAGCGCACCCACTTTTTCGAGAACACGGTCCGCGATAATGCTTGCGTTTGTGCCCTTGCGCTTGGCGAGAGTGATGGTCACTGCGGGATATTCAGAATTGGCCGCCTGAGCACTCGTCGCCTTGGCATTCGCGAACAACACATAGTTGTCGGGTTCGGCCGGGCCGTCCTCGATCTTCTCTACCACGTCGCGCAAATAAACGGGCCGTCCACCGTGAACCCCGACTACCACTTGCTGCAAGTCGTCGGCGCGAGTAAAAAACAAACCCGCTTCTACTTGAAATTCGCGGTTGTTGCGGGAGAAACTGCCAGCCTGTCCGCGGCTGTTCGCGCTCTGTAACTGGCCGACGACGGCTCCGGGCGTGAGTCCGTAGGCAGCGAGCCGTTGTGTATCCAGGACCACACGGACTTGGCGGGGTTGCCCGCCGATGATCGTCGTTTCCGAAACATCATCGAGTTTCTTGAGCGAGTTTTCCAATTCGCCCGCGACTCGCCGCAGATGATAGGAGTCGTAATTCTTTCCCCAAAGCGTTAAGGCCATGATCGGGACGTCGTTAATGGAGCGAACTTTGATGATTGGTTGCGAGACGCCGGGCGGGATTCGGTCGAAATTCGAGTAGAGCTTGTTGTAGGTCTGTATGATCGCGTCTTCTTCTTTCGTGCCCACATAGAAGCGCACGATCAACATGCTCATGCCGGGATGGCTGATCGAGTAGATGTATTCGACCCCTGGCACCTCGCGGAGCAACTTCTCCATCGGCAGACTGACGCGCTGGGCAACCTCCTGGGAGGAAGCGCCCGGCATTTGTACAAACACGTCAAGCATCGGAACCACGATCTGCGGTTCCTCTTCGCGCGGCGTTTCGAGGATGGCGAATGCGCCCAGGAGCAGGGCGGCCACAATGATGAGCGGAGTCAGTTTCGAATCGATAAAGGTGTGAGCGATCCGCCCCGCCAGGCCAAGGGCAGCGTGCTGGCCAGTCTGACCCGAATTGCTGTTAGCAGTGCTCATCCACGACTCCCTAGTGCGACTCGATCTTCTTGCCGCTAAATTCCCTGTCACCCGGATCGGCGATGACAGTTTCACCGGCTTGCAAGCCAGCAAGCACCTCCACCTGCGCGCCGGATGCTTTACCAAGCGTGATATACCGCAAGCTGGCAATCTTGTTCTGATCAAGCACGTAGATCCCCTGCAATTGCCCGCGCTCCACAACGGCAGTTCGCGGGATGAGAAGGGACAACCTTTCACCGCGAGAGAACTGCGCCCGGCCAAAAAGCCCCGAGCGGAGAGCCGGGTCGGATGGTATTTCGATTTTCACCAGGAAGCTGCGGCTCGCTGCGTCTGCCGTAGGAACAATCTCGACAACCCGTCCTTTGAACTCTCTATCGCCCACTGCGTCGATGATGACCGGAACCTGCTGTCCCATGCGGACGTACTTCAGGTCGGTCTCGTTGACGGTGGCTTCCAGCCGGTAGTGGTGAAGGTCCTCCACGGCAAAGATTGTCATTCCGGGGCTGACGAGCGCGCCGACATCCGCTTTCTTTTCGGTCACAAGGCCATCGAACGGAGCCAGGATACGGGTGTACCCGAGAGCGGTGTGTGCCTGTTGGACGGCCGCCTTCGCCTGCGTCTGCCCGGCACGGGCCATGTCGCGGCGCGCCTCCGCCGCCTGGTAACGGGCCTTTACTTCGTCGAACTCTTGCGGGCTGACCGACTTCTTTTCGTACAAGGTCTGATACCGCTTGAAGGTGGCTTCCGCCAAGGCAAGGTCGGAGTCGGCTGCCGTGATTCCCTGCTGCGATGCGAGATCTGCCGCCGTCGCGCGGTCAAGAGCCGCACGCGGCTGGGCTTCGTCGAGGACGGCCAACACCTGTCCGCGCTGGATCCGGTCTCCTTCGTGTACCCGAATTTCGACGATGTTCGCCATCATCTGGCCGGCAAGTTGGCTCGTCTGCGCCGCGCGCAGCGTCCCCATGGCCTCCACCAGGTCCGGAACGTTCGCCGGTTGCACAGACAACACCGACACATTGCTTACCGTCTCCGGCGCAGCGCTGGCGGTTTTACGCTCGCTTGAGCAGCCCGCCAGGGTCGCAAGAGCGAGCAACAGGAGACCCGCTGTCACCCCGGACGCGAGTTTCATTCGTTTTCTTTGTTTCGGAGTAGAAATCAGATTCATGGATTGACCGCCGGTGATTGCAGATTCAAAGTCCCACTCGCCAACTCCAGATTGGCGGAGCTGATGTGAAACTGATATACCGCCTGCCAGTAGTCGGTCTGGCTGCGGCGTGCCGCCTCTTCTGCGCCGAGAAGGTCCGTGATGGTAAGCAGGCCGCCCTCATAGCGATCCTGGTTGATACGCAGACTTTCCTGCGCCTGGGCAATCGCCGTGCGTGCCACACCCACCTGCTGGCGGTTGGAATCCAAGTCGTAGTAGGCTTGGCGCACCTCCAATCGCACAGCGTCGCTGGCCGCTTGCTTTAGGGCCGCCATCTTTTCGCCGATTGCGTGTTCTCGCGATAGAACTGCTCTTTTCGCGCCACCCTGGAAGATGTCGAATTGCAATTCGACTCCGCCGAGCCAGTTGTTACCGCCGCCACCGCCGAGCAATGTGGGGCTGTCCATCTCCCATCCCGCAAAAGCGTTCACGCGAGGACCGAACGATGATTTGGCGATCGCGACACTCAGTTGTTGCGCGGACTGCTCGGATTCAATCCGCTTCAGGTCCGGTCGACTCGTGAGTGCTTTTTGTTCCATCTCGCCAAGTGAGGGAACAGCGAGAGTGGGTTCGGCAAGAGGGTCACCTGGCTGATATAGCGCATCCGCCGGGACGCCCATCGCGGTATTCAGCTGGGCGCGGGCGAGTTCCAGATTGTTCCTCGCGCGAATGAGCTCTTGTTCGCGGCTTGCCAGGCGGACCTTCGCGCTCAACAGGTCCGACTCTACCACCACGCCGCTTTCGTACCTCGCTTGGCTGCGATCCATGATCGACTTAGCCGTTTTTTCCGCCTGATCGGACACCTCCAACTGCTTGGCCGCAAACAGAACTCCGTAGTAGGCCTGCACCACGCGGAACAAAATCTCCTGATCAGTACGTTCTAGCTGGTGGGTGGAGGCGGTATTCATCTCCTTGGCACGACTGACTCCGTGCCAGGAAGCAAAGGAATCGAACAGGTTCCAGGTTCCACCAAAACGGGTGCTGAAGTTCCCGAACGGCAATGGGGTATTCAACTCATTCGGGGCGAAGTCGTTCGTTGTGAACCGCTGCTGCCGGAGCTTGCTGCCGAACACGTACACCGGATCGTTTCCCCGGGTCGCGAGTTCGGAGAAGGTCAGGCGCGGCATGAGGAACGATTGCGCCTCCCGCACCCCAGCGGAAGCCGCCTTGGTGTCCGCCTGTGCTGCTTTGCGTAGCGGATTCTTCTCCAGGGCCATGCTCGCCGCCTGCTGTAACAAAAGAGGGGAGGCCTCCGGCGGCGCTTGGGAAGACATCGTCCCAGTGGCACAAAGGACAACGACAGCTAACTGCAGAATCGGAAAAGAACGGCGAGCAGCAATATGGATGCGCATAGGGACAAGACCCAATCGAGAAAAGAGTTGGAATCGTCTTTTTATCCTGCTCTCAGGACCAAGACTCAGGCCGTGACCTCGATCACCAAGTTGGTGTGGAAGCTGTTGCATCAACAATCTCTTAAGCCTGGGTTGCGGCTGACTCCGCTGGATTCAGCCAATCAGTGTTTTCGGCGACGATTTCAAACGTGGTGTGGAAGCTGGCCGTCTTTTGCACCATCGCCCCGACTGAACAATATTTCTCCTCCGACAGGTGAATTGCCTGCTCGATGGCCGAAGCATCAATGTCAAAACCCCGAACAACATGATGAATCCGAACCGCCGTAAACACCTGCGGCGGGCGTTCCGCTTGGTCAGCTTCCACCCGCACTTCATAGCCGGTGACTTTCTGATGGTATTTCTGGCGGAGAATCGTGATCACGTCGAAGGCTGTGCAACCTGCAAGTCCGGCTGCCACCAGTTCAATGGGTTTAGGTCCGGTTCCCCCGGCACTATCGTCCAGCAGGAGATAGTGCTCACTGCCAGTTCGAGCAACGAATTGTCTTTGCTGGGCAAGCGGCTGTGTCAGTTCAACTCTTGCAGAAATCATGGGTCTCCCTCACTGGCTCCTCCATGGGAGCCACATGAATAAATGCAAGCCTGACGAATTTGTTACAGGAAATAAGAATGGGGCGCTACAGGAAGGCGGCGCAGAGCGGCCTAAGGCTTTTTGATCCAGTCACTTCCATCTGGTCGCGAGTGCCCGGCTGTAGGTCGCGAGCAGCTTCTTTCTTAGGCCAGCCGCTCTTTCCCGATCCGGGCAGTCAGCAGGCGACTGCTGGCAGCGTTGTATGGTCGACTCCAGATTGCGGAGGAATTTCTTGCATGGTTCACAGCCGTTCATGTGGGTCTCGATTTCTTCACAAGAGAAGTCGTCCAGTTCACCATCAAGATAGTCCGACAGCCCCGCAAAGATCTTCCTGCAACCACCGGTGCCAGACGGGGCTCCCGCATTTCGCTGCAATCGTCCCGTGATACCTTGCTTCACTCCCTCGTTCACCTTCGCCAGTTCCCTCCGCACGAATAAGCGGGCCCGGTGGAGTCGCACGCGTATGGTGCCTGGGCGCAAGCCAGTGATCTCCCCGACCTCTTCATCGGTGAAGCCTTCCATGTCACGCAGCACAAGAATGATGCGATAGTGTGGCGGCAGATGCCGAATCGCCTCCCGCAGCCGCTGCCCCTGTTCACCACGAATGGCCGAACCTTCCGGAGTGACAGTAGTGAGCCCGTCGAGACGCTCGAACTCCTCTCGGTTAGGCATCAACTCCTCCAGGGAGAGTTCCTCTTTCGGTGCGAATTTGCTCTTGCGCCGGTTCATGAGACAGCGGTTCTTCGCCACTTTGTACAACCACGTCGCCAGAGCTCTGGAGTTGTCAAACTTTGACAGGTAGGGCAACGACTTTACCAGGACTTCCTGCATCGTGTCTTCGGCATCCTGCTGTTGTCCGCACACTCTCATACTGAAAGCAAACACAGCCCCTTGCAGCAGCGCTACTGCTCTCTCAAGCGCGTCGTCGCCGCCGCGCTTCAGCAAAACGATGGCTTCGTCGATGTCAGAACGCATTCGAGCAACTCCGCGGTTTCTGTCTATACCCTAGCTATATGCATGTATAATTATATAGTGAATAAGGCACTCTTTGTCCGTCCGGAAGGCAGACGATGATCCACGAGAAGATGGTCGAACTGGTCGCCCGCCGATTCCAGGTGCTCGGAGAACCTTGCCGTCTTCGCATCCTGCAAGCACTTCAAGGCGGACCGAGAACGGTCAATGAAATTGTCGGTGACCTGGACGGGAATCAGCCCAACATATCGAAACACCTTCAAATCCTCTTCGATGCAGGACTTGTCGGCCGCGAGCGTTCGGGCAACAGTGTTTTTTATAGTGTCGCCGATCCGGTCGTGTTCAAACTTTGCGAATTAGTGTGCCGCAGCACGGCGCGGCATGCCGCTCACTTGCAACAATACGCTGCCGGCACACGGCGAAGGAGTGGAATCCAGACACACAAAAGCCATCTTCGATCAAAGGTTGGTTCGTTACAGGGGGTGAACTGAATGCCGCAATGGGCATGGATGATCGTTTTTGTCTTCGCTTACCTGGTGTTGACCCAATGGCTGCTGCCCAAGCTTGGTGTGCCAACTTGACGCACCAACTCCTGTTCTGTCGAGTCTCGACGGAGTGAAAAGTCAGGCAACAAAGGTAGAGATTAAAGACCACCATGGGCGACCGCCTTTTTAAACCACAGAATGCACACAAACTCGATGATCCCGAGCGACAGGTCTGGCTGCCGGTTGTCGATGTCATTCGAGCGATAGCGATTCGGCCTGGAACGCACGTTGCTGATGTCGGTGCGGGAACTGGTTACTTCGCTATTCCCATGGCCCAGGCCGTCGGCCCTAACGGGAAGGTATACGCGATCGACTTGCAACCCGAGATGCTCAGCCTTCTACGGGAAAAGATCAAGCAACTAGACGCTACCCGCAACATCAATTTGGCACAAGGCGAGGCGAGCAGAACAACTCTCGGACCGAAATGCGCCGACGTTGTATTGATAGCGAACGTTTGGCATGAATTAGACGATCATGAAGCCGCATTGCGGGAGGCTGCACGCATCCTGGTGCCAAGTGGAACTCTGGGGTTGCTCGACTGGCGTCCGGATAAGAACTCTCCTCCGGGGCCGCCCTCAGACCATCGCCTGCCGGCGAATGATGTCGTGCAATTTTTGACCAAGCACCACTGGACGACAGCGCCGCCGGTCAACATTGGGCTTTACAGCTACTTCATCAGCGCCCGTCCGCCACACTCAGCCGAGTCAATCTCTACTTAACACAACTGGGGAGAAAGGCAATGCCCCTACAACTCAGGTAAAAATACCGGCATGGAAAATTTCCGACTTAAAGTCTTTCGGGCGGTGGCCAAACACTTGAACTTCCGGAGAGCAGCGGAGGAACTCTGCCTCACACAGCCTGCCGTTACCCTCCAGATCAAAGCTCTGGAACAGCACCTTGGAGTGCAGCTATTTGATCGCAGTGGTGTTCGCATCGCACTTACCCCCGCTGGCACCATGCTCCTGAAATATGCCGGCAAAATCGACAAGTTGGAAACAGCGGCGATGGCAGCTTTATCACAGTTTGCCGACGGGCAACGGGGCGAGTTGCGGATCAGTGCATCGTTGACGATTGCGCAGTACATCTTGCCTCACCTCTTAGGAACGTTCCAGCAGCAGCACCCTCAAGTCCGGCCTCACGTCACCACATGCAATACAGAGCAAGTGTTGGAAGCGTTGGTGGCGCACGAAGTGTCCCTTGGATTCATTGAAGGTCCGACCCTGCGTCGAGATGTGCGAACCGAGGTTTTCCTTGAAGATGAGATTGTCCTGATGGTGCCGCCAGCCCACGAATGGAGCGAACGTGGCTTCGTTGAGCCTGAGGAATTGAAGCAAGAGCGGTTGCTTATGCGGGAGCGCGGCTCCGGGACGCGCCGCGTCGTCGAGATGGCTCTACAGAAGCGTGGCGTCAAGCCCAGGCATCTGAACCTTGCGATGGAGTTCGACTCCACCGAAGGCATCATTACCGCCGTTGAAGCTGGCCTTGGGATCGGATTTGCCTCGCTTTGGTCTATAAGCAAAGAGCTGCAGCTTGGTTCTCTTCGAGTCGTGCCCATCCGCGGAGTCCGGATCATGCGGCCACTCAGCGTGGCGTATCCCCCTGGCCAAGAACCGCAAGGGACTACACTGGCATTCCTCCATTTCCTGCGATCTCGCCACGATGTGATGAGCCCAACGCGGTCAAAGGCCCGACCCCTCACCGATCATCGGATGTCTAATCTCCTCCCGCCAGCGATAACTCGCCAGGGCTCGTGAGTCGGCCAAGGCATTGTCAGGCGATAAGCCGCTCGCATGAGCAATAAGAATTACTGCTTGGACAGGCAGGTGTCAGCGCAGCGAGACTAGGTGCTTGAAGAACACCAAGAATATCTTCTTTGTTGGCCTTGTCGTAGCTGCCAGTGGCCTCATTTCGACCCCGTTGGCTCTGCTGGCCGGGCTGATCTACGGTATGTCGTTCCCCCACCCCTATCACCTCGACGCCAAGAAACTGTCCGCATTTCTCCTGCAGGCATCTATCGTTGGACTCGGGTTTGGAATGAATCTGCACGAGGTCGTACGGGCGGGCCGGACCGGATTCCTATACACCGCGCTCAGCATAAGCTTTGCCATGCTCCTCGGTCTCGGAATTGGACACTTGTTCAAGGTGCAACGGATACCTTCGCTCCTGATCAGCGCGGGTACCGCAATCTGCGGCGGAAGTGCGATTGCCGCCGTTGGACCCGTCGTGAACGCAGGAGAAGAGGAGATGGCCGTCTCGCTCGGAACTGTGTTCGTGCTGAATTCGGTCGCCCTGTTTCTCTTCCCGGTCGTCGGATACGCCCTTCACCTCACACAATCTCAGTTCGGATTGTGGTCCGCCCTCGCCATCCACGACACCAGTTCGGTCGTTGGTGCAACCGCAAAATACGGCTCCCAGGCGTTAATGATCGGGACTACGATCAAGCTGGCCAGGGCGCTGTGGATCGTTCCTGTGGCGTTTGCAGTGGCAATCTTGAAAAAGAGCAAGTCCCGGATCAAGTGGCCGTGGTTCATCTTGCTCTTCTGCCTGGCCGCCGTTGCGGGCACGTATTTGCCCTTATTCGGCTCGCTGTATCCCAAACTCAGCACGCTGGGAAAAACCGGGTTGACGGTTACGCTTTATCTGATCGGCACAGGGATTTCAAGATCGACATTGAAACAAGTAGGCGTGCGTCCGCTACTGCAGGGAATCTTGCTTTGGGCGATTGTGGCGATCTCTTCTCTCGCCCTCATCCGCTTCGGCTTCATCTCAATCTGATGGTTGTCCAAGCGAAAACTGACCATTACCAATACAAGTCACAGTCGCTAGAATGCCTCCGAGTCGGTTTCGGGATTTCCGCCTCAACTACTGGAAAAAGGGCGGGAGCGACGGGACTCGAACCCGCTACGGACGCGAAACTCTCGACGGGAATCTGCGTTTAGTTGGGAACTAGCCGACGCTTGCTTCTTCCTTGCGAGTCCGGTAGTCAACAGCTGATAATGCCGAAGGAGGTCGAATGAAACGTCTATCGATGAAACGCGCAGTCACCATTGTTCTTGTTGGGACTGCGGCAAGCATGGCAGCATCAGTTTGGGCCGTTCGCGCGAATGCGCAAACCCGCTTGGGCGGCGCGACCGGGGCCATGTTTTCCGCTTATCAGGCGACATTTTTATCCAGTTCGGAGCTAATCAACCCGGAAGAGCTAGTCAAGATCCTTCAGTCCCCCAAGGGAGAAAAGCCGCTCATGATCCATGTGGGGTCCCACGTTCTTTACGAGCAGGCGCATATCCCTGGTTCCGAGTACATCGGCCCTGCTTCTAGCGAGATTGGTATACAGCAGCTGCGTAAACGTGTGGAGGCTCTGCCCCGACGCAAGTTCATCGTTATCTATTGCGGATGTTGCCCATGGAGCCATTGTCCGACCGTCAAGCCTGCCGACGACGCGCTTCATGCGATGGGCTTTACCAACGTGAAGGTGCTCTATATCCCCGATAATTTTGGCGCGAACTGGGTGGATAAAGGCTATCCGATTGCCAAGGGAGAATAGTGCCGGCGACGCTGCTTCGATCAAGGACAACACCGGGAAAGAAGATTCTGATCGCCACCGCGGCCATCGCAGTCGCGATGGGACTGTTTTTCCTGAACCGGCATCGTGGTATATCCTCGGGCACCGATATTACGAATATCGCCGGGTATCCGCTGGCTCCGGAATTTTCGCTTCCCGAATTGACCGGACAAACGCTCGATCTCTCCGCCTACCGGGGCAAAGTAGTTCTCCTCGACTTCTGGGCAACCTGGTGTGACCCGTGCCGGGAGGAAATCCCACATTTCGTGGAATTGCAAAACAAATACCGGGATCAAGGTTTGCAGATCATTGGCATTTCCATGGACGACGGGCCTGCCCCTGTCCGCGACTTCTACCAGCGCTTCCACATGAACTATCCGGTTGGCATGGGCAACGCGAAGATTGGTGAACTTTACGGGGGAGTGCTCGGCTTGCCGATCGCTTTTCTCATAGGCCGCGATGGCCGGATCGAAGCCAAACACATTGGGGCGACGGATATATCGGTTTTTGAACGGGAGATCAAAGCTCTACTACAACTCCAATGAATTCGGAGTATCGTTTCCAACCTGTCATCAGGTCCCGAATAATCTGAGTTGTCCATTTGCCTTCGATCAATCTTGCGGTTTTGGCGACTGGGTATGATTCATCGCACCGACTCTCAGGGGCCGTTTCCAAGAGTTTGCGCGGACTGCTTCAAGACTGGACTTTCACAAAAGAACCGGCACTTTCTCGATCTGGTGCGTCTGGCGCTTCGGCGACGGCATTGAGAGCCTGACGTAGATCGGCGATCAGGTCCTCCACATCTTCGATGCCGACCGAGTACCGCACGAGCCCATCGCTGTAGCCAGCCGCACGCCGATCTGCTGGTGATATGCTCGCGTGCGTCATCGACGCCGGGTGTTCGATAAGCGTCTCCACGCCGCCAAGCGAAACGGCCAATGTGGCTACTCGGACGTGGTCCATCAGCAGACGTCCGGCTTTCATTCCGCCCTTCAGTTCGAAGCTGATCATCGAACCGAAGCCGCTCATCTGCCGCTTGGCCAGTTCATGCTGTGCGTGGGATTCCAACCCTATGTAAAGGACCGCACTGACCTCAGGTTGTTGCTCAAGCCAACGCGCAATTTCCATCGCGCTTTGCTGAGCTCGCTCAACCCGGATTCCGAGTGTCTTAAGACCGCGCAGTACCAGAAACGCCTGGTGTGGATCCATGTTGCAGCCCGAGTTAACCATTGCCTTACGCAGACGCTTGTAGATATCCATCTCCTTGGCCACGATGATCCCGCCTACGACGTCCGCATGGCCGTTGATGAACTTGGTCACGGAGTGAAGCACCACGTCTGCGCCCAACTCCAGTGGCCGCTGCAGGTAGGGGCTGGCGAAGGTGTTGTCGACCACCACCAGGCAGCCATGAGAGTGCGCAAGCTCCGAGATTCGTTCGATGTCGCTGACTTGCATGGTGGGGTTGGCAGGGGTCTCCAGATATACGAGTCTCGTGTTCGGCCTCAGCGCTTGCTGAACTTGCGCCAGATCAGAAGTGTCAACGTAGGTGGACTCGACTCCGAAGCGTGAAAAATTTTTCTCCATCAATCCCCGGCTCGGGCCGTAGACGGAGGCTGTACTGACGACGTGTGCGCCTGCCTGCAGCAAAGCCAGATACACCGTGCAAACGGCCCCCATTCCGGAACTGGTGGCGATGCCACCGCAACCGTTCTCCAGTTCGGCGACGCTGTCCTCCAGAGCGCAAATGGTGGGATTCCCGATGCGCGTATAGATGTAGCCATCTTCCTCCCCAGCAAAAAGCGCCGCACCATGCGCAGCATTCCGGAAAGCGAAGGTGGACGTTTGGTAGATAGGAACGTTGACTGAACCAGTTGCATCCGCCTTGTGCCCCGCATGAATCAGTTTGCTGTTAATACCCAGGTGTTTCGTGTCCATGAGTTTTCTTCCGGCTCCTTGGCCGTGGTCGCGTTGATGCAAGTAACCGCCGTTCCCGTACCTTGGGAGAACGAACCAGTATTACTCACATTTCATCAGCACACAGTGATAGTGAGCACAACCTCCCGTGACCGCGGGCCACGGCACGAACCTGGCCCGATGCTATGACTCGCAGCAGAGTGTCAGCCAGGCTTAGCAAACCATCTGTCGCATCGGGAATTAGCAGGAAAAAACAACAAGGCATCGAACATCTGCTGGACGATATCGGCTGGAGAATCTTGAGCGAATTGCAGCAGAATGCCCGCATGCCGTTCGCAGAACTCGGCCGCATCGTGGGACTCTCCACCCCTGCGGTGACCGAGCGTGTTCACAAGATGGAACAGGTCGCAAGATGCCGGCGATATGCCAGCGCAAACCGTGATTTGAAGTTGCGGTAGCCGCGTTGTGTCGAAGTCCTTGTACCTGTCTACGGCAGGTGCTCTACAATTGGCCTCGTCGAGTTTTTGCGGAAGCGTTTTTCATTGAAGTGATACATCCCGATCGTGCGACCGGCCTCGCGCCGCTTTGGTGGCCCCTATGAAAGAAAACGAAACTGAGCATCTGTTCGATGAGATTGGGTGGAAGATTTTGGGCGAGCTACAGCAGAATGCCCGCATCGCGTTTGCCGAATTGGGCCGGCGGGTTGGATTATCGACGCCCGCCGTTACGGAGCGAGTCCACAAGATGGAAGAGACGGGAATCATTCTGGGTTATCGCGCGCAAATCGATCCGGCTAAGGCTGGGCTCCCGATCCTGGCGTTCATCACGGTCAAGGTTAGCGGCGAGAACCTCGTTCACTTCATGAACCTCGCCGCCAGCCGGCCCGAAGTATTGGAGTGCCATCGAGTCACCGGTGCGGATTCATTTCTGCTTAAAACAGCCGTCTCCAATGTTGCTCATCTGGAACGCTTACTGGATGCGCTGATGCCGTACGTGGCCACCACAACCTTGATGGTCCTCTCGACCGCCCTGGCGTGGGGAAACATCGTCAAACCCGATAGCGGGTCTCAGGATCTCGCGGCGGCTCGGCCTGCGGTTCGCTAGAGTCCTGGCAGCGCAAGATGATCTAGAAACATTCTGAAGTCTCACTTCCATTTCGTTTCGTAAACTCCGCCAACATCCGTCACTCCTGTATGTACTTCGAGGATTGGGCGTCATTACCATTGGTTCGACGCTGGGATGCGCCCTGCCTTGGATACGCCGAGGCAAGCTTCTTCAGAGGACAACGTCAGATGGACGTATTTGTTTGGCGGGGAATCGAAGTACCGGTGGATGATGACGGTTTCATACAGGAGCCGGACCGCTGGAATCCGGATATGGCAAGCGCGCTCGCCGCGACAGATGGCGTCGAGAAGCTAACGCCCGACCACTGGAAAGTCATCGACTACATTCGCGCGTATTACAAGGAAAACGATATCGCGCCCATGGTCCGCAGGATTTGCAAAGAAACACAGCTGAACTTGAGGCAGATTTTCGACCTCTTTCCTTCCGGACCCGCCAAGGGTGCATGTAAAGTAGCGGGCCTGCCGAAACCGACAGGTTGCGTGTAGCCAGGAGTCCCCATGCCCCCGCTTACCCTCGCGCTGATTGCCGCGATTTCGGTCTTCCTGCTCGGCAACCTCTGCCGGGTGGTGAAGGCAATGCTCATGCCTGTCCACCTTCGTTGGGACCTCTATCCCATTCCCAAAGGTCCGCGCGACCGGCAACGCTACGGTGGCTCCTATTTCGAGGAGACGGAGTGGTGGACGAAGCCCATCGACACCGGACTCGGCGGCGAGGTAGCCTTCATGCTGAAGGAAGTTTTCCTTCTGCGAGGGGTTTTTGAAAACTTTCGCGCTCTGTGGGTCTGGTCGCTGCTGTTGCACTGGGGGCTCTACGTTTACATGGTCTCAGCCGCCACGGCCGTTGCCGTCTCCGCGCTCGGCGCTCATCTTGTTTTCGAACGAACGCTTCTGTTGAATGCTGCTTTTGCCGAGTGCGTCGACGCATGCACGCTCGGTGGAATCGGCAGTCTCGGATTGTTGGCCACGCGGATTTTCAATTCCCGGCTGAAAGGCTTCACCACGCGCGCGACGGTCTTCAATCTCAGCCTGCTGGCCGCAATTTTCGGCACGGGCCTCATCGCACTGTTCCATCCCAATCGCGGGATGCTCATTGCCCTCGCCGAAATTGTGGCTGGGCGCCACGCCACGGGAGCGTACTCGTCGGCCACAGTTTGCCATTTCGCGCTGGTCGCGTTCTTCCTCGTCTATTTCCCGTTCACCCACATGACGCATATGTACATGAAGTACTTTACCTGGCATGGCGTGCGCTGGGACGACTTGCCGGCCCGCTTCGACGAAGGCGGACGAAGAGCCATCGCGAAGAACCTGGCGCGGCGCGTGTTCTGGCGAGCTCCTCACATCCACGAAGCGGCTGACCAATCGTGGGCCGCCGTGGTATCCAGCAGCGGGCAGCTGGGAAAAACCGAACATGATTAAGATCGAAGATATTGCGCGTCCAGCCGACCGGCTCACCGAGATTGTCCCGGAGCGCATGGTTCCGCTTCCACCTCCCTACGATGGGGTTGACGCGTTACCACCGCGCAAGCGTCTCACCGATAGGGCTCGTGCGAACTGCGACTGCTCGCTCGACGGCTTCCTCGCTGTCGGCATGACCCGGCCAAAGACTGAAGAAGAAGAACAACAACTCATCAAACGCTTCATCGCCGGGCTGGACCGCCTGCTCTCGCCCGATGACAACTGGGCGTTTCTGCAACAGCTCACGCTGTCGCTCGACCACTGCGCCCGTTGCCAGACTTGCGTCGAAGCGTGCCCGATTTACACGGCCAGCGGCCGCAACGAGGTCTATCGCCCGACATTTCGCAGCGAACTTTTTCGCCGCATCGTGAATAAGTACGCCAAGCGCGGCGGCAAATTGCTGGCGAAGCTGAAGGGCGAAGACATCGAGGTCAACGCCACCACGATTCTCCGGCTGCTTGAATCGGCCTACCGGTGCACGCTTTGCCGCCGCTGCGCCCAGGCCTGCCCCATGGGTGTGGACAACGCGTTGCTGACGCGCGAAATTCGCAAGCTGTTCAGCATGGAACTGAGCATCGCTCCCAAGGAACTTCATGAGAATGGATCGGTGATGCAACTTCGCGTGGGCTCAAGCACCGGCTTGAAACCTCGTGTGGTGAAGGACACCATCGAGTTTCTCGACGATGAGATCCGCGAGCAGACAGGTCTCAACATCCATACGCCGTGGGACAAGCCAGGAGCGGATGTTCTCCTGATCCACAACGCCGGAGAAATCAACGCCTGGCCGGAAAACCCCATGGCATTCGCTATCATCCTGGAGGCTGCGGGCATCAGTTGGACGATGTCGAGCGATCTCGCCGGCTACGACAGCGTGAATTACGGACTGTGGTACGACGACGCCCAGTTTGCGCGAGTCGCCGTTCGGCAGGTGCAAGCGGCCAAGAAACTCGGCGTGAAGAAGATCGTCCTGGGAGAATGCGGACACGCGCATAAGGCCTCCATGGTCACCGCCGACCGGCTTTTGCCGAAGGATCTCGACATTCCTCGCGAAAGCTCCATGACCTTCTTGCGCGACATTGTGCTGAGCGGCCGGCTCAAACTCGACCCCGCGCGGAACGCTTTCCCGGTCACGTTGCATGACCCGTGCAATATGGTCCGCATGATGGGCATTGTGAAGCCGCAGCGCGACATCCTGAAGGCGATTTGCCCGCAGTTTCGCGAAATGGCGCCGCACGGCGTGGAGAATTATTGCTGCGGCGGCGGTTCCGGCTTTGCCGTCATGTCGGCCTTCAACTTCGAAGACTGGCGATTCCTGGTCGCCGGCCGTACAAAACTGAAGCAGATTCTGGAAGCTTTCGAGGACTGTCCCGACCCGGAGACAAAGAAATACGTATGCGCCCCTTGCTCGAATTGCAAAGGACAGTTTCGCGACCTCTTTAACTACTACGGAGTTTGGAAAAAGTCGGGCATCCTATACGGCGGTCTCGTGGAACTGATTGTGAACGCGATGACCGATTTGCAGAAGCCTTACATCAAGTGGGAGTTTCACTAAGTTCGAGTACCTATCCGCTTTCTTACGGAGTGAACATGGAAGAACGATTGATCTACTTCGATAACGCAGCCACCGTCTGGCCCAAGCCAGAGGGCGTCTACAAGTTCATGGACGAATTTTTCCGGACCCACGGCGTGAATCCCGGCCGTAGCGGTTACGATCTGGCGGTCGAGGCTGGCTCGCTGCTGGACAAAACTCGTAAGCGGCTCACGAAATTCTTTGGGGGCGATGAGGACGCGCCCGAGCGCCTGGTTTTCGGCTATAACGCGACCGACGCGCTCAACCTTGCGATTCCCGGGCTGGTCGGCCACGGCGACCATGTCATCACCACCAACCTCGAACACAATTCCGTGATCCGGCCCGTCAACCACATGGTTCGCGATCATGGCGCTGAAGCCACCTACCTGCCATTCAACGCGCAAGGATTCATCGAGCCTGACGCCGTTCGCAAGGCGATACGCCCAAACACGCGCGTCGTCATCGTGAACCACGGGTCGAACGTCATCGGCACGGTTCAGCCGATTAAAGAGATCGGGGCGATTTGCCGCGAACACGGTCTCACCTTCGTCGTGGATACCGCCCAAACCGCGGGCGTCATTCCGATCGACATGGAAGAGATGAACATCGACGTGCTCGCCTTCACCGGGCACAAGGCCCTGATGGGAAGCATGGGAATCGGCGGACTCTCGGTGCGCAAGCACGTCAAGATTCGCCAGGTTCGCAGCGGTGGCACTGGCGTGCGCTCGGCGGACCCGTATCACCTTGTCGAGTATCCATGGCGCCTGGAATACGGAACGCCCAACATGATGGGAGTGGCGTCGTTGTGGGCTGGACAGGATTGGCTCGATGCGCATGGAGTCGCGAACGTCCACCGGCAGGAAATGGCGCTTGCCAGAAAACTCGTCGACGGCCTGCGCACCATCCAGGGCGTTAAGCTCTATTGCTGCGACAATCTCGACAACCATCTCTCGACCATTCTTATGAACCTGGAAGGTGTCGACCCAGCTAATGTGGGAGTCATGCTCGACGTCGACTACAGCATTGCGACGCGCACCGGCCTGCATTGCGCACCGCTGGTGCACAAGCAACTTGGAACCATCCAGAGAGATGGGGGCGTGCGATTTTCGATTGGCGCCTTCAATACGGCACAAGAAGTGGATGCGGCCATTGCGGGGATCGCTGACATTTCTCAGTGGGCGCACGAGCGGGCGACAAAGTTACACAGCGCTTTGGCAAACGAGGTACACGGAGGCATAGCTATGGCAGACTCGATCTGGACCATTGGAAACATTTCGTGTGTTGGGATGTGCAAAGACCGGCCCGGACATCCAGCCATGAACGCTAACTCCTATTCTGTCGAACTGAGTTCCGAAAAAGAGCGCCTCACCGTGGAAGTTGCGGTAACGCACGTTGCGTCCCAATATGCCATGGATTGCCTGTACGGCAACTCTTTGAACGATGGAGCCAACGTGGAAACGGTCGAGCAGGACCTGGTCCGCTGCGTAGTAGAAAAGGAACTCAGAGATACAGACAACGGATGGAATCCACGGAGAACGCCGTGGCTAACCATCGACAGCCATGATGTCCAGGAGATAGTTGAACAGCTGGCTTCCAGCTACCGACCAGGGTGAACTACACCTTCAGTGTGAAAGCCAAGGGCCGTATGTTTGGTGAGGATGTCTCCAGTCGTCCGCCGCGGGTCAGACTGCTATGCTATGTACCTGAAAGTATAGATTTCGGTGCAACGCCTGAGTTCTACTCGCGCGGTATTGAGTCGCATGTTCCAGTATACCCGCCGAAATGCGGGAATACGATTTTGGAACAAGCTCGCACGTCGAACGCCGGCACTCCTCTGGTGCAAGAATGCGCGAGAAGTCCCAACATTTTCAATTGATTGCTGGTCGCAACCTGCGCATGCACCGGAACTCCGAGAAGGTTAATAGCAACGAAGCATCCATTAGAATCTCACTTCTGGGATGACTCCTCCGGAACTTTCAGCGTCCCGTTATCCTTTACTACTGTAGGCAATCTGTCTTAGACTTCCGAACGGCACATTCTGCGGCACACCCCGAAACAATCAGTTGGATTGGGACCGGCAAGTGATTGAAAAGATAGCGAGTACGAAAAGTATGGAAATCATTAGTCTAGTCGAATAATTAAGACTTAACGAATACTCATCAGCAGGGCCGGTGCAATCACAGTTCTAAATCAATCACTTACCCACAACCAAGCCCGCACGGAAACGCTCTGCTCAAGTATCGAAAAAGCCCGTATTGGCGCATATCGGCTCGAACCTAAGCCCGTCTCCAAGCGTCAAAGCAGAGGGATACTGGTAACTTGCGTGATCTGTCTGTTCCGTGGTAAACATTTATAAACTGTTGGCAGTAATCCGCGTATAGATTTGAAATGGCTACGCCAGAACATTCTCGCGCACGAGCAAGCTTGGCGTCTTGGTGCCGGATCGCCGTTATTGTTCTAGCCATCTGTTCCCTCACGGCAAGCCTTGCGACTCGTTACACTGGGCTGGGTCCGGAGGTCCAGAGGGTAGCGGCGGTAAAATCCCAGTCGCTGGATGTCCAGAGGCAGCGCCTTCTTAGCAACGCACTCCAGTGGACGACTCCAGCTTCCAGTTTCACACTCTTTCAACCACCGCGGCCTTCCGTCTTTGCGGTCTCGGCGTTCGTGCCATCTCCTAGCCTTAGATCCGAAAGCTGGCTTTACAACCGGCCTCCTCCTTCCTGCTGACTTTCCGCTTTTGCAGCCAATCACTGTTTTTGAACTCAAACGAAGTCATTGAAATTGGCTGAGGCGTCTCCGCTTGATCGCGAGGTTCAAGCGCTGATTGATCGAGTTTGAGCCCAGTGCGAAAATCCTGTACGTCAAAGTTCCGGGCACCGGTGAGTCAAGCTTCGCATTGTCCGGCGTGACCCTGTTGCGGGGGATTTTTGTGGTCCGGGTAATAATTTGTGGTCCCGGTAAATAGAACACGCTCTCGACTCTTTGCGAAGACCGCATAGGGGTTTGGCAGGCCGATTTGCCTTTGTGGGGGTAGTTCGGCTCGCGAAAGGAAACGTACATGGCCATTGAGTCTTTTCTGACCGAAGAGAATCTCGATGCTCTTCGGCAGTTCGACACGTGCATGGTCGCAAACGCGATCGACTCGCTTAATGTCAGGCTGCGGAACACAGGATTTGCAGATGGTAGCATTCGGTGCATGTTCCAAGAGGCTCCGCCCATGGTGGGATACGCAGCCACGGCTCGTCTTCGAAGCGGGGAACCGCCAATTGCGGGCGGTAGCTTTCGTGATCGAGCCGACTTTTGGAACAGCATCCTCGAAATCCCCGCGCCTCGCATCCTGGTTTTGGAGGACATGGACGACCCGCCCGGGCGCGGAGCCTTCGTGGGTGATATGCACGCCGCCATCGTGCAAGCTCTGGGGTGTATCGGGTACTTAACCAACGGCGCCGTGCGTGAGTTGCCCGCCGTGCGCACAATGGGTATCCAGTTGTTTGCCGGAAGTGTTGCGGTTTCTCGTGCCTACGCCCACATCTTCGATTTTGGGGCCCCCGTCAGGGTCGGCGGCATGGAAGTCCACCCTGGAGATTTGCTGCACGGCGACCGCCACGGAGTGCTGACGGTTCCAATGGAATTTGCAACTAAGATTCCGAACGTTGCGGCTCGGTTGCAGCAGGTGGAACGAACGGTGATCGACTTTTGCCAATCAAGCGCCTTCTCAGTCGCCAAGCTGCGCGAGATTATGAAAACGACAGGTTAGGGACGACCACAAGATTTGCGCTCATGGGACATTGCTGGCTGGGAATGCCAGAGAAAGCTGGTAAAGAGAACTCGATGAATGAGACTAGCAATCGATCTGGTGGAATACCGACACGAGGAATCAGGTTTTCAAAGCTGATTTTGCTTGCCAGCCTTGTGGCGCTGGTGGTCGAATTCGTCGCTTGTTCAGGGAGCGGAAGTCGTGTTCAGGCCTCGACGATTACGGTGGGCGTAACCAAAGTCGTGCGCAAGTCGCTAGGCCGACAAATCACCTTGTCCTCCGAGTTGGTGCCCTTCCAAGAGATCGATGTGTACGCGAAGGAATCCGGTTACGTCAAAAAACTGCTTGTCGACTACGGAACCCGCGTAAAGGCTGGCCAGGTAATGGCGATCCTGGAGATTCCAGAGCTGGAGGCGCAGCTTCAAGAAGATCAGGCGGAAATCAGGAATGCGATCAACCAAGTCAGCCGGGCACAGCACGAGTTGTACCGGTATCAGGCGCAGTACAAGGCGCTTCACCTGCGATATACGCGTCTAAATGAAGTCTCTGAGAGCCAACCCGGAATTGTCGCACAGCAGGAAGTGGATGACGCACAGGGGAAAGATGTGGCGGCATCATCTCAGGTAGATGCTGGCCAAGCGGCTTTCGAGGCGTCCCAGAGCCAGCTCTCCGTTACCAAGGCAAAGTTGGTTCACGATCAGAGCCTGTTTGACTATTCCAGGATCACCGCTCCGTTTTCCGGAATAGTTACGGAGCGCTACGCGAACCTCGGCACGCTGGTGCAGGCGGGTACAGGTTCGAGCACGCAAGCAATTCCCATCGTCAGGCTGTCCCAGGACGATCTTTTCCGGCTCGTGATTCCCGTGCCCGAATCTTATGTTCGATACATCCGCGTCGGCGATCACGTCGATGTTCGGGTTCCGTCGCTCAACCGGACGTTCCCGGGGAAGGTCGCGCGGTTTTCCGTGGATGTGAAGGAAGAGACGCGAACTATGCACACCGAGGTTGATGTTTCCAATAATGATCGGGTGCTGATGCCGGGCTTGTACGCCGATGCCGACCTGACACTTGAGCACAAGGAAGATATCCCTTCCGTGCCCTTGCAGGCGGTGAATCACGAGGGTGATAAAACCACCGTCTTTGTGGTAAACGCGAACAGTGAAATCGAGGATCGTCCCGTAAGTCTCGGTATTCAGACTGCCAGCGACGCCGAAGTGGTCGCGGGTTTAAGTGAAGGAGAACTGGTGGTCGTCAGCGATCGCAGCGCATTGAAACCGGGAGAGAAGGTTCATCCTCAAGTAGTGCCAATCATGCAGTATCACGAGAGCAATCAGGAGTAGGGCCGTATTGGATAGTTCAGCGGCCAAGTGAGCGTAAATGTCACGTTTCTCGATACGTAATCCGTACTTCATCGTCGTGATTTGTCTGGCCCTGATGGTGATCGGCGTCACCAGTCTGGTACGCATGCCGGTTGATTTGTTTCCTACCATCAATCTTCCTGAAGTGGTGGTGGCGACGTTTTATTCCGGGATGCCTCCGGAGGATATTGAGACGGACATTACCGATCCTCTGGAACGATTCTTCACGCTGGCCAGCGGGATCGATCACATGGAATCGCGGTCGCTGCTGGGCGTGAGCATCATCAAGGTTTACTTTCAGCCCGGAACGAATGCGGATGCGGATGTAACCGAGCTTTCGAACCTCGCCTTGGCCGATTTGAAGCGGCTGCCTCCGGGCACGCTGCCGCCGGTGGTGCTGAAGTTCGATGCGTCCAGCCTGCCGGTTTGCCTGGTAACCCTGAAAGGTGAAGGACTGAACCAAACTCAGATTCATGACATCGGCCAATTTACGATCCGCAACCAGATCGCGGTGGTGCAGGGAGCGGAGATTCCCCCGCCGTTTGGTGGCAAGTACCGGCAGATCATGGTGTACGTGGATCCGTACAAGCTGGCGTCCCGTCAGTTGAGCCCGATGGACGTTGTGCATGCCGTGAACGACTCCAACCTGATTCTGCCTGCGGGCGACGTAAAGATGGGGTCCTACGATTACTACGTTTACTCAAACAGCTTGGTCAACAGCATGGACGAACTGGGCAAGGTTCCCATCAAGACCGTGGGAGGCTCATGGGTTTCGGTAAACGACCTTGGCAGAGCCGAAGACGCCAATCAGATTCAATACAACCTGGTGCGAGTGGATGGCCAGCGGTCTGTCTATCTCCCGATCATGAAGCAGGGTGGCGATACGAATACCATCCAGGTCGTAGATGGTATCCGCGAGGCGATCAAACATCTTTATGACATTCCCAAACAACTTGTGGCCACCGTTGTCTTTGACCAATCCGCGTTCGTGAAGGAAGCGATCAAGACATTGCTTCATGAAGGACTGATTGGGCTCGTTCTGACCAGCCTGATGATTCTCATTTTTTTGGGCAGTCTTCGCGCCACAACGGCTGTGTTTTTGTCTATACCGCTTTCCGCGTTGGCCACATTCGTCGTTCTGAACCTGACCGGCAGCACCGTGAATACGATGATTTTGGGCGGGCTGGCGCTTGCATTTTCCCGCATCATCGATAACTCTGTGATCTCGCTGGAGAATATCTATCGCCACTTGGAAATGGGGGCTGCACCGGAGGACGCGGCCGAGGCGGGAGGGGCGGAAGTAAGCCTGGCGGTCCTGGCGGCGACTCTTACCACAGCGGTCGTTTTTTTCCCGGTTACATTTCTGTATGGAGTCAGCAAGTTCCTCTTCTCAGCCTTGGCGCTCGCGGTTGTGATTTCTCTTTTCGCCTCCTACCTCGTCGCGATGACGGTGATTCCGTTGTTCTGCTCGCGCTATCTGAAGGCGATGCCATCCGGCGGAGGGCACGACCAAAAAGGCGAGTATGAGATAGAGCCGACCTCGGCGGCGGGTAAGTCCTGGTGGGACCGGTTCAATGCCGGCTTCAACCGCCGGTTCAACCAACTGCTGGATTATTACGAGTACTGGGTGCGGCGTGCGGTGAAGCGTCCGGGGCTGACGGTGGCGATCTTGAGTGGTGTGTTTCTCGCCAGCCTGGGGATCTATCCACTGCTGGGACTGGCGTTCTTTCCGCAAACCGATGCTGGGCAATTCACCATCAATCTGAAGGTGCCGACCGGGACGCGGATTGAAGTGACGGAACAGTATGTGGCCAAGGTGGAAGACCTGATCCGAAGCACGGTGGGGGCGAAAGACCTGAAGATGGTGGTATCGAATCTGGGAGTGGTGCCGGACTTCTCGTCGCTGTACACGACCAATGCAGGTCCGTACACGGCGACGATCCAGGCGGCGCTGCAGGAGTCGCACAAGCGGAGCAGTTTCGAGTACATGGACCTGGTGCAGAAGAAGATGGCGAGCGAGTTTCCGGATGTGCGGACGTTTTTTTCGAGCGGATCGATGGTGGATGCGGTGCTGAACATGGGGATGCCGGCGCCGATTGATGTGCAGGTGAGCAGTCCGGACTTGCACCAGATATACGGGATCGCGCAGGAGTTAGCGGGCCGGATACGGAGTCTGCCGGGAGTGGGAGAGGTGTATATCCCGCAGGATTTGAACTACCCGGCTTTGCGGCTAGATGTAGATCGGGTGCATGCGGGGGAGTTGGGGTTGACGCAGAAGGATGTGGTGGACAACGTAATCACGGCGCTGAATTCGAACTACATGATCGCGCCGAACTACTGGGTGGACCGCAAGAGCGGCAACGACTACTACCTCACCGTCCAGTATTTCGAAAAGGGA
>Ga0208038_1000490_pt1 | contig 31607 bp, 19 predicted proteins | sample June2015DPH_16_1_FD_184714 | JGI IMG/M metagenome (GOLD analysis project Ga0208038, IMG submission 184714) | Peatland microbial communities from SPRUCE experiment site at the Marcell Experimental Forest, Minnesota, USA - June2015DPH_16_100... | ecosystem: Environmental > Terrestrial > Soil >...
GAATGCGAGGCGCTCGACCGCTTCCGGCGCAGCAGCGACAATCTCTACGAGCGCGTACGAGCCCTGTTTCTCCTCTATGCCATACATCGCTTTCACATCTCCACACGCAAGTTAGCGGCTTCACACGCGCTGATTCCTTTCGCGGGTTACACCAACCTCCTCAAGCGCAGGTTCGACGAAGCTCTTGATATCTTCCTGGCCGCGCAGGCCGTCGCCGGACCGAGCGCTGCCCTTTCCAGCGCGCTGGCCGCCGGCTACCGCTCGCTGGGTTTTCAGACTCTCGCAGACCAAGTGCGGCGCAGCGTGCGCTCTGTGCGCGGCAATCAGTGGATGTTCCGCGCCGCTCACCCTGAAGACGCGCCCCTGCGGATTCGCCCCGAGCTGCTCAAGCGCGAGACCCCCGATCATCTCTTCCCCATCCAGCGCGAGGCCACGCCGGTACGCATGGACCTGAGCCATAGCGGGTGGAGCGATATTTTCTTTCTGGGGATGGATTTCCCCGAAGGCGCCCGTGTGCTCAACATTTCCATCGACCTGAGCGTGCGCAGCGCTGGCGCCCCGAAGCCTGCCGTTGAAGCATGGTTCCGCGTCATCGATCAGCCGGTGCTACGCCTGGTCAGCGTTGACCTTCAGTGCAGCGCTGAACTTAGCTCAATTGCTGAAGTTTTCGATTTCGCGCACGACTACCTGGGCTTGCTCAAGGCCGCGGTTATTGCCTCCGGCATCGTACCACCGGGGATGGAGGGCGCTACTCAGCCCCTCACCGACGTACTGACCCATTTGACAGGCCGGCCCGGCCACGGCATCGAAATCGTCAGTAAGGTGAACGATATTCCCCGCGGCTCACGCTTGGCGGTATCCACCACCCTTCTGGCCTGCCTCATTTCCTTGTGCATGCGCGCGACAAACCAGATCCACACGCTCACCGGCGGCCTTTGCGAGGATGACCGCCGCTTGGTGGCGGCGCGCGCCATTCTGGGCGAATGGCTGGGGGGCTCGGGAGGCGGCTGGCAGGATTCCGGCGGGGTGTGGCCGGGAATCAAGCTGATTCACGGGGTCTCAGCCCAGGAGGGTGATCCGGAATTCGGCATCAGCCGCGGCCGGTTGTTGCCGAACCACCAGATTCTTGGCCCCCAGGAGGTGTCACCGGAAACGCGCCAGCAACTTCAGCAAAGCCTGGTGCTCGTCCACGGCGGCATGGCGCAGGATGTTGGCCCCATTTTGGAGATGGTGACGGAGAAATACCTGCTTCGTTCAGAAAGTGAGTGGCACAGCCGGGGCGAAGCCGCGCTCATCCTGGATGACCTCCTTGCACGCTTGAGGAGCGGGGACGTTCGCGCCCTTGGCGCCTTAACTGAGCGGAATTTTAGCGGCCCCATTCAAACCATTATTCCCTGGGCCGGAAATCTCTACACCGACACGCTGATACGCCGCGTGCGCGGGGAGATGGGCGAGGACTTCTGGGGCTTCTGGATGCTGGGGGGAATGTCGGGCGGAGGCATGGGTTTTCTTTTTGCTCCGCATTCGAAAGCGCTGGCAGAGGAGCGCTTGCAGGCCATCATGAGCGCCACCAAACGGGAGATGGAACATGCGGTGCCCTTCGCCATGGAACCCGTAGTCTACGATTTCGCGGTCAACGAACATGGCACTCAGGCCACGCTCCTCGAAGGCGACTCTGCGCTGATGCCGGCGGGCTACTACCCAATGGCTGTGCCCTCGCTTCTTCGCATGGAATCCCGTCTGCTTTCGCCCCTGCGCCGCATTGAGCTCGAACGCTTCACCGCCGCCTGCCACACCGTGCCGGAATTCCAAGGGATGATGCAGCACGTCTTCGAGCGCCTCATCCCGCAGAGCCCGCAAAAAGCCGACCGCTCCCAAAGCCTCGAGGCGCTGCTCGAAGCACATGGATTTGATCGCGTGGAGCATGAGCAGATCCAGGCGGACTTGCGCAGTGGCCGCGTGGGGGTGGCGCAGAATCGACTTCCCAACAGCAGCCTGATCACCGACGTTGGCGCCGAAGATCTCTTCGACGCCACCGAAGGTGTCGCACCGAAATACCACGAAATCGGCAAGGATGCCCTGGCGGCGGGAATGGTGGCGGTGGTTTCGTTTGCCGGCGGCGCGGGCAGCCGTTGGACGAAAGGCGCGGGCGTCGTCAAGGCGCTTAATCCCTTTTGCCGATTGGGCGGCAAGCACCGCAGCTTCATCGAAGTACACCTGGCCCGCAGCCGCCGCACGGGCCGCCTCTGCGGCACGGCTCTGCCACACGTCATCACCACCAGCTACCTGACGCACGATGCGATCCAGGCGCACCTCCGCACCCAGCGCAACTACGACTACCCCGGCCCCTTACTGATTTCACCCGGACGCTCCATCGGACTGCGGTTTGTGCCCATGGAAAGGGACTTACGATTTGCCTGGGAAGAATTGCCGCAGCAAATGCTCGACGAGCAGGCGCAAAAGGTTCGCGACAGCCTGCGCGCCACGCTCATCGCGTGGGCCCGGCACATGGGCGAAGGCGCCAGCTATACCGATAACGTGCCGATGCAATGCCTGCACCCGGTCGGCCACTGGTACGAAGTGCCCAACATGATTCGAAACGGCACGCTCCAGCGGTTGTTGCAGGAAAGGCCCCGTTTGAAATACCTGGTGGTTCACAACATCGATACCACGGGGGCTGACGTAGACCCGGGGTTGCTTGGTTACCACATCGCGGAGGGGGCAGCGCTTACCACCGAGGTTATTGCGCGGCAGGTGGAAGACCGCGGCGGCGGCTTGGCCCGCGTCGACGGCCGCCTGCGCCTGATCGAAGGTCTCGCGCTTCCCAGCGAAGAGATCGAATCACTCCTCTCCTGGTACAACAGTGCGACCTATTGGATCGATATCGACCAACTCCTCACCATGTTCGGACTGACCCGCGATGATCTTGCGCACACGGAACGGGTGAACAACGCGGTGCGAACGCTGGCCGCCCGCATGCCTACCTACATCACGCTGAAGGACGTCAAAAAACGCTGGGGGAAAGGTCAGGAAGACGTCTTGCCGGTGGCCCAATTTGAAAAGCTGTGGGGTGACATGACCAGTCTTCCGGAATTTCCCTGCCGCTTTGTGGCCGTGCCCCGAAGGCGTGGACAACAGCTCAAAGAACCGGCGCAGCTCGACGGTTGGCGGCGCGATGGGTCCGCGGCATTCGTCGAGTCCCTGTGCGACTGGGGCCATTGACTCCCGCCGTGGCGGATGGGCCACGAAGGAATCTCAAGCCCGCGTGTCCTACGCTTGGTTGTATCCCAAGAGCTTGCATCGGGATGCCTTCAACTCGAAAAGGGGCTTGGTTGTCCAGGGCGGTTGGTATAATGTAACAGATGACAACACAGCGACGATGACTCCGCTTATGGGAACGCCTGCGAAAACTCTGGATCACCTGAACAAGGTAGTTGTCGCCTTCCTAAATGGGGCCCGCATTAAGGGCTGCGCTTACGATTTTTCTGCACTGAAGGAGTCTTTCAATCTTCTTCCCCAAGAAGACCCACTTCAGGGGCAGGGAATAAAGGTTGAGATGAAGGACCTCAAGGCGGTTTTCTTTGTGAAGGACTTCAGTGGCAACCCCGAATACGATGAATCCCTGCTTGCGGACGCACCCATGCACGGCCGGAAAATCGAAGTGACTTTCATCGATGGGGAAAAGATTGTCGGGAGAACAGAGGGATATAACCCGCAGAGACTCGGCTTTTTTGTGTTTCCCACTGATCCCAAGAGCAATAACATTCGCATCTTCGTGGTCACCAGAAATACCCGCCAAGTTAGATTTGTCTGAACTGTTCAAACCTTGATGTCGGGGATGTTCACGCCTGTGCGGAAAGCCACAACGCGAGGTTGGACACACCTCGGATTGAGCACCGAGTATTCCCGCTCGAATAGCAGACACCTGACTTGGCCTGCTGCCGTCTGAGTCGAGGTCGTCTGGGACCTCTTCAGGACACCTGCTTCGATCAGAGTTGGATGCCTCACGACTAAGGCAGTCATTGGCATTGTCTATTGCATTCGATTCGTCATGGGGGTCTGGTCTGGATTTCTCCCTGTAAACCCGGATCTCCATTGCATCAGTTGACCTCTAAGTTTTTCAGATAGTTGTAGGAAACTCGCAAAGCTTCCAGCGGGGGATGAGCCATTATGCCTTCGTGCTCCACAAAGTAGTGTTTCACGTGGCCGTGTTTCGCGGACTCGAATAATTTCTTCCAATCAATGCTGCCGGCGCCGATTTCGGCGTTGGTATCTTTTTCCTCGGTGTCGAGGGTGGTGGAGACATGAAACCCCGGCACCAGATCCTTGATGTGAAGCAATTCAATCCGAGTGGGGTATTTGTTCAAATAGTGGATCGGGTCCTGGCCGGCGTGGATTACGTGTCCGCAGTCCATCTCAAAACAGACCAGTTTCGGGTCGGTGTTTAGAATGAGCGCGTCAAAACCCAGCGTGTCGCCAAATTTTTTGAAGTCAATGGCGTGGTTGTGATACCCGATCCTGATTCCGCGGCGGTTCAGGTTCTCGCCACACTGGTTGAGCTGCTCGGCGTTCCATTTGTAGTCGGAAAGCGATATCTTTTCGTAAAGGGGGACGAGGTCCTTGAACTCGGTGGTCTGAACGCTGGGGCCCTGCAACGAAGGCAGCGAGGGAAACACCAGGATCATGTAGGTGAGCCCGAGTTCCTGGGCGGCGGCAATGGTGGCCGGATCCTTCAGGTCCTTCAGCTCGAAGTGACCACTCACACACTTCAAGCCGGCGTTTTCAACTTTCTTTCTGAACTCGCGCGGCGCCTTGGGCGTTTCAAACAGTTCGATCTCGCGATACCCAATCGCGGCTAATTGGCGAAGCGTGCCGTCCAAATTGTCTTTCATCTCCTCCCGCACTGTCCAGAGTTGCACACCGGGCGCGAGCCCCAGGGGATTAGTTCGCAGCAGGCGGCTGCCGCGCGCAAGCCATGCGCCACCACTCCCCAGGGCGGCACCGCGAATGAATGTTCTTCTTGAAATGTTCATGGGACCTGCCTCTCAAGGCTCATTGTACTACCGCCCGGCTCGGTGGGGTCTGGTTGGTCACGATGCGTCCCAATTGAAGATTCAAAACGGCCCCCGCCTGGCTTCTTCGAAAGCTGAAAACTGCTAACCGATTACGGGCCGCCCCGGCGTCATTCGCCTCCTTCCAGCCTTGCCCCATAGAACGCTCTTCCGTCATCGCTCGGACGCCGCCACATGATGCGGGCAGGAATATCGCGCCCCTCTCCAGGGCTATCCAATCCAGCATTTACGCACACCCTGTCTCCGATTTGCATTTCAAGGCTGCAGGCAAAGCAGAGACCTGATTTCGAAATGTTCTCCGTCGTGCTGGTCTCCTCGCGCCCATCTGGAAGCCTGACTCCGAGCGGCAGCTTTACCACCAGACGTTTATCTCGCCGTTGGTCGGCTCCCTCCTGAGGAGTCGACTCGGAAGCTCCAGCGACCGGAAGGCTCGGTGAGACTTCGTCAAGTTCAACTTCCACGAACCCCAGTTTCCAGTTCCTTGTGGCGCTGCATTTTCGGCAGGGATGCGGCAATGACGACTGCGCTAACAGCCTTCGATATTGTTGCGCGGTGAGCGCCGCCATTTCCCGGGAGAAGCACTCCTGGCACTCCAGCAAAACATGGATGACATGCGCTTGTGGAGGTTCTTCCGCTCTGGTCGGAAAGTAAACACCCCAGATTTCAACATCCGGCTGCAGAGATTTCACGCCCCACTCGGGAATGCCGCTCAATGACCTCAAGGCACGCGTAACAACTTGGAAACAACAAGAGGCTTGGTTCTGTAGGTTTGTAATTTTGATCACGGTGCCCGGCTTGAGGAGATACGAGACCATGATCAACCCTCCATACCGATTTACCACCAGCGTGGAGGTAGTCTCATCGAAAGCATTACCATAGGCATCCTCACCCTCGACCCGTATGGGAATTCTCAGCAGCGCGCGTTCGCTTCTTCGGGCTAGTGCGCCCAAACTGTGAGTTGCCATTCTGCCTCCTTCCTGGCCCGGCTTTTCGGGTTAGCCTGCCGTGAGCCAGGCTGAGAGTGGAAAACACCAAGGCCCGCGGGGACCTGAGGCGGGCGTCAAGCGCGGAACGGTGTTATTAGTTACGGGCCTCCAGGTTGTTCCATCGGAAGATTTTGGCGAGGTTGCGGGTAGTACACGTCGATAATGAACATGTTCGGCTCCTTTCCTCCGACCCTCGGTTGATTCGGCTCAACCAAGTCTACTCGGTCCTAAGGAGCCGACGCCGTAATCCCATGATCATCGGCATCCCGGCTCTCAGCCATTATACACCCAGATACCTTCTATAATTTCCTGCGGTCTTTACCCATCGCTGCTGCAGGCTCGTCAGCGACTAGTTCCCAACTCCTCTGCGGCAACACCAAACGCCGCCACAGACTGCCGAGGTTGTAGGCAATCAGGCTCAGCCACAGCCGCACCTCGTTGGGCCAAAAGCGGTGGCATCCCGCCAGGCGGGACGCGTCATCTTCACCGCCTGCTTGCCTTCCTTTCACCTATACCGGGCCGCCCGAGGAACTCGATGCAAAACTCGGCAAGCATCTGGCCAGCTATGTCCAAACCCACACCCAGACCGCCAACTGCATCACTCAAAGCGTCAAAGGGCAACTGATACAAGGAACCATCCAGCACGATCACCAGACGGTAAAGCCGCAACGAATCCGGCGCTGGTCCAAGGAGAAGTGAATAGAGCTGTTTAGCTCCTTCCCCGGCAAACTCTCAAGCCGTGATTTTGGTGAGAAAGTTTGATACTCTGCGAAGCATGAGAGCTTGTGATCTGCCGATACACTCCACGCGCGGTGACACGTGGCGAACTTGCGTTTCGAAAATAGGCAGACGCGTTCTGTGTCTCTGCATTGGCTGGAAGCTCCAGTCTCGGAGGTAAGTCGAACCGCACCAACTGAAAAGCGTATCCGCAAAGGAAAGGATGAAGATAATGAATACAGTCATATCGAACAAGAAGGCTGATCTCGCAGGCCCGGGCATTGGCGACTACAACGAATTGGAAAGGATTCTCCCGTCAGACTATCGCTCCCTGTTGAGCGAGAAAGAAACCCAGCAAGCGATCTTCCATGTAAAACGGTACATCGCAGATAACCTCTGTAAAGAACTAAACCTGATGATGGTCGAGGTGCCGCTGATCGTGGACGTCGAAAGCGGCGTGAATGACATGCTGGACCGGGATGGATCGCGCACGCCGATCTCGTTCCATATTTCAAACGATTACGACAAGCACCCCATCGACGCTCAGGTCGTGCAGGCGGCCACGAAGTGGAAGAGAGTGGCGCTGAAACAGTTCCATTGCAAAGTGGGCGAGGGCATTTGTACGGATATGCGAGCCGTCCGCAAGGACTACTTCCTTGATCATGACCACAGCGCCTACGTCGACCAGTGGGACTGGGAGCGAGTCATGACCGCCGAACAGCGTAACCTGGCCTTTTTGAAGGAAGTAGTGGAAGGTATCTGGAGGGTGCTTGTAGGTGCGGAACGCTTTGCACAAGAGATGTTCCCTCAGTTGAGCGACGCACGATATCCTAATCTGCCTGAGAAGTTGACCTTCCTGCATGCCGAAGAAATCCTCGATATGTATCCTGATCTGCCGCGCAAGCAACGGGAGACAAAGGTACTGCAGGAGTACCCGGCAATCTTCATCATTGGGATTGGCTGGCCTTTGAAAGATGGTTATCCCCACGAGAATCGTGCCGCTGATTACGACGATTGGGTCACGGATACGAGTAAAGAAACCGGCAAGCCGACGCACGGCTTGAATGGTGACATTCTGGTATGGAACCACGTTACAAAACGGCGGCATGAACTGACTTCGATGGGTGTCCGCGTGACTGCTGAAACTCTGAAAGAACAGTTGGAACTGGCCAATCAACTCGATTTCATGAAGCTGCCGTACCACCAGGGGATCTTGACCAACCGCATTCCTCTGTCGATGGGCGGCGGCATCGGCCAATCACGCACGCTGATGTTATTGCTCAGAAAGGCTCACCTGGGTGAGGTTAGCGTAACTGTGTGGCCGAAAGTCCTGAAGGAGATCTGCGCAAAGAAAAACATTTTCGTGCTGGAATAGGATAGAGGCCGGCATCTCACGACTCGTTCATGAGCGCCTTCTCTGCCGCTTCCGGGTTTCTGTCAATTACCGTCAAGCAGGCGCGCACCGCGCTTTCTCGACGCCTGCGCCCTTGCGCTGGAGCCCTGCCCTGCCGGAAAGGCCTTTTCATTGCGAGGCATCTGACATTTCGCGTATACTCTACACATGAGTACTATTCGCCTGACACCTCACAGCGAGGAATTGCTACAAAAGCAGCTCGCACGCGGTCCTTATCGCTCGCCCGAAGAGGTCATCGAGCGGGCTCTGGAGACCCTCGCGCAAAAACAGTCCATTCCCTTCCATCTTGGCCCCGCGACTAAAACTCCCGCTGAGGCGGTCGCCGACATTCTGGAAATCCAGAAGCGTAACCGCCTGGGCGGACTCAAGATCAAAGATTTGATTCACGAAGGGCACAAATACTGATGGCGGCGTTCGTTATCGACGCTTCGGCGACGCTGCCCTGGTGCTTTGCCGACGAAGGCACCGAGGCAACCAATGCGGTGCTGACCCACCTACGGACGGGTGATGAAGCAATTGTCCCGGCACATTGGCCCCTTGAGGTTGCAAATGCATTGCTGATTGCGGTTCGTCGCAAGCGCATTTCTCCCGAGGATGCCCACCAGTTTCTCAAGGATTTGGAATTCCTTCCCATTCGTGTCGACACAACTACAAAGAATCTAGTCCGCGAGAGGGCTTTCCCAGTGGCGGAGCAATACGGACTCACGGTCTACGATGCGGCTTATCTTGAACTGGCGATGCGGGAAAGTACTCCCTTGATGACGCTCGACAATGATTTGCCCAATGCCGCACGCGCCTCGCGAGTTCCGTTAGTGGGACCACAGCCCTGAGCGATACGATAAAGATAATCGATGATTTCTTGCGCAACAGTCCTCTCGCGCCGAGGCGACATGAATTTGTTGATAGATTTGACGGTGCTCAGGCCGGCTCAACCTTCCCTCGAGAATAAGTCCTCCAGGTTTCGGAACCCGGACTCCCGCCATCTTTTGAGTCGATGGCGGCCTTCTTCGATCAGGTCGAGGACCTTTTCTCTTTCCTCCCTATCGGGCGAGGCGGTCTGCCAGAGCGGATCAAGCCATGTTTCCAGCGGAATATTTGTTTCCAGGGTGTTACGATCCAGCACGGCGAGTGCGGCTGCCGTACCGAAAGCATAACGAGATGGGTGAACGCCCTGCTGTAACGCCACGCGCAGGGTTCCCACCAAGCGGTCGTCCCACTCCAGTTTTCGCTGCGGGTCGCGCCCAACTCTTTCCGCGCTGTCGTGAAGGAAGGGATTAACCATGCGGGCAAGCAGGTCGTCAGCGTATTCCCGATAGCCTTGGTGAGTGAAGAGCGGATCTTCACCTGCGTGCTTCCGGACCAACGCCTCTCCGGATTCTTGAATGAACGCGGCACGCAGGAAAGCGAAGATATCCGGGTGTTTGCTGAGGTCAGCAATACGTTCGACGCCGCGTAGGGCGGCGACATAGGCAGCGAGGGCATGGGTGGCGTTGTGGCCGTATAGCTTGGCTTCTTCGAAAGGCAACAAGTCATCCTTCTCTTCAAAAACCTTTATGCCTCGCTGAATAGGCGGGGCCTCACCGACACCCGCAAATCGGATTTTGGAAATCAGGATTCGGTTAAACGCTTCGACCAGAAAGGCGCGCCGGCCGCCGGGGGTTATCGTGGCCAAGCTCTGCAATCTGATTTCGTCCGCGTCGGAAACGACTCCGCTCATTTTTCCGATCACGGTGTTCAAAAATCTGGCACGAGAGCGCACACGCTCTCTTTCCTCTTCGGGAATCTCTTCAAGAACTCTTGCTTCCAGGATCTCCGCCGCATGGTTATGGTTTTCAGCCGCGTAAACGATTGCCTGTGGCCCCTGCGCGGCTGCCTTGCGTCGCAACCCCTCAGCCAGAAGGCCATGTATGCTCCCGGGATCAGGAGAAGTGTAGAATTGCACGCTGGGCACCGCGGTGGCGATTTCCTCCGCTTCCGCGACCGCTTCCACCAAGCGGCGCCGGTCAGATTCAGAGCCCGGGTCCTGGATTTCCAAGGGCCCAACCTCCGCGACCTCGAGGTGGTCCGAGTGCGCGATGTTCACGGAGAAACGTCCTCCGGCGGCGCGCACCGCGTGCACGACATCCGGCACCACTTCCGAAACCATCAGCCGGCCGAAATTGTCGGACCGGAAGGCTTCATAAAGAAACAGTCCAGCTTGGATGGCGCCGAAGCCAAAGCCAACAAATGTGCGTTGACCGGTAACTCCCAAAGTCATTAGGAGGCTCTCAGCTCTCAGCTATCAGCGAACAAACGTGCGTTGACCCACAAGTTCCAAAGTCGTTTGTCCGTTGTCAGTGGTCATTTATCAGTCGTCAGTTGAGGGAGGTGGCTAGCGGCTAGGGGCGGGGGTCTTTGGCCGTCTCCACCCCTCGAACACTGCTTCTTGTCTCCTGATTTTTGCTCGTCACTCGTCACTTGTCACTGTTGTGAAGCTGCTCAGGACGACGCTCGCAGGTATTCCCGCTCATCCTGGGCGCTCCAGGATTTCACCGCCCGGATTTCAGCGGTGCGCCGGTGAGGGTAAACCACGGCTTTGCCGTCAATTTCCTGAGCCATTACCATTCTCAAGAATTCGATAGCGTGTTCCAGGTCGCCAATTCGAGTAATGTGGCACCCGGCGTCAATCTCGCCGGTAAGCATCAACTCCAGCGTTCGGACGATGTCCCAAGGGGAACCTCCACTGGACCCGGTGACGTTGATTTCCTTGTAATGGACAATCCCAGTGTCGAGGCCGATAACCTCTTCGCCTTTTTTTAAGCCACCAAACAGGTCCAGGACGGCGCCCCGACCGACCAGGCTCTGAGCGCTCTCGATGGCCTTCTTGGAGCCAACGGCCACAATCACATCATCGGCCCCGTTATAATTCGTGAGCTGGTTCACCAACTTGTTCAAATCAGTTGTCCCCGGGTTGACGACCTGAAGGTCGATTCCGGCCTTGCTTGCCCGCGGTCCCAACAGAGTCCTTACAAGCTCTAACCGTGCCTCAGCGAGGTCAGCAACCACCATGGCACGAGGTCTGTAGCTAAGCGCCAAGTCCACGTGCATCCGGCCCATAGCCCCTGCACCTATCACCACGGTTACTCCTCCGGGCTTGAGCCCTTTTATGACTTTGCGCGGTCCCAGAGGTGTCTCCTGCACCAAATGCACATGGCGGTCTTGAGCCGAGACGCAGCAGGACAAAGGCTCGCTCATGGCAGCATGGGCGAATGGGAAACCCGCGTCTCGAACCGGGAGAAGACACCCCGCTGCCACAGTCTCTTCCGTGACGAGAACATATTCCGCGAGGTGTCCTGGCAGCGTATAGCCGACAGCGACCTTGGCGACGCCTCGGCCCTCGTCGCGATATCGCTCCGGGTGGTTGATCGGTGGGTGATTAACTGCAGGTTGAATGACATGACGCTCGCCGGGATGGTAGCGGTCTTTCAATTCCTGCCCCACTTCCACAAGCGTCACGGACCCCTCGTCTCCGAGAATCAGTGGAAAGCGCTCGAGGTCCCAGCCATACAACTGTTTGTGGTCCGGACCCTGCTCAACCAGCTTGATGAGCGACGTGCAAATCCCCGCAGCATCTACTCGGGCCAGCATTTGACGCGGGCTAGGACGCGGAGTCGGTACTCGTCGCACTTGCAGGTGACCGAAACCAACCCCATCCAAAACTAGTGCGCGCATATAAGCAGGAACCGACACAGAGACGCTCCTTTCCCGGTCGGCATTTTCCGCCAGGCTACCCGCAACATGAAATGTGTGATGGGAAAGATCGCAGACCCATCGGCGACGCGTGAAATGGCGTGTAGGGCCAATGCTGTTCACTTAAGCTTTTTCAAGGAGGCTGTTCACTGTTCGACCTTAGAACCCCCTCACCCCCTGCCCCTCTGTCGCCGCGGCGACAGAGGGTGTCCCGATCTGATCGGGACGGGTGAGGGGGTCACCCCGGAAACTTCGCTCGTCATGGCCGCGCAAGGTTGCCTGGTTAGTCGTAGTACTCCAATCCCAAGTGAGTGATCAGCTCTTCACCTCGCAGATGGCGGAGAGTGTTCTTGAGCTTCATGAGTTGAATGAAGATGTCGTGCTCGGGGTAAACGCTGGCGGCGCACATGGGGCTCTTGAAGTAGAAGGACAACCATTCCTGGATTCCCATCTTCGCTAGGTCCGGGCAGCGTTGAGCGAGGTCCATGAAAAGGACGAGGTCCAGCGCCATGGGAGCGGCCAGGATCGAATCCCGGAAGAGGCAATTCACCTTAATCTGCATCGGATAGCCCAGCCAACCGAAGATATCGAGGTTATCCCAACTTTCCTTATTGTCGCCCCGTGGTGGGTAGTACTCGATTCTCACCTTGTGGTAGTAACCCTTATAAAGCTCGGGGTAGAGATCAGGCTGAATGATGTACTCGAGCACCGAAAGCTTGCTTTCTTCTTTGCTGCGGAAAGCTTCGGGATCGTCCAGCACCTCGCCATCGCGGTTACCCAAAATGTTGGTTGAAAACCAACCCTTCAGTCCCAGCAGCCTGGCCTTGATGCCGGGCGCCAGGAGGGTCTTCATGAAGGTCTGACCTGACTTGAAGTCTTTACCGCAGACGGGAACCTTCTTCTCGACGGCGAAGCTGGTGAGCGCAGGAATATCCGTGGTGATATGCGGTGCCCCGTTGGCGTGCGGGATGCCCAGCTTCAAGGCAGCGTAGGCATAGATCATACTGGGAGAGATGTCCGGGCTGTTTGACTTTAGCCCTTCTTCAAAGCTCTCGAGGGTGTCATGAACAGGATGCGGCTTCGAATAAACTTCCGTCGATGCGCACCAAATCATGACCAGGCGGTCTGCGCCTGACTGCTTCTTGAAGCGCTGAATGTCTTCCATCACTCGGTCGGCAAGATCCATTTTTGACTTGCCGGTCTTGACATTGTTGGGATGAAGGTTCTTCACCCACTTCTGTTCAAACGCGGCGGGCATCGGCCGCAACTCGTCGAGAAAATCTTTCAACTGGTCAATCTGGGCTTTTTCCAGAACCCCGGCTTTAATGGCTGCTTCATAGGCGCTGTCAGTGAAAAGGTCCCAGCCACCAAAAACCAGATCCTCGAGATTAGCCAAGGGCACGAAATCTTTGATCTTGGGAATCCGCTTATCCGTGCGTTTTCCCAGGCGTATCGTACCCATTTGTGTAAGAGAACCTATAGGCAGCGCAATCTTTCTACGAACCGCTTCCACCCCTGCGATCATTGTGGTCGCGACTGCCCCCATTCCGACCGTAAGAACACCTAACTTCCCTTTCGGTTCTGCTATTGGAATCTCTTTCTTTGTCACTTTTCTCGTCCTCCGCTTCTTAGGCAGGAAATCAATTCATCAAACCAAACCTGCTATGTTCCGCCAACAGGCATGAAATTGCAATCGGTTTTGCACCGTGGTGCTGGTCCCGTCAAAGTCGAGAGCCTTGGGGGGGGCCAAGGCCCCGAAGGGGCCTTCCTTGAGTAGCCGCAGTCCCGCAGGCGCGGGACTACTCACGGCATGCCCCTTCGGGGCAATTCCCGGCTCACAGAACCACCCGCTTGACTGAAGCGCTCGAACCTGGCGCGTGGGTCGGCAATCGTGGGTCTGCCTTCAAGATCAACGTACCCCCCCTCACCCTGCGCGACGAGCTGTTGGTGGCCGAGCAGCAGCGCGGCACTCTCGCGGAACCAGGGCTCGAACTCCGGGTCGAGGGCGAAGGGGTCGAGGAGGGACCGGGCCTCCGGCGTGTTGTGTTCCGTGCCATTGAAGACTGGCCACCAGCGGCGCCGCGCGGTCGAGACAATTTCGGACAGACGCTCGCGCGTATTGCGGTGCGGGATGACCTCAATGGCGTAGAAGCCCGTCGCCTCTAATCGGTGGAGGAGAGCCTCGATGTCCCGCTCGCCGGAGGTAACCGGATTTCCGAGGACCGGGTAAGTTGGGATAGATCCGAAAGCCAGGAAGATCCTGCGCAGCTCCTCGACGGAGACAAAAGCCTCCTCGGACTCGCGCACGAAGCAAGGAGCGCCCGCCTTGAGGAGTTTGGCGCGAAGGAAGATTTGTAGTGCGGCGTCGTCAGCCGCTGCCCGCGGAGCAGCCCCACAACAAACCGAAAGAGCTTCTGAAAGGGATACTCCCTGCACTGCGGCCCACTCGCGTAACCGCGCCAGCGTTGCCCAGGCCACGTGCCGTTCTGTGGCATTGCCGCGCGGCGTCAACCCACGAACGGACTCCCAGGTCGGGCCATCGGCATGCAGTCGATCCTTGAAGAGGGCGTCGACCTTTTCGGTCATCTCACGATTCCGCCGCTCGAGGGCCGCCCGCAGGCGCGCGAGGTTGCGCATTTCGGTCGAGGAATCAGGCGGATCCCTGGTCACGCCTTTGCCGCACAGATACACACGGCCCGGGTTATCGGGGTCATTGAGGAGCAGGCCGTCCGCCTCGGCGTCACGGTCCATGGCGACGGCCTCGAGAGAAAATGCCGCTGCAATGCCCGCAATCTCGCAGGCGCGGCGGAACTCCTCGTGCCCCGCAATCGTGTAGTGGTCGTTGATGCCCAGGACTGCGAGGCCCTCCTGCGCCGCCTGCCACACCGCTTCCGTCGGGGAGCGAAAGACGCTGAACGACTCGCTGGTGTGGATGTGGCAGTTGGTTCCACGGTGCGGTCTGGGGCCGAGCTGGGCGCAAAGTTGGCGGAGAGCGCTCAAGCGCTGTTCGAGCCCTCCCTGGTAAAGCTCCGTCTCGAGTTCGACCGTTCTTTCGAGCGCCGGGCTGTTCATCGAACCATGACCTGCCCGCTGTCCACCACCAGTGTTTGGCCGGTGATGCAGCGCGCTGCATCGGAACAGAGGAAGACGACGGCAGCAGCAACGTCCGAGCGCTTGATATCGCGCTTCAGTGCGGTCAGCGAAACATAGTAGGGGATGACCTCTTCGGGCTTGATCCCCTTCTTGCGGGCGGCGGTTTTGATGTACTCCGGGTTCCAGATCTTTGACCCTTCGAAGACGTTGCCTGGGGCGAGGGCATTGACGCGGATGCCATCCGCCCCCAGCTCGAGCGCCCAGCCACGCATCAGGTGGAGCTCGCCAGCTTTCGTAGCGTTGTAAGCAGAGTTGGCTCGGGAAGCGTCCAAGCCGGTCTTTGAGGAAAGGATCACCATAGCGCCACCGTCACCCTGTGCGCGCATAATGCGAGCCGCCTCCCGCGCCACCAGGAAATAACCGGTGAGGTTGATCTCCAGCGCCTGCCGCCACTTACTCACCGGCATGTCTACCAACTCGTAAGCAGGCGCAACCCCCGCCGCGCAAACGACGATGTCCAGACCTCCCCAATGCCGCAAAAGCGTGTCAAATGCGCCTGCCACAGCGCCTTCGTCAGTGACGTCCATGTGCACGGGGAGTGCGCGCGAGGGTTCCGGCGAGGTGGCTGCCGCTTCTTCGGCGCCTTTGTCGTCAAGGTCGCAGAAGGCCACCGCGGCTCCCGCTTCGACCAAACCCTGGGCAATCCCACAGCCCAGACCGGAGGCCGCACCTGTCACCAAGGCAACCTTCCGAGCCAGCGGAGCGGCGGCGGCGCCAAATAAAGCCGAGCGGTAGTGTTCCGCCTCCCAATTAATGATGAATTCGGCAGAAGCCGGGCCGAGGTTGTGCGCGCCGCCCCGCCCCATCGCCAAACGCGTGATCTTGGCGGCGGCGACCCCCAGCGCCTCCGCCGCATCAAGCTTGGTAGCACTTTCAGCCAGCAGGAAGGTCCCCACATTTCTAATCATGGCTACCCTTGGCGGAGCCTTCTCGCGCAATGCCGGTTTCAGCTTCGCGGCCAATTCGTCCGGTGATTCGCCCAGCACGGCGCGGGAGCCAGTGTAAACAATATGGTCGGGTGTCAGTGAGCCACCGGCCAACGTCTCCGCCCTCTCGTCACACGCCACCCCGGCCAACTCCGTATCATTCGTCAAGCGGGCGAAAGGAGCGCCTCCTCGCGCCTCTCGCCACGTGCGGCGCAACGAGACCATGGCCTTGCGTAAGGCCGCAGAATCCAGGCCAGAGGATGCGCGCACCGGCGGCGCTTCCGGCAGGAAGTACCGCCCGCAACGTCCCACCCATTCATGGTGGAGCGCCAGGCATGTCCGTGCCTCAGGAGCCGAGACGAGAAGGCCGTGGTTCTCCATGAAAATGACAACCGGAGGATGGTTGTGTTTCTTTTCGTAAGCCTCAGCAGCAGACTTGATGGTGGTTGCGAGGCGCCAGCCGGGGTCGGTGTAGGGCACCCAGAGCGGCGGGAGTTCACTCGCCGGCGTAATCTCCCCCAGGGCCTTCAACCCCGGCCCGCAATTCAGGGCGTTGGCCGCGACGGGGTGGGTGTGGATGACCACCTTGCCGAGCATGGCGTGGAGCGCGGTCTCGACGGATGGCCGCCCGCTGCCGCCGCTGACTGCGGAGGACAGATGTTGCAGCACGCGCGCCTCGCGGGCATTCGTCGCCAGCGTGGCAAGGTCCTTCCGATCGAAAATGCTCAGGACTCCAGCCGTATCCAGTTCCACCCACCCGGCGGACTCACTCATCGCCGTCAGGGGCGTACCGCTGGCCTTGATGGCCATGGTCCGCCCGTCCTGAGATTTCACCGATGTGTTGCCGCCGCCCGCCTGGACGTAGTCCGGATTAGCGCCGACCGCGCGAGAGATTGCAATTAATTGTGCCAGAGATTCTTTATCCATCGTGGTGGTTACTATTCACAATCGATGACGACCTTGATTCCTTGTCCCGCCTCGACCACGGCATAGGCTTTGACCATATCTTGCAGTTTAAAGCGGTGCGTTAGGAAGCGATCCCAGGGCAAGTCGTCGCGGGAGACCATTTCCAGGGCCTGGTGGTAGTGCTGGAGGTTGGAAGCAAAGCAGCCAAAGACGGAAATCTCGTTGTAATGAATGAAATTGGTGTCGATGCCCAAAACCGGGTCGTCCTTGGGCACGCCGGCAAAGAATGAAACTCGCGCTTTCTTGCGAACCAGCTTCAGCGCATCAGCCTGGGCCGCCTTCACGGAACAGGCGACTATGGCCACATCGAATCTCTCTTCCCCGCCTGCCGCCATAATCTTATGGACAGCGTCCCCACTGGACGTATTCACGGGCAGACCGACCCCAAACTCGCGAACATAATTCAAACGTTCCTGCGACACGTCCACCACCATCACCGAGTCGCAACCTCGCGCCTTTAGAATGCTGGCGTGCATCAGGCCAATGGGCCCCGATCCGAAGACCACGGCACGATCTGCCGGCTGAGGAGATAAGTACTCCTGGCCGTTCAGGACACAGGAAAGCGGTTCGATCAGCGCCGCGCGCTCCACGGACATGGAATTCGGAATTGGAATCACGTTGCCTTGCGCCACCGCAAGGGCAGGAATCTTGACGTACTCCGCGAATCCCCCGGCGTAATCGTAACCCAGCGCTGTGAAGGAGTCACAGAGATTGTATTGCTTGCGCTTGCAGTAAACGCACTTTCCGCAGCCAACCACGGTGGCGACCACAACTTTTTGGCCGATGTGCAGCCCACCTCCTACACCTGAACCAATCTCGTGAACAGTTCCAACAATCTCATGCCCGGTGATCGCCGGCGGCACTACGTTCTTCTGCCCATGGGTGTAAATGCGCTTGTCCGTCCCGCACACGGAACAGCGCAGGACCCGCAAAACAACCTCCCCGGTTCCAACCGTGGGCTTCGGAACATCCTCGATCCGCACGTCTCGCGGCCCGTAAAAAACTGCTGCTTTCATTTGACTCATGATCTTTCTCCAGCCTCATTCGGCTGGTACCCAATTGCCCAACTCACTACCTTGGTAGCTAAGTACACAGTTCCAGAAATTCAGGCACGTATTGCGAACGATACACGCTAAGCGCGGGCTCTCGCCTGCGGCGTGCTCCGGGCACCTTCGGAGTACGCCGTGACTCGGGAAGAACGGCCAGCGGATTACGAACCGGATGGCGCCACCCTGGATACCAGCAAGCCGAACGTGTTGTATCTGCTTGGTCGGTCTTGTTGTGTCTCGGCTCAGCGGCGCCGCTGAGAAACGGTCGAACCCTCACGCGCCCGCCTTCCCAGGCTTGCCTGGCTTCCTCACTGATTGGGTTTGTTCGAACTCCGCAAAGTATTCGTGCGCGAGCCTACGGTGTGCGGCTATCCTGTCGACCGCGTAACCGGTCGTGGTCGGGAAAGCGGCACAGTGATCGTAATATGCATCCAGCTCCTTCAAGAGCGCGCGCGCCAATTTGCCGGCGGGTTTATCCGTCAGCCACCATCGCCATAAGATATGCGAAAGCGGCTTTGAACCGGCGGGCGCGAACGCTCTGGCTGACTCGTGAACATAGATTCCAAATGGCGGAGCATTCGTCTGAGAAACAAAGGCCTGGACGAGCGGCATACCTATGAGCATCGAGTCCGAATACGTGCTTTCCTGGAGAATCTGAGCGCCTGCTTTACATTCTCGGCCGAGTATGACAGGTCCGTACGCCACAGCTGCGCGTACAACTGAGCGTTCCCAAAGTTCAACAGCGAGAAACTCGGCGGCCATCGAGCGGAACACGTCAGAGAAGAAGAACCTCACCGGATCGGCCTCTTGCGAGACGATGTATATTCCGTCGATCATCGGAAACAGTTCCAGCGGCGTCTTTTTGTTCTTCCGGACCGCTGTCAACGCGGCGACATGGAGCTTCATAATGGGAATCGCTGCTGTGCGAACGGAACGCAGAAGCTTGGCGCGTGCGCCCATGATGTCGATCCAGACGACGTACCGATAGCATTCGGGACCGGCATTCTCGCCCATGAAGTAAGGGCGGAGATAATCTAAGTCTGAGGGCGCAAGACCTGGGATTTTCATGCTCGTCTCCACGAAAACTGTGCTCGTGACCGGTGGTCAACTCCGTCATCCTCTGCCCGCGGTCACGCACCTGCTCGGAAATCGACATGAAGCGTTTGCAGGCAGCCCGCCCGCGCTGCTCAGCGACAACGGCGCAGCAGAGGCCCGTTCAGGTCGGATTGTCGCGCACTCGAAAAGAATACTTCACTCTCAGGGCGGGTTGTGTGACCCAAGGGCGCGCCGTGGCAAACTGCCCTTCGATCCCCCGCGCGAACACGTTAGCGCACTCATGAAACCCCGTACTAAGGTGGCTTTGCCCGCTACGCCGCCGTATGACGGTCGGGTTAAACAGGTGCGGGGACAGGATGGGTCGGCAACTGTTCGCACGCTCACCTTGACCGAAAACCGGTGCCAACAAGCGCCCAGTATACAGGTAAGCCCATATAGATTCAACGCGAAGGTGTGCCAACGGTGTGGCGGCGGAGACGCCCCACTTGGGTCACGCCAGCTAACTGTTCGGTAAGCCGTGCAGCATGGAGGCGCTTCCCAGGTTGTACACCCGCGTTAGCGAGGAAGACATTTGCCGAAATCGCGAGAGCCTCACGGCGCGGCTGGGTTTCCTCGGGAGAATCGTACACCGCAGCAATGCGGGAAGGTGACTCAAAGAACTGCGGGTGCCCCTCGGCGAAACCGTCGACCGCTGCCGCCACCGGTGGCGTACCGGTGGGGGCGAGCATCTCCCACGGTGGCGCCTCAGAGCAGCCATTCGGCAAAATGTCGGCCGCTTAGTCGCGCGGGATTTTCTACTTCGTTAATCTTCTTATTGAGGTCTCGTGCCTTGTGTTCTCGCGGCCGCTCCGTGCCCTGGGCAAAGTGCATTGCGGCATCGAAAGAATGCCTCAAAGCCTCGTTCACTTCTCCCCTCCTCCAGCTGAGTACCGCACTAGAAACGTCAAGGCAGCCTGCGAAGTCCGGCTCCACTCTGAATGTTTTGCTCAAGTAGCATCCGCCGAGGAGTTTGCTAGCCTCGTTTAGCTGCTCCGGGCCGCCAAGGGCGATCAGTACGTTTGCCGTCGCGCTGGCCGAGTAATCGACCCGGGGCATCCATTTCTCTTTGCGGGCCAGGTCCTGTGTCTCCCTAAAACGGGTTATTGCATTGTCACACGACCTGTCCAGTCTGGTGCGATCCAGGGCCCACTCCTCGAAACAAAGCAGGCCCTGAATATACGAGAAAAGACCCGCGTCTACATCCCTGGTGCTTTTCTCGCCGAGAATCCTATCGGCCTCTGTGAAGGCCGTCCTTGCCGCGCGAGGATTACGGTTCTCATACCAAGCGAACGCTTTCGCCAATTCGAGTTGGTAACGCCACTCCGGCCGAGATCTCAGACAACTCTCCACCAACCGGCATTCCTCGAGTGCGCCCAGTGCGTCATTTGGCCGATACGCTTTGGCGTACAGGGCCACTTTCGTAACTTGGGACTGTGCCTCGATCAAGCGGTCTTCCGCACCACCCACTTTCCGTGCCTCGCGGATGATCCAATCGCAGCAGGTTTCGACGAGGGAAGGAGCGTGTCTGCCATACAAAGCGCAAAAGTGAGCGATTCCCATCCTCAGGTCGGGCGCGCCCAGATACAGCTGGACCATCCTCTTGTAACCCTTCAGGTCCTTTCCCATTAGGTAGTAAGAGACGGTCACCAACTCCTCTGGATCCACCTGCTGAAACTGCTCCTGCCAGTCGTGCGCCGACCCGGGGTGTTCCGCAAGTCGTGCTGAAAGGTTGAGATACTTTTCACAAAGATCTTCGGGGTGGACGCCCAGCCGCGCCGCGTCGCCGGACCGACGGGCTTCCTCTTGCAAGTGGCAGTGGAGGAGCCTATTGAGCCTATCGAGGTGGGAAAAGGTTGGCACTGTGGTCCCACTCTCGTATTGCGAATACGCGGGCTGAGTGATTCGTAGGTGCCGGGCAACGTCCTCCTGAGAGTAATGCAACTCCAGGCGCCTTCTCTTCAACAGCTTTCCGAATTCGTGGCGCAGGCCGCGTTCGGAAAGACGCTGTGGTCTTTGTTCGGATGGTGCTCCAGCGCCTGAATCTGATTGTTCCATAGCTTGCCGACTCCGTATAAGCGGGGCTTATATCTGGCTCTTGGCGCGTTCGAGGACTCAGCTTCATTATACGTCCAGAGAGAAAGCAGACCAAGGCCAACGCGAGATAGCCGGCCTTGATCAGAAAGGAGGGTGCAATGGGTAAAACGGTAAACATAGGCAGTCCGGACCACTTGACACAAGTTCAGGTCAAGTCGGACCCCCCCAGGGTCGAAATTGTCGATCACTTCGACAAGGGGCGGGACCCGCTTCCGGCGCACGTCGTCACGATAGTTGGGCCGGATGGGCAAGTCAAAACCAGCTAGTGACCGAGGGGCCGGGGCAATTTAAGTCGCCCCGGCCCTGGCATTAGGCTCTGAAAAATCCGAGGCCAGTCGCGACATCGATGAATCCAGCGGCGTTGTGACGCCCATGTGTGACCCTATAGGCCTCGTAGAATCAGCGTTGAAACAGGGTACCTTCCAATCCCACCGGTCCGTTAATTTGCGGAGGATCTGCCTGTTTTCTGTGCAGCAATCCACTCATTGATTCTTGTTTCGAGCACCTCGAGGGGGAGTGGTCCGTCGGCGAGCACGGCATCGTGGAAGGCGCGAATATCGAATTTGTCGCCGAGGGAGTCCCGGGCGCGTTGGCGCAGCTCGACAATTTTCATCTGGCCGAGTTTGTAAGCCAGCGCCTGCCCGGGCCACGCGATGTAGCGGTCCACTTCGGTCTGGATGTTGGGTTCATCCATGGCGGTGTGCTGGCGGAAGAAGTCCACCATTTGCTGGCGCGACCAGTGCTTGTAGTGCACACCTGTATCCACAACCAGGCGAACAGAACGCCACATCTCATTTTCCAACCGTCCATATTCGCTATAGGGATCTTGGTAGAAACCGGCTTCTTTGCCCAATCGCTCCGCGTAAAACGCCCAACCCTCGGAATACGCATTGTAAGAAGCAAATCTGCGGAAGGGCGGAAGGTTAGCCAGTTCCTGCGCGATGGAGAACTGCAGATGATGACCAGGTATGCCCTCATGATAGGCAATCGCTTCCACATTGAGCAGGAGCCGATGCTGGGGATCATATTCATTGACGTTGATGCGGCCAGGGCGTGAATCGTCACCGGCTCCGGGTGAGTAATCGGCAGGGACGGCATCAGGAGCGCGAAACGCCTCCATGGGAATTACTTCCAGTTTGTTCTTCGGCAAATGAGAGAAAAGTTGCGGAAGCTTGGAATACATCTGGTCGGTGTAATGTTGGTACAGGCCGAGAAGTTGCTGACCGGAGCTCGCATAGAGATGGCGATCGTTCCGGATGTGCTGGTTAAAACTCGCCAAGTCGCTGAAGCCCTGCTGGTGAGCAATCTCGAGCAGCTCGGTCTCGATTTCAGCCACTTGTTTGAGCCCCAGCTTGTGGATGTCTTCCGGGCCTAAATCAGTAGTCGTCATTCGTCGCATGTCGAAGCGATAACGGGCGTCACCCTCCGGCAATGCCCAAATGCCAACTTCCGTGCCTCCCTTAGGAGCGTATTGGGTGCGTACAAAGGCGGCAAAATTCGCGTACGCAGGCGCCACTTCATTCTTCACAGCGGCGAGGATGGCATCGTGCAGGCGCTTCTGAGCAGCCTCCGAAATGCCTGCGGGGAACTTAGACACAGGCTGTGTGAATGGGCTGTCGTGCGGAGACTTGTCAGCGATATCCTGTGCTTGGAGGGCGACCTTCTCCAGCAGATATCGCGGTGGAATCAGACCGTCACGCAGGCCGAGTTGCACATCCGCTACGATCTGTTCGAAGATATGGGGGAGCTGGTGCAGGCGCGAGAGATAGTCTTCATAATCCTTCACTGAGCGAAAGGGCGTTGCGGAGACCAGAGCTGCATAGGCCAGATGGATTCCGTTCATCTGGTCGACAGGCATTTCCCAGTCTTTGAACCTGGATGATTCGATCTGCTCGCGCAAGCTGCGTACCATGAGAATCTTATTCAACTGTTCTTGCTCTGGGAAACCGGTGGTGTCGATAGAGTCGATGCTCCGGAGCGTCTGTTTCGCATGCTCCAGGTCCTCGGCGAAGAATTTGGCCGAATAATCGCTCACCCTGTCGTTGAATCGGTTGTCGCCGATATAGGTTGCCATCTCAGGGTGAACTTGAAGCTGATATTCCCACTCACGTTGAAGCGCCGCACTCAGTTGAGCGCGACGCATCTCTAGCGCAGTTTCCGTCCCTGTCCTTGGAATGGCAATCGTTACCAATGGAATTGCAAGAAGCACTATAGGAATCCACCTCATAATGGGAGTAGATTATCACAGACAACGACTCCAAACGAGTAGCTAAACCTCAGATGTCGCACATTTTGCTGAACCAGCGGGGGGGGGTTGACAAACCCTAACACATCGGCTACAGTGCTAGCGTATGGCCGGAAAGAGGGTAGGCGGTAGGTAGTAGGTGGTAGGTGGGGAAAGGATTCTTGCCCACAGGCCCGTCAATCCGACGGACCGTGCGAGCTGGGAAACAGTCCTTATGCAGGCTTTCACCGTCACCTGTAGACTGCCCCGCCGCGGCAGGTCGGCTGTCCCCCGCCGAATGCACAGCGAAGATAGAATTCTTTTTTTTGCGGGAACGACGCGGGAATGTCTATGAAAACAAAGGACCGCTGTGGAAAAGTGGGAACGAAGCGGGAATGTTTATGAAAATAAAGGTAGTTATCCGTTTAAAGCGGGGATGTATTTGAAAACAGGCAGGTTAATATCTTCAGTCGAGATTAATTAGGTGCCCATCTACGACAGAAAATCCCACGTCAGACCAGACCAATCCTGATCTCGTCTCGGACTTAATGTCCTCACTCCGCGCCGCACGCAATGCGTCTGCCGCCCGCCTGCCGGCTTCGAATCTCCCAACCGAGTAAGCCGTGGCCTTCCTGGTTGCGTTCGAGTAGACATTGTGGTTTATAATGTGTGAAATCGCCATGCGACTCCCCAAAGCGAAGTGGCCCCTCTTTATAGGTCTTGCCCTGTGCATCTTTCTGGCGTTCGCCGGATTGGCCATCTGGAAGGCGTCGCAGGCGCTCCACCGCGCCTCAGAGGAAGTGGCCGCAGCGGAAAACCTGAAATTCACGGTTTTGCGCCTAGACCATGCCGTCCCTTCCGGCGTCGAGTGGATCAGCTCCCCTGCGGTTTTCAATGACGCGGCCTTTCTCGAGGGTCGCCTGTACCTATGTGGCCCCTCGGGCCTGACCGAGTATTCCCCGGACGGGAAGCTGGTTGCCCGCTACCGAGTCGGCCTGGAGCTTCCCGCGGCGCCGCTCGTGGGCATGTCCATCGGGCGCGCCGCAGACGCCGCGGAACCGGAACTCTACCTGGCCACTCGAGGCGGAGGTGTTCTGGCGTTCAGCGAGAAGAGTTCCCGGCAGATCCTTCCGGAGGCCAACCCGCTTCGCCAACTCACTGCTGTGCTCCCACTGCCCACTGGCCGAATTTTGCTGGGCACAGAGAAGAGCGGCGTCTTGGTTTACGACGGCACACACCTCACGCCCTTCCATCCGCAGCTTGCGAAATTGCACATTACGGCGCTGGCGGGGGACGACTCGAGCATCTGGGCTGGCACGCTCGACGGCGGTGTCATCCATTGGCACGCCGGCCAGGCCGACCGTTTCGCGGAGGCCGAAGGGCTGCCCGACCCGCGCGTTCTCTCGCTGGCCATTGACGGCGACCGGACCTTTGTGGGCACCCCCATGGGCGTGGCGGAATTCCGGGACGGCAAGTTCACGCGCGTGCTGGCCTCAGGCTTCTTTGCCGGCGCCCTGCTGGCGGATGGCCAGACACTCGTCGTGGGCACGCTCGACGAGGGCATCTTGGAGGTCCCACTCGCCCCAAGTTCAAAGGCCGGCCCACGCCCGCGCGGCCAGGAAATCTCAGGCCGAATCATGCGTCTGCTGTCGGCCGAAACCAACCTCTTCGCCCTGACGGATAGCGGCTTCTATAGCTTCAATCCGCACGGTGGGACGTGGCGGCCCGTCATCGAACGCGAAGATACGTTGCTGGCGGACCGTGACGTCTCCGCGCTCGCTTTTGACTCGTCCGGCCGCCTCTGGGTCGGTTACTTCGATCGCGGCCTCGATGTACTTTCGCCCTCCGGCGACCGGGCCACGCACATCGAAGACGAGCACGTCTTCTGCGTCAACCGCATCGTTCATGACTCGCAGCACGACACCACCGACGTGGCCACGGCCAATGGCCTGGTGGTGTTTGATGGGGCCCTCCGACAGCGTGAGGTGTTGGGGCGCAACGAGGGTTTGATTGCCGACCATGTGACCGATGTCGCGCTCACACCCGGGGGCATGACTTTGGCCACGCCCGCCGGGATCACTTTTCTTACACCTACCGGCGCGCGCAGCATCTACGCGTTTCACGGCCTGGTAAACAATCACGTCTATACCCTGGGCGCAGAGGGCACGCGATTGCTGGTGGGAACGCTCGGCGGCCTCTCGGTTCTCAACGAGGGCCAAGTGCGCATGAACTACACCACGGCAAACTCCGGGCTAAAAGCTAACTGGATTACTGCGCTGGCGCAGGTCGGCGACGAGTGGTTTGTGGGAAGTTACGGTGGCGGGATTTTTCGCCTCGACGCCACCGGGCGCTGCGAGACGTTTCCCGACGCCACCGGGGCGTTCGTGGTGAACCCCAACGCCATGCTCGCCAGCGGCCAGCGCGTCTACGCCGGAACCCTGGAAAGAGGATTGTACGTTTACGACCGCGCCCTGGGACGCTGGAGCGACGTCACCGCGGCCCTGCCCTCGCCCAACGTCACGGCTTTCGCGGTCCACAACGGCTACCTGTACATCGGCACGGACAACGGCTTGATTCGCATTCTCGAGCAGAACTTGACTAGCCAGGGGCTGCGCCCTTGATATCCCGTGTAGGGCCGGGGCTTGCCCCGTGTAGAAACTCTAGCCCTCTCCCCCTTGGGGGAGAGGGTGGCCCGCCGCCGGCGTTTTCTTCAGCGGGGGCGGGCCGGGTGAGGGGGTCGCGAGCCTCCGCCCGTCCGTTTGCAGCTCCGTGTTTCACCGCACATGACGGAGTAACCTATGAAGCATATCTGCTGCTTACTGATCCTTCTCGTTCTCCTATCCACTGCCTCCTGGGGTTTTGGCGATGCCGGCGTCATCATTCCCACCGGGCAGGAACGGCCAGACCCTTCAATCCTATCGCTGGAGGAGATGCGCATAACCGTCTACATCGACAACGGCGATGCGCGCGTCTTCATCCAGCAGATTTACGGCAGCCATCAGGACGGCGTCCTGGAAGGCAATTACATTTTTGCCTTGCCCAGTCGCGCGGCGATCTCCGACTTTGCCGTGTGGGACGGCGTTACGCGCATTCCCGGCGTCATCCTGGAGCGGAAGCGCGCCGAGGAGATTTATAACGCCCTGAAATGGCAGTCGATCGATCCCGGCCTATTACAGATGGGCGAGCGCGGCGCGGAGGAGGCGCGGCGCAGTCAAGTGTTCAGCGCGCATATCGTTCCCATTCCGGCCTTCGGCACGAAACGCCTCGAGATCGAGTATCACGAGACCCTTCCGGTTGAAAACCTGCAATCGTTCTTCGCCGTGCCTTTGCACCCGGATGCCTACCAGGCTCAAACAGCGGCTCACCTCGACATCAACTTTGAGCTGCACACTCAGCACGCTATCCGCGACTTCCAGGTGATTGGCCAGACCTTTCCGCTGAAAATCACGGAACGCGGGCCCAACCTGGTGAAGGCAACGCTCGAAGCCAGCAACGCTCTGTTCAAGGAAGACTTTGCCGTGCGGTACGCATTTGACGAGGCCAAGGCCGATTCGCTCGAGGTCCTGACCTATCGCAACGCGCGCCCTCGCCAGCCCGATGCCGCGGACACGGCGCCTCCTCCGCCTAATACCAGCGAGCCGGGTTTTTTCGAGGCCTCGGCATTGTTCGCCTCTCACGGCCATGCGCCCGCCGCTGGCGACGCAACTTCAGCCGGGCCGCCGCGAACTATCCTGGTATTGTTCGACACCTCGCTCTCCATGCAATGGGAAAAGCTGGAGCGCAGCTACCTGGCCATGGAAACACTGCTCCGCTCGCTGCGGCCCGCCGACCGCTTCAATCTTCTCCTGTTCAATACGGAGCTGAGTTGGTTTGAAAAGCAGCCCCTGATGGCGGACAAGCCCGCGGTGGAGCGCGCTCTGGAATTTGTGCGGGCAAGCGGTTTGCGCGGCGGAACCAATCTTCAGCAGGCACTGGATGCCGCGCTCACGCAGGCAAAAAGCTCTACGGGTGAGAGTTACATCGTCCTTCTGAGCGATGGAGACGCCACGCGCGGCCTCATCGGCACGGGCCGGCTGGCCGCCTGGTATTCCCGAGAGTGGAAGTCCCTGCCCGAGGCCTCACGCCCCCGAACTTACACCTTCGGCGTGGGCGATGACGCGAACCAGGTTCTTCTCCGCCTGCTCGGCCAGAACCGTGGCCTGATGGAATGGGTTCGATCGACGGAGCCGATGGATTTCAAGCTGAATGCATTCATCGGCAAGATTGGGCGTGATCCCCTCTCGCGGCTCAAACTCACCTCTACGCCAGCGGCGAACTTCGATCTTGTTTATCCGCTCGAAGACGCAGTCTTCCCCGGCTCCGTCGCCGCCTGGATCGGGCAATACAAAAGGCCGTTGCCTTCCGCACAATTTGACGTTCAGGCCATCCGCGAGGGCGCAGCCGCGAAGATGCATTCGAGCGTGCCGCTCCCCCAAGAAAACCTGGAGCACCCGGACCTGCCGCGCACCTGGGCCAAGGCTCGCGTCGATGCGCTGCTGGCGAAGATCGAGCGCGAGGGTGAGGACCGCGCTTCCGTGGATGAAATCATCCGTCTGGCTCGCAAGTACAAGTTCGTCACGCCCTACACTTCGTTCTTAGCTGCGCCGCGCGCCCTGCTGCGCCCGCGCGTTATTCGGCCCGGCGATCCGGTCATTCGCGTGAAGACAGACCCCTCCATCACTTCCGTCGTCGCGCTTTTCCCCTTTGGCCTGATCAAAAATCTGCGTTACCTGCCGAGCGAGGACATGTGGCAAACCCGCTTCCTTGCTCCTGAGGACATGATCGACGGGACTTACCTGGTTCGCCTTATTCTGCGCGACCGCGAAGGGCACGTCTATCGCGAGTCGAAGACTTTCGTCATGGTGACGCAGCCGCCGGTAGTGCGGGTTCGCCTCGACAGGAAACGATTCCGGCGGGGCGAGTCCATTCCCTTGCGCGTCAGCGCTTCAGCGCGGACGCGCACCGTGCTCGCGCGGATGTATGGAGCCGAACCCGCTTATCTGACCTGGAACCAGGACGCAGGCGCTAACACCGGCAATCTGCTCGTCCCGGCGGACCTCCCCGCCGGCCCCTACACGCTGACGGTGACGGCGGAAGATATTGCCCACAACATCGGCAGCCAGGAGGTGACCATTGAAGTCCTACCGTAGCCTCCGTTCACGAATTCTGATGGCCCTCCCGGTCGTCGGCCTATTCATCGCCGGCCTGACGGCGCGTGGCAACCTCGTTGAATGGTTACAGAACCTCGAGGGGAGCGGCCGTTTTGAGGCGGTCTTCTTCCGCACCGTTTCACTGCTTGGCGGTCCCGTGACCGTTCGCCGCCTGCCGGCCGAGGCGCGCAACGCCTTGAACGACCTCGTCTCGAAATCCCCCAACGACGCCGAACTCTACCGCATGCGCGCTCGCGCCGACGAGGCGCAATTGGATTTCACTGCCGCGGAGGCGGACTGGCAAAGGTATGCCCAACTCGCCCCCGATAAGGTCGATGGCCAACTCCAGCTTGCCGACTTCTACCACCGGCGCCTGCGCCCGCTGGACGAGATCAAGGCGCTGGCCGCCGCGGCGCAGGGGCCTTCTTCGCCCGCGGATAAACTGCTGCATTCCAATCAGCAGCGGGCCTGGCAAACGTTCGAGCGCATCTTCCAGGTGATCCGCCTGCAAGCTTTGCCCGACACGCTTTCCCTCGAGCAATACAACGCTTGGCTGGCGCGCTATCCGAAGAACGCGGCAACCTATTCCCGCTTCTTTGATTTCCTTATCGCAGAGAAGAAATTCTCAGAGGCGGAGCGGCTCATTAGCCGGTACGAGAAGGGGTTTCCACGAGACAAGGTGTTCCCCATCGAAGCCCGCGCCACCCTGGCCTATAAGCGCGGCTCCACGGATGAGGCGCTGGCCCTCTACGACCGCAGTTTTCAGCCGCTCTGGTCGCCCGAGCTCGTCCAGGACTATTTCAATCTGCTCAAGGAAACCCACCGCTTGCGCGAATTCCTCAGTCGCGCCCGCGCTGCCGCCACAGCCGATCCGAGCGACGTGACCGCCGCCGCGCGCTTGTTCTATTACTACCATCAACAGGGCAATCTCGGCGAGGCACAGCGCGCACTGGTCGAGTATCGGCTGCGCATGGAGAAGACGAACGCTCCCTGGCAAGGTGACCAACTCTGGACGCTCTCCCGCCTCTTCGATGACATCCACGCGTATAACGACGCCGCGCGCGGCTATTACGCCCTCTACAGCCTGCCGGGCGTGGAGCCGGCGCTTCAGGAGAAAGCTCTGGCCGGAATCGCGAATCTTCTCCTGGCCGCCCCCGAACAGCCAATTGGCTTCGGCAGCAACTCAATTTCTTTCCTCCGCGACATCGGCGCCATGGATCCCTACCCAGGCTTCGTGAATGGGATCGTCTCCCTGCTGCTCAACTCCCAGTCGCCCGCCTTTCAATACTCGCAGGCGGAGGGGACCGCCGTCGCATATTTCCATCGCGCGCGGGCAGCGGACTTGATCGCGCTGTTCGATGAGCGCTTTCCGAAGTCGGGGGAGCGCAGCGAACTCCACGCCAGGCTGCTGGATGTTGGTGCTGTCTATGCGGTCGACGACGCCATCCTGCGCGGGGGCCGCCGGTTCCTTGATTCCTTCCCCAAGGCGCCCCAGCGCGTCCATGTGGCCATGTTGATGGCCGATTCTTTCGCGCGCAAGAACATGGTGAAGGAGGAACTCGCGCTCTACGACCAGCTTCTCAACGAGCTGGCCGCGCGCGCCGATCACGTCCCGCTCGGCGAGGGCGGCCGATCGGATGTTTCAGTGGTGCAACCGCCTTGGCCCCAGGGGCAACTCGCAAACGAACAGGCTGACACTGATGAACAATCCCCCTCCCCGAGCCAGTCTCCTGTCGCGGGTCGCAGCCTGGAAAGATTGGCTCGCCAGCGTATGCGCCGCCGGCTCGATGCCAGCAGGGGTCAGACGACACAGGGGGGAGCGGGTCAGGCACGTTCTGCGGAGTACTCTCAGGTGCTCGAACGCTACATTTCGCGTCTGGTCACTCTCGAGAGACCGCTCGAGGTACTTGATCTCTTCCGGCGCGAGATGGATCACAATCCCAACGATCCCGGCCTCTACGAGCGGCTGGCCACATTCCTCGCGCAGAACCGCATGGACGAGCGCATCGAGGCCGTTTACAAGAAGGCCATCCAGCAGTTTCCTGAGCGCTCCTGGTACCAAAAGCTGGCCCGCTGGTATTTGCGCCGACAGCAGAACCAGCAATTCGAAGAACTGACCCGACAGGTGATCCAGACCTTTTCCGGCACGGAGCTTGAGGAATACTTCCGGTCGGTTAGGTGGAGCGGACCGGTCATGCCCCCGATGTATGTGCAGTTGAACCTTTATGCCCGCCAGCGGTTTCCTCACAATCTCACGTTCGTGCGGAACCTGCTGGAAGCCTTCCGCTCCAAGCCGACCTACAACCCCCAGGCTTGGGAAGCCCTCATCCGGCAAAACTGGTTTTATGACGACAACCTGCGCTCCGAGTACTTTGCTTATTTGTCCAGCGAAGGCCGCCTCGATTCCGAGGTTCAGGCGGTGCGCGCCACAAATCCCCAGGCCGGTGGGGGGAAATGGAACGAGCTTACTCAGGCCAATCCCGCCGCCGCACAGTTCATCGCCGAAGCGGAGCTGTGGCGCTCGCACTTTGAAGACGCCGCGCCCGTGATCAAGGCACTCGCGGAGGTCTATCCAGCGGACCAGGAGATGGGCCGGCGCGCCTCCTCTGTCTTCCGATCGCTAGCGCCCTTCAATCCTCAATACACGGAGATCGCTGCGGGTATCGAAAACACGCTGTCGAAGTCCAGCCCGGGGGACCGCGAAATTCTCATCCGCATCGGCGACATCTACGCCGACCGCGAGATGTTCGCCAGGGCACGTCCGTATTGGAACCGCGTGCCGGAACTCGAGCCCGGCAACCCCGATGCGTTCCTGCAATCGGCGACGGTTTTTTGGGACTACTTCCTGTTCGGGGACACGTTGCGTGTGATCAATGACGCGCGCAAGAAATTCTCGAATCCCGCCCTGTTCGCTTACGAGGCGGGAGCCGTTTACGAAGGCCAGCGGGACTTTCCCCGGGCGGTCGATGAATACCTGAAGGGTGCGCTGGCTT
>Ga0208038_1000504_pt1 | contig 30887 bp, 35 predicted proteins | sample June2015DPH_16_1_FD_184714 | JGI IMG/M metagenome (GOLD analysis project Ga0208038, IMG submission 184714) | Peatland microbial communities from SPRUCE experiment site at the Marcell Experimental Forest, Minnesota, USA - June2015DPH_16_100... | ecosystem: Environmental > Terrestrial > Soil >...
TGATGACTGATCTCTTATAGGCGATAAGCCACCCAGTCTGGGAATTGCGGTCTAACGACGAAACAACTCAACCAAACAAAATATATGTTTTTCGGCTTTCATCCCCACACTAAAGGATGGAGACTTCCCGCCGAAGAAGTTAAATGCCGAAAGAAAGACTGAGAAGAAGGTTCCCTTTCAGCTTAATTTTTTTTTAAGAATAGGCGATTGCTTCATTTTGAGCTTGCCAAAACAGATAAACTTTTGTTTGAAGAAGCATTCCAACAAGCTTGACTAGCTTTGCCATTTTTACATGGTCTGCCTTCTCAATGCAGGCAATGTAGTCCGATGTTTTGCCGAATGGTTGATGTCGACTAACTGCAAACTCCTTCTTGAACCGCGGATGTTTATTCCTTATGAATGCAGCTTTAAGCTCATTTATTTGTTCCAAGTTCAAGCTCTCAAGTCTTCCCTTGACATAGCGTTCACTGCCTAAGAGTTGCAAGTCAAAACCCAACTTTAAGAGTACTTTAGAGACTTCTGAAACGCTTTCAACCTTTTGTTGTTCAGCTATTTTTTGCATTCCTGCCTTTTCTGCAAACGGGTTATATTTCGCCATGACTGCAATCATCTCAACATAGGGCGTGCCTACTAGAGGAAGGGTTTCATGGATTAGTTTGGCGCCTAAGCCTATTGTTCGGTATTTTGGATGGATAACCACTCGGCTGATGATACTTAGTTGCTTGTTCATTTCTCGGATTGACATTCGCGGTAGCACTAGTCGCCTTCCGTAGCAGGCGGGCGGAGGATAACTATAAACGATTACGCCGCAAAGCTCGTCACCTCTGACTAACCGGAAAATCCTGCGAGAAACAGCAAACCTATGACCACGATAATGGAAAACGCAGAGTTTAAACCAATCCGCTTTGCTTCCCTGTTCAACTCTCATTTCTCGGATTAAACTGCATTCAGCTGCTGCTTCATTCGAGAAGTATTTTATTTGGATTTCTTCTCCAAACCGCTTATGCACATGCACGCTGGGGTTTAGGTCCTCAAACAAGTCACCATGCGTGGTTGCAGCAATCACCGCCTTTCCTTGTTGACGCGCGATTTTCTGCAGGTTAAAAGCGATAATCTTCGCTGTATCTCTATCCAAGCAAGCGCAAAACTCATCAACCATCCACCAGCTTTTCCCAGACTCGACCAATTTTGCGATTTTGTACCTGAACTTCTGCCCATCACTCAATTGACTATACGACCGCAAAAATAGGAAGGCATCGTTAAGTCCGACCTTGCTTAGAAGTTCAAGCCCTTCCTCAACAGTTGCGCCGACAGTTTCGATTAATGGCTTCTCAGAATCAACTTGAATATCCGATAAGTCGATGGCTTCATCGCCAAGGTCTGTCCTGATTGCTCGCAGTAGGACTGATTTTCCGCTGCCGCTGTCCCCAGTCACTAGGACGATATCTGTTGGGCTTATTTTTAATTCAGTATTCAGCACTGTGAACTTCTGTGTTTCGTCAATGCCTAAGCCAAAAGCCTCTGCGACAACAAGGCTTCTTGGAGTTGGTTTAGTGTGGGTCTCGTAGCTTATGTTGAATGTGAACTTGCCCACATCCCTATCATAGACTCTCCGGAACTGTCTGATACGGAAAAACTCCTCGTGCCTTCTCGCGATTCGGCACTCACCATTAACCCTGCGTTCTGCCAGTTTCTTTCGGATACGAGTTAAGTCGGATTTTTCTTTTCTCATTTTGCGTAGTCTCCACTGACCATGAATCTAAAATGCCAAAAAAAGCTACATACACTCACTAAACTATGCGAAAAAACAGCGAATTATTTTGGTTACTCTACGTTTTGCGCCCAACAAAAACACCAACAACTATCCCGGTTAAGCCGGTAATGGCGCTGAAAACTTCGCTATTCCAACTATGCAGAAATGCCATGTTAGCGATTTCAAGCGCTGAAAAACAAGCAGTCATACCCATACCAAACTTTACTACATACACAAGCGTCTCGTCAGGCTCCTCATCTATGAAATGCCCACGTTGAAAACGCCTGCGCGTCAAAGCACGCTTAATCAGGCCTGCCATCCACGCTTAACCTCTGCTGAAACATACGGCGCTGAAAAGTTCGCGTGCGACTAAGCGTACGGTGCCCGCCCAGCAAGAAGCTGTTAACAAGCTTGCCAGCCGCTTCTCTGGGAATGTGCTCTTTAACCAGCACTGACACGCCCACAGCCCAACTAAGAGGAATAGCCGTATAATCCAAGTCAAAGACACCGTCGGCATAACGAAAACTGTTCTGCGCAATAACAACATGCTTAGTTTTGTTCCCGAATAAACCTACGTAAACACCCCAGCTCTTAACAGGCACATCAATAGATGCCCCACTGCCCAGGCTCTTGCCAGTGCTAGCATCGCACCATTCCACACAGATCAAGTCACCTACACAAAGAGATTCAAGCTGCTTCTTCAAATTTTTTTGTTCCAAACCTTTTCACCTTTCACTATCGTTTACCATGAAATTGCACTCGTGACAACTGGCGTTTAGGTTCCCGCACCTGCAAGCAAGGCTAACGCAATAGGCAAAACTAAGAATCCGTCTTCTGTGGTTCCTATTTGGCTTCGCCATACTCTTCCAGTTACATCGACCATGTCGCATACTTGTCCGCCGTTTAGCGTTAACCATTTGATAAAAGCGATTAATCCCGTAATCAATGATGTGTATGTGGTGCTGCCTACGGTTTGGCAGGCTATAGCCATCAATGCCGCGTACCCGGAGTATTCGTTTTGTGTTTGGCCAGTAGCACCGGTATAGGGACAGTAGTATTCGCCGCCCCATGAACCACGAGTTAACGTATTGATATAGCTTAGGCAGATTTCGCATTGACTGCTATAATCGCCTACTGTTTGGAAAGCGCTCTTTGCGAATACGTAGACTGCCCAGCTGCAAAGTGCTTGCGTGTAGCTGATTTTTTCTTCGTATGTGAAGGGTACATTAGTGTTTTGCCCGTAAGGATAAGACGTATCATAATATTGAGCAGCGCTACCGCGCCATCCGGTAACGGCTATGCTATAGTACAGGTTGTTGGCGAAGGTTTGAACGCTATAACCTGAAGTTGTTAATAGAGTGCTGCCGTAAGCGTCCATGGCGAATTTCGCTGAAAGTAAGCATTCGCCGCAGTCTGCAAGCAAAGCTGTCGTATCAGTGGTTCCGTCAAGGATTTCGTTTGCGATAAGATTCGATGAGTAAGCCACAGTATGAGCATACTGTAGTGCACGCAGAAAATCAAGCGCAAGCTGCACATTTGCCTTGTATCGCGTTCCGCTTGTTAATCGATCATAGTTGCTCATCGCCCAGGCAAGCAGAGCTGCACCGGAATCAACCTTTAAGTTTCCATCTGTGCCCTCTGAAGTTTCAGTAACAACAGCATAAGGCGAATAGGGATTATACTGTTGATACCAACTACCGTCAGAATTTTGTAGCGAAACCCACAAGTCTAAAATGTTTTGAACTTGAGTATAGTATGCTGAACCGCCATACTGCAACATTGCTAATATTGCGTAGCCGGCTTCGTAGCAGTTCATTGTTCCCGTAGGTGAAGAAACGATAACTATGTCATTTAAAATGCAGTTATCCAGCAAATAGTTCAGGTTTACCGCATATTTTGCTTTGATGTTCGTCGCATAAGTTAAGAATAATTCACCGTTACTTACGGTAACTGTAGCAGGCACATTTACGTAGCTAATAAGGGGAAAAAAGTAAAGCGAATACACCTCTGCTGCACCGAGGACACGCGCAAAAAACATAACTTCAGACTCAACTCCAGTGAAGCCTCCTGCAGAAGCGCTTTGTGCACCTATATACGTGTCACTCGTACTGCTACCGATTGCACCTGTTTGAGCCTGCTGCACCAGAACAGGCCCATTAAGGTACATGTACATGTTTGTTCCGTCATAAATGCAAGCAACAAATAAACGCCCATTTAGCGGTGCGGATCCTGCTGACGCCGTCAACGTTACCCAGGCGCCGCCGATATATAAGCCGAAAACGATGCTGCCGTTAGCTAATACTTCCACGTAAAACTGATTAGCCTTATACACCAAATATTGCGCAGCTGCCGACGTCGGCGAGAACCAGCAAGTAAATGAAAATTTAGATAAGCCGCTAAAATCAATTATATTGTTTGATATGTCAACGTAGGAGCCGTTTCCGTTAAACATTAAAACTTCTGTCTCTGGTCCAGGTATCCAAGTGTTTCCTGAGCCTATCGCACCGTTATTTGCATTTGGGCTTTGATCTATTGCTACTGTACCGCTGCCTTCGCCAAGATGATAAAAGCCTAAGAGGCTCTGCATGCTGACACTTGCGCCTTGCGTTTGATCGCTGCTAACGGGCAAAGTGCTTAGTGCAGTTGTTGAAGAAGCCATGGCGTCAACTAAGTTGCTGAAGTCGCTAACTGAATGCACAATTTCAATAGTTGCCTTCACTAAAGTTTTCGTTATCTTACAAGTTTCATAGTTTCCAGAAAGCCCGAAGGCTGCACCGTTTGTTACAGTAACTAAGTCGCCACTATTGAGTAGTGCCGCTTGAGCGATATCGCATACCAGGGGAGAACCGCTATTCGTCTGCTGGAGACTCTGCAAGTACTCTGTTGCAAGGCTATTTAGCGTTGCTTGGCTCATAGCAATTTTATTAGTTAAAGTTTTAACACTATAGCCAGATCCAGTGTTCCCGGCAGAACCCGTGATTGCGTTTCCAGCTTGATCAACACCGCGGATAATTACCCCATCATACCCTGCTTTACTCCGATCTATGTCTACTTCACTTTCCGTGTCAATTGTTATGGCTGTAGGAATTTGATTGCCTTTTACTGCAATATTTATGGTGCTGCCTGAATTGAATAAGTTGAGGCCTAAAATGTTGGCGACATTAAGCGCTGCCGTATAACAGTCAGTTGCGTTGAACTGCGTGCTAATAACTGTTGAGGGGCAAGATCCCGCGGTCATGCCGCAGACCGCACAAATAGCCGCGAAGACCGTGTTTGCAGCTACATTACTGTATTTGCCTGTTATACTCTGCTTTTTCATCAATTCAAAAACGTTGTTATAAACTGTACATGAAATATTCAGGAATTTTGCTTTATAAGCTCGTAGTAATCCTGAAAAGACGCTTGTGCTGCCCCAGAGAATTTGAACTTGCTGATCACTTTCAACAAAAGTTAAGTTCGCTGGCGTATTCGGTATGATGAAATCGAATTCTTGTTGGCCAGCAGTTCCTAATTGACCATTGACTTCATCAATTATCTGATCGATTACTGCGTCAGTTTTAGTTACCCATGCTGAACCATTATAGTATTGTATTGTCCAACTGGTCACTTAGAGCACCACGTAGTTTGCTGCAAACTTGAAAACAAGAGTAAATTTGATTGCTGACTGCGCAGCGTAATCTTTGGTTTCTGTGAAAGTTGCTTTATCAAACTTCCAGGTAGCGTTGAGGCTGGGCCGCGGAGTGCTTAACACAACTAAGCCATGCAGCATGCCTAGTAGGGGAATAACGTAAGTGTTGTCGATTGCAGTTTTGCTGGATCCTGCAATATAGAAAAAGCCTTCCATCGTTAAAGTCCGCACGTCATTGCAGACAGAGATAAGAGTGGTTCCTACTTCAGGAATGTTGATTGAAGAATCATCGACGGTGGGCGCTTCATCCGTATTAGTCTGCGGAGCATAAGGCAACGTAATTGTTGTAGATCCTTGCGTTATCTGCCAACTCATCGAAGTTTATCTCCTAATGTTTCTCCAAAAATCAGATAAAAATAAAGCTCCAACATCACAAGCAAAAGTAAACAAGCTTTGATGAATAAAGGTATTTTTCTCATCTATGTCACCTTATTCATTATGCCTTTTTTGTACATTGCATCGCAGATACCTTTGTTCACGGCATCTCGTGTCTGTTTTAGCGAAGCTGTCCCGGTTATGCTGCCGATCGTAATGTTAGGTGAGCCGATTGAGACGTTGCTTGTTCCAGCTCCGCTTTTAACGTTAACGTTACCTGAAAGCCCTTGGAGACTGGATCCTAACGTGCCGGTTTTATGTGTTAACTGATCGCTAAGCGCTATGCTCTGTGTAATCTGCTTATTGAATTCTTCAGCAGCTGGCGATGCATGCGCAAAACACAATTTACCCAATGCTGAACCTAAATCGCCTATGAAACCTTCGAGCGGTTTAACGGCGTTTGCTACGGCGCCAATAACTGACTCAAAAGCTTTGATAGGTACTAAGGCAGCGTTTATGTCTGCAACAAAAATTTCTTTGAAAAAGTTTGCTACTGGCAGAAGAATTCCAGTGTAAGCAGCGTTTAAGCCATTCCACAGTGCGTCGCCTGCTGTTTTTAAAGCGTTAAAGGCACTTAATACGGCGCCGCCCATGATGCTTCCAATGTCATTTATGATGTCGCGGAAAGGCTTGCAGTATTCGTAAGCAGCTATGAAACCGACAACTAAAGCCGCGACAGCTAATACAACAAGCATCACGGGGTTAGCATCCATTACAACATCAAGAGCTGCTTGAGCGCCTTCCCACATTTTCGTGGCGTTACATGCCAAGTTTACAACGTTAATAACCGCAGGAATAACAGTAAGCGCCGACATCATTAAAGTACTGTTATAGTTACGGCTTGCCTCTTCAACACGCTCCTGATCTACTTGTTGAGTCTGAATGGCCAGGTTAAGCTTATTCGCCGCATCCTGCGCCTGAAGACTGGTTTCACCGTATTTTGCAACAGCCAAATTATAGGCCTGCTGCGCTAACGTCACGGAATTCGCGGCTTTTTCTTCCATCAAGTTTGCTCGGCTAAGGCTAACTTGAGCATTCTCAATATTGTTCACAGCCATATACAGCATAGCACCGCTCATAGCTGCACTATTCATCTGCATAGCGTTTTGACTAAAGCTTTGGCTAGAAGCATCTGTCGCATCGGTTGCAGCTCCAGTGCTAGTTGTTATTTGACCCATGCTCACCTGAGCGGTGCTTCCGGCTTGATTGAAGGAATCCTGCATCTGGCTAGTGTCAGCCTCTACAGTTGTTGACATAGTTGAAACAGAACTCGCAGTCTCCTGCATGCTATCTGAAACATCACTACTCATAGCTTCAGAAGCTTCGCTGACGCTGCTGCTCATATCAGTAAAGTTGCTGCTGACTGATTGGAAAACGTCTGACGCATCATCAGTCGCAACAATATCTATCTCTGCAGGAACCCCACTCAATTCACATCATCACGCCTATCTTTTTTATACGAAGATCGCCCTTGCACATTGGACATTTTAATGTAGTTCCTTTGGTGCCGATTATCTTACCCGTTTTCTCATCTGTAAGATAAACAGCAAAGAAAAGCGAACCGTCGCAACATTGCCACATGATTTGATATATTTTATAGCGCATTTTATTTACTGCTAACCTTCTGTTAATTTTTTCTATCCTGCATTCTGAGTTCGTGGTTTACGCTTCTTTTAATCCAGTTGCAGTTAGCGCATAAACATTGATACTTTTTTGAACCCTTAAGAAGCTCTTGATAGACTTCCTTGTAGAAAGCATATGTACCTCTATAATCTTTATTCCTTGGGTAATCTTTGGAATCTCTGATTCCATCAACATGGTCAATTTGAAGACATCTGACATCAATGAATGGCTTATCATGTAAACCATAAGGATTGGCACATTGACCGCCAAGCAATTCAAAAACCTTAACTTTAAGCTTATCTCTACTTTTATTGTTTGCGAGACGTTCTCGCTTACGGAATTCTGGGTCTTTTCTTCTTTTCCTTGAATATTCTTTTGCGTACTCTCGTCTCTTTTCTTTATGTAAGGCGCTATACTGTCTGTTACAATTAAGAACTTTTTCAGGATTCTTTTTTCGCCATTCTCTTAGTTGTTCTGTTCTCTTTTCCCTATGTAAAACTCTATAATTTCTGTTATAGTTACGCATTTTTTCACGATTTTTTTCTCTCCATTTTTTTTGGTATTCAGCTTTTGACATGTTTCTTCCTTAACTGATACCTATATCTCCGCCTTCATTTAAGTTTTTTACTATATGTTAAGTAGAAGTCAATTTATTGAACCAGACGGCTGATTGAATTAAGAATTCAAGCTGAAAATCCGTTAAAGACGACGCGTATTCTAGGGTGTAGTGGTAGAGGTTGATGACGGCTGCGATCCGCTGGGCTTCACTGCTCCAGTAAATCCAGTCATTGACCGCCTCACCTGACGCGGTAAAAAACCCTCATTAAGCAAAGCCTTCTCTAGAGCCCGTACGAGGTCCCATGGGGCATCACGCAGGTCCTTCTCTGTTAAATCTGGGTAGCAGGGCTTCATCATCTTTAGAAGCGCCTGCAGTTCGAATTCGCGCTGATCATCCTTGTAAAACTTCGCTAAATCGCTCAGTTCGTTATGGGTAAGTAATACGAATTTGACCCATCCGGCGCCAGGAACATTAGCCTCCTGCGGGACCTTACTGTTTTTCAGTAGGCCTACGTTAAAGTTTTTGAAACGCTCTTTTTGCTCTGCTTCATATTCGTTGAATGCAGCTTTAAGTTTCTCGAAGCCTTCAGCATCAAATTTTTCTTCACTCATCAAATCACCTCATTATAACCATTAATGCCCATATAATGCTAGTTACTTCAACATAATCGGGAACGAGGGAACCTTTTTTTCTATTGTCGGCCTAACATTTCTTTGATAACGCATTGATAACGGATTTTATCAAAAATGTTAAAATGAAGCATTGAAAGAAGCGATTAGTATGGAACAAGTTGATTGGTCATCCTTGCATAAGATTCTAGGCGATACTACAAGAAGAAGTATTCTTGACTTGCTTAAGGAAAAAGACGCGATTAGCTATACCGAAATAATGGCGATCTTAAAAGTAACAAACACGGGCAGGCTTAACTATCATCTGAAGGCATTAAATGGTCTTATTTCCAAAGATGACCAAGGAATGTATCACCTGACTGAAAGAGGACAGCTTGCCGTCAACTTGCTTCAGACCTTCCCTGAGAAGGCTTCAAAGGAAAAGAAGCATCAATCGACTCTAAAAATGGTGGCAGCTGCGCTTCTAATTCTCGTCGGTATTCTGCTAATCGCATCTGCGCTTGGTTCTTTTGCGTTTGCTCCAATCACCTCAGTCAGTACAGATCAAGCGGGAATTTCAAATCAGGTTATACCTCAAAACACAACTGTATCGCTCTTATCTTGGAATATCCAATCTGCTTCACCATTGAATATTACTTGGAGCGCTTCAAGCATTATTTCAATTTACATTCAGAACTCCACACAACATGATGCTTTACTGCTGCAACACACGACGAACGGGGAGGTATCTGTAGCTTTGACAAATTTCACTGGTGTTCCAACTGCATACATAACCCAGTACGACCTCCAAGCTGGAAGTGTCTCACTCAACCTGCCCCAAGGTCAATATTACTTCTTGGCAAGCTCAAGCATACAGGCAATAGTGGATTCATTTTCGCTTACTCAGCAACAGGGATCAACTGTTGCTTCGGAAACATCTGCAAGTTATCTGCTTGCATTAGTACCTCTTGCGCTTGGAATATTCATGTTAGTCCTCGCTATTTTAATTCTCACTCATCGAGTTTGGCGATAAGAAAATCGACTCAAACTACTAAGACGAAAAGAAAAAAAACGCTAGAATGTGCTTTCTGCTACGGTTTGCGCTTCTCCGCTAATATCGTTTGCTATTGTGCCTTTCTGGCCGTTCTTCACGCTGTAAGCTGTCAAGACAACGTTGCTTAACGTGATTTTTGGAGTTCCTGACCCCGTAGTCGTGCCCTGTGGACCCCAAATAACAGTAACCAATGAGCCGTTAAGAACATCTGTAAGCAATGCTGCATAATTTGCGGGAACATAAAGCGCAGAAGCCTTAAACGTGTAAGACTGGTTGCCGCTTGCCGTGAAAGCTGGAGATGGAGACCCACCTGACGCGCAAACGTATTCCTTAATCATTTCCGCCTTAACATCCATAGTGAAGTCAGTGAGGAAACCGATTGCCGTTCCGCCCACTTGAACAACTGCATTCCGACTTAGAACCGGTGTGGTAGCTAAACTCATACTTTTCGCCTCGATTACATGTAGTTACTTTAAAGACCGCTAACCTTGCAGTAAATCTTGGATTTGCTGCTCAATTTCCGGCGCAAATTCGCTAAGATGCTGATTAACCGAGTTAGTAAGGAAAAGCCGCGCAGACATTTTTCTTGTGCCAAACTCAACATAATACGCGTAAGGCGCCGTAGCCTTAACCTTAAGCTGAAAATTGCTAGGTTGCTCAACCGCCAAGGTACTTTTCAAAAAACCAGTCCGCACCGGTACAAGAACATTCGCAGTCGCCAAAATATTCCCTGCAACATTCACCATAGCCTGTCCCACAGCCTCCGGGTACTGCTCACAAAGACACTCCAAGCAACTGCCCCACACATTAAAATTCGATAAGTTAACTTGAACTTCAATACTCATTTTAGAACACGTAACCTAAGCTGCTTGGCTGACGCCTTCGCATACGCATCCTTTTTTCCCTTGCGTGAACTGCAGAGCAATCGGGATTGCTTTTTTAGGGCATCTCTGCCGCCCCATTGCTGTTAAACCCGTATGCTTCTCTCTTGACTTCTTACCCATCAAAAACACCTGTTAAGTTGAAACTTGAAAGTACACTGCGTCAACATTAATCATCAATCGAGTTATGTCTGGCGCATTACTATGAATCGGCTCCCCCGACACCGCATAATTCGGATCCTGCATGTGAATAATACGGTAAACCTCAGCCTGCAACAACTCCAACGTTACTTCTGCCGCTGCTAAATCACTTGTGCTCTGACTAGCATTAACCACGATAACATCAACAACCAGCTTCTCAGCAACCAAGTAACATTCACGGCTAAGCGGATCAACCTGCTTTGAAGGGCTCGCATTATAGACAGCTATTTGCAAGGATCCTTTGCCCTGAGTAACCCCAATCGCATCCATCCGCGTAGTAGGCCACAAAATATTAGCAACCGCCACCGGATTAGCTAAGCTCCAATTAGCCTGCAGCAACTCCGAAACAACCGCAGCCTGATCAGTCGACATTCACGTTAAACTCCTTTAAACACCTGGCTTCTTTTTAGAACAGCTTGATTTTCCGTAGCATTGGCGGCAATCTGAAATATGCAAGGTTAATTTTGCAAGATAACAAGCTTCCTCAACAACTGTTATCGATGGATCTTGCTGATGAGGTATGGTTGCTTCATGATACGTCAATTTACGCCCCTGTTTCGCATTCGCTACCGATTGCTTCTAAATCGTAGCCTTCATGCCGGAGCCGCTCAAATTCGGCGCTAGTCATGATTGTGTTTACGTTGTTGACTTTAGCGATTATGCGGTTACGCCGAATCCGAAATGATCCGACAATGGCATTTTCAACGATCACTACGTTAGGATGATTTGATTCACTCAAGGGGAAATCAAGCCTCCTTGGTATCGTGGTACTGAGAATGCTGTACGTGCTACGGCGCCTATTGCAACAGTTGAAAGATTCGTTATGTTTCGGACGAAGTCGTCTTTGAAGTTTTGGACAGCAGTTTGATATGCAAACTTTGTAATTGTGCCTTTTGTTACGAATAAGTCGCCAAGCTTGTAATCTGCTGCGCCCAGGAGCATGCCGCCGCTTGCAGCGACTAACACGTCCATGCATGCCATATCAAGTGCTGCTAGCTGAGCAGACGGATAACGCGGATCCGTCGATGTCACATTTGGCAATAGGCTGTTTATGTACGTGTTCGCGTGATCAACCTGCGCCTGGATACCTTGCTGAGAAACAGGCAACCCATAAACAGTATAGTTCCCGGTGCTGTCAGGTCCTTGGACGTTAAGGTGCCCCATAACTTCGCTTAATGTGGTGAATTGCGGCAGCGTTGACGGTGTAGTTACCGGTTGAAGCGGAAAAATAATGTAGAAGACATCGACTGTTGGAAAAGTCTGCGTGGCACCGCCTGGCAATGTAACGATAAATTGCCCGGTGCAGACGCCGTAAACGTCTTCTGTATCGCTCTCTTGCCAATTATACTGCACAACACCGCTCGTTGCATTCGTCACTGTTGCAGCATGACTGAACAGTATTTGTCCTTGCTGACTCATCTGGAATAGCACAGTGCAACCTGTCAAATTAAAAATTGAGCCGTCGCTATTCTGCAGGGTAGCAACAATGCTAGGCGACAAATCGCCAGTGTTCATTTCAACACTTGGAATACTCGCGTTTTACACATCCTTTCAAATTCTTCTCAAATTCCTCAAACTGTTCACGCGTTATGCGACAGAAATAGCAATAATCACTTGGTAATTTTGCGCCTAAACCCACAGGTCCCCCATGCCAACCAAAACGCATCCATCGATGCTGATGACTCTTACAAGGAAGCTTAGGCTTCTTATGACCATAGCCCAAATTATTTCCCGAACCTTAAACGCCATCTTTCGGAATTAATCTGAATCGCTTTGAAGCGTTACGTTTCCTTTTTCAGTTTGAATTATGATTGCGTGAGTAGGCAGCGTTCCAACAATAACCGCAACATCCAAACCTGTTCCTATGTCACTTAAGAAAACTTGAGCTTTAATTACAACAACGTCTGATCCTAAACCTGAATCAGAAAGGTTTACCGGCGTACCAAGAAGTAAACTATCAGTTCCCAACCCTAAATCAGAAAGGTTTACCGGAATTCCAAGAAGTAAACTATCAGTTCCCAACCCTAAATCAGTAGCGAGAATTTGAGCAATTATTGCTGCTAAAGCATCCGTGCCTAAGCCCACATCAGAAATTAAAACTTGAACGTTAACTGCTACTAAAATATCAGAACCCAACCCGCTATCAGAAACGTTTACGGGGCTGCCAACTATTGCACTGTCTGCTCCTGAACCTACATCGGAAACAGGTATCGCGCCTTGAACTCCAATACTCTCCGCTCCTGCCCCAGCATCCAAAACTGGGATTTGAGCTTGCAAACTGGCGACAGCATCAGCTCCTGAACTTGTGTCGGAAACTGGGATTTGAGTTGCAACGACCATGCTTGCGCTGTCTGCTCCTGAGACTGCGTCAGAAACCCCGATCGGCCATGACATGATCAGGCCTGCGTCACCCGTACATATGTCGGAGACGGAGATGACTCCTGGAGTCGAAGCTACGTCAACCGCTAACCCTATGTCCGAGAGTCCGTAGCCTATTGGCCCGATATACGTATTGGCCATGACAACGCAATCCGTGTAAACTACAGGATATGTCAACGTACCTTGCTGCCTGTTGGAGGGACAGGCTATTGATGTCGCGTCTCCCGCGCTCGTGTTCAAGCCCGTATCGTTGAGGACTTGCGTCCCATTGAAAAAGATGTAATACGCGCCGTTGACCGGATCCTGCACGTATCCGACTTCTATACAATACCACGTATTTGCCTGGAAGTCCACGGGGGAACTATAGCTGTAGATCTCGCTCGGATAATTCTCGTCTGCTCTAAATTCCAAGTTGCCTGATTTTCTGACTAGGCCGACTTCGACAAGGTCATGTTCACCGTTGTACAAAGTAAACAAGATTATGGCGTCGTTCTCCACGGGACCCGGCAATTCCGTCAAATAAACGTAGAACCGACAATAAATGGGCGACTGCGACTCAGCAAATACTTTATTCACCGTGGCGTAGGAACCAGCGCCCCCGACTGCAGCACCAACTTCGTTGATGTAGACGCTTGCACTGAAAGGTTCATTATTATATGTCACGGCGCTCGAAACAGTAAGAAAGTTCCCCGCGTTGAAATATTCATTTGACCAGGCGCTGAAATCGCCGCTTTGAAAGCTATCAGCGAAAATCGGCAGAACCGGACCGACTTGGGCTAGCACAGATGCTGCGTCCGAGCCTAAGCCCGAATCAGACACATCGACTGGCCCACCAGAAGTTACGCTGTCGCTTCCTGAACCTGTTTCTGTCACTGTCATGTTTGCAGTTATTGCAGTCGCATCTGAGCCTGAACCTGAATCAGATACACTAATCGGTATTGCACCAACAGCAAGTGCATCTGAGCCTGAACCTGAATCAGAAACGTTAACGTCCACTGTTAACGGTATCCCATAGAAAGTAGCGATAGCGCCCACAGAATTATGAGCTCCGCTTACTGTCGTGCTTGAACTAAACGTTCCCGTAGCACTCGCTATATACTCCAAGTAAGCATCGGATATATACTCATATTGTGCGCCATCCAACAACGCAAAACTATTGCCAACTGGCGTAGTTTGTCCAGTATTAGCAATAACCACACTACCAACGATCACTTCATTAGCGGTGTAAGTTGTTCCTGTCGTACCAGTGACGAGAGTCGTGCCAGAATCCGTCGCTGAGGCGGTTTGGTCTAAAGTCCAAATAGCCGGTGTTCCTATGGTGTATTCGCATACGTTGCCGACTGCACCATAAGAAGAAGGTGCTCCAGAAAGATTAACCGTGATTGTAGCAGACGGACTTGAACCCACGACCCCATACCAGATCTCGTCGTCAACCATACTATTATATTCTTTCTGTTTTGCTAGAGTCCAAGTAACACCTGTTTGGCTTATTGAAGAAATCGTGATATAGCCAGAGCCGCCGCTACCGTAAGTAAGAATAAGCAGGTTTCCTGCAGTAGGCGCAGCACCCATCGTTATAGTTAACGTGGATGATGTAGTTGTTCCCCTTGCATTACCCTGAACACGCGTTATTGCTGACACGATTTTTTACTCCATTTATTTATTATTTAACTTCAAAAAAGGGAAAATAAAGAAAGGTTTACGCGCAGTTTATGACCAGGTTATGCTTACAGTCAAGACCCATATACAGTGGAGAAAGTAACTTCTTCCATGTCTGCCCTGAGGTCTTGGTTCCCTGCGAGCTAACTAATCGGTTTAAAACTACTCCGCTACCCTTGCTGCTTGCGTTTGTAACAACAAACTCGTTCCACGCGTAGTTAGCTACTGCTGAACTGAAGCTTGCCTGCCATGAAAGTGTCTGCGAAGACTGCGACGGATAGCCCGATGCCATAGCAACGTAAGTATAGTTGCTTGACGCCTGCAAGTCTGTCTGTGTCGCTGCCGCTGCTGTTGTTGAATCTCCAACGCCTAAATACGCGTACGTATTACTCCATGCATTAGGCGGCGAACTTAACCCAGCAATTAACTTCTCGAATCCTTGAATTCCAGTGTTCAAGCACAAGTTTCCTTTAGCATTAGGATGCCCAATAAACCGCGAAATTCCAAGTAGCCTATGCGGAAACAAGTTAGCAATGTGTTCTTGCGTGAATCCTTTCTTTAGCAGTTTTTCGATTAAGCCGTCTTCGTCACTGAACTTGAAAATTGTCCAGCGCGTCTTATGCGTACATCTGTCACGTACAGTCGACATATTTCTGGCTGCTACGCGGTCGACGCTTCTTGCTTTGTCATGTGCTTTTTTAGACATTGCTGGCAGCTCCATCAACTATAGCTTTAAGACTAAGCAGCTTCGCTTTTGTGATACCGATTGTTTCTTGCAATGCGATGTCTTGCAGTAGCAGCGTGCCGTCTGCGTTTTTTATCAGTTTCCAATCTGCATTCTCAACTATTGTTTGACTCAAATTTTTTCAAACTCCTTTTAATTTTAAACATGCATAAAAAAAGATGGGTTAAGGATGAAAGTGATCAAACAAAGTGTTTTTCACTACATCCTTCATTTTCTTAGCTTTTGAAGTTGCCGGCGCTTGCGTTCCCGCTTTTACGTCTTGTACGGCCGTAGTTAGTTCTTGAGTTGCTGTTGCTACGTTACCATTAATGAAGTCTCCACAACCTTTAGCCATCATGCCTATACCTGCAATAATTGTTGCTACTTGAGTGTAGCCTGCGCCCGTTGCAACTGAACTTGCAATGCCTGCTATAGTTACGACAAAGCCAAGAATAGTCAATATTTTATCTTCATTCAGCATGTTTTTCGCTTCCTTTTGCCCGCTTCTCCCAGCCATAAAGCTAAAGAGGGCCAGCTTTTTCAACTGGGCAAAAAACAAAAAAGGAATAAAACTTTAATCGCAATTCAAGTTTAAGTTTAAGCTGTGCTTAAGTTTGTTATTCTAACGATTGCTTCTCCGTAAGTTACTACCGGGCAATATCTGGTAGTTAACGACACATCAACAGCATCGAATTCTTTCTTGATTTCAACGTCAGTCATGAGAGGTCTTTTGATAACGAAGAATCCTAATGGTGCATATGCCGCGCTTAAGTTTTGGCCTGTGGATATAACGTATGCTTTGCCTACTGGAACAACCATGCTTACGTAAACGTTCATGCCGAAGATCGTGCCGACCTTGCCTGTTTGCGTTGGCGATACGCCTTGGCCGCCTTCATTGCCATACTGAGCCCACAGGCTGAATTGCGGTAGATACATGACGTCGCGTAAGTTTACCGGGTTAATCAATATTGTATCCGCGATTAAGCTGTAGGTTTCCAAAAGTGCTTTAGCTGCTAAGAGGTCTTTGCTGCCGATCGCTACTGGGCCGCTTGAGCCTGTTTGATAAAAGGGACCAAACGGTACTCCTGTTGAGCCCAAGCTTAAGCCTGTCGCAGCGAAAGTGTTACTTGGAGCATTACCTGCAGCTAGATCTATCACGGTCATGCAATCATTATCTATGGTGAAAGCCATTCTTCGAGCTACACGCCTAAGCTGATCCTCAATGACCGGTATATAGAGATCTTCAATGTTTTCACGTGATACGCGTTCGCGTAAGCCTTTCTTGTACGGTGTCACAGTATATTCCGTGTATGGCGTAAAGTCCATGGGGATTTCAGCGCCCTCCGAAATTTGACTGATCGCTGCTGCTCTGCTGCCGCTTTGCTTCACAAACGTTGCGGTTCTGCCCTGAACTAACGGAAACTCTGGAAACAGCTTTTTGACAACGAGTGCCGGCATGGTTAATTCGATGATTTTCTGATGCAGCGCTGGATATGCAACTGCGCCTGAGTCAACCCACGTTAGTGCCGATTCAACAAATGCCATGTCTAATCAATCCTCTTTTCTTATTTTACAAGTATATAGAAGATTGTGCCTGCTGTTGCGACTGCTGGCGTCAATGCTTTGCCTATGATTGTTCGTGTAGCGTTTATGATTGCTGCTACGCCTGAAGCTGTGCAAGCGCCTCCGCCTGAAGGTGCTGTTATGTCTCCGCCTATGGTTGCGTCAGTTGTGGGAGCAAAAGTTTTTACCTGACCTGCCGTTGCTGAACACGTTATTTGGTCGCCTGCCGTTATCGCTGCTGAACCGTCCGATATTGCCCTGCATACGCCTCTGCATACGACAGTTATAGGTCCGCCAGTGGTTGGTTGGCTTGTCAGCGCGAAGCCCATAAAGTTAGGCGCATTCGCTGTTGCACACGGTATAACAGTCGGTGGAAAACTGGTTGACGTTGTTTGAATGGCAAGAGCTTGCCCCATCGTGATAGCTGAGCCTGCTAAAGCTGAAACAAGGTATTCATCTGAAACAAGCGGTGTAGTTCCTTCAAAAACTCCTGTTGCTGACATTATTGCATTCCTTTCATTTTGTTGTTGGCTTTAAGCAAGTCTTTGAACCATTCGCAGTTAAGCGCGGATGCAGCTGCATCTTTTTTTAACTCATCAGTTGCAACGATGCCTTTACCATGCGCTTTGCCTTCAGCTTTTGAACCCTCACTTTTGCATGCTTCGCTCTTTTTACCCTTTTTACCTTTGGCGCCTTCCGCTTCGGCGCCTTCCGCTTCGGCGCCTTCAGCTTCCGCGTCATCGTCATCGTCGTCGCCATCTTGCTGTAGTTGCTTCTGTAAAGCGCTGATTTTCATGCTTAAACTACGTTTAGTAGCTCTCTTCGCTACTTCACCTGTCAAATCATCAACTTTCTTGTTCAAATCAGCCATTTCATTTCCTGAGCCGCCGCAGCTCTTCACTGCCTCACTAAGTTTCTCAAGCTGACTCATTATGTCTTCGTAGCTTTCATCTTTGCCTGGTTTCTCTCCGCCGCCCGTATTTACTATAGCTGCTTGATGTGTTTTATCTGAAGAAGCATTATTCTGAGCATTAAGTTCAGACATATGCTTCACTTCCTTGCTTGCTTTCATTTTTTGCTTTTCAGGTTCTTGCAACTTTCGTTTAGAACCCTCATCATCACTCGTGTGAACAAATGACTGTGAAATTATGGAATCTGCTAACTGGCCTAACTGTGCTGTTTTTTGGGCTTTCCAAATTTTTAAGGTTAAAACGTTTTTTGCGTTAAGCAATTCGGCTTCACTTTGATTCTGATCCATTGCGGCGCCGAAGCCTACCGGCTTAAAAGCCGTATTCTGATATGCCGGGCTTGCAACAACGCTTAATTCGCGGACCTTAGGTTTATGCACGATTTCCCAAGCTCCAGGACAAAGATGAATCAGCATGCCTTCACTTCTCGTCTGCTTTTTGCACATGCTGCACTCCACGTCGTCACTATCAACTTGGACGCTTACGTGATCTACATATTTACGAAGGATTTTCTCGATTAATTTTTCATCGCCAACTTCAGCAGTAAAAAACACTTGGGTGCCGTTGCGTTTTGCCGCGGAGACTTTACCAACAACCATCAACACGCTTTCCGCATGATCCATACGCAACTGAACGCCTAGCAGCGACTGAGTAAACACATCTAAATCTTTCTCAGAAACCTGCCATTTATTTGCGTTTACGCTCGTATCGACAGCGATACCCTCAATATTTATGAGCTTTTCCTTCAGCGCTAAAGCTTCAGAAACGCCTTCCTGAGCCTTAAAAGGCACAAAATAATGAAGCTGCACTTAAATCACCATGACCTTTTTGCCGAGCATTCGATAAAATTCTTCTTGGTAAGCGCGGAAAGCGTTAATGTCGCTGAGCATACTTTTCTTTTCATCTAAACTTGTTTCGACGCCAGCATCCTTAGCAGCGTTAACCAGCTTCACACGCGCCTTCTCTTTCAATTCCGGACTTATTTTAGTTTGGCTTAACCGCGCTAACGCATTGCGCAAATGAGGCAAATCAACTTTGCCAGACTTACCCTTATATGGCAAATGCCTTAGGCTACTCGGCACAGTTTTACCTTCACTATCCTTTTTCCCGCCAGGTTCAATAACTGCAAAGGCTGAATCTGGTAAATCATTTATGTATGCTGTTGTCCAAACGTCTGCTTTAAAACTCATTTTTTATCACCAATTACTATGAAATGTGGGATATTTCCATGTAAAGTTGAAAAAGCATTTTACGGTATTCATTCCATACTTTATGATCCATAGCTGTGCGAGTCTCAGTTTTCACGTGCTGCTCAATCCAGCCACTGATTTGCTCACACGTCTTAAACCGTTCTTTCTCAAATATAAAATTAAGAATTCCCCAGCGATATGTACCTTTAAATCTTCCAAGTGTAACCTTCACGCCCCGTTCAACATCGTTAACCTTTAGCTTATCAAACTCAGTTATGCTACGATAACGATATCTCCAAACTGATTTGTCTTCATCAATTCTAGGCATAGCTTTTCAAACCTAAATCCAGTTACCAATACACATCTTCCTCTCTGATAATTGTACAATGACAATTCGGATGCAGGTTAACCGCGAAAGTATCATCATCAAGCCATTCGCCATAGGGAAACATATCTAGGAGATCATCGGGGTCTTCCAGCTCAAACTCGTCGCAGTTCTGATCATCACAATCATCGCACATGTTCGGGCTAGGAGCCAACCCTTCAGTAACATAACCCCAAACAGTATACCGGATCCTTGGATCAACCACAGCAGCCCTAAATACTTCTATAGCTTCAACGACATCAACTGCTTCAAGAAACACTTGGTTTCGGCTTAAGTTTTGAGACAATATATTCCTGGCCATCCTTACGGACAAGCATTTGACTACCAAACTGCCCAGCTGCAGCGCCGCCACCTTTACCCGGCTCCTGGACCTCTGCAGGCTGCTTAGGCAACGTTCCATCTTCAGGCTTAACCGGAAGACCCAATTGCATACGCGCTTCAACAGGAGTAACTATGCCTTGTTGAACTAACCCGACAAGAAACTTCGCTTTATCCTCAACTGTTGGCTCCCAAATCGGCTTCCACTTAATCTCAGGCACTTCAACGCTTTCTCCGAATTGATGCTCGATCAGCTGCTTGAACAAGTCAGTCTCCAGGATATCGCTGAGGATCTCCTGCATCATCCGCAACCGGGTAACAAACTCCTGCATGACAGTTTCAGCAGTTGCACGATTTGTTCCCTCACTTTCCCCGAGAAAAATCTTGGGAACGCCAAGGACAGCTTCCCGCTGCTTGTAGAGGTAGTCGAGCCACCACTGCAGATTAACGTCTTTAGTCATACTTTGAACGACATCAACTGCAACGTCTCCACGCACAAACATATCCGTCGCAGGTTTACGATCACGAAAAACCTCCATTAACGTTTGAAGTTGAGCATCACTAAAAGGTCTCTCAGGAGTTCCTGCTTTAATCACAAGCATCGGCTTTGCGTAAGTATGAACGACAACTGACATATCGTCTTCAAACTGGTTAATTAACGCTTGAATCTTAAGCAGAGGCCTAAGCAAACTTATGCCGTAATTGAATTCGTACCACCAGGACTTAGCGCCCCAGCGAAAATGAATTATGTCTTGAGCTTCAAAAACTACTGGGGGAAACGTTAATAGTTGAATATACCCGAAAACTTCGCCGTATTCGTTGCGGCGAACGCGCATTTGTACAGGATCTAGCGGTTTAAGCCATGCGATATCGCCAGTGGCTTCATCTCGACAAATCTCCAAGAAAGCGTTGCCGAAATCCAGCATATCCGTCGCAACCACACGCAATGTCTCAAGAATGTTCTGTTCATCAAGCCAATTACTAAGCCATTCGCGAACGGCATCGTCGCCGCCTTCCAACTCAAAACCGTTACTTATGCCCAAGTTAATAGTGCAGTCGATAGCTGCTTTAATGTATGGAGTAAAATTGTAGAGATCCTTATACTTCGGCAGATCCTCAATGGGTACAGCGCCCCAGAGGCGCTCCCAATAGGCCGTGTAAGGCGGAACAACAAAGCCTGCACCAGACCCTTTCAGCATATACTTGTTAATATAACCCAGCAAATTAGCGTCTTTTTCCCATGTAACTGGAATCTCCTCACGAATTTGTTGCCTGCTAACCTGCGGCGGCACATTACGTTGAGCGCGGAATCTTTGAGCCAATTCGCGGCTTCGCTGATTAACGACATCTACCTGTTTTTTTTCCGCATCAGAACTCATTACTTATTGTCAGCCTCTGTTTTACCGGCGTTTTTTTTGGCTAGAGCCTCAAAGACCACAAATCTATTCTCAATAGTATCGGATAGGTCCTCAAGGAAAATCTCCTGCATCCACTCAGGCAAAGCAGCCAATCGATCATTCCATTTCTTACATTGATTTTCTAACAATTTCATCTATTCTCGCCTCCAATTTTGATTAATGCGGAAGCAAAACCGCGCCCCTACCAGGCAACGGAGACTGGACAGCACTATAAACACCGAGTGCAATACTCCAAAACACGTCATCATGGCCACCTTCAGGATGACTAAAGCGCAAGTGCCCAGTCTTCATGAGCTCAAACTTTTCAATGTTCAATTCAGCCGTTAGATCAATATCGTCCAGCTTTCTTGTCGGGACATAGGGGATTTTTACTTCGCCACTGCGCATCTTTTCCCTCAGAATCGTCGCCATCTCCTCTTTAGACTTAACTGTGAAGTTTACTCCAGTTACGCCTTGGATCCCACTACGAACCATATCCTCAACAATATAGTTTCCAACTCCTGTGATGTCAGAATATACTGCTCGGATTATTTTCCAGCGATCCTGTAAACTCTTGATATAACCTATGACGCTAGCATACTCCGTGTGTAACGGAAAACGGTGAAAATGTACTACTCGCAGTACGGATCCTTGCTTCTCAACCACTAGCACAACGCTGAAATCTTGTTCCTTGCCAAAATCAACGCCCACATAAAAATCACCTTTCAGCTGGGCTTGAAAATCGTAAGACACTAGTTGACTGTCGATGCAACTGACGATAAGGCTCTGCGTTAGCCATGCATCAATCTCTTCTACGAATTCAGACATGAACTCTCGCTGAAAACGCTCAAACGGTAACTGACTTCGCATCTCATCAATAAAACTCTGCTTAACCAAACCACTCCGGACAACATCCTCACATGTTATAAAATGCTTACTGAATTCTGGCGCTTGGCACATACGGAAGAAAACGCTATCTTTACTCCAAGGCGTGCTGCTTGCGATTAATGTACCATCTGTTGTTGACAGCATAGGATAAAGCACGTTATAAAAAACGAGCTTATCATCCTTGAAGAATCCTGATTCATCAGTGATAACCTGAGCTGCCGTATAGCCACGAAGCAACTGCGGACTATTAGGCAAAGCAACTATACGGCTGCCATTACAAAAGCCAACGGTTGTGCGCTGAAACTTCTCAACAAGCGCTGATCTCTTATCTTTCGGCAAGCCTGCAAGAAAGTCTTGGATGCGATCCGCCATGATCATGCTCTGGCGCAGAGTAGGAGCCACAATCAAGGTCAAGGTCTTCGGGTGCATGCAAGCAAACCAGATTGCCCTCAACGCAATGCACGTGGTTTTTCCAGCTTGCCGGCTCCAGCGAACCACAATCCGCTTACTCTTGTCCCGAAGAAGCCCAGCCTGATACTCCTTTGCATCAAAACCAAAGAAATCCCGCGCAAAAACAACAGGGTCATCAGGGATCACTAACGCTTTCGATGCCTGTTTCACTGCATTTATCGGCAGGTTTCCTTTCTGCTGGTCGATCTCCTTTCTCAGCTCTTTGAGCTTGAAGCTTTTTGATCTCATCTACCAACCGTTCCAATTCAGCTAAATCCTCATTAAACTGCCGCTCATCAAACCCCCTTGCCAAGTTACCCATAACCTCCGCAGTATGAGCAGCTACATGAGCCCACAGCTGCCGCTCCTTAGGAGCTATAATCTCTGGCTTATCGCCAACTTGCTGTGGTTTGCCGTCACCCTTCGCCATCGAAGTAGCGATAGAAAACAAATCATCAAGTTTCTCAATCCACGTATTTCTAAGAAGCTGCGTATCTACATTAGTCTTAAGCGTTTGTCTAGCTGTTTGTCGAAGATCAAAAATACGCCTTTCAACTAGAACAATGGAACTTGGATTACGCCTCATAGTTATAATCCTCTTAAATTTTTTGTTTAATCTGCGATTACTCAATACAGCCTAAACCTGCTATTTTGAGCAGAATCATTTTCCCGTTGCAAACTGCCCCTTCCACGCAAATCAAGTAACACTTCGCCCTTCTCCACATCTGGCACAAGATGAACCTCAATAGGCTCTTTCAACTGCTCCATCACCTCTAAACGTGTCATTCTAGAAATCACTTCAGCTAATTTCTTATCGTGGAAGCTACTGTGAAGTATAATTTTCTGTATCTTTACAGATTGCAATTTCTCAACGTTTCTCTTGTGCATAATATCCCCTAAAAGCCACTCGAAGGCGGCGAGGTGAAACTGAAGGACGCTTTAACAAAAAGCGCTTGCCCACGTTTCATTAAGGTCTTGCAGGCTAAAAATAAAAAGCATCTATCGCTGAAAAGCCAACTTGGCTTTTTGAGGCTTGTAAAGACATGTGTCCAAAATCGGATATATCCTCCAAATCTAAATTTTGCTGTCTCCGTGAGATTAAAAAGTGGTTAATCCAGTGTAAGCTTGATGAATAGGCTTTCCAACGGAATTTGGAAACGGTTGCAAACCTGATTCGGCAGAGGCATTAAATTAATGTCTGAGAATGATCTGAATTTGAACTTAAAGTGTTTGCTATATCCCGTGCTATGAGAATGAGTCGATGAACTTGAGTAGTTGCTCGTCTGTGGCTGTGCGGAGAAATTCTTCTAAGCTTTTTTCATATAGCCGAAGAGCTGCTTTCCCTTTGAGTGTCAACTCGTAGAGTATTTTATCCCCGCCTCTTTTTCCCTGTCTTGTTCCTTTCTGAACGATCCAGCCCTCCTGTTCTAATGCTTCCATACGCCTATAAGCCGTCTTGGAATCGATGTACTTGAAGCCTTTGATTGCTTTGAGTTGGCGCCAAACATCATAAGCAATGAGAGGGCTCTTCCATTCAAGAATTTGGCATATGACTCGGTTTAGGCTCTCCTGTTTGCCACTAAACACTTCAAGCTTTGTGCCTTTGCAGTTCTTCCGCGCCAAAGTTTTCAGTTCGCCTCCGACGCTGAGAGCAAAAATTAGGGCTTTCGGAACTAGCTTATCACATTATTCGTGCCTGTTTTGGCGGTTTTGACTTGAGGCAAAATTTTTCTAGGCTAGAAATGCCTTGGGCAAATTTTTCTTTTGACCCTATTTATACTAAAATTGACGTTTTCATGGAGTAACAGAAGCTGCCGACTCAAACTCAGAATTTCATCGAAGAAAACAAGCAGTTGGGCTTCACCACCAAAGAAGAGTTTGTGCGCGACGCCATACGCTTCAGGTTAACCTGGCTCAAAGGTGACAACCAGCGCCTAGAGATTTCCCGGGAAGAATACGAGAAGGTAAATGAAGCCGTGAAAGAGATGGACACGCCCTTCCGTGATGCTGAACACTTCATAAACAGCCAGATGAACGAACTACTGGAAAAGTACGAAGAATACAAAAAGAGCAAAAGTAGATAATGAAAGTGCGGCGCGCTTGCTTTGCATGCTCTGAGTAAGTGTGGCAACAAAAATGATGAAAATACGTGATTTTAACATACATAAGTTGACAAAAACTAAATACTGCAAACGCTAAAGTATTTAATTTGAGGCACTGACAATTGGAAAATAAGTACATTGCAGCAATTGCAATAGCTATAATTGTCATAGCAAGCGTAGTAGCAGGCTATTACCTTACTTTGCCACCAAAAGAACCAACACAACCAGCAGTACTATCTGTCAGTTTAGACTCATTTTTAGCAGAAGCGACGTTAGCATATACAGTTCCTGTTAGTGTACAGAATACTGGTGGAGAGGCAAAAGGAGTTTTTGTGACTCTGAAGTCAAACGCATTTGGCACAGTTACTTCAAACTCAATTAACATCTCAGCTAACGCTACGAAACAAGTTTCCTGCACCATTCAAGTAGCAGATATTGCTAATGGTTATTACCCAATAACAGTTAGCTATACCTACAATAGAACCACAACTGTAGCTAATATTAATCCTACGTGCTATGTGCTCCCATCAATAGAAATTGTAAATGTTCATTGGACGGAACCCTTAGGGTATCCACTTGTTCCAGAAAAAAGTCAAATTGGACAAAATGATAATACAGCTCTGCACTTTGAAATAAAGAGCGATGGTCATGCCACTTATACGGATTTCTCAGCAACAGCAACAGCGCAGTCAGGTACTTCAGGGCTAACGATAACACCTAATTTTAGTTCAATCAATGGTTTAGGCTCATTAGGGACAAGTATAGACTACAGCTTCAATCTAGTGTCGCAAAATATGCTGCCTGGGAAGTACGTTATCACCATTACTGTGTTCGCAGATGGCAATGAAGCAGCAACTCATGAAGTTACTCTCACAGTGAATGCATAGCTTAAATCACTATTAGATATAGTTGCAAAAGTAATGATTTGATACGTTCATAAAACTGAGCCAGTGTGATCATTTTTCTTTAGCTTTGTTTCAAGCCTTAAGGCTTCAGCTTGCCACTTTTCAGGTGTCAGCAACTTCTCAAAAAACTGTTTGTCTATGATCTCTTGTTTTATGTATTGATTTATTCCCATACTTTGGTATATTTCGGTTAGGGGACTATCTAATTGGGGCTTGTCTGTTGAGGGTATGAATTCTAAGTTTGTAAAAGTGCTTAGGTCTATGCCTATGAGCTCTTTTTCGATTGGGATAATTAAGCTTTTTGAGTTGCTAATTCCTATTGCTATCGAACTGTCTGATAGTATGTTCTGAGCTTTGCATATTCCAAAGAAAGATTGTGGTGAGATCTTTAGCTGCTCAACAAGATTGGGAAGCTCATCGAACAGTCTCTTGAAATTAATGACATAGGTTACTTGATTTTCACTTGTTTCCTTTTGGAAGAGAGCACTGATCAAAGCATCAAACCAGTCTTGGAATTTCTTGGTTAGGTAAAATACCTCTTCCGATAACTGTTCTTGTGAAAGTTGAAAAATCATTTTGTTCTCAATCAGGTAGCCTAACCGGGTTTTGGTTTCTTTCAGACTAACTGGGGGAAAGTACTGTTGCTGTTTTAATGAATTCTGAGGAGTAATATGAGCTGACAATATGTCTTCCTTGTGAAGGATAGTAAGATGCGAGCTTTCTCCTTCCATTTGTGTTGTCCCCAAAACAAATCCATCAGTACAAGGCCTTAGAAAGCCAATTTTGTATTCTTCACCACTAGGAGCGATAAGGACAAGCTTCTCTTTCTTCCTTTTTTTCATCTCTTTATCCCAACAAGGCTTTAGTTACACTATCCAATAATCGGGACTTCTGTGAAGATTGTGGATTAAGAAACTTTCGACCCTTCAGATGTACTCTGCCATCGGTCCCTATAACCCTCGTAAATCCAATGATACCGACTACTATTTTGGTTTCTTCATCCTTATTTATCATTGGTTCTCCACGCTGAGTATAAATTCCCCCCTCCTCACGAGTCTGTGCATTCATTCTAAAGATAAATTGCATGTCTCCTTCGACGTAGTCTTGGATATTTTCATAATGTAATTCTGTGCTTGCTAAATCGACGATAATTATGACGTCTCCTGTGGTTTTCATGCCTCTGAAATGGCTTTTTAGTTCTTCAGTTATTTTAGCTCTAACTCTATTGTCAGGTAAACCAGCACTTTGAAAATACCTTAACGCCGAAAACATTTCTGGGGCAATTACTTCCACATAAAGCTTGTTTCCGTTAAATGTTAGACCAAAGTCTGGATGTTTGACTTTGGTTATCTGACCGTCTTGTATTTCTAACGGTGGTGATATTTCCAAAGAAAAGCACCTGATAAGGCGGCTCATAACATCTATTTCACTAAAGACTTTCCAGAAATGCTCTTCCTTGCGAAGTGCCGCTTTCATATTTTTCAAGCAAGGGCTGTCTTTAATTATTGATAATTCATTTTCAAGATGAATTAGTAAAGCACGAGTTCTTAGCGAGTGCTTAATACGGAGATACGCAAGTCTTTTGGACGTACCTTGCAAAGTCTCTGCTTCGACCACTTTGTGCTGTAGCTCTTGTGGGTCCAGCATTTTATCGTTTAAGAACGCTAATAATGGATGGGTTTTGTTCTGCTCCTGTTCCATTTTCTTAAGCCATTTATCCCCTAGGAACCTCCTAATGTTTGGAAATAACTCAAGATTGTGGCTGACCAAGTTGTAGTCTATGTTTGCGCATGCATTCTTCATTACCTCTATTAGAATAAGGCATTTGTAGAAAGTCAATTGCTCTTTATTTGCAATTTCTTCCGAATTTAGACCTTTAGTTTTAGCTAAACCTTTCAGTTTTTCAAGCAAGTTGTTGATGGTCCTTTGGTCAGATTCTGTAAGGTTCTTTCCTTCAGATGATCTTTCATAAATTTGTTCAAGTAGGATTCGTGAGGTTTCGAAAATGAACCAGTCCTTTTCTGAATTACTTGAGAAGTTTATGCTGTCAACTAGTTTGCCGAAGTCATTTCGCGCAAATTCTACAGCTATATTTGGTGCAAAGTATCGGATCTTGGCATCTTCGTCTTGTGACCAGCAATAAACATATTTTAAGCACGTTTCTAAGTCAGCGTTTCCCATTTCATTTAAAGCTTCATTAAGAGTTCCTAAGTCAAAAAAAGAAAAACGCTGAAACATTCCGTAAACAATTTTCAATTCAGGTTCGATTAGTTCTTTCTTAGCCCAGTTGTGGAATGATAGCAAAATGGTCTCAAGAATACGCTTTTCTTTACTGCCTGCTAGAAATTCCACCATTATCAAGTAATGTTGTGTAGTCAAATCCTTGTTAAACAGTAAGTTTGATGCATCATCCATTAGCTCATTATCCTTTTTAGAAAGGTCTAAAATCGCTGAAAAGCATCGGTCTTTAGCATAGCTGTAGAAGGCCAAATATGTGCGGAGAAGCTCTGTTTTCACTTTTTGGTCTGGATCATCTTGTTTGCTATCCAAAAGCGAAAAAATTTCAGAGACCCAACTTGGGATGGTTCCTTTTGCGAATGATAACTTTATTGCCGTTAAGGCAGAGATACGTAATTCAGGGTTAACTGCCTTGATATCCTGAAGTACATCTTTATGAATTAATGCAAAGTTCCTTTCGCCAACGCCTCCGAAAATCCAACGGCAGGATAACAAAAGGCTGGGTTTATTCAACTTTTTTGCCGTTTGGTATATTTCTGAACCGAGCTCTGGATTTTCAAAGCCTATTTCAACTAAGTCTTTTATAAGTAAAGACTGTGCCATATCACGACTTGTTTTTTCCATAACTTTCGTTAGAATCTCAAAAAAGAGATTATCTGGCAACGCAATCTTTTGCAAAATATATCCTACAATACTAAGATGGCGAAAAATCTTACCTTCGTCAACTATTTGGTTAATTAGCTTAAGAGACTCTATTCGATCAAGCTGCCCAATTTTCTCCTTATAGGCGTCAAGAGCCTCCTTAAAGTAGAGCCGACTTGCCTCTATTTCCGATAATAGTTGCTTCCCTGAACCAGACATTATTTAACCTTCAAATGTCAAATGAGCATTACAGTATAGTGTTAAATCAAGCATTTTAGAAATTGCTTTTTCATAGGCTTTCACTTGGGCTCGTGCATATAGTTTAGACCGCTTAAAAGGAAAGCGAACAAACTACACATTTGGGCAGTGAAGGGGTAAGTGAAAGTGAAAGGTTTCTTAAAAAAGAAAAAAAGGAAATAGCACTTACTCACAATAGGGCATTATGAAATTTGATGGCTTTCCCGGCGAAAAAGAAATCTTATCCTTCAAGCTGGCAAATGGTGAGGCTGGTTAACCACTCATCGCCTCAACGCCCAACAAGAGAAGCATAACCCGCGCCTTAACATTATGGAGAGGCAAGACCCCGAAATGTACCTCTTACGCAATTTTGAGAAAGCCGAAATAAGTCTTCTTACGCTTCCTGCAACTTCAATCCTGTCGCATTGAGCTTCGACAAAAAAGAGAGAAGGGAAGCTAACTGATTATTTTTCCATGACTTTTCTAGCGGCAATTTCAATATCTTCAGCTTTAATGGTTTTCCTTCCAGCATGTATCGCAAAATCCAGTGCTTCTTTAGCGATTTTTACGCCGATTTCTTCAAGTGTCTTTGCAAGTTCCTTTGCTGCTGCTTCGCTCACTCTGTCAGCACCAGCTTTCTTACATAACCTGTGCATGGGAGCTACAGCTATTTCTAATTCAGTCATAACGACTACTCCTAGCCTCTTTTTCTTTTTAAAGAAATATTAACCTTTGTTATCTTTTTCCTCTAAATTAAAAACGTAACATCTTCTTTTTTTGTTTCTAAATTGACTCAGGTAAGGCATTTTTGGCTCCAAATTACAAGCTATTCGAAATGGAACCATTTAACTTTGTCCAAGGCAAGCAATCGAAACCCAGAAACCTTTAGAGATTTTATGGCTTAATTCTTGCGATTTCAATTAAAGAGTCTCAAATACAGCGTGGGCTTTAACAAATTATAAATACAAATTACTGACATATATAAAATCCCGAGGTATTATTAGTGGCCAAGAAACCAGTTAAGAAAGAAGAAAAGAAAGCCCCAGAAAAGAAAAAGTAAAACCTCGGCGTAGGCACATTTACTTCTCTATTTTTCTCTTTTTTCCTCATCAAGAAGCGGACTTACTCGCCAAGATTCTCGTGGGGAATGGAGAGGCAAGACCCTGAAATGTACCTCTTACGCGATTTTGAGAAAGCCGAAATAAAGAGCGAAACGCTCACCGCATATTTCAAGGATAGGCAAAAAGCGAAGATTCGTCTTCAATTTTATCCACCTACATTACTTCAAGAGATCAAAGACTACATCGAGGAAGCAGCGAAATACTGCAAGTAACATTAAACGCTTAAACGCTCAAACATATGAGTTCAGTATTCTTAGTTGCAGATTTAAATAATTCCTGAAGCGAGAATTAGAAACTGTTACATGGCATTAAAGTAAAAAAGCGAACTATTAGACACAGATATTAACTTGATTCGTCTCCTCTTTCATTCAAGGTTTATCAACTTGGATCTTAGACTGCAAGTTTTCGAGTATTATGCGGATGATAATAATAGTATGCGAAAACGCTTTCGCTTCGCTGTTGTTGACTTTAGTAAGTCTAAGAGTTATCCTCAAAATTTTGTTTGTATGCTACCGGTACAATTAGGCGCTGGAAAATCAGATTGTTTTTTCCTTCATGTTTTCAAAGACAAAAGCTTGGAGCAAGCTAAGGCTTTGTTGAAAGCTGCTTTGGAGAGGGAGGATAATTCTGAGGTTAAAGCTGAGATTGAGAGAAGACTTAAGTTGCTTGAGCCTAAAGGGGTTAATCAAATAAAGTGCAGTGGTTGCGGAAAACTCTTTCAGCCCAGACGGATAAGAAGGTTCAAGGACAATTTTTGCGAAGAATGTACGAAGAAAAAGTTCGGAAGCCGAGTTTAAAACACGTGACTCTAAGCAATCAATCTTTTCATAGGCTGCCAATAAATTTTCTTTTTTTATTAAAACTTGACGAGAATACTGCAACCGTTAGGTTGCAGATGAATCGGCAGTAGGTTCTTTTGCTAACTCGCTAAGTGTGTTTCCTAGACGGCAGGTTGCGTCTACCGTCTAGGAGGTGACAC
>Ga0208038_1000510_pt1 | contig 30811 bp, 30 predicted proteins | sample June2015DPH_16_1_FD_184714 | JGI IMG/M metagenome (GOLD analysis project Ga0208038, IMG submission 184714) | Peatland microbial communities from SPRUCE experiment site at the Marcell Experimental Forest, Minnesota, USA - June2015DPH_16_100... | ecosystem: Environmental > Terrestrial > Soil >...
CGATGCTGTATCCCTGTTGATTGACCAATTGAACGGCCGAGAGCTTAAACTCCCGAGTAAACTTGCGACGTGCCATGATGGGCTTCTCCTTCGGACATTATGATCCTGTCCGTTCGGCGCGCCCACCGTTCGTGGGGAAGCCCATTTCTTCGTCTGTCCCGTTTTCTTCGTCGTTTTCTTCGTGTCCCGTTTTCTTCGTCTGTCCCGTTTTCTTCGTCGAAACCTATAGCCCAAGTGCAGGAAAATGGGCAACGGGCGTTGGCGTTGTTACTCCACAGGCCGGCGTCAGTTGGAGTTATAGCTTTGAAGTTGGCAACGTTGGCCTTAGCTGGTAACGGTACAGCTGAAGGAGAAAACCATGAGCGCGTTTACATCGAGGCTTATCCTGGTTTCGTTATTTGGTTTACCTCTTTTGGCCATTGGCGCTGCCTGTTTGCTTTTTACAAGACGGATTCAGGCGTTCAATATCTACCTGTTTGACCGAACTTTTTATGGACGCCTCTCGTTTTGTCGATGGTTTGTTCGCTCCAACGAAAACGTGTGGAGCATTCGAATTGCCGGGCTTATAGCGGTAGCAATAGGCCTGTTGTTGTTATGGGTACTAATTAAGACGGACTAAAGGGGGACGGAGTAAAGGAGACGGACTAAAGGAGACGTAGCTGCTCTGATGAAAACCCCTGTAGTGGCCCAGGAGCTTGTCGGGCCGGTTTGTTCGGAAGATGCTTGGGTTTGAGGATGCCTTAGCGTAGTTGTATGACCGAAGCTGTGGGTGCGAGCACCGAGCCTGACCCCAATGGGAACATGATCGAGCAGATTACGCCCGAAGGGACATTGCACTACGTATACAACAACCTGGATCAGCACACCGAAACATGGACCGATCCGGCCACCAATCCGGCCACCAATCCGGCCAACGTGGCCACGAGCAACGCCAGCGCCATCACCGACACGGTCTATGGCTATGATAGCCTGGGCCGCTTGAACCAAGTGCAAGTGACCAGGACAAACCAGGGACAAACCAGGGGACAAACCAGGGACAGGCACCGATTTCCCTTCTCCGGCTCGCCGCGTTGGAAATTCAAAGGGGGTTAAGAGTTGCTCTGTCGAACAGCTCCAGCAGCCCGGCGGCGGTCAGCGCCAGAGCGTGCGGCAGAACCTTAAGCATCACTTCCCGCGACGCGGGGCCCTGGTCGAGTTTGGCCAGGGCGGATAAGCTGCTGTCGCCGTCGCTGGATGAGCGGCCGGCATAACGCCCGAGGCGTGGGACGGCGCCGGCGAACCAACCCCAGTCGGCGGCACAGCGACGGGCACCGGAATCAGCCCTGCGGCCGCACGGCCGACCAAGGAAAAAGGAGAAAAGTTGCGTGTCCATTTTTCATCGCCCATTTTTTCATCGCCTCGTCGATGTCGCCCTCATCCACGTCCCAGGCGAGCTCCGCCATAAGCGTGAAATTCCCAGAATCGAATCCGTCTTCATATTGTGAAGCTGGATTCGACCGATTCGGGAGCGTTGCCGGAATTGTTCGCTCCAAGGTTGCGCGATTCATGACATCAGATGGGGTGAGCCGCGGACGAATGGAACTCGCTTTGGCGTGCTATACGAAGTGCATGCTTTGCGAGCATCGCTGCGGTGTGGATCGCTCGGCCGGCCATCTCGGTTTCTGCAAGGCTGGAACCGTCGCCAATGTGTACAGGCACCGAATTGAGTACGGCGAGGAGCTTGAGCTGGTTCCCTCGCACCTGTTTTACCTGTCGGGATGTGACTTGCGTTGCGGCTTCTGTATTGCCGGCATCGACGCCTTTGATCCGTCGCGCGGAATGGCGCTGACCAGCGAGTTCTTCAACCGGGCTGTTCAGTGGGGCCAGCAACGAGGCGCGCGAAATATCCAATGGGTCGGCGGTGAACCGACCATTCATTTACCAGCGATTCTCGAGGTCATGTCTCGATGTCCGCAGTTGCCGCCGGTCGTATGGAAATCTGATTTTCAAGGCACGCCGGAGGTCTTCGATTTGCTGAAGGATGCGGTGGATGTCTACGTTGCTGATTTCAAATTCGGCAATGATGCGTGCGGGCGCCGCCTGGCGGGAATTGAGAGTTACACGCGCATCGTCACCCGCAATCTGAAGATCGCAGCGGGGCAATCCAGGCTGATCATTCGTCATCTCCTGCTGCCCGGGCATGCGGAATGTTGCTACCGGCCCATCGTGAATTGGCTGCGTGAGAATCTTCCGTGGGTGCCGTTCAGTCTTCGCGACAGCTATTTGCCGAGTTGGCGCTCACGTCGCTTTGCCGAAATCGCCCATCCGTTGACGCCCGGCGAAGCCAAACAAGCCCACTGCCTTGCAGGCCAAATGGGGCTTCGGGTGATCCAATGAAAGACCGCGACGCGTCCATCGAGAATGAAACCACCATGACGGAGATCACCATCCAGCCGGACGGCCGGGTCTACATTTTCGGCACGTCGCGCCAAGTGTTGGATATACTGGTGGACCTGAACCCGCACTCACCCTGGCTCAAGCAGTTCATGGGTCAGGTGAGGAGCATGGAAAGCTCGCAGGCCGGGGGATGTGAAACACCAGAGGGCATGACTTGCTTGGGAGATAATAGCAATGCAGGCGCGACCCGCTAGCTCGACGACTCCGACCACGCCACAGCCTCCGGCTGCCTCGCATGCCGCCGAGCCTTCGGAAAACGTCAAGCCCCTGTCGCAATGTCTTCAGCCGGAAGACGAACTGGAAGTGCTGATCCGCGCGCGATATCCCATCATTTATGTGCTGAGCTGGGAGGAAGAGCGCGTGGAAAAAGTGCTGGCCGATATCGCCACGGCACGCAGCAAGAAATTTTACATCTGGACGTACACCCAGGGCATCGTGCGTTACGGCGCGGAAGCCCAGCGTTCCAAATCGGGAACCGGAAGCACCACCGATCCGCTGGCGGCCTTGGACGCGGTTTTGCAGCATGTTGAGCCGGCGATCTTCCTGTTCAAGGATTTTCATCCTTTCACCGAGGAAAACCGCGCCAACCTGGCCGTCATTCGCCGGTTGAAAGATGTCGCGTATCATCTGCGCGACACGTACAAGACGATCGTCATTGTTGCCCCGGTGATGCGCATCGCGCCCGAACTGGAAAAGGACGTGACGCTGATCGAATTCCGCCCGCCCAGCGCCAAGGATTTCAACAAGCTGCTCGACCGGATCATCGAAGACCTGAAAGACAAGCCGCAGATCAAAATCAACCTCGATGCCGCGGGTCGAGAACGCCTTACTCATGCGGCGCTGGGTCTGACGCTGAAGGAAGCGGAGAACGTATTTGCAAAGACGCTCGTGCTCGACGGGACCCTTGATGCCGATGACATCAGCATCGTCTTCAGCGAGAAACAGCAGATCATCCGCAAGAGCGGATTGCTGGAATTTTTCGCCAGCGAGGAGCAATTTTCGCACGTGGCGGGGATGGATAATCTGAAGCAGTGGCTGATCAAGCGAAGCACCGCCTTCACGGAGCGCGCCGCGGAATTCGGGCTGCCCTCGCCGCGCGGCCTGCTGCTCCTGGGCGTGCAGGGCTGCGGCAAAAGCCTCTGCGCCAAGGCCGTCGCCAGCCTCTGGAAGCTGCCTCTGCTGCGATTCGACGTCGGGCGCATGTTCGGCAGCCTGGTCGGTTCCAGCGAAGACAATATCCGACGAGCGATTCAGACCGCGGAGAGCGTTGCCCCCGCGATCCTCTGGGTCGATGAAATCGACAAGGCGTTTGCCGGATCGGCGGGTTCCGGCGGAAGCGACGGCGGCACCGCCGCGCGCGTATTCGGCACGTTCCTGACCTGGCTATCGGACAAGACGGCGCCGATCTTTGTGATCGCCACGGCCAACGACATCAGCCAATTGCCGCCGGAATTGCTCCGCAAAGGCAGGCTCGACGAAATATTCTTCGTGGATCTTCCCAACGAAGCCGAGCGCCGGGCGGTGTTTTCCATTCATCTGCAAAAACGAAGACGCCAACCGGATAAATTCGATCTGGACACCCTCGCCCGGCGCAGCGATGGATTCAGCGGCGCGGAGATCGAGCAGGCCATCGTGTCGGGGCTTTTCGATGCCTTCAGCGCCGATACGGACCTGGACACGGCGATGCTCATGACCAGCCTGGCCGAAACCGTGCCGCTATCCAAAACCATGAGTGAAAGCCTGGATCGCCTGAGAACCTGGGCACAAGGCCGGGCGCGTCCCGCGTCGGGAGACGTCGTCGCCGCCGCGCCCGCCGCGAGGCGGAAGATTGAATTGTAAAAACGTGGACAGGCGCCCTGGACACATGAGGGACAGGCACGACGAACAAAACGGAAGCAAGGCCCTCAGATGAGCGAATGATATTTTGCAAGATCAACCCGATTGGAGGCAACCATGAGTTCCTGCGTCATCGTGACTCCGCTCATCATCGCCGGCTGGCCGGTCATCACGGCCGCCGTGACCGCCGCCTGCGCCAGCCTGGGGTACAGCATCGCCGCGGCGCCAAACGTCGCAGCCCTTGCCGCCGCCGCCGCCAAGACCCGCAACCGCGCCGAGATTGACATTGAAGAAAGCGAGGTCTTGCAGGAAGCCGGACCCGTCGGCGGCCAGATCGTCGTGGAACGCGAAGGCGTTCGAGCCATTTTCGCCCGCGATGCCCGCGGAGCGCTGAAGCTTTGTGTTGAAGGCGAGGGGCTGTCCAAGGCCGAATTGAAAAAAATCGGCGAGGAACTCATCGGCCGAGTCACCCAGCAATACGCCTATCACAAAATCGTTACCGAGCTTCAGCAACACAATATGTCCATCGTGGACGAGGAAGTCACCGCGGACCGCACCGTCAAAATCCGCGTTCGTAATCTATAATAGAAAACCCATGAACCTGTAACGAGGAACGACATGGCACAGGAAGAACTCGAAATTGAAATCAGTCCCGCCGGGAAAGTGACGGTAACGACCAAGGGGATCAAGGGTCCTGTTTGCATGGAGTACGCCGACCTCGTCGTCCGGATCCTCGGCCGCGAAGAACACCGAGAGAAAACCGCGGAGTTTTACGAAACCGCCGAAACCGTCGAGCGGAACGTCAATGTCAAACAGCGGCGATGATCGGCAACGCCAGGCAACCTCCGGGTGACGCATCATGCAGTGCACGAACTGTGGTTTCCAGAATATGCCCGGCAGCGAGGTGTGCGGTCGATGCGCGACGTCGCTGGGCCTGGCGACCGCCGTCATGGACGTGCATCCCCCGCGCGCCAGCTCGACGGCCAAGCTCGCGCGCCGCCTGTTTCCGATTCGCAAAGACTATTTTCGGATGCGCGACGCCCTCCACGTGGAAGCCGTTGCGGCACGGATCCATTCCGCAACCCCTTCGTTGCCTCGGCCTTCGGTTCTGGCGCGCCTGGTCGTTCCCGGCTGGTCACATTTCCTTCTCCGGCAACGCGTGAGAGGGCACCTTTTTCTCTGGGGGTTCATCGCGTGTCTCTTGTTGTGGATCCCGATGTATGGATCGGGATGGGGCAGCGTCTGGCTGGGCATGGCATTCAGCGTCCATGCATCCGCCGCGCTCGATATCGTCACCCAGAATTCCCCCCTTGCCAGCGTTCGCCAGCGCATCGGCGGCTCGATCCTCGTCGCGCTGGTGCTTGGGATCGTCGTCTACTGGCCGTGCAGTTTGTTGCTCGGCGAATTCGTCCAGCCCCACCATGTGCAGGCCCACATGGCTGCGTTTGAGCCGGGCGATGTGATCTTGGTCAATCGGTGGCCGTCTCCAAGACGCGGCGATGTTGTTCTCTATTCGATCACCTATTCCACGACCTATTTCCCGGATGGTCACCGTCGATTGACCAATGTCTATCTCGGCGAGAATATCGATCGAATCCTCGCCATTTCCGGCGACACGGTGCAATGCGAGTCCGGCCAATTGATCGTCAACGGCACGCCGTCGCCCTGGTTGCCGCTGAATCCCCGGCCCATGTCCGGCCGGTTCACCTGGACCGTGCCGCCCTTTCACTGCCTCATCCTCCCCAGCGGCGCGCCGGGATGGCCCAACCTGAGCGATCCCAATCTCTGGCAAACCACCGGAAACGTCGCGCTGGAAAATATCGTCGGTCGCGCCTATTTGCGAAGTTCGCCCTTGTCTCGATTCCATGTGATTCGCTGATCGGAGCCGGCCATGAGAAGATTTGATCGACTGGAATTCGGCGGCCGGCAGGAAAACGCGCAATCCGCCTCCGCACAAGAGCAACACCTACGCTCTGCGGACCATGACGAACATTACTGGATCAAGGCGGCCGTGGAGGAACGCCGCAACGGCATGCATGAATCGGCCCTGCGCTATTACTCGCGTGCCTTGGAACTCGATAAATCCCTGGTCGGCGGCTGGGTCGGGCAAGTGCAGATGCTCATCGCGCTGGCGGAATATCCCGAAGCCGAACTGTGGAGTCGCAAGGCGTTGGAACTGTTTAAGAACAACGCCGATCTCCTGGCGGCGCGCAGCCAGTCGCTTTGCCGCATCGGAGACCTCAAGAACGCCCAGGCGAGCTGCGACGCCGCCATCGGCCAGCAGGGATTGTTCAGCTATCCCTGGGTGGCGCGCGGGGAATTGATGCTGGCCCGAAAGCAGGACACCGATACCTACTGCTTCGATAAGGCTGCACAACTGGACAATGATTGGCTGGTTTTGTTGGATATCGGCGCGATCTATCTGCATTACAGCCGTGCCACCAGGGCCATTCAGCGAATTCGCACCGCGGTGGAAGCAGCGCCGGATCATGCCTATTGCTGGTATTGCCAGGGCAAGTGCGAATTGGCCCTGGGTCTCAACGGAAGCGCCGAAAAAAGCTTCAACCATTGCCTGCAATTAATGCCAAAGCATGTATTGGCGCGACGGGCGCTGGAAGATCTGAAAAGACATCGTCACGTCGTGCGAAGTCTGTTCCGAAGGCTATTTGGCTCTTCCTGAGATCATTTCATGAAGGTAAACCTGGATCAAATCCTCAAAGCTGGACGCGAGCTCGGTGCAAGCGACATTCATCTTGTTCGCGGGGTCGCCCCCGCGTTTCGCGTCCATGGAGATATCCGTCTGGCGCGCCACGAACCGCTGACCGAGGAAATGTTGCGCTCGTTGATCGACCAGCTGTTGACCGACAAACACAAGCGGATTCTTGAAGAGGAATGGCAACTCTGCTTTTCCAGGCACTGGCCAGAGGTCGGCCGGTTTCGAGCGAGCATCTATTTTCATGGCGGATGTCCGGAGATGGCCATCCGCGTCTCGGAAACCGAAATTCGCCCGCGCGAAGCCCTGCGCCTGCCGGCCGTCATCGACGAACTCACCCGCCGACCCACCGGCCTCATTCTCATTACCGGACCCACCGGCGTGGGCAAAACCACCACGCTCAATTACATGGTGGACCTCATCAACCGCGAGAGGCGCGCCAAGATCGTCACGATCGAAGACCCCGTCGAATTCGTACACGAGAATCGCAGCAGCATCGTTATCCAGCAGGAGGTCCACACCGACACGCCGTCGTTCAGCAAGGCGCTCATCCACGTTTTGCGGCAGGATCCCGACGTGATCGCCATCGGCGAGATGCGCGATCAGGAAACCATCGCCACGGCGCTGACAGCCGCCGAGACGGGTCACCTGGTCCTCGCCACGCTTCACACGCCGGATGCCGTCCAGACCATTCAGCGCATCTACGGCACTTTTCCCGCCGAACAACAGAACAACATCGCCTATCAGGTATCGAATTCGTTGCAGGCCATCGTTGCGCAAAACCTGTTGCCTCGCGCCGACGGCAAGGGCCAAATCCTCGCCTGCGAAATCTGTGTCGCCACTCCAGCCATTCGCAAGTTCATCCGCGATGGAGAGGCCCATCTGATCATCAATGAAATTCAAACGGGCAAGAAATTCCAAATGCAAACCATGGATACGGCCCTGCTCGATCTGTACCAACGGGGTGAGATTACCTACGACACCGCCCTGTCGTTTGCGCGAGACGCGAACCAATTCCGTGAAAAAACATCCAACGGCACAGTCCGCTGAGATCCGGGTTGAAATGGGAACGGTACGGACCGGCTCAGGGACGACCGGCTCATTCTCGGGGTGGAGGCATGCCGACATGGGAGGGTGGATAAGAAATTCAAAGGGGTCGGAAGTGCTCTGTCGAAAAGCTTCCGCGGCACGCGGGCGATCAGCGTCAGGTTGTGCGTCAGCACTTTGAGCGTTCGTTGCTGCGACGCTGGGTGAACCCGCGGTGCTGCGCACCGCCGCTAACTATGGGGCCACGGAGCGACGGCGATTCGGCTTGCTGAGGAATCCCGGCGATTGTTATCGGCGCGCCAGCGACAGGAGTCTGGACTTCACCTGCTGGCGATAGGAGTTCCTGAACATCTCGCGTGCATCTGTGCCTGGGACGGCTTCCATCCAGAATCGCGGGATCGTGCGTGGGCCTGGCTTGGCGATGCGGCCGACGCAAAACAACAAGTCCGCGGTCCCGTCGCCAAGAACGGTGTCGAAAAACGCCTCGCTGACGCCATCGGATCCAAACGGAAACGCGAAGCTGCGACAAGGCGATGGATAATCGTTTTGGATCGCTTGAATGCTCAGGCGCGTCTGACGCAACTGCTCGTCAAAGGGAATCTCCGCGAAGCGGGGATGGTCAAGACTGTGCGCGCCAACGGCGAAGCCGGATTGCACAAGTTCGCGCAATTCGGCGTGACTCAAGTACGGCGTTCGCGCCCTCAGGTAGTCGTCGAAATCCACTTGCAAAATCTTGGCCACACGATCGTAGACGGCGGATTGAGGGTAGGTGACGGCCAACAGCGCGGTGGGAATATCCGACGGTCGAAGACCTGGCACACCGATGGCGTCGCCGATCCGGGAGGCGACATCGGCGGCGGTCGGGCCGTCTAATCTTGAAGCCACATCGATCAGCACACTGGCTTTGTAACGGTAACCCATCGCGCGATTGTCGAGAAAATCGGGATTGACGAAGAAAGTGGCTGGAATGCCCTTGCGGATGCAGAGCGGGGCAACGGTCCGAAGATTTTCACGAAGACCGTCGTCCACTGAGAGGAAAAGCGGGTTGGGCGGAAGCGGTGTGCCACGGCGAACGTGATTCAGCAGATCTTCCAACGAGATGGGATGGAACTCCTTGAGGAAGAAGTCCAGGTCTTTTTCAAAGGCTTGGAGAGATCTGGCGCGAAAAAGGTGCCTGATGTGCGGCAACGGTTCGTCGGTGACCGCATGATAAAAGGGCGCGGCCAGCTTTTCGCCCGAAAGGTGCCGAACCACGCTGAAAGGAAGTGCGCCGAGGAAACGATTCAGGATTCTTTTCAGCATTGAATTCGAGTTATTGGGAGGACGGAGTCTGCCGACGACGGCTACGCAAACGCCTGGTGACTGACGCAATGCCCTCGGCTGCGTCAAACCCGAACAGCTTCAGTGCAAGACGGTAGAAACGCGGGCAAGCGCGAGAATCAATACGGATATCCGGGTCGAAGACCAACACCTTTGCCATCAGCTCACGGGCAAGAGACTTATCAGCGGGATACATCGACCTGGCCATTTCAAACCGAGCGCGTGCGACGGCTTTTCGACGGGCATCGGACAATTGATTTCGCTGGCTCAACATCGCCTCGAACTCGTCTATCAGACGAGCGCGCTGCCTGATGACGCGCTCGGGAAATCGCCGGGATACCGAGTCCGCATTATGGAAGCGATAGACCGCGTCATACGCGTCGACCAAGCCAAATCTGACCTCGGCTCGAAAGAGGCGAAGGAGCAGTTCGTTCTCCTGGCAACAGGGCTGTCCTTCTTTCCATCCGCCGACCTTGGTCAGTGCGGTTCGACGAAAGAGCAGGCCGTGCGTGGTGAAGTTCCAGCGAATAAAGCTGAGGACGGGATCCGTGTCCTCGACGGGATTCGGCCGCGTTTCACCTGTATCCAGGAGGAGCACGCAGGGGGAGTAGACGATGTCCACGTCGGGATGCGACATCGCGAAGGCGATCTGCTTGCTGAGTTTCTCCGGCAGAAGGTAATCGTCGGCGTCGAGATATTGAATCCAGGAGCCTTGGGACATTTCCAAAAGGCGGTTTCGCGCGGCGTTGGCGCCGCGATTGGGGCCGGTTTCGTATCGAATGCGCCCGGCGTATTTTTCCAGGACGCGCACGCTGTTGTCGGTCGATCCGTCGTCCACGACCAGGACTTCTTTATGGCGATAGGTCTGACCCAGGGCGCTGTCAAGACACTCCTGCAGCCAACGCTCCGCGTTGTGACAAGGGATGGCTATTGAAACGAGGGGCGGTGGGGATGTGGCCTGCTCGGTCATTGAATAACTCCCATTCCCAACGGACAGACCGATGTCCACGCGCCGGCAACACGCACTGCCCTTGCCGCAAAAATATAGCCCCGCTGTCTGGCGGTCAAGAGATTGCGTTTGCGACTCATGCCCTGGGGTTGCAACGCTCCGTTGTACCCCTTAAACTCAGAGCGACATTCGTTTTTCTTCATGCGGCTGATTGGAGGACTCGCGCGGTTCCAGCCGGGTCACATCCCGCGAGGAGTTTGAAGCAGTGGCAGATCATTTGTCGACTTGGGGATCTCGTATTGCTGATCGATCGGCGGTTGTGTGCGTGATTGGCCTTGGCTACGTGGGGCTTCCACTGCTGAGAGCTTTCCATCAGGCGGGGTTTCGCACACTCGGGTTTGACGTCGATCAAGCGAAAATCGACCTGCTCCATGCCGGCAAGAACTATCTGAAGCACCTGGGCGAGGATTTTGTCAAAGCGATGTGCAACTCCTCGCGGTTTGCCGCGACCGCCGATGCTCGCCGGCTCGGTGAGGCCGACGCGATCATCGTGTGCGTTCCCACGCCGCTGGGCAGGCACCTCGAGCCGGACATGAGTTACATCGAGCAGACCACCCAAGAGATCAGCCAAACGCTGCGGCCGGGCCAGTTGATCGTTCTGGAATCATCCACTTATCCGGGCACGACGCGTGAACTGATGCTGCCCGTGTTCGAGAAGGGCGGCCTGAAATGCGGGACGGATTTCTTCCTGGCTTTCTCACCCGAGCGCGAAGATCCGGGTCGCAAGGATTTCGCCACGCAGACGATTCCCAAGCTGGTAGGCGGCATCGACCCCAACAGCGGAAAGATCGCATTGGATCTGTATCGTTGCGCCATTCAGCAAGTGGTGCCCGTTTCCAGCGCCGAAGTCGCGGAGGCCGCCAAGCTGCTGGAAAACATCTACCGTTCGGTCAACATCGCCTTGGTGAACGAAATGAAAGTCGTTCTCACGGCGATGGGCATTGACGTGTGGGAGGTGATCGCCGCGGCATCGACCAAGCCGTTTGGATTCCAGCCGTTCTATCCCGGCCCGGGCCTCGGGGGGCACTGCATTCCGATCGATCCGTACTACCTTACTTGGAAAGCCCGCGAAGTCGGCTATCCAACGCGTTTCATCGAATTGGCAGGGGAGGTCAATCGCGCCATGCCGGAGTTTGTGGTGGAACGGACGATCATGGCGTTAAACAAGCTGGGCAAGGCGGTTCGGGGCACTCGGATGCTGGTTTTGGGCTTGGCCTACAAACCGGACGTGGACGACGTGCGTGAAAGCCCCAGCTTTGAACTGATTGAAAAGCTCGAAGAGCTGGGCGCGCATGTCGACTACAGCGACCCGCACGTGCCCCAGACACACAAAATGCGTCATTACGACCTTCAGATGCGCAGCGTCGAATTGACGCCGACATCGCTGGCCTCGTACGAATGCGTGGTGATCGCGACGCACCACGCGGCGTTCGATTGGCAGAAGATCGCCGATCATTCCAAGCTGATCGTGGACACGCGCAACGCCATGAAAAATGTGAAAGGCCGACGGGATCACATCGTCATGGCGTGATGCGAGGATGGGATCCTCCGGGAACGTTTCAACCCAAGCGACAAAGGACGAAAATGCATCGCATCTTGATCCCCTCTGACGAACATGACAACGTCGTCCACATGGTCGAAGGGTATCGCAGTCTCGGCTGCGACATTGTAGTCGGCAAGTGGAACCTCGAGTTGATGTCGAGCCGATTCGACGTCGTTCACCTGCAATGGCCCGAGGAGCTGACGGATTGGAATAGGCCCACGGAAGCGCAGATTGATCACTTGGCGGCGACGCTAGATCGATGGTCGCAAACGACCAAGCTGATTTGCACCGTATACAACCTCTACCCGCACCGATTTCAAGGGGACGAAAGGTTTCACCGGCTATACGAGGCTGTCTATGGCCGTATGCGGATGATTCACCACTTCTGCCCAACTTCGCGAGAATTGGTGATTCGTGAATACCCGAGTACTGCCAACCGGAATCACGTCGTCACGACTCCGTTCAACTATGATCGGCTGCTGCCCGATCACCGAGACCGGGAGGCGGCACGAAAGGAATTCGGGATCGAGGCGAGCGACTTCGTCGTGCTTGCCTTTGGCGCCATTCGCTTGTGGGACGAGGCGATGCTACTTAAAACCGCCGTTTCCTCGGCGCGCGTGCCTCGAATGAGGATTCTCATGGCGGCACGATATAACGAGCCCCAATCTCCGATGCGGCGGCAATGGCGCCGTTGGATCTGGAAGCGATGGCTTCGTTCGTCGAATATCATCCCGGTCGACCGCTATGTTCCCGACGAAGAAGTGCATAAACTCTTTGATGCGGCGGACGTCGTCGTCGTCCCCCGCATGAATAGCCTGGCCTCGGGCGTGCCGAGCGTGGCGATGACCTTCGGAAAACTCGTCATCGCGCCCGATTTTGGCGTTATGCCCGACTTTCTCGCAGGCACGGACAACCTGCTGTACAAGATGGGTGACCCTGACAGCCTGCGGAAGGCGATCGAGAAGGCTTCGACCTTGGATCTCGGCCCAATCGGTAAGAATAACCGCAAAGTCGCGGACGGCTGGAGCTGGGAAGGCATCACCAAGACCTTGCTGGAACAAATCGACCGCATGTGAACGCCGCGAATCGGATTCTGCCCCCATCAAGGCCAGGTTCATTTGATCATTTGGAGCCGAAGCAGTTTCGGCATGCCCTCACGGTACATGAGATGTCGAATTCGCCCGACGTAATGGCGAAACGGCCTGTCTCCTACCGCGCCTTTGAAAAACAGCGCGTAGGGTTCAGGCAGAAGTTCCACGCCAAACCGACACGAACTCAACGCTATCAGCGTCTGTTCGACCCGCCAGAAATGGCCCTGAAGGATCCCGGGAATTCCAAGAAACTCCTCAATCCAATCCCAGCGCATCGAGCCCCTATGAACCAGGCCAAGGCCCGAGTTAATCCGCTCCCGAAGCGTCAGGCCCAGGTATTTCATTGCCGTTTCCGCAGTAACGGTGTAAGCGGAGCCAAAGTCGGCATTGAAAACATTTTTCTTGAAGTTCGGGTCCTCGATCCGTTGCAGCAAGTCGAGCGGCTCCTTGAAAAACAGCAGATCGCTGTCAAGGCAGAGCATTCGATCGGCTTCCAAGTAACTGGTAAAGTCGAAAACCTTTGGCGACAGCAAGTTGGTCTTGCGGAAATGCTGGCAGCGGGGATAGGCCGATAGCTCCGCCAACACACGTGCATCGGCATTGGCGCGACGCACCAGGCGCGCGGCGGGGAAGTGGCGCTGGAGTTGCTCGATCCCGTCTGGCGGCACGCTTCCATCTTCGTGAATGCAAAGCCGGTAGCGCCGCTTGGACGCAACGTAAAAGCTCTTAAGGGTCCAGATCAGGTTCAGCCAATCGTCCGACGAGGTCATGACGTGCAGTTCGCACTGAGAATCGTCGGTGGTCCGGATCGGCGCCGTCTTCAGGATGCGTGGGCGCACCACGTCGCGGAAATAAGCCACGCGCAGGCCATGGGCGTACGTCTGGCGTAGCCTGAGAATCAGAGAGCCAATCGACATAGGGCTTGTTCAATCGCGAGCCGCCGGCGGCAATGCCGCAGCCGCAACCCGTCGTGCCATTGGACTGGCAGCACGTCTTCAGGCTATCTCTTGCCAGTTGAGGACCGGCGCCAGCAGTCCCGGCCTGGCGCCAATCCAAAGCGGCGAATCGCTCAAGCGGCCCAAGATGGTCAGGTAAACCGGAGGGCCTTCACGGCCCGGGCAGAAAATCCACTTGTCGTTCCGACGCGCCACCATGAGTTCCACGCGATACGTTCCTTCGTTCAGCAATCGAGCGGGCATCTTTACCTGCAAGACATTGCGACCCTTTCGCAACCTGGGCCAGCGTTCCTGGACTTCGTCATTTTGAAACGACCGAAATAGCAACTCGCCATCCTCGGCGAACACCGCGATCCCAACCTCCAAATCCGGATCCAGTGTTTGGACCTCTCCCTCAATTCTGAGATGGAAAGGCTTGTCGTTGGCGGCCGGCATCAAGACAAAATTCCCGGCTTCGTCACGGAATGACATGTGGTTGGGCTTGAACCAGGGATTGACATAGAGGTCGCCGGGATTGTCCCAGCGGCCCGTATCCTGAGCTTCGGCGTCGCCGCCGAGAAATTCGCGGATGATCCCACGGATATCGGTTCCCATTCTCTGAATGCGGCCGCGGCTAAGCATCAGCACATGACCGCACAGCTTCTCGATGGCATTCATGTTGTGGCTGACGAACAACACGGTCCGCCCATGGCTGGCGACGTCGCCCATCTTCCCCATGCACTTCTTCTGAAACGCCGCGTCCCCCACCGCCAGCACTTCGTCGACGACAAGGATCTCCGGCTCCAGATGCGCCGCGACCGCGAATGCCAGCCGCATGTACATGCCGCTGGAAAAATGTTTCACCGGTGTGTCCAGGAATTTCTCCACTTCCGAAAACGCGACAATTTCATCGAATTTCCGCTGGATTTCGCCTCGGTGCATGCCGAGAATGGCGCCGTTGAGGTAGATGTTTTCCCGGCCGGTCAGCTCGGGATGAAAGCCGGTGCCGACCTCCAACAGGCTGCCGACACGGCCATCAATTTCCACCACGCCTTCCGTGGGATCGGTGATGCGGGAAAGGATCTTCAGCAGGGTGCTCTTGCCGGCGCCATTGCGACCGATAATGCCGAGCACCTCGCCCTGATTGACTTCAAAGGAGACGTCTTTGAGCGCCCAGAAAAGCTGGCCGTCCCGCTCCGCAGCGGCGGTGTGAAGGCGGCGAAAGGGTGCGGTCGCCAGCGCCGCGATCCGGTCCCGCAGCGTGTTGTACCGCTGGCGTTTGCCGATCCGGTACTGTTTTCCCAAACCCTGGACTTTGATGGTAATGTCGCTCATGAGGAATCAGCACCGGCGCAGCTATACAAGGTCGGCAAAAGTCTTTTCCATTCGGCGGAAGTAAAACGCGCCTCCGATAAGCGTCAAGAAGATTGTGACGGCAGACACGACAACCTCCCGACTCGACATGGGCGTGCCGATCATGCACCAGCGAAACCCTTCCACTACGCCGCTCATCGGGTTGAGCCCCAGCAGCATTTTCTTCCATTCCGACTTCACTATGCTTGACGGATAAATGATTGGCGTGGCGAACATCCAAAACTGCGTCAAGAAGGGAATGACGTAACGGACATCGCGGTATTCCACGCTCAGCGCCGACAGCCAAAGCCCAACCGCCATCGCCGCGAAAAAGCCCAGGGCTACGAACACCGGCAGAAACACGATTTGCGGATGGAACGCCACCCGAAACCAGAGCATCAGTGCCAGGAGCACGGTAAATGCTATGGCGAAGTCGATCAATCCCGTGACCACGGAGGCCATCGGAATAAAGAGCCGGGGAAAGTACGTCTTGGTGATCAGGTTCTGACTATTCAGAAGGCTGATGCCGGCGCTGGCCATCGATGTTGCAAAGAGCTGCCAGGGAAGCATGCCGCAATAGTAGAACACTTCGGGCCGAACGCCGTCGGTAGGGAGCCTTCCAAGACCTGCAAACAGGATCGTAAAGACGACCATTGTAAAGAAAGGCTGGATGATGGCCCAGGCGACGCCCAGGACGGTCTGTTTATATCGAACCTTGATGTCTCGCAGCGCCAAAATCAACAGGAGTTCGCGGAACTCCCATAGTTCGCGGATGTCGACGGGCTGCCAGCCTGTCTTGGCGCGCAAGATGATCTTCGGCCGTCTGGATGTCGAGGCAGTCGGTGAGGACGTCAAGGCAAACAACTGCGTCTCCGCAAGATGAATTTGAATATAGCGGGGGATCTGCGGGCTGGCAAACGACCCGGGGCGACAAGGATTCGGTCCCGGAAAGCCGAATGACGCTGGCCGGCGCGCCGAGCAGGCCCGATGCACTATGCCACGGCCGGCAGGTCGGCGGTGCACTGGGGGCACTTGCGGGCCTTGATGGGAATCGCCGAAGTGCACATCGGACATTCCTTGATCGTTGGGGCGGCGGCCGGGGCCGGATGCTCGAGGCGGCGTCGGGCTATGTTCATCAACTTGATCACGATGAAAATCGACGCGGCCACAATCAGAAAATTGATCACGTTGTTAAGGAACACGCCGTAGCGCAAATCGGTCTGCTCAATGACCTTGCCGGCGTCGTATACCTTATGCAGCGTGATAACCTTGTTGGAAAAATCGCGGCCGCCCATGAGCAAACCCAGCGGCGGCATCATGACGTCCTTCACCAACGAGTTGACGACGTTGCCAAACGCCCCGCCGATGACCACGCCGACGGCCAGGTCCACCACGCTCCCCTTCATGGCGAATTCCTTGAACTCCTGCACCAGGCCCATGGTGATTTCCTTGAACTCATGAAACAAACCCATGACCTTTCCTTTCTCCCGCCGCAGGCGGGGCGTTGTTGGCGCGGCTGCGCAGAACTTGACCGGTCCAGATGATCTTCCAGGTGCGCGCATGGAATAAACTGCGGATGGCCCGCGGGGAGGCCAGGACGGCAACGGCGGCCGAAGCGGCCTGAGAGCCGGCATGCAACAGCCGGCCGCGACGCGCATCGGCCCACGCTTCCAGCAGATGCAGCCGCACCGTTTCCAGCCGGAAATACGCGGGCAATCCCCCCGCTCCATATCGCTTCACGACCGTTTCAACTTCCCGCAAGCGGTCGGCGCCGCCGGTGCCGGTTTTGCTCGATTCCAGCCAGCGATAGTTGGCCAGCACCCGCGGCAGATAGGCAAACGTCGCGCAAGCCGCCGCCTTGAGCCACAGGTCGTAATCCATCGTCCAGTTCAGCGAAGTGTCCAAACCGCCGACCGCTTCGAACAGCTTGCGGCGGAAAAACACGGCCGGCTGGGCTAGAAAATCGGAGTAATGCAGCAGCCGCCGGCGATCAAACGGCTCAACGTGGGCGCAGCGCGCAATCAGAGAGCCCGAGGCATCGATGAAATCGGCGTCGCCGTAAACCAGGTCCGCTTCCGGATGCTCGGCGAAGAATCGGGCGACGGCGGAGATGGCGCCGGGTGCGTACGTGTCGTCCGAATTCAACCAGCCGAGAATCTCGCCCGGGTTCAGGGAAAACCCCTTGTTGATGGCGTCGGCCTGCCCGTGATCCGGCCCGGATATCCAGCGGAATCGTTCGTCCGCTGCTTGGCTCGACTCATATTTTTTCAGAATCTGCAGGGTCTGGTCCGTCGAGCCGCCGTCAACGACCATGTATTGGAGTCGCGGATAATCCTGCTCCAGAACGCTACGGATGGTCGCCTCGATGTACGGGCCGTGATTGAACGAAGGCGTGATGATACTGACGGTGGGATCGCTCATGGCGCTGCCGCTGCCGGGGCGGCGGGCGGATTATATAAAAACAGCGGGGATTTCGCGCCCCGGCCGCGCGACGGCTTCACCCCCGCCGCCGCAGCGTGTACATTGCCGCAGGCATGACCGTGTGCACCACCATCGCCGAATGCCGCGAGCATCGCGGGAAGCTGGACCGCGCGGCCCTGGTGCCGACGATGGGGGCCCTGCACGCCGGGCATTTGTCCCTGATCGACATCGCCCGTAAGCGCGCGCCGCACGTGATCGTCAGCATCTTCGTCAATCCAACCCAGTTCGGGCCCAAGGAGGATTTTTTCAAGTATCCGCGTCCCCTGGAAGAGGACCTGGCCAAGTGCAACGCGGCCGGGGTCGATCTGGTCTTCAACCCCAGCGTGGAAGAGATGTATCCCAAAGGTGCGCTGGCCGATGCGGCGGCCGAGCAGGTGCATCTGGACATCCCGCCCCTGACCGGCATGCTGGAAGGCCGCATCCGACCGAATCATTTCAAGGGCGTGTGCCAGGTCGTCGCCAAGCTGTTCAACATCGTCCAGCCCAACGTCGCCTGTTTTGGGCAAAAGGATTACCAGCAGCTTCGCGTGCTGTCGGCGATGGCGGCGGCCCTGAATTGGCCGATTGAGATTGTCACCTGCCCCACCGTGCGCGAGCCGGACGGGATGGCGATGAGCAGCCGCAATCAATATCTGTCGGATGCCGAGCGTCAGCGGGCGCTATCGATCAGCCGCGGCCTGTTTGCCGCGCGCGACGAGTTCGACAAAGGCGTGCGCCAGACCAACCGCCTGATCGCCACGGTGCAGAACATTCTGCTGAATGCCGGCACGCAAGGGCGCGTGCCGCTGCTGATCGATTACGTCGCCGCGGTGGACGCGATCACGCTCAAGAACGTCGAGCTGATTTCCGCCCCCACGGTTCTGGCCGTCGCCGCCCGCGTGGGGAAAGTGCGGCTGATCGACAATGTGATCCTTACCCCCTGATCCATCGCGCGGGTATAATGGCGTCATGGTCCATTCATCCGAAATTCAGGCGTTGGCCGACGAGATCGCCAAGCGATTCAATCCGGAGAAGATCATTCTCTTCGGCTCGCACGCCGGCGGTTCCGCACATGAACATTCGGACGTCGACTTGCTTATTGTGATGGATTATCAGGGGCGGATGGTGGACCGCGCCATGGATATCTGGTCGGCGATTCGGCCAAACTTTGCCGTCGATTTGATCGTTCGAAGACCCGACGAGGTGGTACGGCAATATCAGCAGTACGATCCCCTGGCGCGTGAAGCGATGGACAAGGGAAAGGTCCTGTATGACCGAGGTCGTGCGCGAGTGGCTGGCTAAGGCCAGCCAGGATCTTCAATCCGCCTTGTCCGAAATCGATCGCGGCGATGCGCCCAATTGGGATCTGATCTGTTTTCTCAGCCAACAGTGCGTGGAGAAACTAATAAAGGCCGCGTTGATTGCCCGCCGGGTGGTTCCACCCAAAACGCACGATCTCGTGCAACTGCACCGCCTGTTGCAAGAAGTCGAATCCAGTTGGAAATGGGACGAACGGGAACTGCAATTCCTGAGTATGTCCGCCGTCATTTACCGATATCCGGGGCAATGGGCGGACCGGGATGTGGCAACACGCGCCGCTGAGGCCGCTCGCCGATTGCATGACGCCCTGCAACCGCTTCTGGCCACGCCGTCCTGACGGCCGGCCCTGTTATCCTTGACGCCGCGCCCCTACAATTGAACGCAATGTTGACCCAACTGCTCAAGACCAAGATTCACCGCGCAAGCGTCACCATGACGGACGCCGATTACCACGGCAGCATCACCGTCGACCGCGATCTGATGGCGGCCAGCGGGCTGCTGCCCAACGAGGCGGTCGTCGTCGCCGATTGCGAAAACGGCAACCGGTTCGAAACCTACGTCATCCCGGGAGAAAGCGGCAGCGGGATCATCGGCATCAACGGCGCCGCCGCCCGGCTCACCCAGGTCGGCAATAAAGTCATCATCATGAGCTTCGTGCTGGCCAAGCCGGACGAGGTGGAAAAACACACCGCTCGCATCGTCCTGGTCGACCAGCGCAACCGGGCGATCGAAACCATCGACCAGCCCACCCGCGTCCAGTAGGACTGGCGTAAAGCGGGGCCGGCATGCTTCAGGAAATTTTCCGCTTTTCGCTGCTGGGCCATGAGATTCCGGTCTACGGCTACGGGCTGATGCTGGTGGTCGCTTTCCTGGCCTGCGTGAAAACCGGCCAGTGGCTGGGCAAGGGACGCGGCATCCATCCCGACGTCATCGTCAACGCGGCCATCATCGCGCTGGTCAGCGGCGTCATCGGCGCGCGGCTGTGCCACGTGCTGGAAAATTTCCACGAATACACGCGTCACGAGCTGTCCTTCTGGCGAAATCTGGGCAACGCCGCGGACATGCGCGCGGGCGGATTGACCTTCTACGGCGGATTCCTGCTGGCCACGCCCTGCTGCATCTTCTATGCCTGGAAAAAAAAGGTGCCGATCCTGACGGGCATGGACGTGGTCGCGCCCGTGCTGATGGTTGGATTGGCCGTGGGGCGCATCGGCTGTTTCCTGAACGGCTGCTGCTACGGCGAGCGGTGCGATCTGCCCTGGGCGGTACGGTTCCCGTATGACAGCGAGGCGTACGTGGATCAGTTCGCCAAGGGGCAGATCACCGTGCCGCCGGAGCTTTTGCGCGTGGCCGGCGACGGATCGTACAGGCTGATCTCGCCGCATTCACCGGAGATGCAAAACAACTCCCGCTTGCAGCGTCTGGCCGCCGCCTCGCGCGCCTTGGGCGTACATCCGGCGGAGTTGTACAGCTCGTTCACGGCATTTCTGCTGGCCGCCCTGCTGATCGCTTATTTCGCCCTGCCGCACGCGGATGGCCGCGTCTTTGCCCTCATGATGATCCTGGAAGGCATCGCGCGATTCGTGCTGGAACTGCTGCGCGTCGAGCCTGCGGTGTGGCATGTGCGTCTCGGCGGACAAACCTACGGCTGGAGCATCAGCATGATCCTGGGCCTCTTGATTGCCGTCGCGGGCGTGGTCATGTGGAACTTGCTGCCACCACTTCGCCGCTCGAGGACTGCATGCGCCGGCACGCCATAGACGCGCGGGTCCGAAGTTCGTTGAAGAGATCGCCCATCAGGGATGGCCAGTCTCCCGAGCGGCTGTGGTGGGTCCGGGGCGGGATGGAATTGGGAATGCTCTGAAGCATGATGCGGAGGCGCGGAGCTATTTCGCATCAAAGATCGAAGTGAGCAGATCGGCGGTGCGATAGCCGGCGAGCGCGACGCGGCGCATGGCAATCTCCTCGGCCTGTTTCAGATAACCGCGAGGCAATCCGGGAGGCTCCTGGTCGGCGCCCGATGATTCCGAGGCGGCCGCGCCCACCAGCGTGCCGTCGCGGTACGCGTAATGGATCGCCAGTTCATGACTTTCGTTGGCCCAGGCGGCGAAGTCCGTGATCGCCAGGGCGTCCTTCAAAGCGCTGCGGCCGTAGCGGGGATCGGCCCGCAAGGCGGCGGCGAGATCGGCGCAGATTTCCTCGCTCTTGTATTGCCCGGGCAGTTCGTCCCAAAGCAGGTGAAGCTTCATGCGCGAATCGGGATACGGCGGCTCGCGAAGCACGTAAAAGGCGTTGCCGCCTTGATCGCCGTCCGGAAATTGCGGCGAAAACAGGGAACAGGCGTGCAGGGGCTGATGAATGTCGCCGCACAGATGCAGCACCCAGCACAACGCGATCGCCTTGTCCCTGGCGGCGAGGGCCGGGTTCTTCAAATCCGCCGTGCTCTTGGCCAAAGCCTCGACGACATTGTGCGGACCGGGACCCGTTTGCGGCGGAGGCTGCGCCGTCTGCCCGCCAATGCAATACGGAATGTCGATGTAATGCCAGGCCGGGTGGTTGTAAGCCGCGTGCATGGGATTCGCCTGGTTGCGCACGACGTCCGGCCAAGTCGAAGCCATGCCGAAGGCATAACGATCCGTGTCGGCCTCGGCCGCGTCGGCGGGCAGGTCGGCCAGCAAATCTTCCTTATAGCGCGGATGTTGCTGGAGAGTTTCCGCAATCTTCGCCCGGGCGGCGGGCGTCAGATCGGCCCAGGCAATGAGCGAAATGATGCGATGGCCCGTGTCGATCCACGCGGCGGCCGGCGGCGCCGACGCCAACATCCAAACGAAAACACCCATCAAACTGAACTTCAAGGCCTTGGCATGGCTCATGGGATGCTCACTCTTTTGCCGGACCCTCGTGCAAAACGCGTTGCTTACTGCGCGATGTTCAACTGGGTCGCGCCGGGGGGCAGGTAAAACTCCTTGGCAGTATCGCACATTTCCGTCTGGGGAAGAATGGTGCCCTTGGGCATCCAGAGGGACGGGTTCATTCCTTCCTGGGCGGTCAGGGTTTCAACGTGCCCGTCGAAGTAGAGGGCGTCGAATTTGAGTTCGGAAAGGAATTTGGTCTGGGTGCGCGCGCCGTGGCGCATGGAATACAGGGCCGTCAAATTCGGTGTAAAGGCAAAAGCGCGGGTGTAGGCGCTCCAGGGGCCGTAATCCGAATAGGCGCCGCCGGGAGACACGGTTCCGGTTTGGCCGGAGCCGTCCCAGCTCAGATTGTAGTCCGGAGGTCCGACCACGCTGCCGTCGTTCCACCGTCCGCCGTCGCACATGAAAATTTTGGCCGCCGAGGTGCCGATCTTGTTGAGGTTGGGTCGATAGGTGCCGGTGTTGATGTATTTCTGAAACCTGGTGACGTCGCCGGAGCCGTAGGCCATCTGAAAGATCAAAGCCGTGTTATAGGAAATCAACGGGGCGACGACCTGAATAGGCGAAGAGGCGTACGGCGGCGCCAGAATGTCGTTTTCCGCGCACTGAAACGGACCATATTGGCAAAGAGCCAGGAATCGCGACTGGCGAGAGGCAAGAGTGTAGCCCTCGTCGAATTGCAGGCCCATCAGCTTGGCAAGGGGAGCCTGCCAATCCCAGACCTGGCATACGTTGGGACAGTTGTAATTTTTGTTGCCTTTGATGTTGTAGAGGAAGGCGGACGATGTCCAGCCGTTGCCGGGGATGGCGCCGTTGTTCTGCTGGGCATACATGAGCATGGCGATGCCGACCTGCCGGAGATTGGACTCACAATTCAACGTGTTGGCCGCGCGACGGGCGCCGGCCAAAGAGGGCAGCAGTATTGAAATCAATACGGCGATGATCCCAACGACGACCAAGAGCTCGACCAGCGTGAATCCGTTCGCGGAGCGGGTGGACCTCACCCGAGGGACTACGAGCATGATGGATCTCCCATTGAAGAGCACTTCCCAAGCGTCAACCGCGTAGCGACGGCTCTGAATCAGCCCCAGCGCCCGGCGTTCATCGCGGGGGGTTGGATCCCAGGGCGGCGAAATACTCGCTCGGGGTCGGCGGCGGCTTGGCGCCGGGCCGCGGAGCGGGGTTATGCCCCACCACCAGCCGGCCGCAGTCGGGGCAGAAGGTCGGACCCTCCTTCCCTGCCAGCTCATTGAGCAAAACCCAAGTCGGTTCGCTCTTGGCGCCGCCGTCGGCCGTCCAATAGCAAGCCTCGGCGGGCACGCCCGTGTTTTTGCCGCTGTAGGGCGAGTAAACCGGGACGGTTTCACCCACCTCCAGCTTGTGCGAAAAGGGCTTTTGGGTTTCGGTGCAGATGAACATCCTGGAAAAGGCGCTGCTGGGGGTGTCGCTGTGGAAGTAAGAAACCGTCGTCGCGGCCGCCCAGCCTAGCGCCAACAAGGTGAAGCAGATGGCCACGGCCCTTCCAAGCCGCGAGCCGAGGAATCGCCGAAGCTGTTCGATCATGGGTGTTTCCCGCCTGTGAAATGAGCCATAGAAACCGCCGGACGGAGGCGACGTTACCCGCCGAATGTCTCCCCAAAATTCAGACGGCGCATGGCGAAGGTGAAGATTCTGTTGACGACGCGGATGGGCGCCGCCCAGACGCGACAGGTGATCAGGTGAAGTGCACGGCCTCGGCAAAGCAACATTTCCCGCAGCGGGCAAGCGTGCGCGATTCACGATGAGCCCGACGCATCTCGCGAAAATCCGCTTAACGGAAACAAACAGAAGAATTCACCGGCGAAAAATATTGGAGCGATCTTGTCGGTCTAGAGTCCGCCCACCATTCGGGAAGGGAGAGACAAACCTCACTGGGCAACCAGTGCACCTGTTACAGAAAGGGATTTTCGTTACGAAAATTTGCCTGGGCGGTGTTCGAACTTGGAAAGCGGTTTCTTGACAGTCGGGTTCGAGCATCGGGCATCCAGGCGGGGATCAAATTTCTAGGAAGGAGAAGGCTCATGTTTAGCACCGTCACACGAAAAGGACGTCGCACCACACAGAAACAGAGAAATCGAATGGATCGCGCCGTGATCGAGGCGATCGAACCGCGCGTCCTGCTTAGCTCAGTCAATTTCACCGCCGGTTTGACATACACCAACGACATCCAAACCACCGGTCCAACGCTTAAGAGCGGGAATATCAACAATAATGCGTATATTGTGGCGAACCAATCCCCGGTTTCCGGTCGCACCGGAACGTTCGCCTACTCGAACTACGGATTGATGACATTTGCGACCAGCGTCCCCGGTTACAAATTGTCGGACATTACGGGCGCTACGCTGCAGCTGTACAACACAGCCAGCAGCGGAAACTACGCCGGCGTTGCAGGCAACTTCGACGTCTGGCTCATCCAAGACAGCGATGCGACCACGCCCACGAGCAGCCTGACGTTCGGGGTCAACGCCGACGGACTGCACCAGGGCAATCCCATCCTGCTGGGCTCGTTCACGTTCACATCCAGCCAGGCGAGCACGGTGGGATACGCGACGTACACGTTCTCCGGGGTCAATTCGGCGTCGGGAGCGTGGAACACGATTCTCACTGACCTGAACAACACGGTGGGGGACTTCCGAATTGCGGTCACGGCGGAGACGTCAACGATGGCCGCCGACTGGTCCAACATCTATACGAATGAGTCCCCAGTATTTAGTCTGACCGGCGACGCGGCCCCAACCGAGCAGTACAGCCTGAGCTCTGCAACTTATACGGTCAACGAAACGGCCGGTCTGGAGGAAGTTTCCGTTCTTCGCACCGGCTACTCCGACGACAGCGGCACCGTCCACTACGCCACGAGCAACGGCACCGCCCTTTCGGGGACCAATTACACGGCCAGCAGCGGGACGCTTAACTTCGCCGCCGGTCAGACCGTGGCGACGTTCTCCGTGCCGATCACCAACGCGAGCAGCCAGGGCGGCAACAAGGCGTTCAACGTGACGCTCAGCAGTCCCACCGCCGCCACCGCCACGGCACAGCTGGGAAGCCAAACCACGGCGGCGGTCACGATCGTCGACAAGGCGCCGCTGACCAACAACGTCACCGGCAATCCATCCGAAGTGGACGACGTTGAAACGGGCGGCGTGTACGCGATGAATCCGCAGTACGCCGTCGTCAACGGGTCCACCAGCAACGGCAGCGGCTCGTTCGGCTACCTCGCTTACGAAGTGATGGAATTCTCACCCACGGCGACGCCGACCGTGTACCCCGCGGCGGGCTGGACGGTCAACAGCCTCTCCAACCTGTCGCTGCAGTTGTACAACACGGCGACCACGGGCAATTACGGCGGGCACGCGGGTAACTTCGATATTTACTTCATTCCCAACAGTGAAACGACCACCCCGACCAGCTCGCTGACCTTCCAGGCGGCGGACGTGAACGGCCTCAACGGCCAGGGCGGGACGTCCTCGGCAACGCTGCTGGGAACGTTCAGCTTCAGCAACTCGGTGGTCGGGTACGACACGTACACGCCGGCGAGCCTCGGCTCCGGAGCCGGGTCGTTTGCGTCCACGATCCTGGCCGATCTGAACAGCGGCACGCCGTTCCGAATTGCCATCACCCCCGAAACGACGGCGTTTGCCGCCGATTGGCAGGATGAGCCGATAGCGGGCGTGGCGGACCCGCCGCTGCTATCGCTGACCACCACTGAAACTCAGGTCAAGACCACGGAGACGGTGGCTTTCTCCGCCGCCAACTATGCCGTCAACGAGACGGCCGGCACCGTGGCCATCACCGTGCTTCGCAGCGGAACCAATCTCTCCGACAGCGAAAACGTCAACTATGCCACGAGCGACGGCACCGCGCTGGCCGGCACTCATTACGTCGCGACCAGCGGTGTCCTGAGCTTCGCCCCGAACCAGACCAGCGCGACGTTCAACATCCCCATCGCCGACGTTCCCAACATGGGCGGGAACAAGGCGCTGCGACTGACACTGAGCAGTCCCAGCACCACCAGCAGTCCCTCCACGACGCTGGGCCTTCTCGGCACCCCCTCCAGCGCCATCGTGACCATCGTGGACATCGCCAACACGCCGTCGAACACCCAAACCCTCACGCAGTACAGGAGCGACAACTCCAGCGTGGAAACCAGTGGCCCGTACATCCCAACCTCGGCCACGAGCAACCCGTATGCGTATTTCAACGTCGCGGGCAGCGCGACCAGCTACCCATCGTACGGCGTGCTGGAGTTCAATGATCCCACCGTTCCCAACCCCACCGGCGTCGACACGTTCATTCCCGCTCACACGGTCCAGGCGATCAACAGCATCACGCTGACGGTCGCGCAGTCCGGCCCGGCGCCATCGGGAACCAGCGGCCCGCTGGATGTCTACCTCGTGCCGGATACGACGACCAACATTGATCCCGCACTCGGCGTAGCGGGGACACCCAACCCGCTGTACTACGACACCACCAAGGAGCCCGAAGGCTTGGGCACGCAACTGGGCACACCGGTCCTTCTGGGCCAGGTGAATTGGAACGCCAACACCCCGGCGGACACGGCGGTGCAACTGCCGCTGATCGATTACAGCCCGTCAGCCGAGAACACCCTCATCGGGTATCTCAACAGCAACGGAGGGGAAAAGTTCCGCCTGGTGATCACCCCGGAGAACTCGACCGTCCGCGCCAGCTTTGCGGGTGAAATGAACTCTGCTATCGACGGCCATTACGAGGCGCCGCAGCTCACGTTCAATCTCCGCGAAGCTCAGTCGACCGGATTGCCGTCGTACATCACGCCGTCTGCCGGCGCGGTGTACACGTGGAACAGCACCACGGGCGCTCTCAACCTCACCAGCGGCTCGCTGACCTTCACCGCGGATTCCTCCACCGACCTTACGGATCCCAAGGTGAACCTCACGGTCAACGGCTCGGGCGCTTCGGTCCTGTTCAATACCACGCAGCACCTGGCCGGCCTGACCCTCACCAACGGCGCGACGGCCACGGTGGCCTCCGTGGGCGCCTTCCGATCACACACCAACCACAACGTCCTGGTGATCGGGACCGTGAACGGCCCGGCGCCAACCTTCTTGATTTCCTCCACCAGCAAGCTGGACCAGATGGACAACGACCTGGTCGTTCACAACGGCAGCCTGGCCGCCGTGCAGGCCGCCGCCGCCGAAGGCCGCAACGTCGCTCCCGGCGGGCCCGCGGATGGAACCTGGGACGGCAAGGGCCTGACCTCCTCCACCGCCGCGGCTAACGACCTCGCCCAGGGCTTCGAGCAAACCGTCCTAGGCGTGGTGCGCAACGGCGATCTGCCCCTGGGTCAATACGCCTCCTGGACCGTCGGCAGCTTCAGCGAGCCCCTGGCGGCCAACGGCAACGACATCCTCGTCAAGTACACCTACAACGGCGACTTCACCCTGGAAGGTCAGGTTGGCGACGACGACGCCACGATCATGGCCGCGCTCTACGACGGGGGCGTCTCCACCAACAATTCCTTTGCCAACGGCGACACCAACGGCGACGGCAAGGTGGACGACACCGACGCCACCGTCTTCACCGCGCTCTACGGACTGGGCACCGGAGGAGCCAACGGCGTGCTTCTGTAACGTTTGAAGAAACGGCGCTCCCGGCCTGATGGCCGGGAGCGCCACTGAAGGAACTTTTGACATCGAATGGAACTAACAACAGGAAAGGAGACTTTGCCATCATGAAGATTCATTGGACCAAATTTCTCATCGGAGCGGCCCTGGCGGCAGTTTTGCCAGGCGGCTTGGCAATGGCCGACCCGCTGGTCAATCTGTCGATCCTCGGAAGCACGACAAACGGCAGCGGCTATACCGGCAGCCTGAGCGTCACCGCCGGGGAGAAGATCTATTACGAGGTGGTCGCCGAGATGGCGCCGGTCGGCACGACCAACGGCTACGCCACCCCGAACAAGACAATCAGCAGCCTGGCGACTACCGACGGGATGAGCAGTCTGTGGGACAACCTGCTGGATGCGGGGACCAACCCCATCCAGATCAGCTTCAACAGCGATGCAGCGCAGTCGGGCGGCTTCCAAAACGGAACGGGCGCCAGCGCCGGCACGCCGACGAGCGTGGGCGGCGGCACCAACAACGAAATGTACGAGATCCGCCCCATCCAAAGTAACGGTGTATATGTGGGCGTGTCTGCCGCCAACACACCCGCCCCTATTGTCATTGAAACCGGTTCCTTCGTCGTCAATACGGCGCCGGCGAGCAGCACCTCGCAGGTGACCGAGTTCTGGGCCGGCACCGGCACCTCCGCGGGGGCAATCAAGATCAACAGCGGTACGGTGGTGTTTACCAGTGCCACGACCGAAGGCAGCGCAAACCCCTACTTCGGCCTGAACTCGCTGACGTTGACCACCGCGGCCGTGCCCGAACCGGCCTCGATGACCCTGCTGGGCATCGGCGGCTTGGTTTTGGCGATGCGTCGTCGTCGTGCCCTCTAAGTTCTCGGCACGTCCGATGCGGAACGGAGGCCCGCAAACTTAACCGGACGGCAGGCGGCTCTTGGAGCCGCCTGTCGTCTGGTTCTATTTGTCCATCCCGCCCGATACCACCCCTGCTAAAGGAGACGTATCCATGAAATGGTGGACCCGCCAGTCAAAGCGACGGGAAGGAAAAATCCGCCGCTCGATCATGGAGCCGTTGGAGCAGCGGCAATTGCTCAGCGCCATCACGGACCTTCGCGTCGTCTGCTACAACATCGCGGCTGACATCAACGGCGCCACCACCGCCCCGCAGCCGGCGATGGAAACCGTCCTGGAAGGCATCGGCAGCGAGCAGGTCAACGGATTGACCCGCCCGATCGACATCCTGGCCCTGGAGGAAACCACCAGCAACACCACCACCGTCGCCCCGATCGTCACTCAACTCAACGCCCATTACGGGGCGGGAACTTACGCCTACAGCACGTACCAAGCCACCGAGGATGCCGCCGGCCCAGGCGACGGCAACGGACCCAACGCCCTCATTTACAACACGCACACCCTGACGCTGCTGGCATCGGTGGGCATCGGGACTCCCAGCGGAAGCGGCTTCCCCCGCCAGCCCGTGCGCTATGAATTTGAACCGGTCAACGGGACCTCGGCCGACGTGTTTTACGTCTACGTCGACCATTACAAATCCGGAGACGCCAACAGCGGCAGCCCCACGAACGCCACCCGGCGGAATATCGAAGCGCAGGCCATCCGCGCCGACGAGCTCAACAACCTGCCCGCCAACGCCCGGGTCCTGTACGTCGGCGATTACAACATCGACGCCAGCACGGAGGCTTCCTACCAGACGATGCTGGCTGCGGGCCAGGGCCAGGCGTTCGATCCGATCAACAGCCCGGGCAGTTTCGACGGTGCCGGCTGCCCGGTCGGCACCATGACCGAATTCACCTCTTCCTTGGCCAGCAGGTTGGATTTTCAACTGGTCACGCAAAATGTTCTGAGCGATCCCAACGGCCTGGAATACGTTAGCGGCTCCTATCACCCCTTCGGCAACGACGGCAAAACGCCGCTGGGCGGCACGATCACCGGCTCGTCGACCGCCCTGGCGAATCTGCCGAACCGCGCGACGGTGCTGACGGACCTGGGCCAGGTCAGCGATCACCTGCCGCTCGTGGCGGATTACACCGATACGGTCAGCGGCACCCTTCCCGTGCCCAGCATCGGTTCCATCACCGCCAGTCCCTCATCCGTGACCGCCAGCGTGGCCATCACGCTCACCGCCAATAACGTCACCGAGACCGGCGGCACCGTCAGCGCCGTCAATTTCTACCTTGAAAGCAATGGCACGCCCGGATTGCAGATCGGCTCCGACACGCTTGAGGGCTCAGGCACTGCAAACGGGACAACGTGGACGCTGTCGAACGTTTCCACCACAGGTTTTGCCCCCGGCACATATACCTATTATGCGGTGGCCACCGACGGCACTTACAACACCAGCAGCACACCGGTTTCCACGACGCTGAACGTCACACAGAGCGTCACGGCCTCTGGGCCGCTGGTGGACCTTCAGATCCTGGCCAGTGCGACGGGCGCCGCGGGAACCTATTCAAACAACCTGACCGTGGCCCCAGGCCAAACCATTTACTACGAGGTCGAGGGGGAACTGGCCCCCATCGGCACGACCAACGGCTACTTGGGCAAAACGATCACCAGCCTTGTGCCGGGCACCGACGGAATCAGCAGCCTCTCGTACAATCTGCTCGATGCGGGGAGCAATCCGGTCCAGATCAGCTTCAACGGAGACGCGGCGCTACAGAGCGGATTCCAGAGCGGAACCGGCGCCAAGAGCGGGACCGTGAGCGGTCTGAGCGGTGGAACCAATAACGAACTGGCCGGCGTGCGACCGATCGGCTCAAACGGCGTGTACGCCGGCGCGACGTCGCCCGTGGTGATCGAAACCGGCTCGTTCGTCGTCAGCGTTTCGGCGCCGGCCGGCGGTTCCTCACAGGTAACCGGCTCGTTTGGCGGCGGCAGCGGCGCATTCAAGTTCAATGGCGGCGGCTCCATCGTGTTCGTCAGCAACACCACCGAAAACAGTCCGACGCCCTACATTGGTTATGCGCCGTTGACCTTGAATGTCGCCGCCCTTCCGCCCTACATCACGCCGTCTGCCGGCGCGGTGTACACGTGGAACAGCACCACGGGCGCTCTCAACCTCACCAGCGGCTCGCTGACCTTCACCGCGGATTCCTCCACCGATCTTACGGATCCCATGGTGAACCTCACGGTCAACGGCTCGGGCGCTTCGGTCCTGTTCAATACCACGCAGCA
>Ga0208038_1000514_pt1 | contig 30509 bp, 31 predicted proteins | sample June2015DPH_16_1_FD_184714 | JGI IMG/M metagenome (GOLD analysis project Ga0208038, IMG submission 184714) | Peatland microbial communities from SPRUCE experiment site at the Marcell Experimental Forest, Minnesota, USA - June2015DPH_16_100... | ecosystem: Environmental > Terrestrial > Soil >...
CTGGAGGCGTGAACCGCGCTGGGTGCGTTCCGCGTTGGTCTCTGGACTGCCCATCTCGGCCGTCACCGGATTACGTTTGGCTCTCGAGCCTGGGAGGGGCCGCGACGCGGCGCCCGTTCGTTCTGCCATGTTGGGCACAGCGATCGCCGTGACGGCACTCGTGGCCACGATCACCTTCGGGTCCAGTCTCGACAATCTCGTGTCGCGCCCCCCTCTATATGGATGGAACTGGAACTACGTGATGTTCTCGGGCTTCGCCGGCAAAGAGGACCTTCCCGGCCCTCGAATCGCCGGACTCTTAGACAACGATCCCGACGTCGCGGCCTGGTCCGGCGTCAACTTCGCCAGTGCAGAGCTTGATGGCCAGCGCGTCGGGACCATCACAGAGAACCCGGGCTCTTCCGTGGCACCGCCCCTGCTCTCCGGCCATGGGCTCGAGATGTCGAGTGAGATCGTTCTTGGGGGCGCGACCATGGCCCTGCTCCACAAGCATGTCGGCGACATGGTCACGTTCGACAACAAGGCCGGCCATTCGAGGAAGCTCCTTATCGTCGGCACGGCCACTATGCCGTCGATCACCTCCGGTTCCGCCATGGGGTCGGGGGCGCTGGTCGCGACCAGTGACTTTCCGACATCTCTGCTCAACGTGCAGGAGAGTCCCATCCCGGGCCCGAACGCCGTTCTCGTTCGCATCCGGGGTGGCGTCAGCTCCTCGCTCGCCTACCGCTCTCTCGAACAGATCGACACGAAAGTCAATGCGCTTCCCAACGACGGGGGCTCGGCTGGCGGCGTCGTTTCGGTCCTTCGCCCAGCCGCGATCGTCAACTTCCGTGCCATGGGTACGACACCTGCCCTCCTTGCCGCGGGCCTCGCCATCGGCGCAATCGTCGCCCTAGGCCTGACACTTGCGGCGTCGGTCCGTCGGCGACGACGCGACCTCGCGCTCTTGAAGGCTCTGGGTTTCACCCAACGACAGCTGGCAGCCTCAATCGCGTGTCAGGCCACGGTTGCCTCGGTCATCGGCATCGTTGTGGGGTTGCCTTTGGGTGCCGCGATAGGACGCCAACTATGGACAATGTTCGCCCACAATCTCAACGCGGTGCCCGACCCGACGGTGCCTGTCCTGTCTGTGTTCCTCGTCGGTTTCGGTGCTCTCGTGTTCGCTAACGTCGTGGCGGCACTCCCCGGGCGTAGAGCAGCGCACACCCCGACGGGGCTCGTCCTTCGAGCCGAGTGACGCCGCTTTGTAGGATTGTCCAGTTGACAGCGGACGGCTCGGCCGAGGTTGCGGCTGAGGCGCTCTCAACGCTTGTGACTCAGAGGCCCGCGGTGAGCACTATTTCTACAACCACCGCCGCTGGGCTGAGGCAAAGGCTTTACGTACTTATAGTGCAGGGTTAGAGTGAGTTAACGGCTCTGGCCCAAGGGGGGAGGCATCACATGTCCTGGCGTTTGCCCATTGCACCGAGGCTGGCTCTCGCTGCCGGCGTGGCCGCGCTCGTTGCGGTCGGTCCTGGTTGGAGCAACTCCACTTGGGCTTCGGCCGCGACAGGCCACACGCACTACCATGCCGCCCACCCGCCCAAGCACGGCTCTGTATAGGGGAAGTGGTCGGGGAGCTACAGTGGCGCCTTCAGCGGCACGTTCAGCCTGACGTGGCAGCAGTCGGGAAAGGACTTGAGCGGCACGATCATGGTCTCTGGGTTTAACGACGTACCCACGAGTATCCACGGGACCGTCCAAGGCGCCTCGATCCGCTTCGGCACCGTCGGCTCAGAATCAATCACCTATTCGGGTTCGGTCTCAGGCAACTCCATGTCCGGCACCTGGAAGATGCAGGCCGGCGGCCGCTCCTTGGGCGGCGGCTCCTGGAAGGCCTCCAGGTCGTCCTGAACGACCGGCACGGACCACTCGAGGCAGTTTTCGCTGTCTATGGGCTGGGATTCCCGCTACCTAGCCATCGCCCAAAACGAGAGCGATCCGCTCACAAACCTTCCTCGTACGATGGCGGTAGTTGCTCGCTGAGCCTCCGGTTGTGGAGGTCTATCGCAAGGCCCCTCTAGGACGCTGACGGCGTCGTCGTGCGTCCTGTTACGGCGTCGTGCGATTGGTGGCCACGAGACAATTCGTCCGAGCGACAGACGCCGACGGCCGAGTCCGTCCGGCCCCGCAATCCTCGCTCCGCCCCGACCCGACCGACAAACGCCTGAAGGCTCTGCCACCCGACCCCAAGGCGTCCGCTGGGCAATCAGCGAACGAAGCGAGCCGACACGACGACTGAATCCAACACCAACAAACGACTTGTAGCAAGTGGTGCCTGCTCGCAACTAGCTCTGCGTGTGTCGGTCAGCAGGTAAGACGCCGCGCTGTCACAGTTGCTGGTCAGCGCGCTCATGAGCCTGGTTGGCAGATCAGGCCAGTCCCTCCGGTCGAGTATTGGGGGACGCCACGGGCTGTTGGGCTGGATCCTGGCGTTAGAACTGGGACATGACATCTGTTTCCGCTCCGGTCCGCGAGGTCCTCGAAGGACCCTATCTGGCCCACTTAGTCACGCTGAATGCCGACGGCAGCCCACAGATATCGGTCGTATGGGTCGGTATCGAAGACGACGAGATAGTTGCTGGCCACCTTGGATCATGGAAGAAGGTGCAGAACCTGCAACGTGATCCTCGCGTGGCTCTTTCGATCGAGACCGGACGACCAGGTCCGCACGGGCTGGCCGAGTATCTCGTCGTTTACGGCACCGGCCGCATCACCGAGGGCGGCGCTCCAGAACTTCTCCAACGACTTGCCCGCACCTACATCGCTCCGGACGTGAGGTTCCCGCCGATGGACAACCCGCCACCCGGATTCGTGACCCGCATAACCGTCGAAAGGGTGTCCGGCAACGGCGACTGGTGACCTGGGATGCCGGCACCCACCCGGCCGGTGGGGCCGAGGGGTCAACCGCTGGATGTGGCACCGTCGCGAGTGGGAACGCGGCGAACGCCCCAACGGACCTGCCCACGGCCGCAGACGCGGCGAGGGTGAGAACGATGACCACCGTCACTGAGGCGCGCAACCTCACTGTTGCCACGCTCCCACGAAGCTCGGACGGGATGATTCCGGGTAAGGACATTGCCGTGCCGCTACGGGCAGTCAAGCAGTGCCCCCTCGTTCAGTAGTTCGACCCCGGTGATGTCCTGTAAGGCGTGGTATGGGGAACGCTGGAACGACGTGTCCTGTTGAGGATGACCATCGCGCGCTGGGCCAGATACGGCCGGGTGACCCCCGGGAGCTTCAGGACTCCGGTGCGAGCTTGCGGTAACGGCCTCGGTAACGGACGAGCGGTTGCCCAGCCTCTTCTACGATTTCGAGCGCCTCGATGCGTCCTCGCACGAGCATCTGGAAGCCGAGCTCCTCGGATCCGCCGAGGCGGCAACCAAGCGTGTGACGAGTGCCGCTGATGACCGGCCCGAATTCGCCGTCCACCGTATCGACCTCCTCGAAAGGGTCGACCGGGTAGGCGCCGGCGAACATGCCAGCGAGTCGTTGATCGGCCGCGTCGAGCACGTGGACGACGAAGCCTCCTTGCTCGACGAGCACGTCAAAGAGCTCCGACAGAGGATCGAGGAGCCCAACCACCTCGGCAGGGTTACCCTCGGCTACGAGCAGCGACGAGACGGTCAGCCCGGCGCGGCGGTCTCTTGATCCAGCCGTCCAGACCGTGACCGGGGCGACGAGGCGACCCCGAAAGCGCCTGTCCAGCCTGCGCTCCTCCCAGGGTGTGGCAAAGGGGTCATCGGAACTGAGACCGTTGTCACGAGTCTCCAAAGCATCGGGCACCTCCCGTGACCGGTCCGAAGGCTCAGCCATAGTCTCGGTCTACCTGAAGTGGGGCCAACACGGCTCGCGTTACGTTGACGTCGACGGCGGCTTCGACGAGCTGGCCGCCAAGCCCGCGGCTGCCAGGCGCCTCGGACACCTCGGTGTGGACGAGCACCAGCCGGCTCGTCGTCGCTGCGGTGAGTGACGTGAGCCAGGTGGCCGTCGGCGTCTAGCTCGAAGCGTCGCCCCGCGCTGTTGTCGATGAGGGTCACGGCACCTGCCGATGCGCGCCGCGGCCGTTCTACATCTCACCGCCGATGACCGCGCCTGTCGCCCGCTATCAGGAAGCGCTCTTGGTCCGGCGAACCGAAGTGGCGGACCTTGTGCTTGCGGCAGAGCGAACTCGCTTGGCGGGGGGGACCTCATGGTCGTGGACATGAGCCTCGCCGAGATGTTCCTGTTCGAAATTCTCGTGGGGGGTGTGCGAGTGGCGCAGCGCCGCATGATCGTGCTCGTGCTCATGAGAAGAACTCAGATGCTCGAAGCCACCGGACTGATTGCTGCGGTTGTGGGTCACGTGGAAGTGCTCATGGGTGTGGACCAACTTCTCGTGGTCGTGCTCTTGCGCTTCGCGCATGTCTGGTCCCCTGTTCTTCTTACGGCACCGAATTTGGCGCCTGTAGTAGCCCTTAGGCCCTTCGCGAGCAGCTTCAATCGCGCTCGTGACTCCACCCTAGGGGCGCCATCGAAGCCAACGGGTCGCGCACTCGCGAGACGTTCGCACCCTTGCCACACTCCGCGTGCAGCAACAACGCGGTCGGATTAGGCGCGCCGAGCACAGTCGGGTTGTTTGCGGGCTGCTGGCTCTATCGCCGGTGGTGCGACCGCCTCGGGCGCGAGGCTGTGCAGTCGGGCGGAGTTGACCCGGTCGCGTTAGCAAGGGTTTCTGTGCAACAGCTTCTTTCTCAAAGCCTGTGGGGCTGCGACAGATCAGCCTGTCGTCATGGGCGCCGCTCATGCGACTTGAGTCGTGTCATCCGTTGGACGACGCAGGCCCAGCGCTGACGATCGGGCCATGCCTAGCCGGCCTACATTTGGCACGTGAGCCCAGCCGCCGAGTGGGAGCCCGATGCCGAGAACTGGGTCCGCTGGGCCCGCACCCCGCGACACGACGCCTACTGGTATTACCGGGACGCTTTCTTCGATCGGCTCGTCCCCCCGCAGGGCCGAAGGTCCGTCGAGATCGGCTGTGGCGAGGGCCGGATAGCCCGGGACCTCTCCTCCCGCGGTCATCGGGTAACTGGTATCGACTCTTCCTCTACCCTCGTGCGCTACGCGCGCCAGGCGGACGCCACCGGCTCGTACGCGGTCGCCGACGGGGCTGCCCTGCCCTTCCCTGACCGCTGCTTCGACCTGGCCGTCGCCTACAACTCTCTCCAGGTCGTGGCGGACATGCCCGGCACAGTGCGCGAGGCGGCCCGGGTACTGGTCCCCGGGGGTCATTTTTGCGTCTGCGTGACCCATCCTCTTGCTGACGTGGGTCGTTTCATTGACGCCGAACCGGACGCCGCCTTCGCCATCCGTCAGGACTACTTCGCAAAGCGCCGCGTCGACGACAGGGTAGAACGTGACGGCCTGGAGATGACCTTTCGAGGCTGGACGTACTCGCTCCAGGACTACGCGATAGCCCTTGAGATGGTGGGCCTGAAGATCGAGACCATGTTGGAGCCGCGGCCCACCGGCGCCCCACGGACATACGGCAGATGGAACCGAGTCCCGATGTTCCTGCTTCTCAGGGCCATCAAGGCGTAGCCCTGGCCGAGTACGGAAGTGCTGACTGGGCGGCTCGGGCGCCATATGTCACTGACGGCTACGGCCTGTGACCGCCGGGTTTGTTGCCTCAGCCGTGATGTGAAGAGCATCGGGACCGGCCCGAGAGAACAGGTACCGGAGCGGGCACCCGGCCCCGGACAGCCGTAACTTGGGTGGCATGAGCGACGAATCAACGCACCTCGGCGACGCACAGGGTGAGTGGTACTACTGCTTTAGGCACAAGAAGGTCGAAACGCGCGACGAGTGCCGCAAGATGGATCGAATGGGCCCGTACCCCACCAAGGAAGACGCTGAGAACTGGCGCGAGCGCGTCGTAGCACGGAACGAGAAGTGGGAAAACGAGGAGCAGTAGACGTCTTCTGGAGGGCAATAGCCAGGATGACGGAGTGCACGCTCTGTGGCTTCCCTCGCAAGGCGATTGGGGGTCGTGCAGCCGCTATCAATCGCGGCGGGGTCGTTCGCGCCGGATCGGAAGTCTTGACTCGGGCTCCCCTGTACTCCACCGGTCGGAAGGTGTCATCCTGAAGTAATCGAGAAGTCAGGAGGAACTGCCATGACCGACCCATGGGAGTTCAAGATCGGCACGGACATCACCTGCAGGGACGGTGAGTGCGGAGTCCTGCGGCGCGTCGTCATTGACCCGGTCGCCCGATCCGTCACCCATCTGGTCGTCGGACCGCGACACCGAACAGGCAAGGACCGCCTCGTGCCCATTGATCTGGTCGAGACGTCCGCTCCCCGGATCCGACTTGGTTGCACGATGGCCGATTTTGCATTGCTGGAAGCCGCTGAGGAGACGACTACCTTGCTGCCAGGAGCGACCCAACCCTGGGAGACCGGTTTCGAAGGACCACTGGCCGATGAGGCTGAAGAAGAACTTCCGCTCTCTTACTACGAGCTGCGGACGGGCGGTATGGGCAGAGGCATTGGCGGGGTGAGCAGGGGCAGTACAGGCACGCCGCCTCGAACGGTGAGCTACGACCGAGTGCCCGCGGGCGACGTCCAAGTACGACGCGCTGAGCACGTCTATGCGACCGACGGTCCCGTTGGACGAGTCAAGGGTCTCGTCATCGATCCAAAGGACCACCACGTGACCCACCTGCTACTGGCCGAGGGACACCTCTGGGGTGAAAGGCAGGTCACGATACCTATCGATGCCGTGAAACGTGTCGAGGACGATCAGCTCCGCCTCACCTTGACAAAGGATCAGGTGCGGGACCTGCCTCCGGTTGAGATCGGGCCGGTAGGCACGGGGGAGGAGAAATCGTAAGTGGTGCCTGCCCTTCGCCTCAAGCGGTACGGGATGTTGCCAAACGGCGGCGCGCCGGCGACCCTGAGCGCAATCGAAGACTGAGAACGCTCACGTAGTTCTCCCGCGGAGTCTTGCGTCCTGCGCTTCGTGCTCGAAACCTTCACGGAGCCCCGTGAGGGATTCGAACTGGCGTACGGGTTGGCCGCCGGGCTCGCTATCGGATGTCGGGGCGAACACACCAATGCATAGGACTCGCGTCGTGGTTCCGCCATGGCTCCGGTAACGCGCTGACAAGTCCAGGTCTGGTATCCGTCGTTGCTCGCCGGCCCCGTCGGCGCTGCAAACAGGACCCCGATCACAATAGACAGGGCTACAAGTGTTCGGATCACAGCAGCTGGCTGGACGCACGAGGGTGATTTCCCCTTCGCGCCGCCGATGAGCTCTGCACGCTTCCCGCGGCCTGCGAGAGCTCCTCCGATGCCCCTACGCGGATACAGCTGGCGCGGGGACAGCGGCTCTGGGAACAGAAGGTTGGTGGCACCGATCGTGGGGCACAGGAGGTTTGAGAGCCACCGGCCTGAGGAGCGCGACACACGAGCTGCACGCATGGGCAGCGCCGCATCTCAACCTTGAGCATCACGAAGCCCGCGTGACTGAGGCCGTCAGCACTTTGTGGGAGAGACGGCCCGGAATCGACTCGACCGATGTCGGCCGGCAGAGGAAGTATCCCTGTCCGTAACGAATACCGAGTCCCCTCAGCACCTCCAGCTCTGCCGCGGTCTCGATCCCCTCGGCGATGATCTCGGCCCCCATTCGAGAGGCGAAACTCACGAGCGCCGTGGCGAGGGCACCGCGAACCGGGTCGTGGTCGATACCCGAGGTGAGCTCTCGATCCAGCTTGATGATGTCCGGACCGAGTTTGAGGATGTGAGCAAGACTGGCGAAACCGGCCCCGGTGTCGTCAATGGCCAGACGTGCGCCCATCAGGTGCAGCTGCCTGAGGGTATAAAGCAGTCGCGAGTAGTCGTCGACCTTGGCCTGCTCGGTCAGCTCCATGACGATGCGCTGTGGTTGGGAGCTTGCAAGGAGCTGGCACGCCTCCTCGGAGACTATTGCTTCAGGGCCCGCGTTCACACACAGGATGACGTCTTTCGGAAGGCCAGGTAAGCAGTCCAGGGCTCCCTTCACCGCGACGAGCTCGAGCTCGACGCCGACGCCCATGGCGTGGGCCTCGGCGAACCAGAGATCGGGGGTCAGCTTCGGCTGTCCCGAGAAGCGGGCGAGCGCCTCGACCGCGAAGCACTCCCCGCTCCTGATGTCATAGACGGGCTGGAAAACGTGGGTCAGTCCGCGGCCGCTCAAGAAGCGGTCGACCCGACTTCTGGACTCGACCCTTCCAATGGCTCCCGGGTTCAAGACGTTCGCCACGAAGCGTTGTTCTGCCGCCCGGTCACTTGTGGAGCCCGGCGTCGTTCGCCAGGCACGGGAGAGCAGGGCGTCTGTAACCCCCGCCAGATCGACCGCGACTGCGATCACGACGCTGATGAACTCGGCGAGGCTCGCCAGCGTGGCCACGTCGTGCTCGTCGAACGCACACGGCCGTGAGGAGTTGACGGTGAACACTCCCACCGCCTTGTCGCCGCGCCAGAAGGGCACGCAAACGATCGAGACGACGTTAAACGCGTGGCAGAGCTCGAGATCGACGCGAGGATCGCTCTCGGCATCGTCGCAGCGAAGCGTCTCGCCGCTCTTGAAGGCGAGCCCCGTGAGACTTCCCTCTATGGGTACCTTGCCACCGATTCTGTCCTCCACGAAGCCAGAGGCGCACTCGATGGTGAAATCTTCCTCGTCGTGGGCGAACTGGACGAGAATTCCTTCGGCACCTTGGACGAGGGCCATTGCCTCGTCGGCTACGCGCTGCATCAGCACCACCGGGTTGGCTGCTTGTCTGATGGCCTCTTCGAGGCCAGTTCGCCCGATCACCCGGGTCCCCCCTTCCGGCAACCTTCGGAAGCTCTCGAAACGGCTTCAGCTTGCCGGTAAATCGCCCGACGCGACACCTCTCGCCTTTCCGTTGTCGGCAGTAATGTGCCATAACTTGAGGAGATCGACAAACGCCTCTTCTATCCACAACTACGTCCGCACAGCCCCGAGGACAGAGCGACATCGGTCCAGAACACCCGCCTGTGCCGCGTAGTCCCCGCACAAACCGAGCTGATCGGCCGAAACGCCGTTTACGATCGCCTGGTCCGAGAGCCTGCCCGTCCGAGAGGGCCGAAACCGATCAGCCCTTCCGTGCAGTATCGAGCAGCCGGTCCGTCATCGGGACCAAGAAGGCATACGGAGGTTCCCCTCGCAGGGCGACCCGGTCATGCACCACCACCGGTTGTCTCAAGTGTTTCTCACTCAGGCTCCACTGGTTCGTCGAGCGCCGTGTCCAACGCCCTGGAGATGGCCAAATAGCGCCGAGGTTGTCGAACGACGTGGTCGCGGATGAAGGTGAGGATGCGGATGTGCTTCGCAGTGTCGTGCTCAATGAGCTCGACTAGCAGCGCCCACATGCTGGTGTCACGAAACGGCCCCAGCTTCTTGCGTAAGGCCCGCAGCTGCTTGGCATCGGCGCGCTCGGCGGCGAGGAACCGGCCGGTGACCTCTTCGAGCACCCGGTTAGGCGGTTCGTGCGGGAGGTTTGGCACGGCATCGGGGTCGCTCCGCGAAGCGATCCTGTTCCCGACGGCCGTCATGATCTCGTGCAGGACTCGGTGGTGGCGCTCCTCGTCCTCGAGTATCAGCTGGATGAGATAGCGCGCAGCCTCGGGCGTGGCGGGTGCCTCGGCCAGCTCCCGGTAGGCGGAGATGAACTCGGACTCAGACGCGATATGGTCGCTCAGGTGACGGAATACCTCCTCTTCGACGAGAAGTGTGCGTTCCGACAGTGGTGCGGTCTTCGGAATCGTCCCCAGTGACGGCACGTCCGCTGGCGTTGATTTGACGGTGGAGGGAGCTACAGCTCCTTTCGCCTCAGTGCACTCTTGGCAGTGGCAGCCGGGGCCGTGGGCCGAGCCTGTGCCGTTGGTCACTGGTCAGATGTCCCTTGGGGAAGCCGATCGGAACTTGCGTGATTGCTCGACGCGCCGAACACCACCGAGAAGATGCCGAGGGCAACACACAATGCGTGTCCAACCGAAAAACGCGAGACACTCATGTCGATGACTCCCCCTCGATCATTGCGTGGATAACGAGCCGCTGCCACAGTAATGCCCTTCCTCGGCTGAGTGGTCGAGCTCCTACACCAGCCCGGAGCAGCTCCGGCACCGCCCTGGAACCGATCGGCAAGAGTCTGCTGGAAGGACGCCCTCGGCCTGCCGAACAAGACGACCGGGGCTCCCGCACCCGATGCCGCGAACGGCACGTCAATTCGGCCTGAGTGCCGCGAAGGTGCGCGCGGACCACCTACTTGGCGGTTGGTTGCGACTTCTGTGCGCCATCGACGCGGCTATTCGGGCTCGCTCAACGTCTCCTGGCGCTTACGCGTACAAATCGTCGAGCACCTCCTGGACGGTACGTTTCGCCATCACGACAAACCCGGGATTCGTTTCCGGGTAGTAAGGGATGATGAGAAGCGCCTGATGCAGGGCGAAGCCGCGCGCTCGCACCCAAGTCCCGTCGTCGACGTCCAGCGCGCTGCGAAAGGTCTCTCGCCCGCCGCAGCCGAACACGCTCCACGCTGGCACCACGTCGAGGGCGGGATCGCCGACACCTACACCACCGAAGTCGATGACGGCCTTGAGCCGACCGCCTTCGACAAGCAGATTGGGAGCCAGGAGATCGCAGTGCCTCCAAACTGGGCTCCCGTCCCAGATGGGTGCTTCAAGCGAAAGCTCCCAGGCTGCAATGGCGGCATCGGTGTCGATGACACCGTGCAATGAGTCGATTGCCGCTCTCGTCACCTCGTCGAGCTGGACAAGCGGCGCGCGCCCGGATCGGGGCGCGCCCGACGGGTCCATTCGACGGAGCTCGGCAACGAACTGTGCCAAGTCTGCAGCCGCTTCGTGTTCGTCGCTGACGCGTCCGGTCTCGAAGGTCTCGCCTTCGATCCACCGGTAGATCGCCCACGGGAATGGGTAGCCGCCTACCGCTTCGCCCATCGCCACCGGCTCAGGCACCGCAAGAGTGAGAAGTCGAGCGAGCTTCGGGAGCCATTCAAGCTCTTTCTCCAGGTCCCCAGTCCCCTGCGGAACCCGCGGCAACCGGACGCAGAGGTCATCGCCGAGGCGATAAATCGCGTTCACGGTTCCCGTCGACAGAACCTCTTTGACCGGCATGTCGCACAGGTTCGGGAACTGATCGACGAGCAGCTGGTGCACGATCTGCGCGCTGACATCGACTTCCCCGTCATGCATCCTGTTGGCAGCCACGCCCTCGAGACTTTCGCAAGTGCACACCGTTCGGCGGCTTGGCACGGTTGATTGGACCCCGAAGTTTGTTTCTCGACTCCAGGTAACGCCGCCACTCCTGCCCCCGGCCGCCGGCTCGATGGCAATCCTATATGCGGCACCTGATACGACCTGGCACCGGTCAAGGGCTCTCCCGCGAGCAACCGGCGTCGACGTTGAGTATCGCCTGCGGACCGGGTCGAAGGTTGTGCGTGCGTGAGCAGCTTGGCGCCGAACACCTGTCAGACCCGAGATGACCCATCTGATTCGAGGAGAGCCGGACCGAACCTCCCCTCTGCAACACCATTGCTTTGACGGGCGCCGGACGCCGACGCGGCCCAGGCTCTCACAAGCTGAGTCCTGACTCGAGCTGCGCCAGCGCGTCGTCAAGCAACGCGACAAGGTCGCTCCCTGGATGCTCAAGCCAGTAGAGCTCGGCCGAGATCATCACGCCGAGAACCGCCCCCGCCATCGCGTACACGGCGAAGTCGCCCGATCGGCGATCGAGGCGCTCGGCGGTGAGGTCGGTGACCATCCTGACGGTCTGGGCGAAATTGTCGAACATCCCAGCACGGAGCTCGGGGACGGCGAGTGCCAGCTCAGCCCGTTCGCGCATGTCGGACATGTCATCGTCGGCGAGCCCGCCGAACACCGCTCGAAGCGCATTGCGAATCGCCTTTAGCGGGCCGACGTCGGCAGGCTGGGCGCAGAAGGCCTCGATGATCAGCGAGTCGTATTCGTCTGTCAGGACGAGGTCCTCTTTGGCGCGGAAGTAGCGGAAGAACGTGGAGGGGGCTATCTCGACCGCCGCGGCGATCTGTTCGATGGTGGTGGCTTCGTAGCCCCGCTCCCGGAACAGTCGGAGAGCCTCGTGCTGGATGGCAGCGCGAGTCTTGGCCTTCTTGCGCTCTCTGAGGCCACCAGCCGGTTCGGCCTCACGCGACAACGAGCTCACCTCCCGGTGATCCCTCTCCGGCCTCCGTCGGTACCTGGGCCCGTGCAGGCAGGAAGACCAACGACAGTACGAGGCCGATCAACGCGAACCCCACCGACACCGCAAGGGCGACGTCGATCCCGTGCACGAAGGCGGCGCGCACTGAGGTAGCAAGCGTCTTCGAGCCAAGAGCATGGGCGACCGCAATGCCTCCAAAGACGCTGCCGCGCACTGAGCGCGCGGCCGCCGGAGGAAGTCCGGCGAGGTGAAGCCGGCTCACATAAGCCGAGATGAGCGCGCTTCCCAAGACGGCGCTTCCTAGCGGGGCGCCGGTGTTCTTGAGAGCCTGAAGCACGCCGGAGCCGACCCCTGCTCGCTCTTTGGAAAGCTCGGCCAGGGCCGCGGAGGCGACCGCGACCATCGTGAGCCCCGTGCCGATCCCGACAATCGTCGACCAGAAGGCTACGAAGCCCTCGCCTGACGAAAGAGAAGTGGCAGTCCCTATCCCGAGTCCGATGCCAAGAACCAGAAAGCCAGCCGAGGCGGTCAGCTTGGCACCGATCGCCCTCGCCAGGCGTGCGGCCGGGACCAACCCGAGAAGCATCCCGCCGACCGCGGGGAGCAACCGGACACCTGATCCCTCGGGGTTCGTGCCCATTACACCCTGGAAATACTGGGGCATCGTGAACAGGAGGCCGATCAGGGCGAGCGTGAGAACGGCGAAAAGTATTACGCCCCAGGTGAACGACGCGGAGCGAAACAGGCTCAGATCGACAAGCGGCTGACCGCCGGGCTTGTCTTCGAGCAGACGCTCCCAGAAGAAGAACGCCACGATGACCGCCAGCCCGACGAAGAGCGGGACGAGCGCCCCGGGCGAGCTCCACCCGTGCTGTCCCGCCTCGATGAGCCCGTAGGTCACGCCGACGAGGCCCGCGCTCGAGCTCACGATTCCCACTGTGTCAAAGCCCGGGCGTAGCGCAGATTTCGACTCCGGCACGAGCGCGACCACTGCCACAAAACCGAGGACGGCGACCGGAACGTTCATCAAGAAGACCCAACCCCACCAGTAGTGGGAGAGCAGCCAACCGCCGAGGATCGGGCCGATCGGAAAGGCGAACATGTTGGCTGCCGCCCAGATGCCAAGTGCCTTGGGGCGTTCCTCTTCGGAGAAGAGCACGGTGAGGGCGGATACAGCCATAACTACGAGCCCCGCGCCCGCGAAGCCGAGGAGGACCCGAGCGCCGATGAACTCCGCAGGCGTACGGGAGTAGGCACAGGCAAGCGAGCCGGCAGCGAACAACGCGAGGGAGGAAAGCATGACCTTCTTGCGGCCGTAGCGGTCGCCCAAGAGCCCCGCCGGCAACATTGCCGCGGCAAGAACCAGCGCGTAAGCCGAGGAGAACCACTGGAGGTCCGACTCGGAGGCCTTGAGGGCCACAGAAAGAGTGGGGAGGGCCACACTGAGCACCGTCAGGTCCATGCCTACGGCCAGCACCGCGAGCATGACGCCCCCAAGCGCCCACCACCTGCGTGCTCCCGTCGCGGTCATCGTCAACACCTCCTTCTCCGAGAAGCGAGCTCACCACGTCAGGATTCCTAGATGCCCTCTCAATTGAGAGTGACATCTAAAATATAGTGACTCTTAGTTCTTCTGTCTCAGTGCCTGATCGGTTCAGGTGTGGAGAAGCCGCGACGCACAATTCTCCGAGCGGCACGGCCGACCGCGCCCAGTCGGGAACCCGTGCGCCCCAGAACCTGGCCGAGCGTTCAAGCGGCTTCTGTTCCGATCGCATCCGAGGAGTCATCGACGCAGCTGCCTGGCGACCGATTCCGCAGGACTGGGGCGCCCCGAGGGTGGTGACCAAGAGGTGCCTCGGCCGCGAGGGGTGTCGGCTTTCTCCCTCGAAGATTCTCTAAGGCTCGACGTGGTGCAGACCGATGCAACTTAGAGCGGCAGTTTGCAGCACAGAAGGACGGTCGGATGTCAGAGTCTGCCGAGAGGCTCCGCGTGGGTCGTCTCAGGTTCCGCCAAGACGCAGAGGCGGGCCTCACGCTCGTCGAACTACTCGTGGTCCTGCTGATCATCGGCATTCTGCTCGCGATTGTGATCCCACCTCGTCTGTCGCCGACCAGGACCGCCCACAAAGTCGCGCATGCCAACCTTCTCTACACGAACGGCCATCAGTCCCGTCTCGGCGTTTGCAGTCCCAAGACCGTCTCGACGATCACGGCCGTAGACGAGGGCTTGACCTTGGTGGGCCGTGCGCCGTCGACGAGAGCGAACACCACTTCGACCAGCTTCGTTCGCGCGACCAAGGGGCTCGGGTCACAGGTCTTGTCGCCGCGCGCGACACGATGCGGGATCACAGTCGTCCAACAGGCAAGCCACCCGACAGGAACCAGTGTTTCGAGCGAGAGGCGCTTGCCCAGCGGCCTCTGCTACGGCGTGAACGGGCATACGACGATCCGCAGGTGTAATGCTGCGAACGCTCTCGCCGGAACAGGACATTCATCTGTCCAATCGACCTGAACGTCACGCGTCGCGCCGAGGCGGTGTTGCCGCGACCTTCGGCACATTGGCACGTTAGCGACGAAGCTCCGGGCTGAGGCGGCGGCGTAGTGTGAAGGTTGGGCTTTGTCCCTATTCCGCCGGCACAACAGGAGTCAGCAAGTGACAGGCTTGACGCGATGAACGGACCGGCGGGTCTTTCTTCGTCCTTCCGACTGGAGGGGCGGGTCGCGGTCGTGATAGGCGGTACTGGCAGGCTCGGGAGCCAGATGGCCTTGGCGCTCGCTGAGGCGGGAGCGCGAACCGTGATCGTGGGACGGAATCGGGCGCGCGCGGATGAAGTCCTCGACCGCGTCGCCACGGCCGGACACGAAGTGGTGTTCGAGCGCTGCGATGCGACAGATCGCATCGAGCTGCGCGACCTGTTGGCGCGCGTACTTTCATCGCAAGACAGGGTTGACGTGCTCATCAACGGGGCCGGCACCAACTCGGCAACGCCGTTCTTGGAGATTGCCGACGAGGAGATCGATCGCGTCGTCACCACCAACCAGCTCGCAGTCATGCGCGCCTGCCAAGAGTTCGGACGGTACTTCGTCGAGCGTGCCTCTTCGACAGGAACAGGCGCAAGCGTCATCAACATCGGCAGCGCTTCAGGCCTCACGCCGCTTTCGAAGGTGTTCACGTACTCGATGACGAAGGCGGCCGTTCACAATCTGACCAAGAACCTTGCCAGGGAGTGGGGGCCGCTCGGCATCCGCTGCAACGTGCTCGTACCAGGGTTCTTCCCCGCGGAGCAGAACCGGGCGATCCTGACCTCCGAACGGGTGACGGAGATCATGCGGCACACGCCGATGGCACGCTTTGGGGAACTCGACGACCTTTCGGGGGCGACCTTGCTTCTAGCCAGCGATGCTGGGCGGTTCATCACCGGAGTCGAGCTCATCGTCGACGGCGGGTTCAGCGCGATGACCATTTGAGATCTGGACGATGAGCGCGGCCTTTCTGGACGAGGACTTCCTGCTGGAGGGCGACACTGCCCGTATGCTGTTCCACGAGGTGGCCGAGAATGCGCCGATCGTCGACCTTCACAACCATCTCTCAGCGGCGGACATCGCCGCCGATCGGGTCTACGAAACCCTTGCCGACCTTTGGCTCGGCGGAGACCACTACAAGTGGCGGGCGATGCGTCTCGCCGGGTTCGGCGAGGAACTCATCACGGGAGGTGCTGACCCCTGGGACAAGTTCTCCGCCTGGGCGGCGACTGTCCCACGGCTGATCCGCAATCCTCTCTACATCTGGACACATCTCGAACTTCGCCGTGTCTTTGGTATCGACCTCCCATTGGGTCCATCGACGGCTCGAGAGATCTGGGACGAAGCGAACCGACAACTGCCCAACTGGTCGAGCCAGAAGCTGCTGTCGAGATTCCGGGTCCGGGCGGTTGCCACCACCGACGATCCGACCGACGACCTTTCCGCTCACCGGAGCCTGCGGGAGCAAGTCGATGTTGCCGTGGCTGTCATTCCGACGTTTCGTCCCGATGGGGCACATCGTCTGCTGGATGATCCGGGAGCGTGGAACTCGTGGTCCGATCGCCTGTCGGCAGCGTCGGAGGTAGCGGTCGACGATCTCGACTCGTTGCTGTTCGCGCTCGCGAGGTCCTACGGGCGCTTTGTCGAGATGGGTGCACGTGCGAGCGACAACGGTCTCAGCCGGCTACCTGACAAAGCTCGCGACCCGACGCTCGCAGATTCGGCTGTGCGCCGCGTACGCCAGGGCATCGCGGCGACTCCTGAGGAGAGGGATGCGGTGATGCTCGAGGTTCTCGCGGTCGCTAGTCGGCTCGCTTTCGCCGATGAATCGGTGCTGCAATTGCATCTCGGGCCCCTTCGAGACATATCCCCTCGGATCCTCGCACTGGTTGGCCGCGACGTTGGCGCAGATGCAATGGACGATCAGCACCAAGCTCCAGGATTAGCTCGCTTCCTCGGCGGGCTCGAGCGTGACGGCGCACTGCCACGGACCGTTCTCTACAACGCGAACCCGGGCGACAACGCCTTGTTCGCAACCTTGGCGGGGGCATTCAGCAGGCCCGGGGTGGCTCCGCTCGTACAGTGGGGTCCACCGTGGTGGTTCAACGACCACGAGGGAGGGATGCGCCGACAGCTTGACGACCTCTCGGACAAAGGTCAGCTCGCAGGCTTCATCGGAATGCTGACGGACTCCCGGTCCTTGCTGTCCATGACGCGTCACGAGCTGTTCCGGCGCGTCCTGTGCGGCGTCATCGGCCGTGACGTCGAAGAGGGCCGTGTCCCAGCTGACATCGGGCTGTGCTCGAATGCGGTGCGCGACATCTGTGTCGCAAACGCGGTGCGGTACTTCGGCCTTCCGAACGCATGGGCTCAATGAGCCAAGTCCACCGCCCGACACGGTCGAGAGGCGGTTCGAGGTGCTGGAAGCTCCGGGAGAGTTCGGGCGCGGGTTGACACCGGTTCTGGCTTGGTGCTACAAGCAGACCATCAGAGAAGGGCCCGGGGCCTTGCCGAACCCGGGCCCTTCTTGTCGCCTGCGCGCAGCACCACCAACACCCCCGCGAGCTCGAAGCGGGCACGACCCTGTCGCGAGTACGCGGCTCGAAGGACCGGGCGTGCGATCCAAGCGGCACTTGGAGCATTGCGGTGGACTCGTGAACAAGGCGCGTGCCGCTTCTTCTAAAGCGTGGGCGGGAAGCTATCCGCCGACCGTGCCGCGACGCCGCACCACCGAGTCGATGGTGACGGCGATCAAAAGAACGAGCGCCGTGGCCATGTCCTGGCCGGCGGTGGTGATGTTGAGCAGGTCGAGCCCGTTCGCGACGACCGCCAGCACGAGCCCACCTATGAGCGGGTGGATGGCCTTGCCGCGTCCGCCCATGAGGCTCGTTCCTCCGATGACGGCGGCCGCGACCGCGTAAAGGACGTAGGTGCCGCCGTCAAAGCCGACAGAGATCGAGCCGAGACGCGACTCGTACACGATGCCCGCGAACCCGCCGGTCAGCCCGACGAGCGTGAAGGCAAAGGTGCGTATCCAAGCCACGTTGATACCCGCCCTGCGCGCCGCCTCCGGGCTGGCGCCGATCGCGTAGATGTAGCGGCCCAAGCGGGTCCTGCCCAACAGGAAGGACCACGCCACGATGATGGCGACGACGAACGGGACGACCCACGGCACGCCCTGCAGTGCGACCCCGAGCACGCCGCGGTTGATGTTGCAGATCAACACGAGCGCGGCACCTGCCGCGGCGGTGACGACGATCGTGAGGACCGTGATGCTCACAGGCGGCGCGCTCAGCCCACGCGAGCGGCGTCGCGCCGCGCGCGTGAGCGAGAAGACGGCGAACAGCGCCACCAGCACGACAAGGGTGATCCAACCGGCGAGCGGGGTCATGTTCCCGTTGACGAGGTTGTACAGGACCGGGTTGATGATCGTGAGCACACCCCCGACCGAGTCCTTGTCGAGGTCGAAGAGGTAGATCAAAAATCCCGACCAGAAAAGAAGGCCCCCGAGGGTCACGACGAACGAGGGCAGGTGGAGCCTGGTGATGAGCGTGCCCTGCAGAGCACCTATGAGGGCACTGGCACCCAGGCCCACGATCACGCACGCCCACCAGGGCCAGCTGTAGGGGGCTGCGACGAGAGCGGCGACGATCGTCCCGCCGACTGCGGCGATGTAGCCCACGGAGAGGTCGATCTCGCCCAAGAGGAGCGCGAACAGCTCGGCCGCGCCCAAAAGGCAGAAGAAGGTCGCCTCGACGAGAAGGTTGACGATGTTGCCGGCGGTGAGGAAGTGGGAGTTGCCGATCTGGAAGATCACGATGATCACGACGAGCCCGATCAAGATCGGGAGGGCGCCGCTCTCGCCGCCGCGTATCCGCTTCCACCAAGCCCCGACATACTCGCCCAGTGAATTGGCCAGCACCTCGGGCACGAGGACGACCGCCGCGGCATCGGTGTCGCCCGCCGGCGCCGAGAGGGCCTCGTCGGTCGTCGTGATGCCGGCCAGATCCGATTCCTCGGTCGTTTTTGACCTTGGCGCATCTACCTCGTCTGTGCCCGGTGCCATGTGTAAAGCCTCGAGTTCTTTGGTTCGCGGTGCCGTTCAGCTCTGCAGGTCCAAAGCGTGCCCGTTGCCGGAGATGCGAGTCGAGCGGCCGGTTGTCATGAAGTCGACCACGACCTGGCTGTCGAGGCTCGACGCCGGGCCGACAGCGACCATGTGGCCGAGATGGAGGATCGCGATGCGGTCGGCCACGGCGAAGACGTCGTTCAGGTTGTGCGAGACGATCAGCACCGTGACGCCGTGCCCGGCAAGGGTCTTGATCAGGTCGAGGACCATCAGGGTCTGCGCTACGCCGAGAGCTGCCGTCGGCTCGTCCATGATGACGAGCTTGGCCTTCGACATCACCGCCTTGGCGACGGCCACCGATTGCCTCTGCCCGCCGGAAAGAGACGCCACGGGCTGGCGGATCGAGCGGACCGTGGTCACCTTGAGGTCTTCGAGCGTCTTTCGCGCGGCCAGCTCCATCGTCGACTCGTCGAGGGTCCCGAGTCGCAGTGGCTCATGTCCGAGGAACATGTTCTGGACGATGTCGAGGTTGTCGCAAAGGGCGAGATCCTGGTAGATGGTGGTGATCCCGAGATGTTCGGCATCCCTCGGGCTGTGGAGATGGACGGGCTGGCCCTGCCAGAGGATCTCACCTGAGTCGGGGCCCCACAGGCCCGAGAGGGTCTTTATGAGGACCGACTTTCCGGCGCCGTTGTCTCCGGCCAGAGCGGTCACCTGGCCGGCGGGGATGTCCAGGTCGACCCTGGTGAGCGCCCGCACCGCACCGAAGGACTTGGACAGCCCCCGCAGTTGCACAAGCGGTGTCTCGTTGGTCAAAGGACCTCCTTCAGTGCCCGACCCGGATCTGATACCGGTCGTCCTCCCCTCCCGCGGGTGCGAAAGGGGAGGACGACTCTTGGTCGACGCGTCAAAACTACGCGAAGACGCTAAGAGCGGCCGGCATGCACGTCCTGTCTCGTTACGGCTTGATTCCCGCAGCAGTGCAGTCGGCGGTGTACGGCGCCGCGCAGAGCAGCTTGGCGGGAACGAAGTTGTCCTTGATGATGGTCGCGTTCATGTTCTTGGTCGTGACCCACTCCGGGGTCATGAGGATCGACGGCACCTTGACGTGCTCAACGGTGTCTTCGACCGCGCCGTTGACCAGGCCGGCCGGCGGCTTCTCCCCGGCCCTCAGGTAAAGGGCAAGAGCAACCGCAGCCCCCGCCTCCAAGTAGATGGGCTTGTAGACGGTCCCGCACTGGTATCCGGAAAGCACGTTGTCGAGGCCGGTCAAGGTCGCGTCCTGACCCGTGGTGGGGAAGGTGTCCGGCTTGATCCCGTGCGCCTTCAGGTAGGTGATGATCGGTGCCGCGTTCTCGTCGTTCGGGATCACCGCTGAGTTGATGCTCGGGTGCGCGGTGTACGCCGCCTCGAAACCACTGAGGGCCGTCGGCGGGTCCCAGGTGTCGGCAGTCCGAGCCACCAGAGTCCACTTGCCAGAGGCGAAGTACGGGTCGATCACGTCGTTGTAGCCCTGGGCGAACAGCGTGGCGTTGTTGTCAGTGGCGGCGCCGTGCAGGACCACGACGTTTGGATGCGTGACGTGCCATGCACTCACGCAGGCCACAAAGCCCTTTCCGATCAGGGTGCCGACTTCGACATTGTTGAAGCTCACGTAGTAGGTGCGGCTCCCGCCGAGGCTAATACGGTCGTAGTCGATGACGTCGACACCGTGAACCCTGGCGTAGCCCTCGATCTCGGCGCCCACGCCCGAGTCGAGCCCGTCCATCAAGAGCACGGTGGCCCCGTTGGTGATGTCCGTCTCGGCATCGGTCAGCTCGGTCGTGTCGCTGCCCAACGCGTTCTGGACTACGAAGTCCGACTTGGGCATGCCGGCGGTCTCGAGTGCCGTCGTGATGTCGGGCGCGTCGAACTCCACATAACGCGTCGAGCTGACGGTGTCAGGGAGGATTGCCGCTATCTTGCCGGTCCCGGCCTTCTCCAAGCCTTGAAGCGACTTGAGCACCGAGAAGTTGCTCGTGAACGCCGACACGGGCAGTGACGTCGGGCCCACGTACTTCGGCGTGCTCGCGGAGGCGGCCGATATAGCCGTGGCGGTCGCCGCGATCAGGCCGAGGGCCATGACGAGGGTAACCCCCATCCTGTTCATTCTTCTGATTCGCATGCTTCTCCTCCTGCCTCGGCCCCGTTCGGGAACCGACACTCTTTTTCCCCTCTACCCGAGCTAGCCGGTGCGTGCCGGCTCTTCGGTGCAGGACCGAATGGTCCAGCCCGAAATACTAGACCATTAGTATATGGTCTAAGTTAAGAGATGAGAAAAGTATCGAGCACAGACAAGTCCATGGTGGTCGGCTTCTTGTCGTCGGTTCCTCCATTTCAGCTGCCCTTGCGTGAATTCGCTGTCCTGTCGCAGCCGACACCTGCGAAAGGTGCCAAGGCACTATTCCCTCGGACCTTAGCTTGTATTACAAGAAAAGTGCAGAGCGGACTGTTCCCGTAGGTCTCCGTCTTCGAGCGGCCCGTTGATGCGTTACAGGCTCCGTCACTCCCGCGCGAGTTGACCGAAGATCCCGAGCACCTGCGCACGGCTGAGGCCGCTTGATGCCTGAGGCGAAAGGATGGTGGTGGTGTACGACCCCGACGGCAAGCCCACCGGCGCTGGTACCTCGTGGACGCCTGCGCCCGCACGTCGGCGAGCTGGAACGGCGGCCTTATCCGCTCCTTCACTAGGCCCCGCAACGAGAGCCCCAAACCGCCCCGCGCGGCGACCCTCGCTCGTCCCCGATACCTCGCCCCGCTTTGCCCGCGGTAGCACTTACTCGGGGCGGTACTCCCGCTCCCCGGTTGCTGGGTTGTACCAAACCCGCATCGGCTTGCCCGTCGAAGGGTCGGTGAAGACTTCGCTCGTCGGCTGAGAAGACTTGCTGGCAACCTTGCGGCTACTTCGGTAACGGTCCCAGCCGAAGAGCGCAAACACGACCCCGACGACCACGACCGCTACGATCACCCATTCCACGACGCCCAATGGGGGCCTCCTACCTCTGCGCGCCGGTTGGGCCAGGGGGCGCGGGCAGCCACTCGACGACCCGGGCGGTGCCGTAGGCAACGATCTCGCTCATGCTCCTCGACATCTCGGTGGAATCGAAGCGCATCATCGTCACTGCGTTGGCCCCCATGGCGGCGGCGTTTTGCACCATGCGGTCCAGCGCCTGGCGCCGTGCATCCTCGTTGAGCTTGACGTAGGACCTTATCTCGCCGCCGACGAGGCTTTTCAGGGCGGCGGCGATGTTGCCTCCCAGGCTGCGGGAGCGCACGGTGAGGCCGAATACCTGGCCGAGCGTCTTCACCACCCGGGCCTCGGGGATGTTCTCTGTCGTCGTGACGATCATGGGCCGCGAGGAAGGGGCACTCCCCCCTGCCGGCTGGCTGGGGTAACTGGGTAGGTCGGCTGGGGCCTGCATGGCTGCCTCCTGTGACTTGAGGCGTCGGTGACTGTGGGCGCCTTCGAACATGATGTCACCACGGCCAGCCGCCCGGGCTCGACCGGCTCGGCTCGGTCGGCTCCGTGCCCCCGTCGAGCCCCGCAAGACGGCTTGGCTTCGCGATGACGGCTACGCCCACGTCGCACGCGTACGACTCCATGACCCCTAGGAGCGTGGGTCAGAAGTTCGCATGACTACATGAACATCCAGATCGGGTGCTCTACCCGTGCATTGACCCAGGTCGCTTGCATGGACATGCTGCCGGTTGCTTGGCTTTGCAAGAATTCCGGTTACTGACCCACGCTCCTAGGTCTCCACGACTCGGGCTCTACGATCACGAGCTGAGCCGCCAGCTTCGATCTATCGGTACAGCGCACCACCGCCAGATGGGCCCAACGGGAGGACGAGTGACCAAGTACATAGAGGACAGCTCGAACTTTGGAGCTGATGGCCCCTTTTTCCGCATCATCCGAGAAGGCTTGCAAGGTCTAGCCGACGGCGAGGACTACTTCGATCTGTTAGCTGACGATGTCGTCTTCGAGTACGTCATCTCCGTACCTGGTTATCCGAAGCGGCTTGAAGGGCGACAGAACATCATCGACCTATACAGCGACTACGACAGCTTTATGGCCGTGAACAGCGCTGACGGTCTCCATGTCTATCGAGATCCCGCGGCGTCGGTAGTGATCCTTGAGTATGAGGTGCACGGCGAATCAGTGCAGACGGGTCGTCCGTACGACAACCGGTTCGTCTCCATCGTGACGATCAAAGATGGCAAAGTGACACGGTGGCGGGACTACCTAGACCCTGTGGCAGTTTTCGACGCCGCGGGTTGGCCTGGCGGCCAGGGCTAGGTAGTGATCGCCGAACCGCAGCAGTCGACAAGGGGTTCATTCCGCACGATCGTCCCACTCATCTGGCGTTAGGTGTCGGTGGGGCGCATCAGAATGACGCGCCCCACCGCTTCGCCCGCATATCCGTGATCGCGAGTCGCAGCCCCACAAGCAGGAATGCGGCGATAACCACGAAGATCCCGATCTGTCACATCCATCGCCGCGCCGAGCGCGGCGACCACGGTGGCAGAACGGTGAGAATCGCGACTCCACCGAATGGCACGGCGTTGCGTTCGGTCCCGCGCTTGGCGGCCGCTTGCGCCCCGGCCTTCCGAAGGATCACCGATCTCATCTCCAGCCAGCCCCATGCGAGCGCCAGAAAGCCGAGCATGATCATGGGTCCCGACGAGCTTGGTAGTCATCGGCTCCAGCTCTTCGCCCGTGCCGCGAGCCAACTCACTCCGGTCACGCGCGCAGAGTACCTGGTCGGGATTTCGCTCGAATCTTTCGAGCGGGCGCGGCCACCGCCCGGCGTTGTGAGCGGGTCGTGGTAAAAGGGTGAGGCGGCCAGAGGAGGCCGTTTCGAGAAGGGAGTCCTGGGATGACGCGGTACCTGATCTCGTTTGATGATGGCGCGATGACCTTCCCTGAAGAGGAGACGCCTGCAGTGGGCGAGGCCGCACACCAGGTGGTCCGGGCGGCACAGGAGGCAGGTGTGTGGGTCTTCGGCGGCGGGGTGGAGAGCCAGCGGGCGAGCATCGTGACTGCCGACGGGAAGGTCACCGTCCGCCCGTACCCGGAGACCAAGGCTGTCATCGGCGGGTTCGCGATCGTCGAGGTGCCCTCACGCGAAGAGGCACTGGAGTGGGCCGCCAAGTTCGCCGTCGCCTGCCGCTGCGCTCAGGAGGTCCGGGAGATCATGTTCGACCCGCTCGTCTGATCGCAGGAGACTCGCCCCGGCCAGAGCAAGCCTTGCCTTCGACTGCTACAGACTGACCGCCCCAGATGTGCCGCTCGGCCACGATCGCGAACGTCGCCGACCCGGCGGTAGGTGGCGTTCTCGCTCGCTGCGCCAGGCGCGCGTTGTCGGACACGGTTCGGTGAGTGCCCCTCGCTCCCAGATCGCCGAATATTTATGCGCGTGTAGACAACCTGCGGGCCACCTGGGGGCGGTGTTCTGTCGCGGTCAAGCGGCGAATGCAGCTGCACCCGGACCGGCTCAGCAGGCAGGGTCTCCGATACAGGCCGCGGCCAGTCCACCGCACAGCGGGTTAGGGCGACCTTGAGGGGAGAGCTCGCCGAGATTGAGAAACTGGACGACGCCGATCCACGGAGGCTTGTTCAACACAGCACCCTCGCCACTCCAACTACGCCCAGCTAGGCAAATCCATCCATGACTCAGCAGCTGCGGACAGGGGATGGTCACTTGTGAGGACGGAGCTGGAACGCCAACACGATCTCGGATATACCGCGGAACATGGCGTAGAAACCGACCCAGAGCAAGAGCAGCAACGCCCGTACCGGAAACAACTGCTGTGACGCCCAGAACCCTAAGCCGAGCTCAAGGATTCCCGCCAGGAGGCCGAGCCACCAAACGGAGTTGATCGGTTGTGTGGCAATTGACTCGATGATGTCGAGGGTCCCTTTGAACACGAGGAGGAATCCGAGGACCGCCGCTAGGGACACAAAAGTGCCAAGCGGATCTGCGAAGCAGAAGATCGATCCTGCGACGAACAGGATGCCCATCAGGATTCGGGCCCACCGCCAGCTGGAGCGGACCGAGGCGATGAAGAACTCCTCAAATCCGGACACCACAAACACCACGCCCAAGAGCACACCGACCGTGGCAGCAGAGGCGAGGCTCATTCGCAGTACAACCAACGAAACGACAAACCACGCCATGCCGGTCACCAGAAACAGCCACCAGTGATCGGTCACCTCCTCGGCCGCTTGGGCAGCTTCCTTGAACAACATGGGATCTCCTTTCAACCCGTCTCGTGGCGGAGCCCGAGGTGAACCCCTGATGGCATGGTAAGGAGACCGTTGCTCTTTCGCATACCCAAAAACGCCTAGTCGCAGTCACGTGTTCAGTCGGCCCTCCGACCGAACCCGAAGATCTCAGTGCCTCGGAACCGCGGCCGTCGCGCTGGCGAATCTGTAGCGACGACGAAACAGCAGATACGCAGGAAGTCCGGCCAGAAGGGGAAGCCAATAGGAAACAACACGGTAGGCGAGGGTTGCCAGGAGGGCGTCTCCTGCGCCAATGCCGGCCACGACGAGCATCCCGCTCAGACTCGCCTCGACGATCCCGAGACCTCCGGGAGTGATGGGCAGGAGGCCGATCACTCCAGTGACCGCATACGCGAGCAGCACCAGCGAAGGGCGGGGATGGCTGCCAGTAGCCCACAGCACTGCCAGGAGACAGCCGAAGTCGAACCCGAGCCGGGCGGTGCAAAGCAGTACCGCCCGTTGCCAGCTGGCTCCGAGTGCGGACCTGATAGAGTTGCGGTCGCGCAGCAAGCGTTCAGGGAACCCTGTCAGAGGCCGGTGGCGGCGGACGCGATTCCACAACCATTGGACGCTGCGACCGAGCAACTCCAGGGGACGGTCGGTACGCAGGAAGACGAAACTGAAACAGGCGAAGAGCACGAATCCTGCGGCACCCACGAGCGCTGTGTTGACAAGACTGCGACTGGACGGTGAGCCGGCGAGGATAGCCGGCAGCAAGAAAATAGGCAGGGCGAGGAGGCCGCCGATCTCGATGAGCGAGAACGCTGTCAGGCCGCTGACGGCGGTGTCGGCATCGATTCCCGCTATCGCAAGCATCCGGAACTGGATGGCAGCGCCTGCGGCATCAGCGCCGGGCATGATATTGGTGATGGCATTGCCGGTCAGCTCCGAGGTGACGACGGCGAACCAGCCCTTCGTGCGCAACGCCAGGCGCTGCAGCGCAAAGGTGCACGTGAAGTGAGCAGCCTCCGCAGCCACCGCGACGGCGAACCAGATGGGGTTCAGCGTCGACAGGCGCGGCCATGATGATAGAACGTGGATGACGCTCGGCAACACGAGATAGATCGTCACGCCGGCCACGACGACGGGAGCGAGCCGTTTGGCTAGGGCCCTCCACTCTGGGGGAGCGTCTTCTCGAGCCCCAGGACCGCCCTGCATCGACTGCTCCCCTCCGAGGGCATCGGCGTGAGGCTGCTCGCCAACGGCACTCGGGGGAGCGGCGGTTTGAGACGTTCCGGTGTCCTGGGGAACTCGTTTCAGGCGAGGCATCGCACGCCGGTGGCGGCCGAGATCGGCCTCAGCGAAGATGTCGACAGCAAGGTGAGCACGAAATCACCTTTGCTGAGGGCTGGACGTTGTATCCGAGTCACCTGTCCTGAACACTCCCTTCACCGACTCGCACCCGATCACCGGGCAGTGGCTCACCCGGGAAGCTACCTGCACCAGGGAGGGCTCGCATCCCGTGATCGCCCAGGGCGTCGCCCCGCATTGCCAGCAAGCCGGGGTGGCCGAGCCCGTTTGCGGTGGCGGTGCTGTGCTGACGGCGAAGTGAGCGTGGTCGAGTTCGACGAGCTCGAGGAGTTGGTAGCCTTCGCCGGAATCTCACTTATCGCCGGAGTCGTGTTTTCGCCACCCTAACGTCAGAGTCGCCCTTTACAAGGCTCGGACATGGGAGGCTTGAGACGTCAACGGCGACTCTTGTCTACCTTTATGGTCGCAACCGCCTTCTCAAGCTTTGCAACCTTCTCGTACAGCTTGTTGATGTGCTCAACAAGCTCGGCGGCAGTCTTAAAGATCTTTCGCTAATACACTGACACTCTGGTCATAAAGAAAGGCCACAGTGCCTTAGGAAAGCGAAGCAGAGCTGGGCGTCGCCGCCGACGCGCGAGAGCCCGGTGTCGGCTGTACGGGCCGCCTCGTCGATCGACTCGGGGCAGAGGTTCGCGAGTTCTTGTCCTTTCACGTTTCCCCAGACCTGCTCGATCGGGTTGAGGTCATGTCCATATGGCGGGAGTCGTTCAATAACGAGCCAGTATCGCTGACTTCTGACGAATGCCTTCATCTTGGCGCTGCGATGCGAGGAGAGCCCGTCCCAGATAACCGTGGCCTTGTTCCCCTCGAGCAGATCGTGCAACTCGGAGAGAAACACGATCAGCGACTCGTCGTTGTAGGAACCCGGTTGCATCGAAAACACGAGGGTCGCGTCAGATCCGTCGGGCGCGTAGGCGAGCGCCGCAGCCATCGACAGGCGCTTCCAGTTGAAGTGGTGGGTGAGCACTGGGGTCCTGCCCCTCGGCGCCCAGGTGGTCCTCACCGAGGGGAGGAGCGAGAAACCGGACTCGTCTTCGAAGACGATCCACGCGTGCCGGCGCCGGGCGTTTTTTTTACAACCGGCCAACGATCACGTGCCCAGGCGGCGATCGCCTCATCGTCGCCCTCGAGGGCTTTTCGCGCCGGTCGCTGGCGAGACCATCCCAGGCGTTCGCGCAGGATCCACCACGTCTGGGTCGTGGAGTAGGCGACACCGGTCAGCTGCTCGATCACGGTCGCGACGCGAGCGAGCGTCCAAAGCTCGGTCGGGAACCCGTTGGCCCGGGGGCCGTTCGATAGCGCTTGTTCTACCTCGACAAGCTGCGCGTCGGAGAGCTTCGGCAACCTCCCAGCACGACCCGCGCCGGACAGTGCCGCCAGGCCACCGCTGCGGAACGCGGACGACCACTCCGAAGCGGTCTCGCGCGACACCCCGAGCTCCCGGGCGACCTCGGCCTGGGAGACTCCACGTTCGAACATCGCACCCGCCCGCATCCGACGCTCCTCGAGCGCCTTGAAGTCACGGCGCGGAGCGACGCGTCTTGGTGCCGCCGGCTTGGACAGCGTTGCCGGTTCGCGGGCCCGGGAACGAGCGGGAGGAGTCATAGGAACAGTTTCCCATGACTAGCACAGATGTCAGTGTATTACCAAAAGTTCTTTAATGTCTCGGGCGACGACGTGCGGGGCCTTAGCAATTCGGCTGAGCTCAGCCTTGGCTCCACTGTCGAGGAGGCTAGTTGTCGTCTTTTCCATTGGGATCCTTTCGCAGGTTCGAGTGTTCTTATCGCGAACATTGCACCTTGAGCTTCTGCACGCACATCACGCGAGCACGGGTTTCGCGTTCGTGGCTAGCACCCACCATGCCCTCAGCCCGCCACCCGGTAGGGCTGAGGGCCGGCGGGGCGGCGGGGTGCGGGCTCGGTCCGCTTGCCCGTTGCCAAGTGCTGCTTGGCCGAGAATGCCGCCTAGCCCTTGTGTCACAGGGCGATCGGCATCCTGGAGCGGGCCACCGCTGACACCGAGCTGGCAAGGAGCCATCTGCTCCACGGAGAGTGACTGCGACGCGAGCGTCGTCGGAGCGAGGGGCGAGTCCAGCTCCGCGCGGCCTATGACATGTTCGTCGAGATGGGCGCCGACGGCTTTGCCTCTCGGGGCCACACCGAGCTGGAAGCAACCGGTAAGAAGTCCCGGAAGCGCAGCGTGGAGTGCAGACAAACGTTGACTCAACAAGAAGTACAGATCGCTTGACTCGTCACCGAGGGCGGCATGAACCGCTAAGTCGCCGCCAAATTGTTCATCAGTCCGGCCACAGTGGACTACCACCTGCGGAAGGTGATGATGCTCACGACGGTTCCGCGTGCGCAGGTCTGCAACTCCCGATTGAAGGCCGCCAACGGGCGCTACGCCACCAGGTGTCGCAAGTGCGGCCAAGTCCAGAGCTGGTCCCTGAAGGGGCTGGCTGGACCGGGCAAAGCGAGTTCGCTGCCATCGACAGCACGACCACGAAGATGAACACGACAACGACGATTGTCTTATATCGGGGAACGCCAGCGCTGGCCCTGCAAGCCCATTTTGACCCTATGAAGGACTGGCCCCGGCGGGGACGGTCGAGGAGGGTGCACGCGCCGCCGGGACGTCGCCGGGGCTGAGACCGGCTGCGGCGTAAGCCTCGTCCTCCTCCAGCGTCTCCTTTGCGAGCAGAGCATGTGCGAGGTTGTTGAGGCGGTCCCGGTTCTCGCGAAGTACCGACAGTGCCTGCTTGTAGCACTCCTCGATGATCTTACGCACCTCGGTATCGACCAGCTCCTTGGTGGCCGGCGCCACGTTGTCCAAGCCGAAAGGCGATTCCTGGTTCGGAGGGGGGAGCACTGTGACCGGCCCTATGGACGATGACATTCCCCAGCGACCGACCATCTGTCGGGCGATTCCCGTGGCGTGGTCGAGGTCGCTTTCGGCCCCAGTGGTCACGACGCCGTACACGACCTCCTCCGCCGCACGTCCACCGAGCGCACCGGTGATTCGGCCGCGGAGGTACTCGGCCGAGTAGCTGTACCGGTCTGCCTGGGGCGATTGGAAGGTGACTCCGAGGGCCTGCCCTCTCGGGATGATCGTGATCTTGCGGACAGGGTCCGCCCCCGGGGTGAGCATGCCGAGCAGGGCGTGCCCGGACTCATGGTAGGCGGTGCACTCCTGCTCCTCTTTCGGAAGAACGATCCCGCGAGCGGTGCCGAGGTAGATCTTCTCCAGTGAGTCGGTGAAGTCGGCCATTGTCACCTGGTCGTGATGACGGTGGACCGCCAGCAGCGCGGCCTCGTTGACAAGGTTCGCCAGATCGGCGCCGACCATTCCAGGTGTTGCGGAAGCCAGGACGTCGAGGTTGACGTCGGCGGCCAGAGGAACGGTCCGTGAGTGAACCTCGAGGATCTGGCGCCGCCCACGTTGATCAGGTGCCGACACGGTCACGCGCCGGTCGAACCGGCCCGGGCGGAGAAGTGCCGAATCGAGGATCTCGGGACGGTTGGTCGCCGCCAGAACGACGACACCCTCGTTGCCGGTGAAGCCGTCCATCTCGGTCAGGATCTGGTTGAGGGTCTGTTCCCGTTCGTCGTAACTCCCGGCCGACCCGGAGGCACTCCGCGACCGGCCGATGGCGTCGATCTCATCGATGAAGATAATCGAGGGGGCGACCTGCTTCGCCTGGTCGAACAGGTCACGCACCCTGCTTGCCCCGACGCCGACGATCATCTCGATGAACTCGGAAGCCGATATGGAGAAGAACGGCACGGCCGCCTCGCCCGCGACTGCCCTGGCGAGAAGCGTCTTGCCTGTGCCGGGCTCGCCGCAGAGCAGCACGCCATGGGGGACCCGGGCACCCATCTGCTGGTAGCGGCGCGGCTCCTTCAGGAAGTCCACGATCTCCATTACCTCGTTCTTGACGTCATCGATCCCTGCGACGTCGGCAAAGGTCGTCCGCTTCTCGGTTGTCGGGTCGTAGCGCTTGG
>Ga0208038_1000517_pt1 | contig 30383 bp, 29 predicted proteins | sample June2015DPH_16_1_FD_184714 | JGI IMG/M metagenome (GOLD analysis project Ga0208038, IMG submission 184714) | Peatland microbial communities from SPRUCE experiment site at the Marcell Experimental Forest, Minnesota, USA - June2015DPH_16_100... | ecosystem: Environmental > Terrestrial > Soil >...
TTTGACTTACACCTGGTCTCACTCTAGCACGGAATCACACAAAAATACAGCAATTAAAATAGGTTAGATTAATTTTATGACTCAATTAACCTTTGGTGGAAACTTCTGCAGAGGAGGGAAGCCAAGTTAGCTCAACCCTTTTTCGACAGTCTCGCAAGTAACACGCTATCCATCTATTCCTCAACTTTCCCTTTATCGCACCATTATCGGGCAGTCCTGGCCTTGGGTTCTTAAGGTCCACCGCAGTAAAGTGTCTGGGGTTCTGAGGGTTAGATATGCCCAAAATTCAGGAAAAAAGTATTTTTTCAAGGAAACTTGTGCTACCATGTGGTCGACGAGAGGATTCGGCTTCAAGAACAGAAACTTTGGGGGATTTTTTCCCGGCAAGAGGTCCCTAAAACCTTTTTTTGACTGCGGTGGGCAAGCCTGGCGCATAATCTCGGTCAATATATATCAAAAAATTTCCTTATCTACTGCCGGTTAAGCTATTCCGGCAGACCTTGATCACCCGAGGAAAAATGTATGATAAATATATTATCGGAAACCAGCAAATGCCGTGGCTACAGAATCTCCTTCGGAATAAGAATCATACTGGCGTCTTGGCTTTTATTTTCTTTTACCCAGCAGCTCCTGGCAGCTCCTGCCAGCCAGCCATCTCCCTCTAAAGAAGCCATCCTGCAAGAGGCTCACGGCTTTATAAACCAAGACAATCCCCAGAGCCTGCGTAAAGCCATCTCTCTTCTGGAAGGCAATAGCGCGCAGTTTCCGGAAGAGGTACGATTCCCTCTCTATCTGGCTGAAGCCTACTATCGCCTGGCCAACCCTGATGCCGATGTGGCCGGAGAATATCAGTATTACGAAAAGACGGAGACTTACGCTCAAACAGCATTGCATATGGAGAACCGCCCGGAGGCTCACTATTGGTATGGATTGGCATTGCTCAAAAAGGCTCAAAAAAAAGGTGGAATGGGGGCGTTTTCCATAGTCAAAGAAGGCATCAGGGAATTGAACATAGTGCGTCAGACTGCGCCAACCTTAGATCATGCCGGCGCCTCCCGGGTCCTTAGTCAGCTTTATGCCCAGGCCCCGCGTTGGACGCCTTTTGGTGATCGGGACAAAGCCATCAGTTTGGCCCAAGAGGCCGTCCGTCTTGCTCCGGATTACCCCGAAAACCGTAAAGTTTTGGATGATGTTTCAAAGAGGTGATAAGAGCGCGACTATTCGCAATAGTCGTTTTGGGCCAACCCTTTTTTTATGCCACATGATGGTATACGTGAATATTGGTTTTTTACACCTGATATTCAGACCATATATGGAAATTCCCCTCCCAACGATAAGTGTCTAACTTGGCAAGCTGTACGTAATAGACCCTGTTTTTTCTATAGATTGTGGTGAGTTAGGTACTACATTTCTCTCTCATCATTTCCTTACTGTCAAGCGGTTTTTGACATAGCCCTCCTTTCCGGGATAGTCGAGGCAGGGGGCGCCTGCGAGAATGGGCCCTAATTTGCTTAAATATGTAAAACCTGCGATCGTCACCGTCTTTTTGCCTTTCACAGACAGCATTTCTCAAGAGAAATAGATTATGAAGAAACCCCCGCTCCTTCTATCAGTTCTCCTCGCCCTCTCTCTGTGCGCTTATTTTCCATCCAATTCTCCAGCAAAAGACCTAATCCTCACCAATGTACCCGTCCAAATATAATTCAGTCCACAGGGAGGATGCACTGAGGCCATTGTGACGGAGCTGAACAAGGCAAAAAGTGAGATCTTGGTGCAGGCATATTCTTTTACCTCAAAACCCATAGCGCAAGCCCTGGTTGATGCCCACAAACGGGGAGTCCACACAGAAATTATCCTGGACAAATCAAATATCAGGGATAAATACAGCGCCGCAGACTTTACTGCTCACATGGGAATCCCGACATACATTGATCCAGTCCATGGCATTGCCCATAATAAAATCATGATTATTGACCGGGAGACGGTGATCACAGGAAGTTTTAACTTCACCCGGGCTGCTGAAGAGAGCAATGCAGAGAACCTACTGATTATCCGGTCGAAAGAACTGGCCAAGGAATATTTGGAGAACTGGGAAAGGCACAGGGCAGTTTCGGAGGAGTATATGGGGAGGTAGGATGTCCGGAGGTTAAGGGAAAATTATTTCTTAACGGATTTTGTGCTAACATGCCGCCTACGAGACAATGTGGATGGGAAAGAGGAACCTTTTCGGTGTTAAACCCGGAAAGAGTGGTCGCCAAAATATTGACCGGAATGACCCAGGCTGCCGCATAATCTCGACTAAGGCAATAAGCGTTTTATTTAATTTATCTGCCATTACTCTTATTATCTGACCCACCTCTAAAAAAGATGGACCTGATAATCTTGCCTAACAATGCGGTTCCTAAGATAACAGCCACAATCACCCCAATTACAATGGCAAGATAAATACTTACCTTAAACAGAAGTACCAGGATGGGAACCACAAATACGGCAACAACTATTACGAGGCATCCCGTGATGAAATCTTTTGGTCCCAGCTTGTCGATTTCGTTTGCCACTGGTATTCCCCCAACTGATATTCAGCAAGTTAATGGTGAGCCTGACCAATTCTTTTCCACCAATCCGAACTTACCGGTGGGGGTCAAGGATCCCAGCCCCACAAGGCGGTTCGCCGGGTCTTGAGGTCTGCTCCGCGGGTCAACAGCCCCAGAGCCCGGGTCCCGGGTTTCCGCGGTTGATGATGAGGGCCGGCGCCTGGTTCGGGTCTGGCTGCACCGGGCAATCGGCTCCCTGACAATCCTACCATACTATGTTTGGAAGAATAAAAAAAGCCCGGTCCATGAGAACCGGACTGGTGAATCTCCGCAGACGGTTAGCTCAGTCGCCCTCGCCGCCTGGGATTTCCCCGAAAATCTAAAAATCCAAAAAATGGCGCAGTATTGAGGGGTGGCTTTGGTCAAACAATTACACCGGGGATAGACCAAAAATCATTTACCAGAGGGGCGGCCAGTTGAGACCTGCCATGACCCAAAACTTATCACGAGGCCAAAAACTTCACATATCAAAATTATATCCGAAATTTTGCCCCTCCCTTTATAATTGTCAGGTTTGGCAAGATATGGAGCGGTCCCACCTGAGCGGGGAACCACGAATAGGAGACTGGTTTGGATTCTAACCGGATACCGCGGCACCTTTGGAACTTGACTTTGCACATAGGAGCTATCTTCAAAAATGGATAGGCTATGTATACTCCATCAAATAGAGCGGGACCGCAGTTTTCAAGAATTTATTCATAAGGCTCTTGCGGTTATTTTTTCAGTCATTACCTTACAGACAGGGATTAAGGTTATCCATCTGACAGTGACTGATTATTAAATCGAGAAAGGAGCTTGCTATGCAACTTCCAGAATACGTCACGGTGCAAGAAGTGCAGAGGGTTTGCAAGGAACTGGGCTTGAGTGACTGGTCCCAAATGACGAAACCCAAAGTCCTCCCGGACGAAGCCCGGATCATACTTGGAGCAGTAAATACCACAGGCATGAATATCCCCCTGGAAGACTTTTGCGCCGGACTGGAAGTGGAGCTGGAGCATGGCACCCAGTTCAAGGATGCCAACGTGACCAACAACCATCCTATCCTCACCGGGAAAATCGTCTTGGCGCATCTTAAGGAGTCCATGGACTACTACAAGCGGCTTGAGGTGGCCGAAATCGAGGGGGATATCCTAAAGGCGCTGGTGGCCAAGAACCTGGCAAAAGTGGAAGCTCTCCACAAAAAACTGGCTCAGGCAAAATTGGCCCTTTGCCAGATGGAATCAAGACAATTAGGATAAAGGCTGTCGCATAAACTCAAATAAAGAGGAAAGAGTTATGTTCAAAGATTTCAAAGAATTTGTTATGCGGGGCAGCGTGGTGGACATGGCTATAGGCATCGTCATCGGCGCAGCCTTTGGGACCATTGTCAAGTCCTTCGTGGACGATGTTCTCATGCCGCCCATCGGCCTGCTCCTGGGTAATGTAGATTTTGCTAATCTTTTCAGTGTGCTAAAAGAAGGCACTAAAGCCGCCGGACCTTACGCCTCCCTGGCCGCAGCCAAGGCGGCCGGGGCCGTGACCCTCAACTGGGGAATCTTCATCAACACCATCATCAGCTTTATCATCATAGCCTTTGCCGTGTTCCTGGTAATCAAGGGCATCAACCGCATGAAGCGGGAAAAGGAGGTTCCCTCGGCTGAGCTCACCACCCGGGAATGCCCCTTCTGTTTCACCACAATTCCCATCAAAGCTACCTGTTGCCCTCACTGCACCTCGCAGTTCCAGACGACATAAGGGACAGTGTGGGCTGAATTTGAGGAAATTATATTATTCCGGAAGCGCCCTTGCCACTACCGAATGGCCAAGAATAGGGGTAGGCTAGCCGGGGAACAACTCCCCCACATACAATTAACTTATAAAAATTTTTCGTTTATCCAGGTTGGTAATCGCGTCAGACATTCAAAACAACAAGAGGCAGGTGGCATTCTCAACATCTCGACCGTTTGGGATCCCAGTGGTTGCATAAACTGCTCGATTTTAGTAATTTAATGCACACGGAGGCATATTAAAGCCATGTCTCTTGCTTTGGGTTTTTGGCCGGTCCTCAGGAGCCTAATCATCTGCTTAAGGATCCCCCTGATTGTCGCTGCCCAGGCCCAAGGAACTGGATTCTGGGCTGTGGCGATTTTCCCTTCCGCCAAGTGTATGGAGGGTTTGCATCTTATCAACTTGCTGAGGAATAAAGTTATAAATTGATAGCATATAATAGTATATTAATATATTGAATGGCAAATCTATAAAATAATCAATACTTAAGGAGTTGATATATGAAAAGAATGTTATTAATTTTGACCATATCATTAATTATAATTATATTTGTTATTAATTTTAAATCTGCAGCGGTTGAATTATCAATGGCAAATACAGTTTACGTTCCGGTTTACAAGTCATTCTATCAATTTTATGGAAATACCAGGGATGTTTATAGTCTGACCAGTACTGCCTGTTTACATAATATTGACCCAAAACATGCAATTATAGTCTATACTATTGAGTATTATGGCTCAGACGGCAAATTGATCAAAAAATTAATTGATCAACCAATCACTATTAAACCTTGGAGCAGCAGAGAAATTACCCTCCAGGCTAGTATTGATGTTGAAGATTTTGGAGCCCACTTGATAGTTCGCTGGAAATCTGACCAACCTGTCAATCCTCTTATGCTGGAAGTACTGATGGCTGGGCAAATGCAAAATAGAGGAGTATCTTTTTTGACTCGGGGTTACGAAATTAAAGAATAAGCGCGACATGAGTTTTGCGGCTGCATTGAGAAATTTAAATAGGAAAAGGGAACCAGAAGAAGCCTCTGTTGTAAGAAGCACTATAATGTAAAGACGGACTTGCTCCTTGATGGTCTGGTATGCAGGGATCCTGGGAAAACTTGACTTTTGCAAAAGTCATGCTTAACAAATAGGTCATCTTTTGGGGTTAATATCGAAAAATAGGTTCCGAGCATCAATTTTGGACAGACGCAGGTACGCTACCGCATAATCTCAGTTGATAATTGAACGAAAAAGCATTACATTGAAAATTACATGTGTAAACATGACTAAGGAGGAAGAGACAATGATAGGCTACGTTGGACCCATTGAGAAAGCAACGCTGAATAATAGCTACTTCCGTCAAGTTTTATTCACCGGCAAACACAGCCAGCTTGTGGTAATGTGTTTGCAGCCTGACGAAGAAATCGGCGACGAGGTGCACCCAAACGTCGACCAGTTTTTCCGCATTGAAGAAGGTAATGCCAAATTCGTCTTTAATGAGAAAGAAGAACACCTTGTCGGTGACGGTGACGCTGTTGTGGTGCCTGCTGGCACCTATCACAATGTTATCAATACATCTTCGGTCAAACCGCTTAAGCTGTATACGATTTACACTCCTCCGAATCATCCTGATGGGACAGTGCATAAGACAAAAGCTGAAGCGGAAGCCGCAGAACATCACTAAGGCGAGATTATATTTTAACCTGACGGCCATAATTGCGACCTTTGGCTGGGCTGAATGTGGTGCCGAGCCGCAAAGTTCAACATAGTCGCAATGGCCGCCGGACTCCCTGTCGGACTGGCGGAGAGGGATTTCTGGCCGTTCAGCAGGGGAAAAAGCGGAACCGAAAGCGGTTACTGATTGACGCAGAGCCTCTTCAGTCATTTTCCTCTTTGTTATGTCCCTTGCTACTCCTGCCACCTGGTGAATCTCGGCTATTGCGCCCTCAGTTGCCCCCTCCCAGTGCCTCCATGTCACAACCAAACGTCTTTAGGCAGTATTCGCCGAAGGTCTTTCTGAAATCAGGCGATTTAAGACGCTCTTTGATGAGCCGGTCTTCCAGTTCCAGACTACGCTCAAGCTCTTTTGCGTCACACTTGAACAATTTGCGGATGTCAAGGAAGATCGAAGCCGAGGCACCCAAATTCGCAGCCACGAATTGCATCGTCTCTTCTTCCAGCTTTGACACCGGAACGATCTGGTCGATCAACCCCAAATCCAGGGCATCATCGGCGCAAAAGGTCTTCCACTGCAAAACCTCGGTGGCCTTCCTGACCCCAATCAAGCGCGGTAGGAAATACCCGCTTCCTTTGGTGATCATCCCGATGTCTGCGCCGGGATTCTCGAATACGGTGTCGTCCGCGACAATGCGGTAATCATAGGCCAGGCTGAGATTCAGGTGAAACATTGAGACCGTTCCCCGCCCGGCGAAAACCGTAATGCCGTTGAATGTCGATAGCTTGCGGATGAAGAAGTTGACCACGTTTACCAACCGATCAATGAGATTATTACCGTCCTTGGCTGAGAGTGCCTTAGACAGAAACAGGCTGTATTCGATGTATTCGTCCTTATCTGGACGGGCAAACATGACCATTGCCTTACAAGACTTTCTCGAGAGTACGGTCTCTAGATACTCGTAAAATGAGAATATTGCGCTGACGTCCCGAGTCAGGGTCTTAATATGCTGTTTTTGTCTAATCACTAGGACATCGTTTTCCAGCGAAGAAGAGAGGAGATCATCGACTGAGGTAAAACCCTTTTGAATTGTCATGGATTCCTCCGCATTGTATTAATCGGAATTTATGCCGCAGCCTTGGCCACCACGTCAAAAAATGGTTTTGGAACGTCCCAATTCGGGTTCAATCCCGAGAAGGTCTCTCATATTTCGCCCAAATCATCTTCAGGAAGCCAGAATAGCACAAGATTCGCTCAAAATATACCTTTCCCCAAGTTATTAGCATACCACCCCTTGTGAGTTGATTCTTCCAGACAAGGTAACCTATGATGGACCGTACGCCAACACCGCCCGGTAATGATGAGCAAGAGGAAAAGCCGAGGTCACCTGCGTATGCCACCAATTGAAGGTTACTGCTATATCTCCGCAGTTCACCCCCGGCTTGTTGAGTGCTGATATGCTCATCATATATTGACCTCTGACCCAACCTCGCCCCTTCTCTCCCACACCCCGGAAAAAAACCCACCCAGGGTGAAACGTGAACGCCGCCAGATGCGTATGACGCTTTTTTAGGACCTATCTATGGAGGTGGATCGGCCATATTTTGCTCATAAAATTTTTAGGCCGGCCCCATACCAGGGGGGGGCTGAAAAAAGAAATTATGAAAAATTTGGCGGACAAAGCATTGACTAAGGGGGGGCGGTAGGAGTCCCACTAGGGGTTTTGGGTTCCAGGGCCGAAAATTCTCAGAGGGCGGCGGCCAAAAGGCAGGGCAACCGTGTGGCGGGGAGGCCGGGGCAAGGGATGGATAGAAGGCAAGAGGTCTGCTGAGTAAATCGGCGGGGGAAGCTTCCGCTCCCAATCAGCCTCTCATAACAAACCGGCCTGGCGATTTTTCTATCGCTTCGGCCTGTCGTTTTTTTAGGCCATAGCGCCATCGAAAACGCTACCCCAAATGCTACCCCAGCAAAATAATGGGGTTAGCCAATTCAGCTAACCCTTCGATATTATTGGAGCCGGCACGGGGATTCGAACCCCGGACCTGCTGATTACGAATCAGTTTTTATTAAGTTATCAAGAGACATAAATAGATATCATAATATATTAAAAATATATTGACAACAGCTACTTATAAGTTTAGCATATGATCAGAAGATGACATGAAACCTATCGAATTATCAGATACAGGTTATCCCTCAGTTATCCCTAAAGGTGATCGAGATGGCAAAAAAGATTAAAGTTAAAAAATACTTAGGAGTTTATTATGCTGAGTCATCGATTAATTTCTGGAGAGGTCGCCCAGATCGGGTCTTTTGGGTGGCCTTCAAGGACGCTAAAACTGGTAAGCTCTGCTGGGAGCGTTGCGGATGGGCAAGCGAAGGATGGACACCGGAAGCGGCGCAGAATAAGCGATATGCACTTTTAGAGCATGACCGAACCGGGAGATATAAGCCCAAAAAAGAGAGAAAGGCTGACCGGCTAACCTTTAGCGCACTTATCGAAAAGCATTATCTACCATGGGCTCTTGAAAACAAGAAACGTGCTCGGGATGACCGGTCGCTATATCAAAACTGGCTGAAGCCCACGTTTGGTGGTAAATTCCTTAAGCATATTTCACCCCTTGACCTTGAACGTCTGAAAAAGGACATGAGGCAAGAAAGGAAATCTGAGGCGACAGTGAGACATGCTCTCTGCTTGGTCCGGCAAGCTTTTAATAAAGCGGTGCTGTGGGGGCTGTGGAAAGGTGAAAACCCATCCAAAGGGGTCTCTTTCCCCAATCCGAACAATGCCCGACAACGGTTTTTGACTCCTGAAGAAGCACAGAAACTTTTGGAAGCTTTGAAAATGCGTAGCCAGAAGGTGGCCCAAATCGCTTCAATGTCCCTTTATGGGGGTCTCCGACTCCAAGAAGTCTTGAACCTAACCTGGTCAAACGTAGATTTAGCTAATGGGATTCTCTTTGCCCAAGACACCAAAAATAATTCATCCAGGCCTATCTTCATAACCGGCCCTATAAGAGAAGTGCTTGAGCAATTGCCCAAAGGAAGCCCAGACCAATCCATGTTCACCACAAAGGAAGGAAGGCCAGTTCAATGGCTTAGCAAATCCTTTCGGATGGCGGTAGATTCCCTTAAGCTTAATGATGGCATCACAGACCGGAGAGAACGAGTGTGCTTCCATTCCCTCAGACATACTTACGCATCGTGGGCGGTCATAGCCGGGGTTCCGCTATATACTGTAGGGAAAGCCCTTGGTCATAAGACAACGGTCATGACCCAGCGTTATGCGCATTTAGCTCCCGATAGCCATCGGGTTGCGTTTGAGGCAGTAGCTCAAAACTATTATTCTTCTAATTCAAGTTATGTCATTAAGGAAAACGATTAACTACCGGCTAAGCTAATTATCATTATCTTAGATTATTTAATGGGATACTGCTTATTTTAGTATAAATTAATCTACAACAGCATTTTTTGCTTGCATTTTATATTATACTGTAATATTATTTAATTAACTTAACAAAATATAGAGATATATAAATATGGCAGATAAATTGCTTACTCGGAAAGAAGTAGCAGAAAGGTGGCAACAGTCTAAACAGACAATTGATCGCTATAGAAGACTTGGCAGTTTGCCTTGGATAGACTTATCTGGTGGTAGTAATGTGAGGCCGGTTGTAAGATTTGCGCTCTCGGATATTGAACAATATGAGGAAAAGATGCGCATGCACCCAATATCATCCGATAATAACAAGGCTAAATCTCAAAATTTATCCCAGCCTCTTTCGCTATCAGATGAGGGGCCAAAGTTAATTCACAGATTTCATGCAAGCAAGTGACCATCATCTAAAAATTTCCAGGACGCCCTGTGGCCACGGGGTCAAGGGGCGAGATGCCAAGGATTCTCGCCCCAGTCTTGGAAGTAGCCACCTTGGAGGCGAAAAATGTCGGAAAAAGATCCACCTCTTCAAGAGGCTCCCAAAGATGCCGATGAGCTTGGGACAGAGCAAGCTGAGCTTAAACCTGGCCGACGGGGCAAGCGCAACAATAGTAAAGACACTTTTTACGAATCCTTTGTACCAGACGATTCAGGCATACCGGCCTTCAGACTTAAACCGGCAATAGACAAAATCAAACTAAGTTCTATATCAGTTGGTTTACTAAAGCCGATATCTACTTTACTGGAAGAAAATGGTTTTGGCAAGGGTACGGTTACTATTCCGAAGAAAGGAAAATATAACAGGAATAGAATGTTTAGCGATGGGAAGACAGATATTAAAATATTTTATAATTGGGAATACTCACAATTTGGCAGACTACCTATCTTCATAGAAATTAATGATCCTACCCAAGAAACGATAGACCTACTTAATTCATTTTTCGGCCGATTCTCCGTCTCTCCAAAGATCAGCCAACTTGAAATTGCTTTCGACTTTCTTACGTATGACCCAGTATTGCTAATAGATATCTTGAAAAAACATTTATTTCTCAGGCATCAAAATAAAAGGCATCCGTCATTTAGCATTAAAAATACTTTATATACCAGCGACTGTAGGAAAACATCAAAAGGTACTCGTACCTATCCGAAAAAATTAAATGGTCAAAATGTCGTCAGGTTAGAACTTGTATTAAACAGGAGAGTAATCAAGCAATTAAGGTTAGAACTTTCATGGATGCCTATTGATAAAATTGATTTTAGAAAATACCTTTTATTTAAGGAACTGGAGTTAGGGCGAATAATAGCTTATTTCATACGAGCGAATCGGGAAGAAATAGAGAAACTCGATAACATGGATGGGATGAGTGGGCAATTATTAATTAGGACCATAGAAGGCTGGGTTAAAACTATAGTTTTTAAAGACACCAAGAAAGAAAACAAATTAATTGAACCAATAGCTTTTTATGAGGCAATATTAATGAAACAAGTGGAAAATATTAAATCAAAAGAAAAAGGCATTCCCAATTATAGTCGATTCTTGAAAGAGCATATAATACTTAATCAAAGATTCCGAGAGGCGTTAGTAGGTAAGGCATTTATCCCTCTTAAGGAAGAAATTTAATTTAGTGTATTTGTTCAAAAGCAAAATTGTTGGCCATTTTTTGGGTGACGACTTCATTGGGTTGCCGACTGTGGCCCAGTCCACTTAAAAAACAGGTTTTGTTCTGAAAGACAACAGATATTCGTTTGCTGAGACAGACACGGCGTCGGGGCTCTCATGCAGTCACAGCATCGGTTTAGATGAGAGGAGTTACGTGCTTTTTTCAGAAGAAAATGTCTCTGGATGATTATTGAAGACCGATAAGGGAGTTCCGTGAGATATTTTAATTGATCATCTTGAAGGTGGTGGTTGCAGCTGGATAGCATTTTCAAATGCAACCGGCTTGGCCTCAAAAATTCTCGAATACAAGCTATTGGTAGTTCGGTGCCCGGTCTATTTTGTTCTTCTTAAGCCAGTTATTCAGGTTTGTCTCCGAGCATCCATACCGTTTGGCGATGAACCTTTGGGTAGTTCCGTTCTTCAACAGAGCCTCAATCTCCGGCCGGTACTCGTCCAGCTTTGATTTCCCAGGGCCTTTAGGCCGACCCAACTTCACTCCAGCAGCTTGCCGGGCCTTGAGTGCCTCTTTGGTCCTGGCAGAGATCAGATCACGCTCAATCTCAGCAAACAAGGCCATCATGGTCACGAAAATCTTGGCCTCAATGGTTCCGTTTAGCGTCCAAGCACCTTTTATCGCATAGACGTTTACGCCTTTCTCACGGAGCACAGAGAGTACATCAAGGATATCAAGAGTACTCCGGCCAAGCCTGGACAGTTCTGATACGATGAGCCAGTCGCCTTCACCCAAAAAATCAACGGCCTTGGCAATCTCTCGCTTCTTCCAGGTCTTCACGCCGCTGACCTTCTCCTCTACCCATTTGACGTGCCCCAGCTTGCGCTCATTGGCAAAGGTTAGGATATCAGCCTTGTTTTTTTCAAGGTCTTGGTCTTGGGTGCTCACCCTCAGGTAGCCGATCACTTTTTCGCTTTGGCTCTTGCCATCCGTCACTTGAGCCTTTTCGCCGCAGGCCTCACATCCACCACGGTATATTTCCGGTGTTGTCGATACCAAGTGCAGGTTCACTTCGGCTGAGCATTTTTCACAGGTTTTGGTGATGATGGATTTTGCCGACTTCCTTCTCATCAATTTCGGCTTAGTCTGCATTTTTGCTGTCTCCTCTCTCGATATTCTATGAAATCATCTAAACTTTCATTTTAGTTAATGCATATTTCTATGATAGTCAACCTATTTCCTAAAAGCCTTGGAGATAAAATTAACGAACGTTTTTTCTAAACGTCAGACTTGACAATTATTTTCCACTCGTGGCATAGTGTGCTTGCCAACGAACCGAATTTTAATTGGGGGATTATGATGCTGACTGAAATCTTAGGTATATTCATGAAGCTAAGGTTTGAGGTTCAAAGAACTTCTTTTGAATATTTAGTCCAGAACACAGAACTTAGTCATTTAGGCACGATAAAACTGCCGGTAAACGACGCATCTAAGATTTTGAGATATTTTCCTCATTTATTTGTCATTCATAAAGATATTGCTCCTAAAAATGGAGCTTTTTTTGCAGTTATTCTTAAGGATAATAAACCTATCCCACCGGATTTATTAAAAATATATAAGACATATTTTCCCAATAAAATTATGATTATACAGCCTCTCGCTAATCAAATATCCGCCAAGTGGCTTTATGATGACAAAGCTCCGATGATGATTGATAAATTCCTTAAGAAAGAGTTTAAATTATAAACCTCATTAGCCGATATTAAGACAATGGCTGATTTCTTACCAACAAAAGAACAATCAGACATTATAAATTCTGATGATAAGTATATTTGCATCCTTGCCTGTGCTGGATCTGGCAAGACATTTGCTTTAACGAGGCGAATAGCCCGGCTTATTAATGCTTTTGATGTCGATCCTTCCAGTATTATAGCAATAACTTTTACAGTTATGGCAGCTAATAATCTTAAACATGAATTAGCAAAGATAATTAATGAAAGACAAGCTGTATCGAAGATGTTTATTGGGACAATTCACTCCTTCTGTTTTCATTTATTGAGAGATGCATTTAGTACTGATTTAGAGACAATAAAGGTGTTAACAGATAACCAGCAGTATATTTTATTATCCCGCTATTTTAAGGAATGGGACATTAAGAATGTTAACCAATCAATGACAAAAACAAAATTAATACAAGGGCTTTTGGCATCTTTTGATATTATCAAAATGGAATCCGTTAATCTCGATTTATTACGTCAAATACACCCAGAGATTTTCCGAGTTTACAATTTATACAATAAATTTCTCAACGATAATTATTTTTATGATTATCCCGAATTAATTTCGAAAGTCCACCAGGCAATAGTAAGTTCGGAAAAGGCCTTGTTGAATATTCTTAATTCCTACCAATATTTATTTGTTGATGAGTATCAAGATGTCGATTCTACGCAAGCGACTATAATCGAACACATAGGGAACAAGGCAAAACTATGTGTTGTAGGAGACGATGATCAGTCGATTTACCAATTTCGGGGCACGGACGTAACAAATATATTAAATTTCTCAACTTCATCGAAGGCCAAGACTTTTATTTTATCTGAGAATAGAAGATGCCCTAAAAATATTCTTACTATTGCCGAAAATTGCATACAAAAAGTTCTATCTCGTCATCCTAAACAAATGTCACCTATTGACCATAAAGGAAAAGTAGTCATTACACGTTTTGAGGCGCTAAGAGATGAAATTAGTTTTATCAAAGGGGAAATAATAGAGCTTGTTAATAACAATAAAGTAGATTCGTGGGGAAATATCGCTATATTAATGCGTTCCGTATCATCGTATGGCCAATACTATCTTGATGCATTAAAGACAGCCAATATTCCTTATATCGCTAAAGGTGGCAGATCTTTATTCAATACCGCTGAAGTCAGTATAATTGTAATGTTTTTAGAATGGTTGATTAAGGAGCCAAATACTGTTCAAAATCTTATAATCATTAAAAATATCTTCAATGGTAAATTGAACGAGGAATTAATACACCTAAATAATACAGAAATAGGAATGCTGTCAAAAAACAAAGCCATATTATTTGGTTTGACGGAAAATGATTTTACGAATCTAACTAAATTAATCAAGATTAGGGAACGATACCAAATGCGAAAGTTTAACAGTATTTTAGAGATAATTTTCGATTTTATATCATATATGAAGTTATTGGCTAAGGATACGCCGGAATCAAAAGCTTATAATATAGCTCAATTTACACAGATTGTTAGAGAATATGAAGAAATATCCCAAAATAAGAAAATCGAATATCTTTGCGGATACTTGGTTTCGTATGCCCAAAATGCTTTTGATGAGGCATCACCTATTGAGGAAGCAATAAATGCCGTAAATGTTTTAACAATTCATCAAGCAAAAGGTTTAGAATATGATTATGTATTCATCCCAATGCTTGTTGAACATCGTTTTCCTGTTCATACTCGACAAAATAGATGGTTGATTGATGATAATCTCTTCAAGGCCAATAGATATTATAATACGGAAGAGAATGAACGTAGGCTATTTTACGTTGCCTGCACACGAGCTAAAAAGGGTCTATATCTATTATCATCCAAAGATGTTGGTTTAATAAATCTCAAAAAGCCTTCAAAATATTATCAAGAAGCTTCTCATGTCTTACTTCCAGATAAAAATGAAATTCCATTATCAAAATCCAAAAAAACTATCGCAAAAAGGTATTTGGTATCTTCTTATTCATCTTTGGAATATTATTTAACTTGCCCATACAGGTACAGATTAGTAGTTAAATATGGTTTAGCTTTTCCTTTAAATCCATTTCTTGAATTCGGGCAATTAATTCATATTGTCATGGGCTTTATGAACCATTCTTTCTCTAAAGGAAAAATGTTATCGTTTCCTGAAATTAAAGAATATTATGACAAAATATTTGACAAATACTTCTATAATGCAAATGTACCACATTATGTTATAAATAAGCAGAAAGTTAGAGGTCTAAGAGCAATTCAGAATTATTATAATCAGAAGCAAGATTGGTTTATAAATGTCGTTGATGTTGAAAAAGATTTCGAATATATATCAGAAAAGTACTTAATTAGGGGTAGATATGATTTATTGCTGAAATTAAATAATAATAAGTATATTATTGTAGATTATAAAACAGGCCAGCCGCATGAATATTTACGTACAGATTTTCAAATGCAATTATATTCGATTGCCGCATTGGAACAGTTACAAATTCCTGTTGATAGTGCGATCTTATATTATCTGGAATCTGGGCATGAAAAACTATATAAAATAAATGAGGCTTTCTTAAATGAAGGGAGAAAGAATCTTAATAATGTTGTAGATGGCATATTGTCAGAAAATTATGACGCTACTCCAGGAAAAATGTGTGTCCGTTGTGAAGTAAAGGAATTTTGCAGTGAGCATTCATAGGGTGGCGATGAAAGGAGAGAAAAATGGCTAAACAGATGGAAACCGGAACAACTTCCTTTCTTGATAGACAAGCATTAACGAGAAGATTTGAAGAAAACTTAGAAGAATTTCTGGCTGATTATGGATTTAAAATCTTACCTTATGGCCATCCAATAATTCTTCACGATAATCAATGGATTAGAAGCAGATTAAGAAAATTGGACTCTAAAGATAGCCTTACGTCATTGATGATAAAATTTTCACCTGATTATATTGTTGTTAAGGAAACAGAGCCAAAGGATCTTTTTTTCGTCGATGCCAAGGCCAGTATAACTCCAGTTTTTTTCGATGCTCAAATTAGGAGAATAGGCTTGCATAGTAATAATCTTGCATTGCCAAGAGAGAATATCGGTGATATAGAAAGAGAGGCATGGTTCTCATACAATAGATTTTTCCCTTCTAATCATGTGGCAATCATTATGGCGAGTCCATATCATCCAAGGTTAATTATCTCTGATTGGGTGAGCAATATTAAATGCTTATGGTGTTTGAAAGAACAAGGCCCTATTCCATGGAGTTGTGAGGAATGTCCAGCATTTTCTGAAGATGAAGCTGGTTTTGGAGTATTAGTGAACGAATTCGCAGGTGGTAGTGGGACTCCTCATACGAATATTCTTTTTAGTTCTATGAGAACATTAGATGATTTTTTGGCTGAAGAATTCGGGGTAAATGTTGATAAGGAAGAATATCAATTAACCATGTTAGATTTTGTCAAAACTTGGCCACTTAACAAATCTGCTGGCACGGTAAATTGGACTCAATTTAATAACGTGGTCCAGAGTCTCAAGAGAACATGTCCATGGCTTAAATATCGTTATAAAGATCAATTATTTGACACGCATAAAGAATATATCGAATATGAAAAAGACTAAGGCTTTTTATCAATTACTGTTGGTTTTTTAAATATCAAAATAAATTCATGAACCTTGTTTACCCGAAAAACAGTAGGGTATCCAAGTGCCCTTAAGTTGTTGTATTCATGTCGACGGTCCCAAATGATTATATCATCATAAATAAAGCCAATTTCTTGCATAAAAGCTGCAACGTCACTATGAAATGGATAAAACTTATCTTTTTTGCGAATGTCCATTACTATGACACAACAGTAAGCAGCTTCTCGCATAGATTTATAAACTTCGGCAAATATTTCTTTCAACTTTCTCAAAAACTGCCGATAATCCTTTATCCTGCCTAAATCTGCTTTTTCATTACCATAATGACGGATTTCTTTACTGTCAGCAGTTCTTTTTTCCGTAAGTATATCCCAATATGGTGGAGAAGTAATAACTAAATCAACTGATCCTTCTTTTACATATTCTAATAATTTTATAGCATTTGAGACATGGATTGAAGTTTTACTATCAACTTCAAACGAAATTGTCTGACTGAGGCGTTTCCGTGCAATATCTGCGAATTTGGGATTTAATTCTAATCCGATACCATCTTTTCCAAGCATTTTAGCAGTTAAAATAGTGCTGCCAACACCTGCAAAAGGGTCAAAAATTAATCTGTCATAATTATTTGTGAGGCAATTAATCAATCGGTTAACTAAGGCTACTGGAAAAATAGCAGGATGACCTAAATCTATTTCTTCTCTTGATTTTCTAATGTCACTCCATATAGAAATAGAATATTGTATCCAGCTTTTCCCATCTAATTCATTTGCTCTTTTTTTGAATTTATTATGATGGGGTTTCCGATCTATTTCGGTTAATTCTTTATCTAAATTATCTTGCCCATCAATACTGTTAAATATGCTACGATCCATTTTATTATCTCCCATATCATCACCTTTTTACTGATAGAAAAACTTTTGTAGGTATTTGTAGGTAATTAAATTTGCCTTCTTGAACGTTAACCAGCTCCAGATTCTGAGCCATACGAATGAAAGTGATTATACACTTCTGATTTAAAGCTCGCTACGGGTGTGATGGGGGCAAGGGGTGGTGATTCAGTGAATTCCTTTCGGTTGTCAAACTACTTGATGAAAACCCTGACCAAAATTTTAGAATTTTCCCATCTTGCCTACGAGAAATCATTCACAGAAAACTATCTGCCTGCCTTCTGAGAACCTGAGCTAACACTCGAACAGGCACAGGAACCTTGGGCATTTCAAGAGTAGATCAGCTTATAGATTCCAGCCTTATCAAGGATTGCAGAAAATCCAACCCGTTACTACTCGAGGGATGATTCCTCTTTTATTTTTTTCTGAGCTTCCATGACAAGCCATCGAATCTCATCAGCTCGGATAATTGGCGCCTTTAACTCAGAAACTATCTTTTTTTGATGGTTCAGGCACTCCTCTTTCGAGAAGCGTACCCCTAAGACAACATCAATCCATTCGTCCGGGGGCACAGATAGAAAACGCTTGTGGGCTTTCATCAAGGTGTTCTCATCTTTAAATTCGAAAGGATTACGCTCTTTAACCTTGTTTCCTTGGAAAACCCGAATCCATAGGCAGCGTCTTTCACTGGGCAGATTCAAAATTAATGAGGCAAGAGTCAAGCGAGATTCTGGGTTTTCCAGGCATTCCATAAATCCGTACCAGTGCCAGTTTTCCGCAAGAACATAATCCAAAGAACTATCGTGGGTTCTGAGTCCTCTTTCTATGTAGTACCCAACATACAACCAGCCATCATCGGCCAATATCGCAGGCTTACCATACCAGAAGAAAGGGCCTGAAATGCCTATAGGTTCAAACTGAATCAATTGATTCCAATTCGGTCGCCAAACCCGACCTCTTGGCACCAAGCCATCAATGATACTGGTCTGACGTAACGCTACTGCTAAATTTCCCGCCCACTTGCCGCTGTCAAACCCGCTTTCTGAAAAAATCTTCATGTATTCTTCTCCATACCAAAGATTTCCTAAAATAATTTTTCAGAAAACTTCAGCCAGATATTCTCTAATTTTCGCATGAAGCACTCTGACATTCAATTAGATTTTGCAAGATGGCTACGGGCTTCTCACGGGCTCAGACAACCCGTTTATTCGTCTGGTAATAAGCGATTTTTGGCTTGGGAAGGGCGATGGGGGATAGGGGGTGGTCATTCAGTAAAATTCCTGGGTGGAATACACTACCAGGAGAAAAACCTGAGCAAATTTTCAGAATTTTTCCATCTTGGGGTGGATTAAAAAATTTAATATATTCAATCAATCACCTTGATTTTTTTGCTTTGCACAACCGTATTTATTGGCAGCTACGACAACCTTGACCTATATCAAACCATGGTTAGAAAGTTTTATCATCATGCTATCTTTGAATCTGATTTTTTTAAAATTTCTCAAATCATTGTAGATTTCAAGTAAATGATTAATCTCATAGTTTCTACGAATCTCCGAATAAAATGGCTGAATATCCCGAGTTAGTGAAGAATTAGACGGGATATAATTCATCTTTCCAATCCATATCGACTCGGTACAAAACGGTTCAACAATTCTAATTAAGGCCTGAGGTTTCCGGTCGAGAAATGGCTCTACAGATACGCTGGTTTTATACCCTCTTTCGAATGCGTATTTGAGGGATTTAAATCTCTCTTCAAATAGTGGTGCATTTGGCTCCCAAAATTTAAGGAGATTATTATCTACCGATGTTATAGTAAACCGAAATTGCAAACGGTCCTTGTAATCAGAATAGCTTTTGTCAATTTGTTTGATAATAGAGAATCTCGGTTTTGTCGTTACCAGGACTTCATTATCACTTTCGAGCAGTTTACGTAACGTGATAAAGCATGCTTCTCTGATGGCTGGAATATCTACAATATCGTGTGAAGTTGGAAACATTATCCGGCCTGACATTTTGCCAAATGATCTTTGAACGACTTCTTCTCTGATTTTCATAGTAGACCAGTTTTCATATGTCTCCTTCCGAAATCGTCTTGCCATTAACTTTGCATAGCAATATCTGCAATTATTTTCGCAACCTATGATACAATTTACATTATAGTCGGCCCATTCTCTGGTACCATTCGTAATTCTTCTTTCATATTTTGTAACATAGTTCATCTTCATTCTTTAAATTCCTTTAAGCTTGCTATTCTCTCATATATCTTTTCTTGGGAAATTGGCCGAAAATCTATAGCTGGAGCAACCCTTAATTTCTCTTTTAAAGTATTCCAATTTAATACGTATTGTGGAAATTGTTCGCCCCAATGGGTTGTCGATGAGTATAAATGAAGATAGTCATGTGCCATTAGCCAATCAAGGGAATGTTGAATATTTATATCTCCATCAAGTTCATCAAGATCACGGCACTGTTTATCGCATACCCCATCTTCATGTTGTGTTATAATTTTCCAAAGTACCTTCCAATTCAATGGTCGACTCCTTCCAGATAATCCTATAAATAGATCAGGATATCGACTCTTAAAAATCTTAAAAGCTTCATTATTATTCGGTGCATACGAAGGATTATCTGTTAGCTTCGAGTAAAATTGTCTATTCATTCGAACCCCTGCTTCATAATTTGAACAGATAATCAAGTGAAATAATTGATCTTTTTTGGGGTTAAAAGGTAATGGAAGAATATACCTGAACCATTTTCTCAGTCTTTTCTTATATAATTCTATCAAGGTTTTTTCTTTGAATGTTACTGATTTATCACTAAGAAGTAAACTTCTCCATTCAGTATTTCCAAAAAGAGCATCAGCTTGGTTAATTGTTTGTCTTTCGCCGACAGACCATTCGGTTTCGTTTTGGTTATTTGGTAGTGGGGAAAAATCATCTCTTCCTAAAAACCAATCAGAGGTAAATGAGAATATAATAAATTCGGTCCCAGTTTGATAAAATGTTTTAATGCGATTACTCGCCACTTTTTCCACCGCACTCCACTCGACACTTCTTAAAGGATCAAAGAAATAGATTGCATTACCGGGAATCCGCCCTGCAATTGATAGAACTTCGTCAAGACTTTTGTTAAGAAGATAAACCCTTTTAGAAATATTACCAGCCCAAGGTCCCCCAATTGTGTCCACTGGAATCTGTGGCCACTTTCGCCTTATTACATTCTTTAAATGAAGGCAGCACTCCGAATTTTCTTCAATTAAGACTACTCTTAAATTATCAGAGGCAGGTGCTCTACTTGCTTTGAGTTCCAGTGCATGGCCCGATGACCCTAAGACTATTTGATCCAGATCCTTAATATATACTTCACCTGTACCAGCGTGTAACTCAACGATGGCTGTTGGATATTCATAGTTTGCACTTGGTCCGCCAGAAGTAATTTTCCACCAAAACGGGTAGTAAGCACCAAGCACATCGCATTTTAACTTGGTGCCTGCCAAACCACTCAAACAAATTGCGTCACCTACAAATTGAAGCATTTAGACCTCCCAATCTATCTCACAGTGGAATTCCTAAATGATTCGGAAAATCATATCTACCATAGAGCAAGTGTATTAAATGGTTCTTTTTATTAAAAAATATTTAAGCTTTTTGAATCTTTTACCATCTTGTCCAGCTTAATTTCAAGTTTTTTCTTCTGAGATGTGGTCATTTCGTCGATCTGGACGGGTAGATAGACATAGTCTATGAAGGCAAAAATCTTTAACGATAAACCTCTTGTTATGAAAACCAATCCTTCTTTCAAACCAGGAGTAGATAGAATGCCATTTAAATGGGCTGTGGCCTTTGAATGTGTCTTGAGCAGAGGAGTGTGTGTCCTGGCAAGAAAAAGCCCTGGCAAAAAACCGACTGCATATAAAGCCCCAGGCGAAGAGATTTGCTGCCAAAGAATACTAAACCATGGGTTCACTTACCGGAGCTCCAAAAATCGGCCGACCGGGTCTCCTGTCGACAATAAAAATTCTCGTTTATCCCACTTAAATATTCTCAATATCCTGTCACGGTAAATTTTTCAGTGAGACAGGCCAGAGAAAAAACCGGGGCAAGAATCAAGGGGCGATGAGAAGATGATTTTGCGAGGGAGAATGTTGGGGGGATAGGGGTGAGGACTAAAGGGGAATGAGAGGATGCAGGTTATCCCTGAGTTATCCCTGATAAAAAATGGGTTAGCTCCTTCCAGTTAACCCATTGTTTTCCTTGGAGCCGGCACGGGGATTCGAACCCCGGACCTGCTGATTACGAATCAGCTGCTCTACCACTGAGCTATGCCGGCCTGGCCTTTATTTTAGCCGCCTCCTGTCTTTTTCGCAATGCTCCTCGATGGTCAGGGTCATAGTAGTTGAGGTGGGACCGGCAGCCTGAATTGGTGGGCCGCACTTCTTCCGATCTGCGAGCGCTCCTGGCCTTAAATTTGCTCTTTATCAGCGGTGGGTGCAGCGGCGATAACGATAAAGGCGCGGCTGGAAAATACTATCGAGCCTGCCCTGGTTCTGGCCCAGGGATGACAGGTAGAAGCCTGGGATTTGCCTGTCGCCATCCGGGCCAGTTACCCGGGGGTTCGCCTAACCTGGCCCAGAGAGAAGGAATCGCCCTCCTGGAAACCCTGGAAGAGTGCAGCTGGAATAAAAAATGGGCGGCCAGCGCTTAGGTAGCAGCCGCAGCACTCTTTATCTCATGCTGGAGGGGCACAAGATTTCCGGCTCCAAAGCCACCACCCATTAACTCCCAATCTCTTTCTCCCTGTCCGGGTTTTTTCCCGGGCGGTGGCGGCTAAACTGGCAATCCAGGAAGAACGCCTTCGGGGGCGGATCGACAAGAAAACCAGGCCCTGTTTCCCGTGGCCGATTTGGCAAAAATTGGGCTTGGGCCAGGGATTGCTTTTGCTGAAGGCACTACTTAAGGTTTCTTTAAAACGCTGAACCAAAAAGCCGAAGGCGGGAGGAAACTTTGATGAAAAAGGTCAATGTGATTGAGGCCAACGATTTCTCCGAAAAAGGCATGAAAAAGCTGCTGGTACACGACTCTCCCTATTTCAAGATCCTTAATTTCAATTTCAAAGCTGGCCAGGAACTCCCGCTCCATGCCCACGACATCGAGGGGCAGGTGAGTTTAATGGTCTTAGAGGGCGAGGGGGAATTTCTCGGAAAAGACGGCACCACGATGCCGGCCGCCCGGGGGGACGTGCTGATTTCCGAGATCGCCGAACCGCACGGAATCAGGGCCAGGACCGACTTGCGGCTGCTGGTCACCATTGCACCGCCTATTTGAGCGGGGGAAAAGACAGTTTTCTGTTTCCGGGTTTTTGTTTTCTGTCTCTGCCAAGGGGCCTTTGACTTTGATTCTGCCCTTCACAGAAAACAGATAACCGCATTGTGAGCCTTACAGAGGCAGGATCTTGCCGTCCTGGACCTGATAGCCCATGGCTCTTCCTTTCCAGGTCCGAATCATTGATGCGATCCCAGTGGTTCCAGAAATTCTGGGAATTTAGGGACTCCAGGCGCAGGGGCCGGATGCGTTGAATGTCGGTGGCCTCATACCAGGCTGCCAGTTGCCGCTTACTGTTGGGGGCGATGGCCCGGTTCAAGGCGGCGTAAAAGACCATCTCTCCCAGAGAAGGACCCTTGGTGCGCTTCTTGGGGGGCAGGATTTCATTGACTATCCCCGCCAGATCCAGATCCTTATCCAACTCATTAATGACAAAGACCGACCCCGAACTCCTTGGGAGAAACCCCCCCGCGGCCCAAGAGGGTTTCGACCTTGTCCGTGGCGCCCAGATAGACCTGATTTACGGTGGTGGGCTTGCCATCGACTCGCCGGGGCTCCCTGATATTCGCTCCTGCGGCGTGGGCAGGTGGGATCATGGCTCCCCGGCCTTAAGGAGTTCCTGGGCCACCAGCGAGAGCAAGCCCCAGACCGCATCCAGGAACCAGAAGCGGTCCAGGTGGGCCGGCAGGGTGAAGGAGACCTGGGCCGGAAACTCTTCATCCGCCTGCCACAGGATCACTGCCACCGTCAGCCCGGGGAAGACCCGCAGGGCCAGGGCCGCGTCCCCTGCCGGCCTGGCTTCCGCCCTGAGCTTCTGGCCGGCGGCCAGGAAACCGGCCAGGTCCCGGCCGAACCTGGCTTCCAGGGGAGCGCTGGGAAGGCCGTGATGGCCCCGGAAAAAGGTGGTCCCCCCTGGCAATTCCAGGGGGCTGAGGGGGGGCCCCAAGGCCGAGGGGACCAGATGCAGCAGGTAGCTGAGGGCCAACAGGCAGGCCCGGAACCCCGGGTCCCCCTCCGGCCTCGGAAGCACCCGGATCTGCCGCCGGGCCGGATCGATCCGCAACTCCCGGTCCAGAAAGGGCAATTCGTACTCCCCCTCCCGGAAAATGACCCCGGTGCGGCCGGTCACCTCCGCCGGGTCCCGCTCCCCCAGATCATTCCAGATCTCATGGCTCACCTCGGCGCACTTCTCATAGGCCATCTAGTTCTCCAGACCATTTTGTCTGTTTTGTCCATGCATCGGCAGTTTGCTGCGCCACCAGCCATTTTCCACAGCCGGCTGCAAAGGAGAGGGCCATTTTACAGGGACCGGCGATTTTGAGGTTCCGTCTTCCTTCAATATTTTATATTATTTCTGGGACGTTACCAAATATGGAATTCATGACCCTATGAAAAAATTCTTCTATCCAAAAAGTTTGGCAGTGGTGGGGGTTTCGGAATCCCCGGACAACCTGGCCCGGGGGATTGTGGCCAATCTCTTGGAGTTTAATTATCAGGGGAAGATATTCCTGGTGGGCCGCCGGCCCGGCATTGCCTTCGGTTTGCCCATCCTCCCGAGCCTGCGGGAGCTTCCCGGGCCGGTGGACCTGGCGGTGATCCTATCCCCGGCCCGTTTGGTGCCGGCCCTGGTGCAGGACTGCGGAGAGTTGGGCATCTCCCGGGTGGTGGTGGAAGCCGCCGGGTTTTCCGAACTGAGTGAGGCTGGCCGGGTCCTGGAGGAGGAGGTCCGGGCCCTTCTAAAAAAGTACCAACTGCGGCTCATCGGCCCCAACGGCCTGGGCTGCATGAATCTGGAGATCGGCCTGGCCTTGCCCTTCGCCCAGATGTGGCCCCAGCCCCGGCGGGGCCGGATCTCCATCATTGCCCAGAGCGGCGGGCTGGCCACTCATCTGATGGCCTGGATGACCCGGGAAGGCCTGGGGGTCAACAAATTCCTGAGCCTGGGCAACAAGCTGGACGTGGCGGAAAACGAGGCCCTGGCCTATTTCCTGGAGGACCCGGGGACCGCCGCGGTCTATCTCTATCTCGAAGGTATCGGGGAAGGCCGGGGCCTCTTGCAGGCGGCCCGCGGGTCTGCCAAACCCATTTTCCTGCAGGTGGCCAACGTGGGGGCGGAGACCGCGGCCATCGCCCAATCCCACACCGCCTCCCTCAGCACCGATGAGGAAGTGCTGGCCACCGCCTGCCGCCAGGGCGGCCTGGTGCACCTCCGGAGCCAGGCGGAGTTCCTCTCCCTGGCCAAGCTGGTGGGCCAGCCGCCGGTTAAGGGAGACCGCCTGGTGATTTTCTCCCGCAGCGGCGGTGAGGCGGTGGTGGGCGCCTATGCCTGCCGCCGTTACGGTTTCCGCCTGCCGCCCCTGGCCGCGCCGCTGGCGGATTTTATCCGCTCGCACTCCCGGTCCGGAGTCATCAGCCCCGGCAACCCCATCGATCTGGGGGACGTCTTCGACTTCACCGTCTATACCGAGGTCATGGCCCAGGTCTGCCGCGACCCGGAAGTGGACGCGGTCCTGCTCCACTATGGCCCCATGGCCGACTTCGAGATCACAGCCGGCCGGGAAATGGCCCGGCGCATGGTGGAGTTGGCCCGGTCTGCCGGCAAGCCCCTGGCCATCACCCTGTTGATCACCCTGGCGGAAGAGGAATTTTTTCGGGAAACCCTGGGGGTGCCGGTGTATAACTTCCCCGAAGAGGCGGTCCGGGCCCTGGCCTTGAGCCGGGATCAGGCCTGCCGCGCCCCGGAGGTTGCCGTGGCGACCCCACGCTTGCCGGCTGCCGAGAAGCTCTCCGGGTGGCTGGCTTTTACAAAAGATACAAAAGAGACCCGGGAGGGATTTCTGCCTCTTCCCCTGGCCCTTACCATCATTGAGGCCCTGGGAGTAGCGGCGGCTCCCTGGCAAGTGGCCGCCAGTCCGGAGGAGGCGGCCGCGGCCGCCGCCGGCCTAGGTTTTCCCGTGGTCCTGAAACTCGCCGCCGCCAGCCTGGTGCATAAGAGCGAAGCCGGGGCCGTCCTCTTAAACCTCACGGATGGCGAGGCGGTAATGGCCGCCTACCGGCAACTGGCGGGCCTGGCTCAAGAGGGCCTGCCCCCGGAGGAGCCCTGGCAGGTACTGGTCATGGCCCAGGTGGCCGGCGGCCGGGAAGTGCTGCTGGGAGGCCGCCGGGACCGGGCCTTTGGGCCAGTGGTGGCCTTTGGGGCCGGGGGTCTGGAAACCGAGATCCTGGGTGACGTGGCCCTCAGACTGGCCCCCATCAGCCCGGCCCAGGCCCGGGACCTCATGGCAGAGACCCCCATCGGCCGCGAGCTCGCCGGCTTGCGGGGCCAGCCCCCCGGAGACCTGGAAGGCCTGAGCCGGGCCCTGGCGGCCCTGTCCCAGCTAATGGCGCAGTTTCCTCAAATCCGGGAGGTGGGCATCAACCTGGTCTTTCCCCGCCGGCCCGGACTCCTGGCCCGGGACGCCCGCATTCGATTAGGGTAAGGGGATGGTGGCGAAGAATGAGGTTAACTGTTTTCTGTGAAGGGCAAAATCAAAATCATAGGCCCCTAAGCAGAGACAGAAAACAGGAAACAAAAAACAGAATTATAAGTTTGCCAGCACAACAAGTCTTAATGATATGTGGTTGGAGGTTGATTTTGGGGATATGTCTTTTGAAGAGGCTGTGGTTTATTATATTTATCGCCACTTGAGTCATTATACCCCATTCCGTAGTGCTACTCCACAATTCTGTGCAATATGTAAACAGGATTATACGAAGGGAAGATTACTATGGCAATAAGTCAACAAATCAAGGACATGAGGGGAGTTTATCTCGTAGCAGCAGAGCTATCTTGATTAGGTTTCATCGTGTCCCCCACTTCCACAATAATATGCATCTCGAACACTTGAAAGCGCTCCAGGAGTTATCTACTATTAATCTCGGGAGTCGACATGATTGCTTCCTAGTGTCCTAGTGAACCGCTTTTTTTAAAATAAGTATAAGCTCGGCCATGTCAACTCGATCCGGATTCCCCTAAACTTCGTAGTTAGGGAGCAGGTCGTCAAAAAAGCCTTGCGTCGTAACTCTCAGCTCCGGAAAGGTTCATCAGATGCTATGGAAGAAAGAACTTTGGGATCACACGATATCTGCTATAGATCACCTACTTGCTCACCAAATATATTGGTTTTGATAGGTAGATCATATATCTAAATAAACGTGAACCCCCACCTGACTTCCCCTTTACTTGCGTCCTCCGGTAACCGGGCCGCATGAGCCGAATTAAGAATCCTCCGGCGCTTCAGGCGAATACGAGGAAAGCATTTATTCCTCCGGCCCAGGGGCGTCCAGCTCGATGGGCCGCAGGCCCAGCTCCCGGCGGATGATCTCCCCGGCCAGGTCCACCACCAGGGGCTGGGCCTCGATCAGGGCGGTGTCGCTGCTGGCGATGGGGCCGGGAAAACCCTGCAATTCCCGCTCCGGCACCGGCACTGCGGCGGCCGTCAGCTTTAGCCCCCGGGCCGCCGCCAGTTCCGCGGTGCGCCGGGCCAGCTCGCCGCTCAAGCTCAGAGGGGCGTCATAGAAGACGGCCACCGGCTCCAGCCAGGGCTGCGCCGCCAGGTAATTTAGCACCAGGGCCAGGACCCGGTCGGTCTCCAGGGAGGGCTTAAAGCTCCGGGAAACCTGGCCCACGTCCCGGATGAAGCCGTCGTCCGCAGCCACCAGGGGCAGCTTCCGCAAGGCGCATTCCAGGGTGATGAGGACATTGTGGCCGTCCAGCCCCAGGGGGCGGCCGGCCACCTCCTTCAGCAGCCTAAGCCTGGCCCGGCGGCCCGCGGCCTCGGCCGGAGCAAAGACCCCCCGGTGCAGGAGCTGCCGGACGGTGCGGGAAAGACCATAGCGGTTGCCCACCAGGGCCAGGGCCGCCGGGCGGGGGTAGCCCCGGGCCAGCAGGTAGCGGAAGTCGGCGGCGGCCTCATTTAAAAAAAAAGCAGATCTCGCCAATGGTCTGCTCAACCTTCTGTTCCGAAAAGTTCATGCAGCAGCCTGGGAGAGAAGGGTGACCTCATAGCCCAATAGGGTTCACTTAAAGGGTTCTTTTCTAAGGAATTGGTGGGCAGTGCCCACCCTGCATTTCTGCTGCTCACCCCTCCCTGCTTGCCATAAATTCCAGATAATCCGGATCCCCTAAAACCGGTCCTGCTTCCTCTTCAACCGCCTTTGCCTCCAGAGATTCCAACATCTTCCGCGATCGAGGTTTCTTTGGTGATCCTGCGAACCGGGCCATGGCGCTTTCCGGGACAGGGACAACAACCTCACCTGCCAAGGAGGATAAGGCGCTATAAACTTCCTTAATTTCCTTCACCAATTCTGTCGTGGTGAGTTCGGTCATTGAGGCATGTGAAGTAACAATCTCCGCGGTTAACTTCATAATTTCTCTATCCATGGGGATGATTCCTTTCTCTTTGACGTAGTTGATTAATCTGTCACTTCGGTCCCCGACCCCCTCCTTGAAAACCCGGAATTACCATGGCAAATTCTCCCGGCAAATACCTTGCAGCTCCAAATAGAGAGCCAGCCAGGACGCCTTATCCGCGCCATTATTGGTGCGTGAGACGCACCCTGCGCCACCTGCACCAATTATGGAGGAAATCCTGGCCTTTGGTATTTTGAGATTTCGTTGGGGCCTTTAGCATGTCTCACAATTTCAGATTCTCCCGGGCCAGGCGCGTTCCCAGGGCCCGGAGTTCCGCCAGCTCCTCAGGGGTGGGGAGGTATTTGCAAGAGAAGCCTTCATGGGCCAGCCTGATCTTCATGGCCTCGAGGAGCTGGTTCATCTCCGCCACCGCCTGGCCGCTCCAGCCGTAGGAGCCGAAGCAGGCCGCCGCCTTGTTCTGGGGCCGCAGCCCCTTGAGATAGGTGAGGAATTCGCCCATGGAAGGGAAGATGGTGTTGTTGAGGGTGGGGGAGCCCAACAGGAGCAGGCCGGCGTCCAGGATTTCGGGAACGACGTCGCTGTAATGGACGCGGCGCAAATGACAGCTGACGGTCTCGGCCCCGGCCTCCCGCAAGCCTTCGGCCAACGCCTGGGCCAGCATCTCGGTGCTGCCCCACATGGTGTCATAAACCACCAGGGCCCGGTGGGGCTCCGCTTCCCCTGCCCCCCATTTCCGGTAAGCCGCCAGGATCGGCTCCGGGGACCTAAGGAGTAAGCCATGGTCCGGGGCGATCAGCCTGAACTCCAGGTCCATTTGCTGGAGGTGCTGGAAAAGCTTGAGGATCAGGCTACCGAAGGGCATCAGGATATTGGCGTAGTATTTCTGCACCTGGTGGAGATAAGCCGGGAAATCCGGGGTCTCAAGGTCGAAGCGTTCCTCGGAGGCGAAGTGGGCCCCGAAGGCGTCGCTGGAGAAGAGAATCTGCTCCTCTTTAAGATAGGTCATCATGGAGTCCGGCCAGTGGAGCATGGGGGTCTCCAGAAAGAGGAGGGTGCGTTGCCCCAGGGAGATTTCCCGGCCGGTTTTCACTTCGACAAAAGGCCATTCGCCCCGGTAATGACGGCTCAACCCCGCCTTGCCCATGGGGGAGCAAAAGAGCTTTTCCGGCTTGACCCTGGCCACCACCTCGGGCAGGCCCCCGGAATGGTCCATCTCCACGTGGTTGGAGACGATATAGGAAATCTTTTCCGGGTCCACCACCTCCGCCACCCGGGCCAGCATCTCCGGGACGAATTCCTTTTTTACCGTGTCAATCAGGGTGATCTGGTCGTCCAGAATCAGGAAGGCATTGTAAGTGGAGCCTTTTTCGGTGAGATAGCCGTGAAACTCCCGGAGATCCCAGTCAATGGCGCCCACCCAGTAAACCTTGGGGGCCAGTTCTATCGCCATGTGAGCCTCCCGTTATTAGTAGCTGTCAGCTAGCAGCGGTCAGCAGTCAGCTATTAGCAAGTGGCAAAGTTTCAAGTTTCAAGGTCGGCTGAGATAGGCTGGGTATTCCCACAAATGAAGGCAATAACTTAAAAGCAAAGCAAAAACCCAAAAACTGAAAGCTGACAGCTGACCACTGACAGCTAAAAAAATAGCTGGCTGCCTGCTACAACCCTTCCTTGACCATCTCCTCCACCAGGGCCTTCTGTTTTTTGCTCAGATCTGCGGGGGTCTCGACGATGATCCGCACGAACTGGTCTCCCCGGGTCTTGCCGCTGGCCTGGGGGAGGCCATAATTCTTGAGGCGCATCTTGGTGTAGCTCTGGGTTCCCGGCGGCACCTTGAGGCTCATGGTCTTGCCATCCAGGGTGGGCACCGTCACCTTGGTGCCCAGGATGGCCTCGGTGAACTTGATGCGGCGGTCCACGTAGAGGTCGTAGCCCTCCCGTTTAAATACCGGATGTTCCAGCTCCCGCAGCCTGACGTAGAGGTCACCGGGGGTCCCGCCCATGGGGCCGGGCCCGCCTTTGCCGCTGACCCGCAGCCTCTTGCCCGGCAGGGCGCCGGGGGGAATCTTCACCGAGATCTTCTCCACCTGGCCGTCGTGAGGCATGGCCACCACCTTCTCGGTGCCGAAGGCCATCTCGTGCAGGGTGATGGGCATCTCCACCTGCAGGTCCTCACCCTTGGGCGGCGGGGGCTGGGCCCCAAAGCCTTCCGGGCCGCCGTACCTGAAGACCCGGGTGCGGGGCTGGCGGCCGAAACGCCCTCCCCCCCCCCCCCCCCCCCCACCCCC
>Ga0208038_1000518_pt1 | contig 30252 bp, 24 predicted proteins | sample June2015DPH_16_1_FD_184714 | JGI IMG/M metagenome (GOLD analysis project Ga0208038, IMG submission 184714) | Peatland microbial communities from SPRUCE experiment site at the Marcell Experimental Forest, Minnesota, USA - June2015DPH_16_100... | ecosystem: Environmental > Terrestrial > Soil >...
CACCCAGGTTTCGCATCGCCCACTCTTTGATCCTGGCTACGGAGTCATTCCTCGACCCGTTGTCAACCACGATCATCAGGTAATGCGGATAGTCGAGCGCCCGGATCGACCGCAGGCATTCGAGGGTGTCTTGCCAGCCATTCCAATTCAGAATACTAATGGCAACCAGGGGAGACTTAGCCATGATATGCCGTCAAATCTTCCAAGGCTCTCCAAACCTAATATCCCATTCTTTTGGAATAAACGGCCCCACTCCTGCGGCAGGGTAGAAGGTTGTTTCTCCAAATAAGATGCCTTGAGGTGGCGAGTATAAGTCCACCCGAACAAAGTCGAATTGCGCGCCAATTTCCTCGGCCAGATCGATCATTTCACCCAGGTTCGCTGGCTTGGAAACAGGTTCCGATGTTGGAGGATATTCTCTCTTCACAGGAAGAAGATTCCATTCACGATCATAGTAGTTTCGCGTGTGCCCCCCGACTCGGTCGCGATCAAGCAGAATGAAATGGACACGTCCGTGATAGGTAAAGAATTTGTAGTCTTCCCGACCGTCATCGCCTGGCATTTCGACCATGCGCTCAACCAACACCTTATGGGGAATTCCTAAATAGGCCCATTCTCGAAACTTGCGCCCATGCGAGAATCGAAGTTGTTCGCGCATCGAGGCTACAATTTCGTCCCTCTTGATGTCTTGTGCCGTGCGGATGAATACGTTTCGGCCACTGCTGTGATTGACCTTGATCACGTAAGGTGGTTTGAGACCATCAAAGGGAATATCTTCCGGATTGCTCCCCACCCATAAGGTTTCTATGATGTGTTGCTCGCCTATGAGTTTTGCGATTTCTACCTTAACCGCAATTTTATCGGAGAAGATAGTGAATTTTGGGTTGTGCTGGTACAGTTTTCGCCATGCAATTTTTTCATTGAATGTCCTCGGATTCCTCAGATTGGGCAGTCTTCGAAAGCTGGCAAAATACATCAGGTTGACGGCCGCGTAGTCTGGAAGCCTGTCCATGACCTCTCTGTAGACTTTTCCTACGATATTTCTGATCATGGCTGCCGTTCTTTTGCTTGCCATATAAAGCCGGTACGCTGGCATCTGATTTTATTCTTAGCTAGGCCGAGAGCAAATTGCCACTCATATTTTGTGCATGACAGAACCCATATGGTGCGCATACCCAAAGATGGCGTTTTTCTAGGCCGATGTGATCCCCAAGAATGACGTATACCGCAGCTAACACTCCGTTCGGTTCCTCCAGGGAATCCATGCTTTGGAGTGTTACCCCTTTTCCTTAGGAACTCGTGCTCGCAATCTGGTCGTCAGCCCAAGGCGCGGCCTGATCGTGAAACTTCCACTTGCCATATACACCACGGTAACCGTCGAACAAGCCACACACAAGTGCTCGCGCGAAGTCCGGGCGTTGGCGGAGCAGATTCCTGGCACTCTGTGCGAGGACCAGCGGAATATGGAGTAAGTGAAAAAGGAGCTTCCAATGCGTGGGCAGCACCTCTCTAGCGACATGTATGGTATTTCGCGCACTGTAGTATAGCTTCGCGCTCGACTTGCCGCCCGGGCTGTGCGCGACCTTGTGGAAAGTGGCGGCCCGCCTTGCCGCGACGGTCCTGTACCCTGCTTGTCGAACCGCGTGGGCGAGGGGCCACTCGTCCGCGTACATGAACAGCCGGCTCGCCAGATACTCCCCCCGCAACTTGTGCACCGCCCGAAGAACGTCGCTGCGTAGCATGACCGCGGAGCCAGACGTGCCGAAGGCCTCCAAGATATCGGCCTTTCTCTCACTCGATCGTGGTCTCCAAGGCGACAAGGCCCCCAGGTACAGTCGGTCTAGCGTGATTCCCCCTCCCACCAGTCTCTGCCGGGTCTCGTCAAAAATAGTGGCGCCCACCACTCCTGCATCAGCCTGCTGATCGGCTCGTACAAGTTCGCTCAAGCAATCCGGGGCCACCGTAGCATCATTGTTGAGAAGGAAGACATAGTCAACAGACCGTCTCCTCGATAGGGCGTAGTGAATCGCCACATTATTTCCGCCCGTGTAGCCAAGGTTCTCCTCGTTACAAATCAGCACCATCTTGTTGCTGGGCGGGAGCCCTTCTAGAGCGGACTCCTGGGGGTCTTCCCCACCTGCGAGGGCCGCGGTCCGGCTGTACTCAACAACGAGGTGCAGGTCACCCAGGTTTCGCATCGCCCACTCTTTGATCCTGGCTACGGAGTCATTCCTCGACCCGTTGTCAACCACGATCATCAGGTAATGCGGATAGTCGAGCGCCCGGATCGACCTCAGGCATTCGAGGGTGTCTTGCCAGCCATTCCAGTTCAGAACACTAATGGCAACCAACGGAGACTTAGCCATGATATGCCGTCAAATCTTCCAAGGCTCTCCAAACCTAATATCCCATTCTTTTGGAGTGAACGCCTGGAGCCCTGCAGTAGGGTAGAAGGTAACTTCTCCAAATAAGATGCCTTGAGGTGGCGAGTATAAGTCCACCCGAACAAAGTCGAATTGCGCGCCAATTTCCTCAGCTAGGTTGATCATTTCACCCAGGTTCACAGGCTTGGAAATAGCTTCTGGTATTGGGGGATATTTCAACTTCACAGAAAGAAGATTCCATTCACGATCATATAAGTTTCGTTTGTGGCCCTTGAACCGGTCGCAATCAACCTCAATGAAATGGACACGTCCGTGATAGGCAAAGAATTTGTAGTCTTCTGGAACGTCATCATCTGGCATTTCGACCATGCGCTCAACCAGCACCTTATGGGGAATTCCTAAATAGCCCCATTCTCGACACGTGTGCCCATGCGAGAATCCAAGTTGTTCGCGCATAGATGCTACAATCTTATCCCTCTTGATGTCTTGTGCTGTGCGGATGAATACGTTTCCGCCATAACTGTGATTGACCTTGATCACGTAGGGTGGCTTAAGAGCATCAAAGGGAATATCTTCTGGATTGTCCCCTACCCATAAGGTTTCGATGATGTGTTGCTCGCCTATAAGTCTTGCGATTTCTGCCTTAACTGCAATCTTATCGGAAAAGATAGGGAATTGTGGGTTGTGCTGGTACAGTTTTCGCCAAGCAATTTTCTCATTAAATGTTCTTGGATGCCTTAGATTGGGCAGTCTTCGAAAGTGGCGAAAATACATCAGGTTGACGGCCGCGTAGTCTGGAAGCCTGTCAATGACCGATCTGTAGACTTTTCCCACAATATTTCTGCTCATGGCTGCCGTTCTTTTGCTTGCCATATAAAGGACGCGGGTTGCTCTGCCTTGCCGCGGCGCCTCGCGCCGCCGGGCTCGATTCTATATCCTCGCCCGGCCTATGTAGGGTCCTTGTCGCCACTTGGTCAGCTTCTTAAACAGCCAGCGGTAGGAGCCCATCCCAAGAATAGACGCCGCCACACCAGCGACGAGCAAGGGCTGCACCGGCCGAAGCCGGAGTCCTTCCCAAGCCAGCGCGCGCGCCCGGCGAGGATCGTAGTTGAAGAGCAGGAGCGCGGCGCGAGAAAGGTGTAATGCCAGTGTGCGAGGCTTCATCTCACTGCGATACTTCTGTAAGATTCGCTCCCTCCCCTCGCAGATCCTCTGCAGGCTCCCTGAGATCTGATCGGAGCCCAAGTGTCGCTTGACCAAGCAGTTGGGAACAAAGGCTATTCTAGAGACTCTTGCCACTCTCAGGCAAAGGTCCCAGTCCTGGTGGGATACAAGCGTTTCATCGAACCCTCCGACCCTCTCCAGAGCTTGCTTCTTTACAGTTACCAGTGAGGAAGACCCGATAAAGTTCGAATCCAGCAGGGCATCAAATACCCATCCGGACTTCGTGGCCATACGTATTTCCAGAACTCTGCCTGTCTCGTCCAGGATCATCTTGCCCGTGTAGACAAGCCCCACCGCTGGGTCAGAGTTCCGAAAAACTTCCAGCTCTTTTTGGAGCTTCTCCGGCGGCCATTCATCATCCGAATCCAGAAATGCGACATATTCTCCTTGAGCATAGCGAATGCCGGTGTTTCGTGCCGCACCCGCGAGACGGTTTCGGTCGTGGCGGATGTACTTGATCCGGTTATCTGAAAGGCCTTTCACCGCTTGCTCAGTCCCATCAGTAGAGCCGTCATCGACCACGATGAGTTCCCAATCCTGGCAGGTCTGACCCAGGACGCTCCGAATTGCCCGGACAACTATCGCGGCGCGGTTGAAGGTGGGAATTACCACCGTCACCGCTGGCCTTGCTGGGCCGGACGCAAGGTGTTCATTCATGTGCTCGCCTTCCTAAGTGCTGTTCCTTCATAAATACACGAATGTATTATGAGATTGAAGCTCAGACGCAGATCTGGACGAGCGAGATTGCTCCACATGCCAAGATCAAGCCATTTCGCATAAAGCTTTCCAAGGCCGAGTTCGTGCCACGTGATAGCTACGCCATCCAGCGTGCTGCGGTCGGCGGTTGGCCGCCCAAGGGCGTGAACTTCGGCACCCTCCCGCGGCAATGCACGCGCCAGAGCTCCCCCGAGGAAGCCAGTGGCGCCGGCGATAAAAACGCGCACCCGGTCAGCCTCCCTCAGCCTGCTGATCAATCGTCACTGGCCGGTAGACGAATGCGTAGGCTATATGAGAGTGAAGCCTTCGCCACCCCGAGGGAAAATACGTTTCAACGCGCGCATAGCAACCTAGTGCCCACATGGTGAGTCCTTCGATTTTCCCGCTCGCTGCTCGTTCGCGCTGCGCGGCGGAGCGGGTCAGGCCCGGCGGAAACGGCGGCATGTCTACGTACCCGCAAGTGGCTGATACTCGTGCCAGCTCGATCAGTGCCCGCAGCTCGGTCAGGCTTAAGCCCGAAAGGCCACTAATGACCCTGTGGCTGGAATTATCCTCGTTGGGTACGAACAAAGCGAGCATCGGTGCCAAGTTGGCGAAACATGAAACATATCGTCGGCGGCCAGTGGCGTCAAGGCGTTGCAGTACCTCTGACCCCAAGCACATGTCGAATTCCCCAGTCAACCCGTCGGTCAAGCCCATCTCAGTGACAGGCACGTATTGCGGGCGTATTCCGGTCAGCTCGCCGATTGCCTGGGCTGCCGCCAGGCTCTGACGACACTTCTCCAGAGCCCATGGGCGATCCTCGATCACAACGACCTCGGTGACGGCCAAGTCCTGCGCGAGCAAAAAGAAGTCAAGGCTGCTGCCATACTTCTCGGGTAAACCGGCGATCAAAAGGCGCCGTGGTGGGCGCTGACTTGCCAGCCATCGAGCTAAGACCAGGCGCTTGGCATAGTACTCGTAGGCGGTCCCTAGGCCTTCACCTTCAGCCAGTGCGAGGGGATAAAGCGAGTTTATGGAGCGGAGTGGAAGCATGGTAACCGCCTGTCGGCCTGCATTGAGAGCCGAGCAGCAGGAATCGGAGCGTGATGGGCCGCTGAAGAGCGAGGCCTCGTGGCCCGACAACCTCCGCGCCAACCGCTCTGGGCGCTGGCACAATGCGCCAATCGGTGAATACGATTCTCACCAGCAACCCAGGAAACAGCGAATAGAGGATTGTCAGACCTAGGCCCGGCGCCAGCGCCCCCGTCAGCGCCAGGAATAAGATCGGCCGGGCATCTCGGCCCGTAACTTGACGCTGCACGGCCTTGCGGTGAAGAATGATTCTGCAAGACACGCGCAAGGGCTCACCCCTCGTAAGCTTGCTGATAGGTCATGACGGGCCGGTAGACGCAGCCGCAGCGGCGGCCCTGGAGACAGTCTGGCAAGGGCAGAAGTGGAGCCTGGTCAGGATGGTAAACCTTGCCGGCGGGCAGCTTCTGCGCCGCATCGCAACAATTTGGTGCCGGCTGAACCACCACGCCCACGATGGGACCCTTGGCCTTCATGCCCAGGCGGTAGGCCGCCAAGGTTTTCACGGCGTAGTCCGGTTCCTTCTCCAGGTGGTGCTGGAATCTGTTCAACCAATCGAACGCCATCGGTTGCCCTCCGTAATGGTCGGAGTCGTCACGAGGTAAGCACGGCATTGGTCGCTGAACCTCCCCCTCACCCGGCGCTGCGCGCCACCCTCTCCCCCAAGGGGGCGAGGGCAACGAAACTCGCATCAACTCTCACCTCTCCCCCAAGGGGGCGAGGGCAACGAAACTCGCATCAACTCTCGCCTCTCCCGCAAGGGGGCAAGGGCAATAAAACCCGAATTAACTTCCCCCTCTCCCCCTTGGGGGAGAGGGCTGGGGGTGAGGGGGTGGCGACTCGAGAATGAAACGGTCATTACGCGACGACGCCTTACTCCCCGGCGCGCTGGCGAGCCGTCGCCGGCCTGGGCGTCGGCGGGCGCGGAGCACCAACGGCGGCCTGCTGGCGCCTGGTCACAGGACGCAAGACCTTAGCGCCTACCCGCGCTAGCGTCCCAATGCTGTGCAACATGTTAGTGTAAGATGCGTTGGCCAGCGGGCAATGACATTCCTTCGCCGCGATACTCCGGCGCACTTCTTGGATCTTCTCCCCAAACCAGATTTCCTTGAAGTCATAGTTGTGATCGCGCAGATTGCCCAGGTTATCGGCTCGCACACAACAGGGCCAGACCGTGCCGTCAGCATAGATGTGGGCGCTCACCCAGCCGGCGTAGCAAGCGATCACTTGGTCCTGCTCGTCCAAGATGCGCTTGACCAGCTTGTAGTACTCAACCCGGAGAGCTTCCGTGATTCTGGCCACGCCCGTGAAACGTTTGCTCTCCACGTAGGCGATCAGGCGATCTATGGCCTTTGCGTAGCTCTCGGGGCTTGGCGTTATGGGTAACCCTACCGTGTCAAGCTCCACCCGAGGTTCCGCAATCTCGGTGATGAACTGGTCGGCCCCCGCTTGGTCGGCGTAGGCGACGATTTCGTCCAGGTGGCCGACATTGAAGACTGACACCACCGAGTGGATTCCTATCGTCAGGTTATTCAGTTGATGGCGCAAGGACAGCAGTTGCTCCAGGCGCTGCTCGAATTTCTTGAAGTTGCCCGGGACGCCACGAATGAAGTCATGTCTCTCCCCCACTCCGTCCAGCGATAGGTTGATAATCACCTGGCTCTTGGGACACGACCGGGCAATACGCTCCACTCTCTCAGGGATGGTGGGTAAAATTCCGTTGGTCGGGATGTTGATGACACCCGGCCGGCAATGTTCATAGGCCGACTGGGCGAGCTCCACCACGTGCGGGTACATCAACGGTTCCCCGCCGCTTATGGTGAACCAGTACGGGGTTTGGCCCAGGGAAGCCAGCACCTTGTCCCATTCGTCCAGGGTCATTTCCCGCTCGCGTTTCATCCAGATATTGCAGGTGAGGCAACGCGAATTGCACTTAGGGGAAGGGGAGAGGGTCAGGTTGAGCGGCAGCATCCGCGGCCAACCAAGCCGGCGGTAGAGCTTGAACAGCGGAACGCGCAGCAAAACGCCAGCCATTGAATCCATGTCGCCGCTATGTCCTTGTTGTGAGATCTTTCGTGGTCTTGGCGATTTCCCAAACGGGGTGGTGACGATGTTTCTTGTAGTCGCGCCTGCCCAGGAAGCGCCCGTACACTTCCAGTGCCGCCACGCCCCACGCCCAGAGAAAAGGCCGCGGTCGCCAATCAAGGTAACGCAGGAAGATCCTCAGTATCTTCCAGGCGCTCATAGTGCTTACAGTGTAGCCAAGGGCATTGCGCACCGCCAGGTGTCCGGCAAAAATGCGCCGGCGCTGGCGCAGAAAATCGGCCATCGTGAGTGGACCCTTGTTGTAGACGACCGCCGTCGGTACGTAGCGTACCTCATATCCCTGACCGCGAATGACCGGCTCGATGCTCGCCTCGTCCACCGACGTGTGGTAAGGAATACGCTCGAAGATGTTGCGGAATGCGATCAACTCCCCGGCCTTGAAGCTGCGCAGGTTGACCTGGTGATGCAGCTCCCATAGCAGATGCGCGGCAAATCCCATAAAGGTCCCGCGGTCGTTGACGGGCACCGGCCGGCCAGCAGTCATTCCCACCGCCGGGTCGGCGAAAGGAGCCACCAGTTCTTCAATGGCGTTCGCTGCGGGCAGCAGATCAGCGCTGCAAAGTACTACTATCTTCTCCCGCGCTTGCGTCAGAAAGCTATTGGTTGCTGAGGCTTTACCCTCGCGGCGCGGCTGCACCATCAGGCGAATTCGCTGGTCCCGCTTTGCCCAATCGTGCACGATAGGTTCGGTGCTGTCAGTACAGCCACTGGCTACCACTACAATCTCCGTAAGGGTTGCCGTTGCGGTTCGTTGCGAAACCACGGCGTCGAGCGTGCGGCCGATATTGGCTTCTTCGTTGTAAGCCATAATCCCTATCGAGCATGCTATGGACATGGGATGATCCTGCTTCATTATAGCAATTTCGGATCCTGGCGTGCCGACCCATCACGGGATGCCGCCCAGCACACCCTTTCGGCGCGACGAGGAGCTGTGCCCGGTCGAAACCAGTTTTCGGTTGCCGGAGTCGTCCCACACCGGACCGCGGCCGTGCGGAGTGGGCGAATCCCAACTCCGCCAGATGGCGGGCACGTTGAAGAAGAGGTTCCAGGCGCCCCCCAGCGTCACCCCGGCAGCGGAGGCCAAGAAAAGCGGCACTCCCCACCAATTCAGCAAGAGCGTCAGCGAGGCATTGAGCGCCACTCCAGTGGTGCAGACCTTCCCGTAATGGAACAGCCGGCTGAGGATTCCGGCCCGAGGTTCCACGCTGGGGGCTTGCGAAGCACGAAAAGTGAAAAGCCAGTTCCAGAAGAAGTTGTTCACCAGAGCGAGCAGGATGGCGACCGCCAATGCCCACCCGACCGGCCAGGCGCGCCGCCCGACCAGAAACGCCAATACACCGACGTTCACGACCGCGCCGGTGAAGCCCACCGCCGCGTAACGGATCCAGCTTCGCAGTTGACCGGTGGAGCGGGCCAACCGCCCCAAGTGAGCCAGATATTGCAGGGACTCACGCATGCCAAGCTTGGAGCTTCCCAAGGTTCGGGCTTGGAACACGAAAGGGACTTCCACCAGTTCGCGGTAATGAGCCTTGCCCAGGACCTCGAGCAGGATCTTATAACCCGTGGGTTCAAGCCGGACTCCCTGGAGCGCCCGAGCGCGGACCAGAAACATTCCGGACATGGGGTCGCTGAGGTCGGCCAGCGTCCGGGGAAGCACGCACGCCGCCAAGTGCCTCGCCATCCATGAGGTTAGCCGCCGCATCCGGCGCCAGTCTGCGGCTGAGCCTCCGCCCGGACCGGAACGGGTGGCAATCGCCACATCCACGTTCGGGTCCTGAACCGCCCTCGCGAGCCGGGTCAGAACTTCGGGCGGATGTTGGAGGTCAGCATCCATCACGCCCAGCACGTCTCCCCTGGCGATGCTCCAACCGTCCACAACGGCGGTCGCGAGGCCCTGTCGTCCCGGCCGCCGTAAGACTCGTACGGGGATCTCGTTTGCCAGGGCTTCAGCCAGGTCCGCGGTGCGGTCCGGACTCGAGTCGTCCACCACAATTAACTCGTGCTCTTCCCCGGCCTTCCGCAAGGCTTCGGAGGCCTGGCGCAGGACTACCTGAATGCTCCGGGCTTCATTGTAAGTGGGAAGCACGATCGAGATCATAGCTGGCAAAGTTTAGCACACTAACTGCCAAAATCCATTCATAAGCGATCTCGAGCGGGGACAATGAGGTGCTTTGGATCAATTCCTCTCCCCTCCCCACTGTCTGAGAAGCTGTGAGATAATTCCCAGGGGCCAGTTTTGCGCGGCCTGATTTATTCAGTAATCGTTAGCGACATAGGACCGTATTCGATTATTCCACAGCTTCTGAATCGCAGGCTAAAGCGCTGTGATCGCAAATCAAGGTGGTCGAGTGCATAATCGCCAGAGGTGGAGAATCGAAATGAAAACCTCGGTTTAATGCACAGAGCTTTGACGAGTTGCACGCTCTCTGCAAGTGGTGTCATGCTGATCCCGCTCTGCGGGAGAAGCATCCCAGCAGTTTGTGGCTGGTGCTAAGCGCAAGAAACAACTGCAGTCCCGCTCCAGCGGGATCGCCCGCCCGAAAGCACGGCGGGCTCAAGATGACAGACGGCTCCAACTTGAGTCGGGGTTAAAGCACATGGGGCGTAGCCGTAAGTACAGAAACTCAGGCGCAATTCCCAAAAAGGGTGGCCCGCCTGGCACGACAGAGGTGCTGTCCTCGAAAGGAACTTTCTCGATAGCCAAAGCATTGGTGTGGATTACATTAGCGGTTCTTTGTGTTTTTTCTTTCGCCACCCTCTACTATCCGATGGTCCGAGCTTTTTATCATTTTGAAATCAACTACAATGAAGGGTGGAACGTTTACAATACGCAGGCCGCCATGCAGCATCTGCCCTTGTACTATCAGAAGTATGGCTGGACCACGGTCAATTATCCATTTCTTTCATTTTACATCGTTGGATATGTGTCGCGTTTCATCGGGGATTACCTATTAACCGGTCGTTTGCTTTCTCTCGTCGCGCTTCTCGTCTCGTGCGTTCTGGTGGGGCTCATTGTAAAGAAGCTGACCGGCGGGCGAGGGCCTGCGGTTTTTGCAGGCGTGTTCTGTCTCGGCCTCATCTGCTCCCGAGTGCCAACCTACGTGGCGATGGACGAACCCCAAATGCTTGCCCATCTATTTTTCCTTTTCGGCCTGTGGGTTTATTTGCAGGCGGTTCCGAGCACGTTGCGGATCGCGGGGATCACCTCTCTTTTTGTTCTGGGAGGCAACATTAAGCAGAATCTTCTCCCAGCTCCTATTTCGGTACTCTGCGACCTTTTCATAACCTCATCAAGCAAAGCAGTGCGATTCATGGTCTTTGGAGTTTTTTTCCTGGCCTTGTCGATTGCAGTCAACATGCTGGTCGGCGGTCCATTCTTCATTTCTCATCTGTTGACTTCGAGAGCTTTTTCATTTGAGCATCTTCGTAACATGTTCTTTGCGTTTTATTCCCCCCTAGGCCTGCCGCTTGCAATTTCTACCTTTTGGTCAATCTGGCAGCTTCAAAACGGGCAGGCACGGGTGATTGCCTTTTATTTTTTCTCCTCGCTACTGATTGGCGCGGCCTTTGCAGGAGGTTCAGGAGTTAACGCCAATGCGTTTTTCGACAATCTCTTTGCTATGTCGATCATTATGGGTGCCTGCCTGGATTTATTGTGGAAAGCTCCAATCCCCAGTTTAGGGAAGGGCGGTCGGTGGAGATTCCTGTCGCCCGTCTTGCTTTATTCGACTGTGGTCATGGCCTTTGTCCCGTGGGGTGTCGATGTACCAAGAATGCTTTCTGAGTTGCCGGAGTTGCAGAGGCAGTATGACGCTGAGGTGTCATTCTTGGTCGCGCAACCAGGACCCGTTATATGTGAGAGCTTAATTCTGTGTTACGACGCGGGTAAGCCGTACGTTCTCGATCCGTTCAACAGCGCCAGACTCGTCCGACTTGGAAAACTGAACAGCAGTGAGATCGTGAAACAGATCGCTGAGAAAAAATACGGGGCTATCCAAACTCAAGTTCCAGCGACTCAGAAGCGAAGTGAACGTTTCACGGAAGATGTGCTTGACGCTATCGAGCGGTACTACGTCGAGGCACTCAAGGCTCCTAACTGTGTTATCTACGTCCCCCGCGTCGAACCACAGGGCGCCTTAAACCCGCATTAACCGTCGGGCACTCCACAGTGAGGGCACAATAGCTCCCCTCCCCGGCTGAGGAGGGGGTTAGGGGGTGGTCAGTGGCTCGATCAGGTAACATGACATCAGGCAACATGACTTGTTGACGGTTCAGTATCGCGGTGGCACAATGAGCCTCCAGCCATGGCGAGAAAAGCGAGCCCACGGAAAGGGCAAAGAAAACGTGCGTGGAGGCGAGCAAGAGCGGCGCGTTCGGATGGCCACAGCGGTAGAACGCCGAGCCTGCCTAGCGCCCGACCTCGGCGTGATTTGACCTTCTTCCTCTTCCTGCTGCTTCTTCTGCTCGTCATTTACAATTCAAACTTCCGGACCAACGGTTCGCAGGACGCTTTCCCGGCTCGCTTCCTGCCCTTTAGCCTTCTCCTGGACCACAGCCTCTACTTGGATCAATGGCTCCAACGCGGCGTTGCGGGGCCTCTGGGAGTGACCGGGGCGTACGTCGCCGCCAAGTCCCACGGTCACTTGATGTCGTCGTATCCGATCATCACCTCCGTAGTCGTGACCCCGCTCTACGTCCTACCAGCTTGGTGGCTCTCCCGCCAGTCGCCTCCACTGTATCCGTATTCACGCACCTTCTTCCTGATCGTCAACACGATGGAGAAACTCAGTGCGTCCCTGATCGCCGCGATGTCAGGAGCACTTCTCTTTCTCGCTTTTCGCAAGATCGCCTCGCGCAACGTCAGCCTTGTGGTGGTCCTGATCTACGGCCTGGCCGGCAACACGTGGGCGATATCGAGCCAAGCTCTTTGGCGACATGGGCTGACGGAGCTGAGTTTCGCCTTCTTGCTGTGGGCGCTATTCCGTGTTCCCGACTCACCCAGCGCTCCTGTTTGGGCGGGCCTTGCCCTGGCCGTGGCCGCCGCCAACAGGCCCGAACAAGCCATACTCATTGTGCCTTTCCTGCTTTATTTCGGCCGCGGGCAGTGGAAGAACTGGCTTCTGTTCCTGACGCCGCTAGTTGCTTTAGGTTCGCTGGTGCTCGCCTACAACCTGTATTTCTTCGCAAAACTCCTGGGTGGCTACCCAGGCCCGACGCTTGGAGCGGATTTCGGCGCCCATTTCCCTTTCTTGGCCCGTGCCGCTGTCGGCCTCCCCGGATCACTGGTAAGTCCAAGCCGTGGCTTGCTCATCTACACGCCGTGGGTAGCCTTCGCGTTCTGGGGTGCAGCTAGGCTCTGGAAGGAAAAGAGCTTTGGCTGGAGCCGCCCGCTCATCGTGGCACTGGCTGCCATCCTCGTGGTTCAGGCGGGCGCGACCAACTGGTGGGGCGGGTATTGCTTCGGTCCCCGCTTCTCCACGGACCTGTTGCCCTTCTTGGCCTGGTTCCTGCTCCCGGTGTGGGCCAGCATTCGGGTTCGCCCTGTGCTGAGGGTGGCGTTCGCTGCGACCGTGGCCATCGCCTTGTGGGTGCAAGTGGTCGGCGCCTTTTATTACCCGGCAGGGAATTGGGACGCATGGCCCGTCAGCGTTGATCGCGAACCGCAGCGATGCTGGGATTGGTCTGATACCCAAGTCCTGAGAAGCTGGAAGGCAGGTCCTGCCCCGCCCCTTTTGCTCAATCAGTGGGAGAGGCTGTTGCAGCTCCGACCTGGCGCGCCCCAGCCCTAGCCGCTGGCGGGCCTAAGGCCTTGTCTTTATTGGGGTTCAAAGGGCGTCGTGGCCATCGGCGCCTGTTCCTCTGGTCTGCGCGGCCTTCCGCGTGAGCTCCCACTCCCATGCTAAGCAAACTGCGCCTCGCCGTCAATGGTGCAAAAATGCCCCTGCGAATTTCTTTCGATACCCCTGAACCCCTCGAGGGGTGTATAGTGTGGGGCTGTTGGGAGCTAAAAGGGAAATTCCCGGTTATGCAGTAATCGTCCAAAGCATTTCGTTGGAAATTCCTTCTGAAAAGGAAGGGGATTTGGTGCGCTAGCAGGTCACCGAAGAACCCTTCGCCAGTCCTCGCACATGAATCTCGAGAGACGTCCCGCAGTTTCCGTCATCGTGCCCGTTTATAACGAGGAGTCGACGATTGAGGAAATCGTAACCAGGGTTCAGGCTGTTGACCTGGATAAGGAGATCATCATCATCGATGACGGCTCGACGGACAAGACTCAGGCATTCTTGAGGGACCTTGCGCGCCACACCAAGCCGAGCCCCGGCGTGATGAGCCTCCCGGCGAATGGGCGTCTGTCAGGCGCCGATAATATCCGAGTGCTGTTTCAAGAAACGAATCAGGGCAAGGGAGCAGCGTTGCGGCGGGGGTTTGAAGCAGCCCGCGGCGAGATTGTCATCATTCAGGATGCAGACCTCGAATACGATCCCCAAGATTATCACAAGCTCATCGAACCTATCTACCGCGGAGTGGCGGACGTAGTCTATGGGTCAAGATTCCTCGGAAGTCCTCATCGTGTCATGTTCTTTTGGCATTATGTGGGCAACAAGTTCCTCACCATGCTGTCCGACATGTTTACCAACTTGAATCTTTCGGATGTCTGGACATGCTACAAAGCGTTCAGGCGGGAAGTGCTTGGGCAGATCAATCTCCGGGAGAATCGATTTGGGTTCGAGCAGGAGATCACCGCCAAGATTGCCAGGAATGGCTGGCGCGTGTACGAGGTCCCGATTGCCTATTACGGACGCACCTACGCAGCAGGAAAGAAAATAACTTGGAAAGACGGAGCTCGAGGTCTGTGGTGCATCCTGCGTTACAGCTCGTGGGGCAAGCGGCCCTCGCGGGGAGAAGGTTAGGGGGTGGTGGGTGCGGGAGCAAGCGCGCAGGTCAATCCGTCGGCTGACGGACCCCCACCCTATCAAGAAGAGGAATCACCAGGAACCGCATGTTTGTCCCCTATTTTGATTTGAAGAAACAATACTCAAGCCTTCGCAATGAGATCAGGGAGGCCCTGGATCGAGTCTGCTGCAACGCGTCATTCATCCTGGGCGAAGAGGTCAGTGAGTTTGAGGAGGAGTTTGCCGCCTATTGCGAAGTCAAATATTGTGTCGCGTTGAACTCCGGCACAAGCGCCCTGCACCTGGCTTTGCTGGCTTTGGGAGTGAACCCCGGCGACGAGGTGATCACCACTTCGAACACGTTCATCGCCACCGCCGAAGCCATTTGTTACACGGGCGCCAAGCCGGTTTTTGTGGACATCGACCCGAAGACGGGGAATCTGGATGCCGCCCTGATCGAGCGGGTCGTAACCGGCCGGACCAAGGCCATCCTTCCGGTTCATTTGTACGGAAGCCCTGCCGATATGGACCCGATCTTGGGAATCGCGCGAAAACACGGGTTGGTGGTCATCGAAGATGCCTGCCAAGCTCATGGCGCCCGCTATCGGGGCAGGCGCGTGGGAAGCATTGGCCATGCTGCGGCCTTCAGCTTTTATCCGAGCAAGAACCTAAGCGCCTACGGTGAAGGCGGAGCGCTCACGACGAATGACACAGGAATCGCCGAACTTCTGCGCTCGCTGCGCAACCATGGCCAGAGTGGGCGCTACACCCATGAGAGAATCGGCTACAACTACCGTATGGACGGATTCCAGGGCGCTGTCTTACGGGTCAAGCTGAAGCGCCTGGAACAATGGAACGCGCGCCGAATGGAAATCGCCGCGCTCTACCGCAGTGTGTTGCAGGGCGCCAACGTGGAAATTCCGCTGGATGATCCGCGAGATGAAAGGGTGTACCACCTGTTCGTGGTTTACGTTGAGCGGCGTGATGCCGTGCGCGCGGCCTTGCAAGCGCGCGGAGTCCACACCGCCATCCACTATCCTCGTCCCGTGCCTTTGCAGCCCGCCTTCGCTGCGCTCGGATTTGGACCCGGCAGTTTCCCTCATGCCGAGCGCGCCTGCGAGCGAGCTTTGAGCATGCCGTTCTTCCCCGAAATGACGGACGAGCAGGTGCAATACGCCGCGCAACAGCTTGCCGAGGTTGTAGGAGGGACGTGAAACCTGCTTTGGAGTGTGGCCCGTCAGTTGACGGGCCGCACGCCAAAGATGTGGACGGGATTTCCATTTGCCCCACGGGTCTCGCTTTTTTGAACTGTTCTCCGCCAGCGACACCATGTTCTCGTGTGTTTTCAAGTGGTTAGAAGAATGCCGGGGACATGCGGGCGCGCGTATGTGTGTGGCATATTGACACATTCTGCGGTTCGCTGGTTGGTGGTACGCTATACGCGTAGCCTAGTCTCGCCAAGCGCAAAAGACAGCGGCAGAGATTCTTCGCCCGCCAAAAAACGGCGGCTCAGAATGACAGGCGTGCGGAGATTCTTCGTCTCCGTCAGCTGATGGACCGACGGGCTCAGAATGACAGGCGTTTCATGATGAGGCGGTCAGCATGAAGTTCCGGGGCTAGACCCCCGCCCTTCGGGAAGCTCAGGGCAAGCTTTACGCGGGCGTGACGACGATGATTTTCATCTCTTTGGGTGGGCCGAAGGCCCATGTCCACTCAGGATCGCAGTCTTGCAATTCTGCCGTATCCGCCCAACCTGCCCGAAGCGCAGCGCGCCGAGATCCGTGTTGTTTCCTGGGTACTTTCGTGCTAGAGATTAGAATTCAAAACTGATCCACCATAATCCAGGAAACCGCGCATTCTCTTGGACGCAGAGACGTCATGAATCCCGAAATCATTTCTCCCACCCAGCCGGTTCCGTCCGAGGTGGCCGGAACTGCGCCAAGCGAGGCGCGGACTTCGCTTCTTGGCCGGGCCTTGCTTGCCCTAGCCGCGCTATTCGTGGTGGTACGAGCGCTCCCCATCCTGAGCTTTCCGCTGGGCCGCGACCAAGGGACCTACCTGACCATCGGACAGGGCTTGCTCGAAGGCAAGCAACTGTATCGCGATCTCTGGGACAACAAACCCCCGGGCATTTTCTATCTGTACGCCGGCATTGCCAAGCTTCTTGGCAGGGCAATGTGGTCGGCGGCGGTGGTCGATATCCTCTTGCTGCTTCTCATCTCCTACTTTCTCTTTCGGTTCACCGAGACCTACCTGGGCCGCGCGGGCGCCGCGATAGCGGTGATGGTTCATGCCTCCTGGCATGGCGAGATGAAGTATTTCTGGATCGCTCAACCCGAAACGTTTCAGGTGGTCTGTGTATTGGCTGGTTACTTGCTCATGAAACGCCGTGGACGGTGGTGGAAGGCGACTTCGTTTGCAGCCGGCTTTGTGCTAGGTTATGCGTGCTGGCTTAAATACAATGGGGTTGCATTCCTGCCCTTTCTTCTCTTCCTGCCTTTTCTCGACACGCGTGGTCTTGACAAGGAGCCACCCCGGGTATCCCTTACCATCCCCTGGCGGAACTGGGTGACGAGGGCCGCATTTTTGACGGCGGGACTCGCTGCTGCAATTGGCATTGTCCTGGCTTGGATCGTGTTCAAGGGCGCCTGGCCTGCCATGAGGGAGATCCAATTCAAAGTCCTGCCGCGTTACGCGGCCATGGCCATCCAGCGCAATCCACACTACTTGCTCTCGGTCTTTGCCCGAACAAACTATTATTTGGGCGTGTGGACTTTATGGGCCACTCTGGCGGGACTTCTGGTGGCGTGGATGCGCCGAGATTTGAGGCGGTTCGCCCCGGTCTTCCTTGCTGCCTCCTTGGCTTATATCGCTACGGTGATGCAGGTTCGTTTGCATGATTACTACTTTCAGACCTGCTACCCTTTCTTCGCCGCAATATGGGCGTACCTCGTGGTCAGCATCTATGAGGGCGCTTGTGCCCTGGCAAGAAATTTCAGGCAACGGGGCTGGGGGCTCGCCTCCGGCTTGGTTTGGATCGCCTTTGCCAACGCCATTTTCTGGCCGCTTCCGGACGAACTTAACAAACTGACGATGCGGTATGAAGAACTGCGTGAATGGCGAGCTGACGCAGAGTCCTTCTACTCGGACTACCCGCGACAGTTGCCATTCGAGCTCCTTCGCGGGCAATTCGACGTTATTCATTACCTAGAAAAGAATGCCAAGCCAAGCGACGGCGTTTTTGTGTGGGGCAGCAACTGCCTGATTTATTATTTGTCTGGCCATCAAGCGCCAACCCGCTTCGTCTCGAACTTAGGCATAGTCTCTCTGTGGGCCCAGGCTTCCTGGCGGGAAGAGTTGGTGCGGGACCTGAGAAATGCTCAGCCACGTTTTATCATTGTGACGCGCCGCGACGCGCTGCCTACCATCACGTATGTGAACCTGGACTCCGAGAATTATCTCAAGATCTTTCCGAAGCTCGATTCCTTCATCACTGAGAACTACAAGCCCGTCGCCGACTTTGACAGCTTCGTCGTTTACCGGCGGAATGGGCACACTTGAAATATCCCGCAAGGAGGTTGCGGGGTTCACCGAGGATCCCAAGAAATCGGGTTGCTGTGCAAGATGGCTAGCGCTTGCTGTGCGCGGAACATCGTTAAAGATGCTTAATGTCGAGTATTGCTTCATCCTCGCCGCCGTGATCGTGGCATTCGCTTTTCCCACCTTCGCGTCCAACTTTTTTGCCGCCATGGAGCGCCAGTTCCTGAGGCTTGCCCGTCGGCGAGGCTGGGCCGTACTCGTCGTGGGACTGACCGCCCTGGGCCTGCGCGCGGCCTTACTCCCCCTTTTGCCGATCCCCAAGCCCGTTGTCCATGACGAGTTCGGCTACCTGCTCGCCGCGGACACTTACGCCCACGGGCGCCTCACTAATCCCCCGCATCCCATGGGGGTGCACTTCGAAAGTTTCGGTATCCTACAACGGCCCACCTACCAGTGTTTCGCTCAACCTGCGCAGGGAATGATCCTGGCGGCTGGTGAAGTGATTGCCGGACACCCTTTCTGGGGGGCATGGTTCAGCGTTGGCGTGATGTGTGCCGCCCTCTGCTGGATGTTGCAAGGCTGGTTGCCGGCGGGCTGGGCGATGCTGGGAGGGCTGCTCGCCATTCTGCGTTACGGCGCCATCAGCTACTGGGCTAATAGTTACTGGGGAGGGGTAACGGGGGCGATTGGCGGTGCGCTGGTTCTGGGAGCGCTGCCGCGCATCCAGCGCTCGCCGCAGGTCAGGCATGCGTTGATCATGGGCGCGGGCCTCGCGATTCTGGCCAACAGCCGTCCCTACGAAGGGTTTGCTCTCAGCGTCATCATCGCCGCCGCGCTCCTGATCTGGGTACTAAAGAAGGATCGGCCCCCGTTGCGAGTTGTTGCCCGGCGCGTTGTGGTGCCGCTGGTGCTGATTCTTGGTCTCACCGGCAGCGCCATGATCTATTACAACTGGCGTGTGACGGGCAACCCTTTGCGCCTGCCGTATCAAGTCGATCTGGAGGCCAACGCGGTGGCGCCTTACATGATTTGGCAAAAACTCAGACCTGAGCCGCGTTACCACCACGAGGTTATAAGGGAGATGTTTGCCCTACAAACGCCCCCGGCATACTATCGGGCCCGGACGCTGGCGGGGCTTGAATTCAAGGCAGATCGGCTGTGGCGTTTCTTCCTGGGCCCCGCCTTAACCCTGCCCTTCCTGATGCTGATCTTCGTGTTCCCCAGAGATTTCTCCTGGAGCAATATCAGCAGGCGAAAACGCTTCCTGCTGATTGCCGGTGCGGCGTTCCTGGTAGCTGTCGCTCTGGAATCGCTTTGGGAGCCCTATTATGTCAAGCCACTCACCGAATTGATTCTGTGCCTGGGACTGCTGAAATTGCGCCGCACCTGGAGCCAGATCAGCAGGCGGACACGCTTCCTGCTGACGGCCGGTGCGGCGTTCCTGGCAGCAATCGCGCTTGAAACGTTCTGCGAGCCACACTACGCCTCCCCCATCACCGGCTTGATTCTGGCGCTGGTATTGCTGGCGATGCGCCGCCTGCAATTTTGGCGGTGGGGGAGGAAACGCGTAGGGCTATTGCTTGCGCGGGCCATTCCCGTGATCTGCGTCCTGACGTTCGTGCTGCGCCTTTCTGCCCAGCCTCTGCATATAACTCTTCCTAGCTCCTATGTGGCGGCGTGGGACCAGAGGGGTCGCGCGAGTTTCGGGCGCGCCGATTTATTGGCGGCGCTCGAACGGCTTCCAGGACGCCAGCTTGTCATCGTGCGCTACTCGGCAAACCACGATGTCTTTTATGAATGGGTTTACAATGCCGCAGACATCGACGATGCCAAGGTCGTTTGGGCGCGCGATATGGGACCAGCAAAGAACCAGGAACTCCTCGACTACTTCAAAGACCGCCCGGTGTTCCTGCTCGAGGCGGACGAAAATCCCACAAAACTGTTGCCGTATTCGGCGGCAAACTCAACGGCGAGGCAGGCGTATGGTCCGATGGGGACAGAATAAGTCTGTTGTCATCATTGGGGCAGGCCCCGCAGGTTTGACGGCCGCCTATGAATTGATGAAGTCCAGAGTGCCCGCCATAATTCTGGAAGCCGGCCAACAAGTTGGTGGAATCGCCCGAACCATCAATTATAAGGGATACTTGTTCGACATTGGTGGTCACCGCTTTTTTACCAAATGGGACGAGGTAAGCCATATCTGGCGAGAAGTTCTAGGAGACGAATTCTTGCTCCGGCCGCGCCTCTCCCGCATTTTTTACCGGAAGAAGTTCTTTAATTACCCACTCTCCGCAATAAACGCCCTTCGCGGTCTTGGCCCGATGGAAAGCGCTCGCATCCTGGCCAGTTACCTTTACTCAAGCCTGTTCCCAACCGCGAAAGAGGACAATCTGGAGGAATGGGTTTGCAACCGTTTTGGGAAGCGCCTATACCGAATATTTTTCAAGACATACACGGAAAAGGTTTGGGGTGTACCCTGCACTTCTATCCAGGCGGAGTGGGCCGCGCAACGCATTCGCGGACTCTCTCTCAAAACCGCTGTATACAACGCCCTATTTCCGGGCAGGAAATCCAAGCCTAAGTCGTTGATTGAGCAGTTCTACTATCCCGAGCGCGGACCGGGACAGTTGTGGGACACGCTGGCCGAGCAACTTCGCCGGGCGGGGTACCTTGCCTTAATGCGGCATCCTGTGGTTCGCATTCTTCACGATGACGGCAGGGTCACCCGGGCGATTGCGCGTGGCCCCCAAGGCGATACAGTCTTTGAAGGGACGCATTTCGTAAGCTCGATGCCCCTCCGCGACCTCATCCATGCGCTTGACCCGGCTCCGCCGGAAGCAATCCTGAAGGCAGCCAACAGCCTCCGTTATCGCGATTTTCTGATTGTGAGCCTGATCGTCAATCGCAGGGACGTCGTGCCGGACAACTGGATTTACGTTCACGAACCCGGCGTGAAGGTTGCGCGGATTCAAAATTTCAAAAACTGGTCGTCCGCGATGGTGCCCGACCGTTGCAAGACATGCCTGGGGATGGAATACTTTGTGTTCGATAATGACCCGATTTGGTCAAGTCCCGATACGGATCTGCTTGCCCTCGCCCGCCGTGAAATTGTGGAACTCGGACTAGTGCGGGCGGAGGAGATCGAAGACGGGTCGGTTGTGCGCATGCCGAAAGCGTACCCCATGTACGACACAGGCTGGGCTCGGCACGTGGATACCATAAAGGCATACCTTCAGACCAATCTAAGTAATCTGCAGTCTGTCGGCCGGAACGGAATGCACAAATACAATAATCAGGATCACTCAATGATGACGGCCCTATGCGCCGCCCGCAACATCTGCGGCGCTGCCCATGACCTTTGGGCCATCAACACTGAGGCTGATTACCATGAGGAGAGTAAAGAGCGGCCTTCCGGTGAATATCCCAGGCCAGCCTACGCGGAGCCGCCACGTTTGTGACATTGCAGCAAGCCTGTTGGCGGCGGACGCTGTTGCCGGAACCCGAGCAGAGCGAGCGCGGCCATGCCGATACTTAGCGATTACGCCCGTAAACGTAAAATTACATACTTCTTTAAGGGGCTCTCTAATCGATCCAGGATTCTTGAGGTTGGGTGCGGCCGCGGCTGGTTGGGCAGCCACCTGAAGAGCATGGGATTTACAGATTATGTTGGTCTAGATGTGGCAGGTACTGCGGACGTGGTCGGAAGTGTTCTGGAATGGAAGGGGCTTGGGATTGAGCCGGCGTCCTTTGACGTGATCGTTGCGTTTGAGCTTATCGAACATGTGGATTGCGTCCAAGAGATGTTCGATATGTTGAAGCCGGGCGGGGTCCTCATGTTGACGTCCCCCGTTCCTCATATGGACTGGCTGTGCCTTTTGCTCGAATGGTTCGGCCTATGCCAGAAGAGAACCAGCCCTCACAGTCACCTTACTTATTTCATGGATCTGCCGCTATTTGAGCCTATTGATATAAAGATCGTAGCGGGTATCGCGCAATGGGGCAAGTTCAGAAAGCCCATCATCACCTGATGGGTCGTGGCCGTCTGCGCCGCGTGCAATATCTGCGGGACCGCTCACGCCATCTGGGCTATCGACGCCCGAACCTGACCATCGAGGGCAGAGCAAGGAATGACGGGTCAGCGTTGGACGGCATGCGGATGACAGAAACGGGGAAAAACTACTGGGCGCTCAGAGTTTCATTCTGGTGCGTGGGTGTCGTTCTGGGCGCTGCGGATGCCTGGGCCGCTCGCTTCACCATGAACGCCGACGGCATATCCTATCTGGACATAGGCGATGCTTACTGGCGGCGCGACTGGCACATGGCCATCAACGCCTATTGGAGTCCCCTCTATTCCTGGATTCTCGGTCTGTTTCTCAAGGTCTTGAAGCCTTCAGCGTACTGGGAGTACCCGCTTGTCCGCGTTGTCAACTTCCTCATTTACGTGACGGCGCTGGCATGCTTTGAATTCTTTCTGAGCAACTTCATCCGCGATCGCCGGGAATCAGGGAGAGCCTCGGATGGCGCAGCGGAGTTAAGCCTGCCGGAATGGGCGTGGTGGGCGTTGGGGTATAGCCTCTTCATTTGGACGTCTTTGGTCCTGATCACCATCGGAGTTGTTACCCCCGACATGTGCGTGGCTGGCTTTGTTTATTTGGCCTGCGGCCTCCTCTTGCAAATCCGTGCCAAAGCCGCCACTCAAAAAGCCTTTGTGCTTTTGGGGGTTGTCCTGGGATTCGGTTATCTGGCGAAGGCCGTGATGTTTCCATTGGCCTTTGTCTTTCTGGCGGTGGCGTTGTTCTCAATGGGCAGCCTGCGGCAAGCCTCGGCGCGCGTGGTCGTGTCGGTTTTTGTTTTCTTCGTCATCGCCGCTCCGTTCATGGTCGCGATTTCTCGCGCTAAGGGGCGATTCACCCTTGGGGAAACCGGCCGACTGAATTACGCAGGGTGCATCAATGGCGTGGATTTCTGGTTTCCCGGCGACAGCGGGGCCATGAAATGCTTGGGAGACGTGTCCATCGAAGGCGTTGACGAAATTGAATCCCCCAGCAGCAAGGAGCTTCTGCACCCGGTTAGGAGAATTTTCGATAGGCCCGCGACCTACCAGTTCGATGGGCCCATCGGCGGCACGTACCCATTTTGGTACGACCCCTCGTATTGGCAGGAAGGCATCAAACCTCGTTTCGATCTCAGGGGCCAAGCATGGGCAGCAATGCGTGGAATACGTTCGTACGGCTGGATATGCTTGCATGCTTTTCGCTACGTTACTCTCGGCTTGTGCATCATTTATCTCTTGGCTCGGAAACGATCGTTGTGCATCAAACGTGCAGCCGCAAACTGGCCCCTGGTGGTTCCCGGATTGTCGGGTTTGGGCTTATACGCGTTCGTGTTCGTAGAAAATCGTTACATTGCCCCATTCGTGCTGCTGCTGTGGTTGGCGGCGTTCTCAGGGGTCCGGATTCCGGGGTCTCAAGTGTCCAAATGGCTGATCGCAGTGGTAAGCGTCGGCATTGCCGCAACCCTCGTTGCTTCAGCAGGCACGCAAGTCGGCCAACACTTGGCCACCGCGAGGAGCGCTGCCCCAGTGTATTGGCAAGCTGCAACGGGTCTCAGAAAATTGGGGATTCGGTCAGGGGATAAGGTTGCGGTCGTTGTGAAGTGGCCCATGGGGGAAAGTGTGCCCTTTGTGGCACGGCTGGCAAGAGCCCAGATCGTTGCGCAGGTGAATCGGCCGGATCACTTTTTTGCAGCGCCCCCTTCTGCTCAGTCTCAGGTCTTGCAGGCACTTGCCGCACATGGCGCAAAGGCATTTCTGACGGAGGCCGAGCCGCCTCCCGAGCCGCCCGACATTCGATGGGAAGCGCTCGGACCGACGAACTTCTACGTTTGCTTGCTTGATAAGGCGAGGCAGTGACCGTATACCGCGGACCTATGAGATGTGAGGGTTGCGTCGCCACCTCCTGGTTTGTCTAATCCCCCATGTACGTGTCCCGGTTTATGCCCAACATGCTGAGAAACACCGAAGAGAACAGCACCTCGATGCCGAGGAAAAGAGAGAGCGAGCAGAAGAACACGGTCCGAACGGCCTGCAGCTTGCCGAAGCCGCTGTGCGCCCACTGCGAAAATACGACTGCATCGCCCGCGAAGCCAGCCAGCGCCATCACCGCGCCCGCCAACAAGCCGTGCTCCAGCTTGACAGTTTTCAACCATTTCACTAGCGTGGGTTGGTTACGGGAAAACCTTTCCGTATAACAGAAGACCTTGACGAACATGCCGACCGAGATGATGTGCACTCCCAGGAGCGCGAGCATCATGGCCAAGGACATGGTGTGGATATCCAGTCCGACCCCGCCTGCGATCCGCGGGCCAGGCAGCAACCACAAGACCAAGCCAATAGCCAGGGCCACCAGCAAACAGCCCGGGAGCAGGAATAGCCAGTTGGGGGCGTACAGCAGGATGAACCGCAAGTGCCGCCACCCGTCATGGAAGGTCTGCAGGTGCGGCGGACGCCCTCGGCGGTCAGGCCACATGGTGATGGGAACGTCCGTTATTCTGGCGCCCAGCTTTGCTGCCTTGATCAACGATTCGGAGGCAAATTCCATCCCCGTGGCCCGCAAGTCAAGACGGCGGGAGAGGTCCTTGGTGAGGCCTCGCATCCCACAGTTGATGTCCTTCACGCCGGCGCCAAAGAAGAGGTTGAGAAGGGCGGAAAGTACGGGTGTGCCAATATACCGGTGATGCCACGCCATGGCTCCGTTCTTGATTTTGCCCCGGAATCGATTGCCCACGACAAACTCATAGCCCTCACGCCACTTGCACACAAAGCGCGGTAGTTCCGAGAAATCATGGCTGCCGTCGGCATCGCCCATCACCATGAACTCACCCTGCGCCTCTTCCAGCCCCCGCCGCAACGCACTACCATAGCCTTTCAAAGGGGCTTTGACCACCCGCGCGCCGTGTTCCCTAGCGATCTCCGCCGAGGCGTCGGTGGAACCGTTGTCAACCACCAAGACCTCTCCCCGCACTTTCGCCGCCTGCAAGCCGGCGAAGGCCTGGTCCACACAAAAAGCAATCGATTGCGCCTCGTTTAGACAGGGAATCACTACCGAAACCTCGACGGCTGCGGAAGGCGGCGCTCGTCGGCCGCTTGGCTTTGAGTTTGGCGTTCGGGCGGAGTCAATCATGTTGTCTAGGCGATTGCACCTCCAAAACGGAGTCCGGCAGGACAGGATACGGCGACAACCTGGGAGGCGCAAGGTCCGGCTCCGCAAGCCACACGCGTCGATGCGGGTAGTAGCGGATTAACTCGGCATTCTTGGACTCGTCCATGTCGCGCGCCCACACCACTTTGGCTTTGTCAATATCTGCCTTATTATACACCCATTCATTATCCGAATTATGATATTGGTTGTACCGCACAATCACAAGCTGATTTCCAGCCACCTCCTTTAGCTGTGCCAGGGCCCGCGCGCGGTCCAGATTCTGGAAATGCTCGGACTCCCAGGTGTGGTGCCATTCGACCGGGGTGGGAATGTGCAGTTGCGGTGCGACGGCGCGCAGCAGGAACAACAAGACGCAGATGGCCGGTATCGCGCGCACTATCCCCAGCCCGGCACGCTTTCCGCGCCAGCTCGAAAGCCGCAGGTACCGCATGGATTGCAATACTAGCGCGTAGATCGCAGCGGTTATGGGCGCCGCGTATTGAGGGAGGAAGTAAATGGGCAGCGCCACTCCGATGAAAGTAGCCCCGCACACCGCCACCAGAAAGCCTGTCTTGCCAGCCACCGACTTGCGAAGAAACTGCCGGGGATTGATGGCCAGCAGCACGAGCAGGGGTAGCGCGAGCACCGGCCCGAGAAAGAACCGGTAAATCTCCGTAAGTTTCCACGCCAGCACGTCGAAGGGAGCCCTTCGGGCACGGTAGTAATCGTACATCTGCCAATCATGCAGGTAGAAACGCTCCAGCACCAGATGGTGATACACGTGCTTGAGGTTGAGAGGTTGCCAGGGAAAATATGGCACGGCAATATAGGTGTCGAGATTGACCTGGTAAGGAACGCGGAAGGGGCTACCCGTGACCCTCCAAAAAAAGTAGGCCATGCCCGCTGCCGTGACCACCAGGAGCAGGGCCAGGGGCAGGACAATTCGTAAAAGCAATTGCCCCCAGGGCGGGCGCTTTTTCCCAAGAATCCACACCAAAGCCGCCACTCCGATCGGAATAGCGAAGAACAAACTTTCGTATGGCCGGGTGTTGGCGAGAAGTGCCAAACCCAGGCCCATCAACAGGGCCTCCCGCAGGCGCGCGCGCCGCTTAATTCTAGGCAGTGCTCCCAGGACGAGCGCTCCGCCGATTGCGGCTAGCGCTCCTCCACAGTAGCTGTTAATCCAATAGCTGTAGGTTGCCAAACGTATCACGGCCAGCAATCCGCCCAACAAAGCCCAACCCGGAGGCAACCAACCCTGCAGCATCCAACAGATCGCCGCGCACATGGCGCCAGCGCTGAGCCAAACACCCACCCAAGGGTTCTCGCCAATGACTTGGCCCAAGGCCATGACTAAGCCCTGGGCGGCATAATACATCGGCATATAGGTGGGTTTCTGATTGATGTGGATACTCTCGAAGTGAATCCACATCGGATGAGTCGGATTCGCAAGGCGGCCGTGCGCGAAGGTGTCCGCTGCCAGCAGATAGCCGAAATCGTCATGAAAACCCGGCTTAGGAACCGGCACGTTGGGCAGCAGCGCCGCGCGTATTGCCAAAGCCAGGACGCCCACCACGAGGACTGCAAGGGCGCGCCTCCTTGCCAAGCGGCTCAGGAGTTGTTCCGCTGCCGTAAACCATCCAGAGGGGAAGCTGCGAAGGAAATACGCACCCGCGATCAGGATCGCCACTAGACAGTACTCGAGGAAGAAGAACATGCTACCCCCGCCGGAACTTCACAGGCTGCGGGAAAACGCCTTGAGGCTGTCATCCTGAGGAGCCGCAGGCGGTCCTGAGTGAAACGAAGGAAGGATCTCGCATTGTCTTGAGAGTACTCAGGGCGAGATTCTTCGCGGAGTTTACCCTGAGCGAAATGCGGAGATCCTTCGCTGCGCTCAGGATGACAGCGAACGGGCTCAGAATGACAGCTTGGAAGAGTTTTTCCGCAGCCTGTTCAGCCACCTTTTGGAAACGCCGTTTTTGTTTTCTCTCCCTTTCCGGACAGTCAAGAGGGCTGACTCCCACTCCCGGATCCGCGAGGATGACATCAGGCGGATGCTGTTTAGCACGAAGTTTCAGCTGGACCCCCATGGCCATTGAAATCAGGGTTTCGCAAGTAAATCAATAAGAGAACCACAATCATGATGCCTGAGATGAACATCCCAGCCAGCAGACCCTGCTGGCGGTAATAAAAGACAATTACGTGCTGACCGGGCTCAGCGTACACGGTCCGGAAGAGCTGATTGGCGCGCAGCACCGGTACTTCCCGGCCATCAATCCTTGCGTGCCAGTTGGAATCGTAGCGGTCGAGCAGGACGACATAACCGGGCCGGGAAAGATGGGCCGTCATTGTCACCCTATTGGGCTGGCGTTCGGTGACTTCAACCCGACCTGCGGGACCAGAGCCCTGGACAGCGGGGGAGGCGCCGGCGTCTGCGGCCAAGATCACGTTTTCCAAGGCATCGAATCTCGGTGAGGCCATCCGCGAGAGCGTGTCGAGCGGGCTGGTGGTGAAAATGGACGTGCCTGCCACGTAGGCACGAGGCACAAAGTAAAGGTTCTCATACAGGTAGCTCGGTTGCGGAGAACCGTTGAAGATTTCGCTGATAGGTTTTGCGCCTGAAATATCTCGCTGGGTTGGGCGTATGATGTACTTCGCATTAGTGCGACCCAGCAGGCAGTCGATCCGCAGAGTGTCCGGAGCTTGGGCAAGGATGTAAATCCATACGTCGTAAACAAAAGGAGGTAGGGAGCGATCGTCGAAATCCAGGTTCAGGCTTCCCTCGATACGTTGCACCATTGATCCCGTGGCCAATACGAGTTTCTGCCGAAATACCCCCTGCGCGATTGGTGGGATCGCCGCGGCCTCGGGGATGGATTGAAAATTGACATATCCCTGAAGGTCGCGCGATGGGGCGGCAGAAAAGCGGGTCAGGGAAGCGACGCGGTATGTCCCCGGCGAACCTTCGAACCGGGACACAACGGGAGGCACATAATCATAGAAGCCGGGAGGAACCGAGGGGTTGGCGCGGTAGCCCGCCGCAACAAGCTGGATCATCCCAAGAATAGCGAAAATTGGCACGCCACTACGTGCCCAGTGCTTGTTCTGTATGAGGCCGGTTAGGAGCAGGAACCCGGCGAGAAGGAAGCCGGCGATTCCGGGTAGGTAAAGTCGCAACATGCCTTGCAGGAATTGGGCCATTTGGGAGGCTTCATTCGCTGAACGGCCCTGCCGGAGGAGCGCCCACTCCGTGGGTCGCAGAGCGAGATGCGGCACAACGCAGGCAGCCGTCCAAATCAACAGGCAGCACCCCAGCAAGAACCCTAGTGGCAAGAGGGCACGGTTGCGCCGCGCCTGCCAGCAGGAAACTTCTCCCCGGAGCGCGTCCAATCCCCATCCGGCCAGGATCGCGACGAGCATAACAAAGGGGACCAGCAGCTTTACGGGAAAGCGCACCAGGGAGAGTAACGGGACGAGCAGGTAAGCGAGGGAAAAGAGCGGTGTAAAGTGGCCGAAGGAGAGCAGGAGAATCAAAATCGCGGCCCCGGCCACAAAGTTACGGCGGCGGTCCCGTGCGAAGGCCCAGCCGGCCAGGGCGAAGAACAGCGGCACGAACCCCATGAAAACGGAGATGAAGTAGGGGGCGCTGCCGTCGTCCGCAAGGCGATTCCAACTGGTCGGAGAGATCAAGGCGGGCCCGTAGAAATCAGGCACCAGCATTTCCATCAACAAGAGAGGGTGGAGGGACCAATTAGATGTCTCGTGGGATCGCAAACCCTGCGCCCCCCGGTATGAGCTGCTCAAGAACTCTATCGAAGGCAGAAATTGGACGGCGCACAGGGCCACCATGAGGCACCCAACCAGTGTGAATCCGGCTAGAACCCTCAGATTTGACCGAGATATCAAGGGGCGCCGCGTCCCTGCAAGGTAGAGCGCATACGCCAGGCACAAGATGAAGGTGGTGATCAGGGTGAACGGCTCAGCGGCGAGCAACTGCAATGAGAAAACCAGTGTCAAGAGAATCCAGGGGCGTGTCGTTCGGCCTTGAACGGCCCGGTCCGTCATCAGCAGCGCCCAGGGCATCCAGGCCGCGCAAGCTGCGTGGTTGTGAAGATTACCGAGTGACAGAAGGGGGCCGCTGAACGCAAAAGCGAATCCTGCAAAGAAAGCGGCCTGGCGGCTCTGTCCCCAGCGGCGGGCCAAGAGGAATGTGCCGATACCGGCCAGCGCGAAGTGCACGACGTAAAACAGAGGGTAAGCGAAAACGATAGGAAAAAGGATCATGATGAGCGTGTAGGGATAGAAGAACAGGAGGTTGGGGTTCTCCAGAAGCGGCTGTCCGCAGTTCAAGTAAGGATTCCAATAGGGCAAATCGCCGTGCCGGCACATTTGTTGAATGAAGTGGGCGCAGGGATAGGTGTAATTGAAGACATCGCGAAAGAAAAGCATGGAAGGAGTGAAGATGACCTTCCAAAACAGGGCCAGCGAGCCGAGCGCGAGGATGGCCGCCAACGCCAAATCAACGCGGTCAAGCGGCCCCCCAACTTTCGCGGAGGGGTCCGACGCTGGGTCAGTCTTGGCGTGGGAATTGAGTGACGTGTTGAGGCTCATAGGCGTTCTGGAGTGCGGTCCGTCAGCTGACGGACCGCACTCCAAAGCAATCACACTACCGTATCTTACCTTCTTTGCGGCGTTAAAGAATGGTACTTTTGTAAGCGGGGGTTGACCCATGCATGCAGTCCGATTCCACGAGCACGGCGACATTGATGTGCTGAAATACGAAGAAGCGCCGCAGCCAAAAATGCAGGCCTACGAAGTGCTTGTGAAGGTGAAGGCTTGCGCTTTGAATCATCTGGACCTCTGGCTCCGGCAGGGGGTCGGCGATTGGCAGCTACCATTCCCTCATATTGTGGGCAGCGACATTTCCGGAGAAGTGGCGGAAGTGGGCTCGCAGGTCAAGCGTGTGAAGGCCGGTGAGCGCGTCTTGCTTTGCCCGGGGATCAGTTGCGGGCAGTGCGAGATGTGTTTCAAAGGATTGGATAGCGCCTGCCGAAGCTATACGCTTTTCGGAGTTTTCGTGGACGGCGGCTATGCGGAGTATGTAAAGTCACCGGAGCT
>Ga0208038_1000519_pt1 | contig 30145 bp, 16 predicted proteins | sample June2015DPH_16_1_FD_184714 | JGI IMG/M metagenome (GOLD analysis project Ga0208038, IMG submission 184714) | Peatland microbial communities from SPRUCE experiment site at the Marcell Experimental Forest, Minnesota, USA - June2015DPH_16_100... | ecosystem: Environmental > Terrestrial > Soil >...
GGTTGCGCCACGGATTGGTGGTGGCGCAGGTGGCCGGCTCGTTGATCGTGCTCGTTGCGGCAGGGCTTTTCACGCGCAGTCTTACAAACGCGGAATCCATCGACCTGGGCTACGATCCGCATAATGTCCTGAATCTGAGCCTCGAGCCGAAACTCCAGGGCTACGATCAGCCGCGCGCGGAGGCGTTCTTTCGCGAATTGCTGAGCCGGGCGAAAGCGCTCCCCGGGGTCGAGTCGGCCAGCCTGGCATTCTCGATTCCATTGGGCTACTACGGAGATGGCGCCGGCGTGTATGCGGAGGGCCAAGCGCTTCCGCCGGGCAAGCGCGTCCCGGGCGCGGGTTATAACCGTGTGACCCCCGATTATTTCTCCGCCCTGCGAATGAGGATCCTCAAAGGGCGCGTATTTATCGAGGCCGACACGAGCACCTCCCAACCTGTTGCCATCGTGAATCAAACCATGGCCGAGCGGCTTTGGCCCGGTCAGGACGCAATCGGGCGGCGCTTCAGCTACCAAGGCGCTTCGGGTCCATTGGTGACCGTCGTCGGCATGGTGCGAAACGCGAAGTTACAGGGCCTCCTGGACGCACCCGGAAGTTTCTTCTATCTGCCCCAGACGCAGAACTACAAATCGACTCACGTCCTTCAATTGCACACGTTGGTTCCGCCACAGTCGCTGATCGTTCCGGCGGAGGCCCTGGTGCGCCAACTGGACCCGAATCTGCCCGTCTACGACGTGATGACAATGGAGCAGGCCGTCGCCGGCGCCAATGGGTATTTTCTATTCAAGGTGGGCGCCGCCTTTGCCGGATCCCTCGGCGCTCTTGGCCTGCTGTTGGCAGTGGTGGGGGTTTACGGCGTGGTCTCCTATGCTGCCAGCCAACGCATGCACGAGATCGGCATTCGCATGGCGCTGGGCGCGCGGCCACGCAGCGTGCTAGGGCTGGTTATGCGACAAGCGGTCGTACTGGTCGGCGCGGGAGTTGGCCTCGGTGTGCTTGCCGCGCTCATTGTCAGTCGGACCCTGGTGAGCTTGCTTGTCGGTGTGCCTTCTTATGACCCGCTCACCTTCACCAGCGTTTCAGCGTTGATGCTGGCCGTGGCGCTTGTGGCATGCTACATTCCCGCCCGCCGCGCCGCTCGCGTGGACCCGATGGTGGCGCTGAGATACGAATGAAGCACGGCGGCTCCTGTGCCACAACCAGCAACGAATGGGAGCAGGCGGGGATGATCACTTCACGAGCCTCTTACGCGGCGTGAAGGCTCCTTCGACATTCCCTCTTATATCTGCGTTCAAGCGCAGGGCCCACGCATTTTCCTCCTTGGCCTGACGCGCTCCCCCGAGGGCCGAGTAAATCGGACTTTGTTGCGAGTGAGGGCGGTAGTCGGCTGGTTCAAGCCGCTCTGCTTCGCGAAAGTCTGATAGCGCCTGAACTCGGTCCCCATGCGCGAGCGAGTCCTCCCCCTTTTGGATGAGCGCGCTGACGCGGCGTAGAATCGGATAGCGGTCGATTGTGGCGCTGGCTGCAAGGCAAGCTGCGGTCAACGCGATCATCAATGGACCTCACAGAAGTCCACGACGCGCTCCATCTGCATATTGGTCGTTTTTCCATAATAACCATCGCACTGCGACGCCAGCGAATAAGCCGGACATACGCGCCCAGTTGTCGGTTCCCGGTACAACCCACCCCAAAGCAAGCGTTATCGCGACCATCAGGACGTGCGGTCTCCCAAACAACACGCTTGACAAGGAAATGCTATCTTGGAATGATAGCTAGCTAGGAAGAGTATCAAGTAAGGAGCAGTATCTTGTCGAAAAGCACAGGTGAGCACAGTGATGGGTGGGAGGCTCAGATCCGCAAGGGATGCCTCGAGCTGGCGATCCTCTCGAGCCTCTGGAAAAACAGGCTGTACGGCCTGGAAATCCTTCGCACGCTGGAAGGCGGTTCCGGCCTGGGTCTGGCGGAAGGCACTCTCTACCTGATCCTGAACCGCCTCAAGGCTGAAAAGTTGGTCGACTCGGAGTGGGTGGACGCAAGATCTGGTCACCCTCGCAAATATTACTGGTTGACGGAGAGCGGCAAGGAACGACTCGCGCGCATGGCGCGATTCTGGGTTCAGTTCTCTGCCAATCTCAACGCGCTGGTTGAGCCCGTGCTGGGCCGCAAGGAGGTTGCCAATGTCCGCCGATAATGCTGGGGGGAGCATCAAGCAGTACCTTGTACGGCTTCGGAAGGCCCTCGGCGATGTGCCGTCGACTGAGAGAGACGAGATTGTTGAAGAGATCCGCAGCCATATTCTGGAGCGAATTGAAGCGCAAGAGCCCGCGACGGAACAGGTCGTGAACGAAATACTGCGTGCCGTGGGGGATCCCAAGGAGCTCGCCTCGCAGTACAAGACCGAAGCCCTGCTAAGACGAGCGAGGACTAGTCAATCGCCTTTACTGCTGCTGCGCACCACCCTGCGGTGGGCCATGAGCGGATTGGCTGGGGTTATCGCATTCCTGGTCACCGCGGTGGGGTACGGATGCGCGGCAGTCTGTTATCTGTGCGCTCTTCTTAAGCCAGTCTTCCCAGCTCGCATCGGGCTTTGGCTTGGACCAGAGCACACGATGACCATGGGCTACTGGAACGGTCGTATCTCGGCCACAGAAGTGTACGGCATTGCGGTGAGGCCACCCGCCTCATTCGCGCTAGGCACCCTTAGTGCAACAGAGGGGCCTGTTCGCGAACTGCTGGGCCCCTGGCTCTTCCCGGTAACACTCCTGTTCGGTGTTGTCTTCCTCATGGCTACGACTCGTTTTGCGCGATGGTTCATCGGGAAGTTCGGACAGCGGAGGTCACGTCGTTCATTAGGATGAGGGCGGAGAAGATTCCGTTATGAGGGTCATACCCAGCGAGTTCAATCAGGCGCTTTATCCGTTTGAGGTGTGGGTGCCGCTCGTCTTCACCGCCGAGCCCGGGGCCTGGACTCCTTTGTCGGGTGTTTGCTGGTAAGGTGGTATGGCATAATAGGAGGTGGCCAGCGGAGAAACTATGGCAAGCTCGAGACCGCAAGGGAAGAAGGGGGCCGGTTCGCTGTCGCGATTGGGGCTGATCTGGATCTTCCTCATAGCGGTGGCCGTTCAACTTGTCTCGAAGCCGGGGCGAGCGCAGGCGCCAGCCGGCGATCGTGCGCGAATCGCCGCCGAAGCTCAGGAGGCGCTGCGAAAAGGCGACTATGCGAACGCCATCAAGAGCCTTGAGACGCTGGTGAAGCTCGAGCCGGGAATTGCGGAGATTCACGCCAACCTGGCTACGGCTTGCTACGCCGTGGGACGATTTGACGCCGCCGCACACGAAGCGCTGGAGGCCCTCAAGTTGAAACCCTCCTTGACCAATGCGCACTTCTTTCTCGGCCTGAGCTTGGCGGAGAGCGACCACTGCCAGCAAGCGTTGCCTTACCTGGAGGAAGACTACGGGCGCACGCCGGATCCCCAACTGAGGCGAGCCATTGGGACTGACGCAGTGCGCTGCGCCATGAGTTTGAACCAATCGGATAGAGCCATTGACTTCATTCGTGCGCTTAGCCATGACTTTGCGGACGATCCCGATTTGCTCTACCTCAGCAGCCACGTCTACTCCGACCTCTCGACTCGAGCCTCGCAGCGCCTCCTCACGACAGCCCCGGAGTCTTACCAAGCGCACCAGTTCAATGCGGAGGTTCTGGAGCTCGAGGGTAAACTCAGCGAGGCTGCCGACGAGTATCGCAAGGTCTTGTCACTCCGACCGGACCTTGCCGGCATTCACTACCAGTTGGGAAACTTGTTCTTGGCCGGAGAGCGCGGACCTCACACTCTCGACGAGGCGCGAGCAGAGTTTCAAGAGGAGTTGAAAACTGATCCCCGCAACGCGGCAGCCGAGTACGAACTGGGAGAGATGGCCCGCCAAGCGCGCGAGTGGACCGACGCCATTGAACACTTCAGGCGCGCTGCGAGCCTGGACCCTCAATTTGCCGATGCACTCATCGGCCTGGGCAAGTCGCTGGCTTCGGCCGGGCGGACTCAGGAGGCCATCCGGCCGCTGGAGCAGGCGGTGACGCTTGCGCCCGCAAATCCAAACGCCCACTACCAGTTGTCGTTTGCTCTCCGCCGGCTGGGCCGTGACCAGGAAGCGGCGAAGGAACTCGCGGCATACCGTGAAACCCACGACAAGTTTGCCAAGACGATGCAAAACATCCGCACGGGTATTCTCGGGAATATCGCCCAGCCCCAGACCGACAGCCCGCCCGATTAAGAGCGAGAATGCGCGTCACACGCAGGAAGTTTCTCCAATCCACCGGCGCCGCGAGCATGGTGCTGTGCGGCGCAGCACGACTGGGCGCACAAGGGATGGCGTCGCGTGGCGTCAGACCGGGGCCGCGCCCAAAGTTTTCAGGCAAGCCCTGGCTGGTCGCGTTCACGGACGTCGCTCCGCGAGCCGGACTCACCTCTGCCACCGTTTACGGCGAGGAATATGTGAAGCGCTACATTGTCGAAGCGAATGGTCCGGGGATTGCATTTTTTGACTACGACCACGACGGCTGGCTAGATGTCTTTGTCCCCACCGGCACCCGTCTCGAAGGGTTTCCCCCGGGCCAGGAGCCGACCAACCGCCTCTACCACAACAACCGCGACGGCACGTTCACGGACGTCACCACCAAAGCCGGACTCAGGCATACGGGCTGGTGTTACGGAATCTGTGTGGGCGACTACGACAACGACGGGCGCGATGACCTGTTCTTGACCTATTATGGCAAGAATATCCTCTACCACAACAATGGCGACGGCACATTCACGGACGTCACCGAGAAGGCCGGACTCCTCGAATCGCGCCCGCGTTACGGAACAGGCTGCACTTTCGTGGACTACGATCGCGATGGGCGCCTGGACCTATTCATCAGTCGCTACATCGATCTCGATCTGGCGAGAACACCGGTTGGGGGCTCGAGCCGCTACTGCAAATATCGGGGCGTGCCTGTCAATTGTGGCCCGATGGGACTCCAGCAAGACACTTGCGCGCTGTACCATAACAATGGCGACGGGACTTTTTCCGACGTCAGCGCGAAGGCAGGCATCCTCAGGGCCGGGACTCGCTATGGACTCACGGCGGTGGCGTTTGACTACAATAATGATGGCTGGCCGGACCTGTTCGTGGCCTGCGACTCGAGTCCGAACCTGCTCTATCGCAACAACCACGACGGGACATTCAGCGAGGTGGGCATGGAGTCTGGATGCGCCGTGAATGACGACGGCCAGGAGCAGGCCAATATGGGAGTGGGGGTCGGAGACTATGACGGGGACGGCTACTTGGACCTGTTTCTCCCCCACTTCAGCGACGACACGCCGATCCTTTACCACAATCTGAAGGGCGAGTTCTTTGACGACCTCACCAATGCTGCGGGTCTCGCTGTGAACACCCAATATGTATGCTGGGGCGCGGGTTTTGCGGATTTCGATAACGACGGTTGGCTCGACATCTTCCATGTCACGGGCACGGTGTATCCCGAGGTCGAAAAGGTCTACCCGGACTACAAGTTCAAGACGCCTCGCGTGGTGTATCGAAACCTGGGCAACGGCTCTTTTGAAGAGGTATCGGAACTGTGCGGCACAGCCGTCCTGGAGCCGCACTCCAGCCGCGGCTGCGCTTTCGGTGACTTCAACAACGACGGCAATGTCGATGTGCTGGTTCTGAACATGAGCGAACCGCCATCCCTCCTCCGCAATGACAATCGCAGCGGCCACCACTGGCTGAACGTCAAGCTGGTGGGCACGCGATCGAACCGCTCCGCCATTGGCGCGCGCCTGGCAGTCACGACCGGCGCGCATCGCCAGGTTCGGGAAGTTCTGAGCGGCTCGAGCTATATTTCGCAGAGCGACCTTCGGCAACACTTTGGTCTTGGAACAGCGCGGAAAGTTGATCAGCTTGAAGTGCGCTGGCCCAGCGGCCTTGTGGACCGCGCGAGCGGTGTCGATGCCGACCAGTTCATGGTGATTGAGGAAGGGGAAACAAAGGTTAAAGGCTAAAGGATAAAGGGTAAAGGATAAAGTGTGAAGGCTAAAGGTTAAAGGCTGAAGGCTAATGGTTAAAGGCTAAAGGATATAGGGGTAAAGGATAAAGTTTAAAGGGTGAATCGAGCGCAAGATTTTTTCACCCTTTACCCTTCATCCTTTACCCTTCATCCTTTGCCCTTCACCCTTTATCCTTAACTCTCACGGCTTGGCCGGCGCAGGCTGGCTCAGAACCCCCGACGCTTTCATTTGCTCCATGATACTTTTCACCCTGGCGGCGAAGCGGCCATTCGGCTCGGCTTTCAAATACTCATCCATTTGCGAATAGGCTTTGTCGTAGGCTTTCTCCTTCAGGTAGAGGTCCGCCAATTTGACGCGGAAATCCGGTGCAGGGGTCGGGTTGAGCTCAAGCACTTTCTGATATTCGGTTTGTGCTTTTGAATACTGTCCCAGACCGAAGTAGGCAACGCCAAGCTGGTAGTAAAACTGCCAGGAACCGGGCGAGCGGCGCACGCCCTCCTGCAAGATTCGTTCGCTATCCGCGAAGCGTTTTTGGCTGTTGAGCATCTGCCCGAGTACGATATACGAGTCGATGTAATCGGGATCGCACTCGCGGGCCTTCTTTAGCGCCGTTTCGGCACCTGCCGAATCGTGGCGCGCCTCCAGAATCGTCCCCAAATCGGTCTGCGCCCGCGCGTAACAGGGAAATTCTTTCACGGCGTTTTCCAGATGCACTTTGGCTCCGTCGAGGTTCTTCGCGGCAAGCTCGCGTGCGGCTTGCTCGTACTCCTTCTTGGCATTCTTCGGAGCAAGGTCATCCGAACGCGCCGCAGCGCTGACCAGGCTCTCTTTTACCTTCCGCGCTGGTCTCAGATTGATGTTCCGAATAAATATGGCTGCCCCATAAGCAAGGTCTATAGACTCCTGGTAGGGCTCAAATCCATCTGCCGTCACAATCAGGCGACAGTTCACTTTCGGAAGATTCTCGAAATGGAAGGCGCCTTCGGAATTGGCCGGCTCCTCAGCTATGAGTTTACCTTCATCCGTTTCGATTCGGATCTTGACGCCTGAGCGCGGCGCCAGCCCGGCGTCGCTTCGCACTCTGCCTTCGAAGCGCACGGTTTGCTGGCCGAGCGCCACCTCGACCTGAAGCCCGCCGAGTACAAAACCGCCCAGCAGGCACGTGGAAAACAGCCCCAAGCCCCGCCACAAGCGTGGCCAGGAAGAAGAGATGCGGAGGGACGCCAGCATAACGGGGATACCTCTGCCCAGGCCCAACCGCGGAATTCTATCGCAAACCGGCGGCCTCGGCGCCGAAATTTGCTGAGACATACGTTGGCGCATCCCTGATTGCCGATCATCGGACGTCAAACTCGGACCGCTGCGACGTGGTACCCCCGTGCGCCAGATCCTTCACACTCACCTGAAATGTGTAATGCCCGGCGGGCAAGTCCGTCAGCTCGAATTGCTTCAGCACTCTGATCGACCTCTGCGAGGCGCTGACTGGAAGGTCCTCGAGGGGGAACACCTTGGCGGCTCTCGCGGACGATTCGATGCTGTAAGCCAGCCGCAAATGAGGCCCAGACGTTTCGGGAACAGAGGAATCGAGCAAGATTCCGAAATACGCCGTCAGTTTGTCCAAAGGTGAGAAACGGGGCGGCGAGAGCAGGAGCTGAAAGTTCTCGCCACGCAGCGGGTCCGACAGGTCGGCCGCGCCCTTGGCCGGCTCGATGGAATTCGAGAGCAGTACGCTGGTCACACCAGGAACCAGGGGCCGCGGCGCAGCGATGCCCAGCTTGCGAACGCCGATCGCAACTGTGCCGTCTGGGAGTTGGACGATCGCCTGTACCTCCAGTGGTTCGAAACGCGGCACCGCGAGCCGGGCGTTGATCTCCAGATTCTTCTTTTCGAAGTCTCGCTGCTGTTTGTCATCGAGGCGAAGGGTGAGAAATCGCTGATGAACCGAAACGGGCTGTCCGTCCGCGTCGCGAGCCACCAGCAACAACATGACGCCCGCTCGGGAAGTCCGGCCATCTCTTTCGAACTTTACTGACTTGCCGGGCAGCGACACTTGCACCGGCACCGAAAGCTTGCCATCGGCGGCGAGCAGCAGAGCGGCATTCAGGTTGGGCGAAAACGCCGATCGCAACGAACCAGACTCCAGCGCCCCCAAGAGCTGTGCGGCGGCAGGCGTCATCATCAGCTCCTGCCCGGGCGGTATGGCCCAATAGCCGCGCCGGTACCGCACCGAGTATCCGGAGGTGAGAACATCAACCTTGATCTTGTGAAACGATCCATCGTAGCGGGTGTCCGAAGGCTGGTAGACCAGCGTGTAGAACTCGCGCAGGTCGCTGTCCGCGAGTTCCAGGCCGTGCAGCAGATCGTTTTGATTCTTGATGTAAAGGCCGCCCGTCGCTTGGGCCACTTGACCCAGGTCGTCGTGCAGCATGTCCGGCCCGCCGACCCGCCGCAAGCGGTCGAACTGGCTGAAGCCATACCAGAACCCGGCGCCTTGCTGAGAAGCGTCGTAGACGTGGCGAGTACCCGCCGGGTCATCGGGAGTGCTGCTCGCCGCGTCGAAGCCCGCTGTGAGCCCTCCGGCCTCTACGATGTAAAACGCGACGTTGGCGCGGTTAGCCATGTCGATCACCGCCGCCATTTCCGTCCTGGCTTCCGGCGAATGGATGAAACCTTCGGAAAAAACCACCACGTTCTTGCGCCCCGGCAGATCGCGGTAGGCCTGGGCGATCGCGCGCAGCACCATGCAAATGGTTCGGGCCTGAAAGATGCTCTGCGTCCAGAGATAGGCGCGCAACGAAGCGAGTTCCTGCTCCGCAAACTGCGCGGCTCCGTGGTCCCCCAAGCTACTCTGCTGGCCCGCGCCCGGGCCGGCCTGGGTGCCGAATCCATAAGCCTGTGATTCGAGGTCGCGAATTTCTTGCTCTGTTTCGATCCGCGCATTGGCAGACATCGGACCGGACGAGGCTCGATGTCCCGCGCGCCTGATTGCCTCGACGGCGCGTTGCTTGTCTTGAGTGAAGGGAGCGTCCAGATGCAGGCTGCTGTCAACGCTGTAGACGGCCACGAAATCTTCCTTCGCGACAGTCTTCTCCAGGTATTGAATCGCGGCTTGGCGCGCGTTCCCGATGCTACCTGCCTGTAGTCCACCCAGGTCAAGCACCAGGGTAATGAAACGCACGCTTGACACGTCGATAGCCTGGCGCTGCGGCTTGGGAGCGGGCGCTTCCGCGGGTTGATTGGCCCCGCCTGGGCTAGCGGCGGCCGCAAGGGGCGGCTGCAGAACCGCTCCGATGGGGGGTACAAACGTCACAATCTTCTGGGGAACACCGTTATCGAAAACCGCAAAGTCCGAGGCGGCAAGATCGCCCACGTGCCGGCCCTTCTTGTCCGTCACGATAACGTCCACGACCACCGACGCAGCCTGAACCCTGATGGTGCTTGACTGGCCAGCTTTCTCCGAGGCAGACTGCGCAGTGGAAGCGGGCAAGGCGCCCCCCTCTCTTTGCTGCGCTAACGACACGCCGCTAACGGCGAGCCCCATAAGGAAAGCTGTGATGCCGAGTGCCCCGCGCTTCCCACAGCGCGGCGATGACCGTCCGAAGATCGCCTTCACATTTGTCACTTGCTGCTCTTCGCGCGCATTAAGTAGCGGACTAACGTAGGGCCGACCCTTGGGTCGGCCTCAGGCCGGGGCAAGCCCGGGCCCTACAATCGCGGATTTTATGGGCACTTTTTCATCAGCCCGTTAGGGCGTCGGCGCCGCGGGCGGGGGCAACTTCCCCGAAATGCGTGCCTCCTGCTCTTCGCGACGCTCGGCCTGAAGTCTTCCAGCCTCAGCCATCTCCCTTTGCGCGTCAGATTTCTGATTCGCTTTCAGGTAGGCCTGGCCGAGCTGGTAATGCATGTTGGCGCTGTCCGGCTGCAGCTCGACAGCACGTTGCAAGTATGGGATCGCCTCTTCGGGTTTCGACTCGCGAACGTACGCCTTCCCCATTCCTGCCAGGGAAATCGGCATCTTAGGGTTCAAAGACAGTGCCTCACGAAAGAGCGGGAGGGCACGTTCAGAGTCCCCCTTGTCAAGCCAAAGGGTCCCACGATTCTCGTAGCTCCAGGGTTCGCGCGGACTAATCGCGATTTCCTTATCGAATTGGGCCGCGGCTTCATCCAGCATTCCGAGTCTCTGGAAAAGCACGCCGAGGTTGAAGTGCACGTAGGGGAGCTTGGGATCGCCGGCGGCGGCTTGCTCCAGCTCCGCGCGAGCTTTTGAGTTCAGGTAGAGGTCCAGGTAAGCCTTGCCTAGCAACAAGTGCAGGTGGGGCGTGTCGCCGCCGGCGCGAACGAGCTGCGCGAACGTCCTGCTTGAATCGTCGGCGCGCTTCAGCTTTCCATAGCAGATGCCCAGGATGTAGAGAAAATCCAGGTCGTCCTGTTCCTGCGGCAGGATCGGTTCCAGCGCCTCCACAGCGGGCTCGTACTCGTCCAGGAGGAAGTGACACATTCCCTTGAGGTGGTGCGCCTGGGCGTTTCCGGGATCGGCGGCAAGCACGCGCGCAAAATGGGGGATCGCTTGCGCAAAGTCTTGCTTCCGGTAGTACGCCAATCCCAAGTTCAGATCGATGCCCACCATTTGCGGATCGAGCTTCTTAGCGGTCTGAAAGGCCCGAATGGCATCGTCGAACCTCACGGTCCGCATGTAAACCACGCCGAGGTTCACGTAGGCCGCCGCGGAGCCGGGGTCGAGTTGGAGGACCTTGCGGAAGCCGCGCTCCGCCCCGGGGTAGTCCCCGGATGCGAGTGCGCGTTGAGCCTGCTCGAAGACGCCCCTAGGATCATCGGGGGGCTTTACCTGGTGTTGGGTTATGGTCTGGGCTCGCGCGGCGACCCCCAGAAGAAGAACAACACCGCCCAGCGCCATTCTGGCGGCAGCCATGATTCGTGGTTTGGATCGACTGGGGCACACGCTGCACCACCGCAAATGATAACACCCTGGGCGCCTATCAAGCCACTTAAGAATGTAACCTTCGGGGCATTGTATACAGCGCCGCCCGGTAGTGGTGTCATTTGGAATACCATCCCTCACGAAACGCCGGTCATTCCCGCGAAAGCGGGAATCCAGTCCGTGGACAGCGCATTTCCGAAGGTTTGCGGAGTGGATTCCCGCTTTCGCGGGAATGACTGCGGCCAGGAGCGCCCGTGTTTCGCAAATGACACCACTACCGCGCGGCCCTTAGCCGCAACCCAAAGACCAAGTTCTCATTGCCGATTGCTGATTGCCGATTGACGATTGAAAAAGTCGTGTGGCAACTCCTTCCAATGTCCATCAGCAATCGACAATCGGCAATCGACAATCGGCAATTCCAGATGATCGTAGAAAATCTTCGCCGCACGAGAAGAAGATGAAGACTAGGGCTACAGGGCCACTCGGGTGTATATTATACGGTACGAGGAAAACTCAAGCGCGTGTCAGCTTACGGATTCCTCGGGCAAGTCGAATCGGAGGCGCGCGCCTCCGCGGTAGGATTTTGGGGAGGCTCTATGCGCAAGCGAGCGTTTTTGATATCAAAACTGCTGCTATTGGTCTTCCTGTTTGTTCCATGCGCCCTGCGGTCCCAGATCACTGCTGTGATCCCGCATCCCGAGATAATGGAGGGAGATCTTCGTAAAGTCGAGAAGCAGACCTGGAACGTTTATGGAAAGGTCACGGATTTCAAAGGGGAGCCCCTCCGCGGGGCGTCCGTGCGCGTTGATATCGGTTTCGGCATGCAGTATGTCAAGGAACTTACCACCAATGTCCAGGGTCAATTCAGGACTGCGTACACGCTGGATGCATCCACCAACACAAGCCTCTCGGTGAGTCTTTTGGTCACGCGCGATGGCTACCTTCGCTCTCACGAATATGTGGATTTCGGTGCGAGCGATAAAACTTGGGCGATCGACATCGCCTTGCAGCCCGACACCCAAGGCGCGGATGAGCTTCCTCTGGGAACGCTCGTCACCATGGTGGGTCCAAAACTGCGGGCGAGCCTGGTAACTGAGCTCGCGGGTTCCCCCGCCAGAAAGGATATCGAGCGCGGAACTGCCGACTTCCTGGATTTGCACGATGCGGCGAAAGCCGTTCCTACTCTTGCCAAGGTGGTCAAGCGCTATCCCGCTTGCGGCCATTGCCGGACGCTGCTGGGACTCGCCTTCCTCGACGCTGGGGGCTGGAATGGCGCTTCGCGTGAATTTGCGGAGGCCTCAAAGCTGGCTTCGTCTAAGGGCAGCAATGCCGACAAGGTCGACTTGTTCCTGATTGCGGCTGAAATGGAGAACTGGAAAGGCGAATACAACAAAGCCGCGGGATTCTTGATGCAGGCGAAGGACGTCGACCCGAAGAACGCCTTCGTTCTTCAGGAACTCGGACGCACCCTCATCCTCCAGAAGAACTGGGAGGCGGCGGATGACTATCTTAATAAAGCGCTGGCCGCCGGAGCTTCGAAAGAGGCGCTCTTGCTTCGCACGCAGGCGTTGCTTGAGGAAGGTGATCCTGAGGCCGCAGAGGCGGCCATGAAGGAGTACCTGGGTGATGAGAGCCTCAAGACCTTCCCCATGCCTGTTCGAATGCTTGCCACTCAGGTCGACGAACGAATGAAACTGCGCACCTACGCGAAGGTTGAGTCGGCGGTGAGCGAACCCCTGCCTTCATTGCTGAAGGCCGCGCCCGAACTGAAGGGACTTGAGCCCGCTTCCAGCCAGTCAGACTTAACCGCCATCCTTCGGAATACGGGCGAGAACGTCAAGTCTTTCTTCAACAACTTTCAAAACACAGTTTCTATCGAGCAGATTCGCGAAGAGCGTCTGGCCAAGGATGGAAAGATCAAAGATTCTCTCGATCAGAAATTCCAGTATCTTCTCCTCACCCGCCCGGAAGCGTGGGGTTTGGGGCTGCACGAGTTTCGAACGGACTTCAAAGGAAATGAAACCGCGCCTACTGGCCTCAATTCCGGCCTCATGCTCACTTCGGGATTCGCCTCCGCGTCTTTGCTCTTTCACCCGACGTATCAATCCGGAGCCACTTTCCGCTACCTGGGGCGGCAGCCCATGAAGGGCAAGGAGTGTTACGTGGTGGCATTCGCGCAAAAGCCGGAGAAGGCCCAGATGTTCGAGCGATTTAACACGAAAGAGGGCTCGGTGCTGGTGCTGTTCCAGGGATTGGCCTGGATTGACGCCGGGAGTTACAAGATCATCCGGCTGCGGACCGACTTGCTGAAGCCGCAAACCAAGATTCGTTTGCAGCGACAGACCACCGAGATCACCTACCTCCCGGTGCAGTTCAAGCAGCTCGGCGCCGTTGCGTGGCTCCCCAGCGAGGTCGGGGTGACGGTCCAGTGGGCGGGGAGGACATTCCGGAACACACACAGCTACTCTGACTTCAAGCTTTTCAATACTGACATTAAGGAGAGGGTGCGACCGCTGGCCGTTCCCGCGCAAGGGCCGCCGGATAACCCGCAGTGATGGCTTTGTGGGCTGCCCCTCCCGTCCAATCACCCCTCCAAGCTACACAAGTCAGCGGCGGCTGGCCGGTGTGCGAAGGCACCGTCAGCGGCACTTGGGCAATCGCGCGGGTGAACATGACTCCCTCGCGCGCCAGTAGTGGTGTCATTTGGAGCGCAGTCATCCCCCCCCGGCTGAATAATATTAAAAATTGGATAATTTAATACAATCTGTGGAATTTCGGAGTCTTCGAGAGGCGACGGTATTAGGGCCTCGACCGCTTTCTCAAGTTATTTCAACACGTTAGACCCACAAGGCGACTCCCTCAAAAGGCCATTACTTTGGCGGTCCATTTGCAAAGCCTATCACGGCCATAAAGGAATCCATGTCCGGCCACTAATAACTTCTCAAACAGGAGGTAATGTTCGTTGGGGTTCGTCACTAATTCCCGTGGTCGAGAAAAGCCAATGATGCCCCGACGGAGAGGAATGCGTATGAAAAGGGCTATTCTGCTTTTTGCTTCTGTCTTCTTTGCGTTATCGATCACCGCGAGGTGCCAGCAGCAGGAGTCGGCCATGATCGTGGGCACGGTCACGGACTCCAGCGGCGCGGTGATTCCAAACGCTAAGGTTACGGTTTCGAACATTGATAAAGGCATCACTCGAGAACTAACCAGCAACTCGGCTGGCGCCTATTCGGCGCCGTCGATACCCATTGGCAACTACACGGTGACGGCGGAGGCCCCGGGCTTCCAGAAGCTCACTCGCTCCGGTATCACGCTACAGGTCGGCCAGGCTCAACGCGTCGACATGCAGCTTACTGTCGGGCAGGTTACCCAGGAAGTGAGCGTGGTCGGCAACCTGGTCCAGGTTCAAACGGAGAACGCGACCATTTCAGGCGTGGTCACCGGCAAACAGATACAGGACCTGGAACTGAATGGTCGCAACTTCGTGACGCTGGCGTTATTGGTCCCTGGCGCCGTCCCGGACAACGGCCTGATCACGTCCACCGTCGGCGTAAACGCCAACAACAGCATCTCCTTCAACGGCAACCGCATGCAGTACAACAACTGGGAGATCGATGGCGGTAACAACACCGATGAGGGATCGGCAAGCACTTTCAACACTTATCCCAATCTCGACAGCATCGCCGAGTTCCGGATTTCGACTTCCAATTACGGCGCCGATCTAGGCAAACACGGCGGCGCCAACATTCAAATCGCCACCAAGTCCGGCACCAAGACGTTCCACGGCGACGCGGCGGAGTACAACCGTAACAACGCCACCGCTGCCAACGACTTCTTCCTGAACCGGAGTAGCGAGCCGAAGGCCTTTCTGAACCAGAATGAATACGGCTACACGTTTGGCGGACCATTCTACATTCCTGGGCACTACAACACTGACAAATCCAAGACCTTCTTTTTCTGGTCGGAAGACTGGCGGAAGATTCGTACAGGGCAGACGCTCACCGGTAACGTCCCCACTGCGGCCATGCGCAACGGCGACTTCAGTGAATGCGACCCGGCTCTTAATCCGCAGGGAGATCAGGTGATTACCGACGGCTGCCTTTTGCCAACGCTGAACGGCGTCACCTACGACACCGTGCAGTCGATGCCCGGCTTTAACGCTCAGGCCTTCACCAACGGGCAGGATCTGTTGAACGGGCTGGTTCCGTTGCAAAACACTAGCGTTCAGGGTCACTGGGCCACTGCTGCGCCCGTGGCTACCAACTGGCGGCAGGAGCAGATCCGCGTTGACCAGAACATCGGCGAGAAGACGCGAATCTTCGGTCGCTGGACTCAGGACGCCTGGAATACAGTGGTGGTCCCATCGTTGTGGAACTGGTCATCGTACGACACCATCAAGACTCCGTTTCAAGGTCCCGGCAAGAGCGCGGTAATCGACATCACGCACAGCTTCAAGCCGAGCCTGATCAACGAGTTCACTGCCGCCTACACGACAGACCACATCGTCCTCCTCTACTCCTTCGCAGATTCGGTAGCCGGCAATGCCAATCGCCCTTCGAATTTCGTAATGAACCACTTCTTCGCAGCCAACAATAGCAACCCGCTCTTGCCCGCCACCGAGTGGTGCGGTGGATTGAATTTCTGCACCTACGAGGACGCCTACTTGACCCCTTGGAAGAACTCGAACCCCATTATCACGTTGAAAGACAACGTGGCGTGGATACACGGCAATCACACCACCAAGATGGGGTTCTACCTCGAGGACTACCGCAAGAACGAGCAGTTCGGGACGGACACCCAGGGGATCCTCAGCAACGGTGCGGGTGGCCCCTTGACCACCGGCAACGCCCTGGCCGACATGTTCCTGGGCCGCATCCAGCAGTACCAGGAAGGCAGTGAGGCGGTAAACGGCGTTGCGGTGGGCGGCTACGACAAAGGCCACTGGCAGATGACCGACTTTGAGCCCTACATCCAGGACGACTGGAAGGTAGGCAAGAAGTTGACCATTAACCTCGGGTTGCGCTATTACAGCTACACCCGCATCCACGACGTTTCGCGCCCGACGATTGACAGCGGATTCGAGCCCAACTTGTACAGTGTGGCGCAGGAAGACCCGCTGCTCGCCAACGGCAACATCAACACCGCGGCCGGACTGAACACTTTCACCGCTCCCGGGAACGGCCTGGTGGTTTGCGGAACAGGCGGCATTCCCAAGGGTTGCCAGCTCAACAACACGGGGCTGAACTTTGCTCCACGCTTTGGCTTCGCGTATGACCCCTGGGGCACCGGTAAGACCGTCTTTCGCGGCGGTTACGGCCTTTACTTCGAGTCGGGCAACGGCAACGAGGCCCAAACGGAAGGTGGCGAAGGCGACCCGCCCGCGGCCTGGGCTCCCTCCGGCTATAACATCCTCGGCTACTCGAACATCGTACCAGGAGCGTTAGGACCGACGAGCTACACGGCTGTTCCTTACAGCCAAGGCTGGCCTTACGTGCAGCAATTCAACTTTAACATCCAGCACCAGTTGGGCGCCAACGACCTGTTGGAAGTAGCGTACGTAGGCAGTCTGGGGCGGAAGCTGGCGCGGGCGCGAAACCTCAGCGAAATTCCGCTCGGCGTCGGTGTCATGAACGTTCCGGCGCTGGCTGGCACCACTGCCACTGACAGGAGCGGTCTCGGCCTTAGCCCCACCTGCGACGCTTCCGGCAACTGCAATGTGCAGGCGCTCCTGATCAACCAGACTGTGCCGAGCACGTTCTTTCAGCCCTATCAAGACTACAACAACATCACCATGAAGCAGAACACGGCGGTTTCCAGCTACAGCGCCCTCCAGGCGAACTTCCGCCACACGGTCGGTCATGGGCTGACCTTGCAGGCGGTGTACACCTGGTCGCACGCCATCGATGACTCCACCAGTGAATCTGAGTATAACTTCGGGGCCATCGATGACCAGCAACTCAGCCGTTGGAAGGGAACCTCGGACCTCAACCGCACGCAAGTGGTGCAACTCAGTTACATCTATGAACTGCCGTTCTTCAAGAACTCGAGCAACAAATTCGCCAAGGGATCGCTGGGCGGCTGGGAAATCAGCGGCATCTCGAGCTTCTTCAGCGGCGAGCCGGTCGACTTCAACTGCGGTCCCACCGGTTTCAGCACCGGCATCGGCTCCGGCGCCCGCTGCAACACGACGGGAGCGGTGAAGATCCACAAAGTAGTGGGCACCAAGTGCCCGGCCAACCAAACGACGTCGATACCAGGATGCGAACCCGGGTATGGGCCTAGCCTGCAATGGTTTGACCCGAACACCCTTACGCAGCCTGCCGCCGCTCAAATGCTGGCCAACGGCGAACCCGGCATGTTCGGGTACATGGGCCGCAATATGCTGACCGGTCCGGGCCGCAACAACACCGACCTGGCACTGCTCAAGAACTTTCAGTTGCCTTGGTTCGGTGGTGAACATTCCACCCTTCAGTTCCGGTGGGAATCTTTCAACACCTTTAACCACACCCAGTTCCAGTACGCGAACACCGGGTGTAACGGCAATACGCCGTTTGGCGTCAGTTGCGGGGCAGCAGCCTACGGCAATGCCAGCAACGGCTTTGTCAATAGCGACTGGGCGCCTCGCGTCGTGCAGTTTGGCTTGAAGCTCATCTTCTAGCCTGATTGCCACTTGGGTAGGGCCGAACGGCGTTCGGCCCAGGCGAGCACCGTTGCCCCCTACAAACAAAACCCTGGTCAGCCGCCCAAGCGGTTGGCCAGGGTTTTCCTTTTGGTGGCTCAGCAGCGCGGTTTGCCAGTTAGTCTGTTCGACCGAGGCCGAGAAATGGCTGGAGGAAACCGGAAGCTTCTTCGAGCACGGGAGTTCGGGAGGGACGAAGCGTGGATGGCAGTATCTTTACTACACAGACGTTGGTGATGGCATCGGCCAAAATGCGCGCCGTGCGCTTCAGGATCTCCGCGGCATGGCTTTCGCCCTTTTCGGCGAGGTCAAGAATTTCTTTAACGCTAATGTGGCGAGGCGACGGAAGGCTGGTTCTTCGGGTGCCACTCGAAAGCCTCAGCCAAGACTGCCGGATGGCCCGTGCGCCGATGATACTTTCGAGCGACCCGGGGTGGCGAATGGCGAGAGGAGTTTCCTCCGTGCCCGGAACGTAGGGATAGCCAATCTCGCCTAAGATGGTTTATCCATGGCTCTGCCTCCTCAAGGGTGGGTCTTCGTGTCGCAATAGACACTTGCGCCGAAACATCGCAAAAAGATTTGCGATCCTGAGTTGGCAGGCCTGCGCTGGTCACCGCAGCCTACGGTCCGCCGATCTTAATGGCGGGTGACCTCTGGAGTGCGGGAGCGCGTCATTCCCGCGAAAGCGGGAATCCAGTGTGAGATTAGACTCATTAGAGCCGAGCAATTCTAGGCCAGACGGACTTCTACAAAGCGGCAGCGCCATTGTCGCCGCGTGGATTCCTCCCGCCATGGCGGGACGGGAATGACTGCGCTCTAAATGACACCAGTACCCAGGTTCATGGTCACGTGCAATCCAATCGGCAGTCCTGTCACTCCCCCGGCTGACTAATACTAAAAATTGGATAGTTTAATACAATCTATGGGATTTCGGAGTCTGCGGGAGGCGACGGTATTAGGGCCTCGACCGCTTTCTCAAGTTATTTCAACACGTTAGACCCATTAGGCGACTCCCCCAAAAAGCCATTACTTTGGCAGTCCGTTTGCAACGTCCTTCACGGCCATATAGGAATCCATGTTTGGCCACTAATGACTTCTCAAACAGGAGGTAACGTTCGTTGGGGCACGTCGCTAATTTCCCGACATTATTTATCTACGTCGTCGAGAAAAGCCAATGACGCTCCAACGGAGAGGGATGCATATGAAAAGGATTATTCTGCTTTTTGCTTCTGTCTTCTTTGCGTTAGCGATCGCCGCGTGGTGCCAGCAGCAGGAGTCGGCCGATATCATGGGCACGGTCACGGACTCCAGCGGCGCGGTGATTCCAAACGCTAAGGTTACGGTTTCGAACATTGATAAAGGCATCACTCGAGAACTAACCAGCAACTCGGCTGGCGCCTATTCGGCGCCGTCGATACCCATTGGCAACTACACGGTGACGGCGGAGGCCCCGGGCTTCCAGAAGCTCACTCGCTCCGGTATCACGCTACAGGTCGGCCAGGCTCAACGCGTCGACATGCAGCTTACCGTCGGGCAGGTTACCCAGGAAGTGAGCGTGGTCGGCAACCTGGTCCAGGTTCAAACGGAGAACGCGACCATTTCAGGCGTAGTCTCCGGCAAACAGATACAGGACCTGGAACTGAATGGTCGCAACTTCGTGACGCTGGCGTTATTGGTCCCTGGCGCCGTCCCGGACAACGGCCTGAACACTTCCACCGTCGGCGTATACGCCAACAACAGCATCTCGTTCAACGGCAACCGCACGCAGTACACCAACTGGGAGGTCGATGGCGGCAACAACACGGATGAGGGATCGGCAGGCACCTTCAACACTTATCCCAATCTCGACAGCATCGCCGAGTTCCGTATTTCGACTTCCAATTACGGCGCCGATATGGGCAAACACGCCGGCGCCAACATTCAACTCGCCACCAAGTCCGGCACCAAGACGTTCCACGGCGACTTGGCGGAGTACAACCGTAATAGCGCCGCCGCCGCCTCCGACTTCTTCCTTAACCGGGGCAACGGCAAGAAGGGTTTTCTGAACCAGAACGAGTACGGCTATACCCTCGGTGGTCCATTCTACATTCCTGGCCACTACAACACTGACAAATCCAAGACCTTCTTTTTCTGGTCGGAAGACTGGCGGAGCATTCTCCAGGGACAGACCGTCGGCAATAACGTTCCCACTGCGAACATGCGCAACGGCGACTTCAGCGAATGCGACAAGGCTCTTAATCCGGGCGGAGATCAGGTGATTAGCGACGGCTGCAAATTGCCGAAGCTGAACGGCGTCGCCTATGACACCATCCAGCAAATGCAAGTCGCAGAGGTAGCGGCTGGCCGTAGCCAGGCAGACTTGAACCAGGCCTTCACCAACGGGAAGGATCTGTTGGACGGAATGGTTCCGCTGCAAAACACTAACGTTGCCGGTCACTGGATCACTGCTGCGCCCACGGTTACCAAGTGGCGGCAGGAGCAGATTCGCATTGACCAGAACATCGGCGACAAGACGCGAATCTTCGGCCGCTGGACTCAGGACGCCTGGAATACGCTGGTGGTCCCAGCGATGTGGAACTGGTCAGCGTACGACACCATCAAGACTCCGTTTGGAGGGCCCGGCAAGAGCGCGGTAATCGACATCACGCACAGCTTCAAGCCGACCCTGATCAACGAATTCACTGCCGCCTATACGACAGACCACATCCTCCTCGGCAACTCCTTCGCAGATTCGGTAGCCGGCAATGCCAATCGCCCTTCGAGTTTCGTAATGAACCACTTCTTCGCAGCCAACAACAGCAACCCGCTCTTGCCCGGCCTCGAGCTGTGCGGTGGATTGAACCTCTGCACCTTCGAGGACGCTGGGAACCACCCCTGGTTTAACTCCAACCCCATTATCACCTGGAAAGACAACTTGGCGTGGATACACGGCAATCACACCACCAAGATGGGGTTCTACCTCGAGAACTACCGCAAGAGCGAGCAGTTCGGGACGGAGACCCAGGGGGTCCTCGAGAACGGTGCGGGTGGCCCCTTGACCACTGGCAACGCCATGGCCGACATGTTCCTGGGCCGCATCGGGACGTACTATGAAGGCTCTCACGCGGTAAACGGCGTCGCGGTGGGCGGCTACCCCAAAGGCCACTGGCAGATGACCGACTTTGAGCCCTACATCCAGGACGACTGGAAGGTAAGCAAGAAGTTGACCATTAACCTCGGGTTGCGCTATTACAGCTACACCCGCATCCACGACGTTTCCCGCCCGACGATTGACAGCGGATTCGAGCCCAACTTGTACAGTGTGGCGCAGGAAGACCCGCTGCTCGCCAACGGCAACATCAACACCGCGGCCGGACTGAACACTTTCACCGCTCCCGGAAACGGCCTGGTGATTTGCGGAACAGGCGGCATTCACATCGGCTGCCAGCTCAATAACTCGGCGAAGAACTTTGCTCCGCGCTTTGGCTTCGCGTTTGACCCGTGGGGCAACGGCAAGACGGTCATTCGCGGCGGTTACGGCCTTTACTTCGAGTCGGGCAACGGCAACGAAGCCCAAACGGAAGGTGGCGAAGGCAACGCGCCCTCGGAGTGGGGTCCCTCCGGCTCCAACATCCTCGGCTACTCGAGCATCGTACCAGGAGCGTTTGGACCGACGGGCTACACGGCCATTCCTTACAGCGAGGGCTGGCCTTACGTGCAGCAATATAACTTTAACATCCAGCACCAGTTCGGCAGCAACGACCTGTTGGAAGTAGCCTACGTAGGCAGTCTGGGGCGCCATCTGGCGCGGGCGCGAAACCTCAGCGAAATTCCGCTCGGCGTCGGTGTCATGAACGTTCCGGCGCTGGCCGGCAAAACTGCCACTGACAAGTCCGGTCTCGGCCTTAACCCCTCCTGCGACGCTTCCGGCAACTGCAATGTGCAGGCGCTCCTGATCAACCAGGTTGTGCCGAGCACGTTCTTTCAGCCCTTCCAAGACTACAACAACATCCAACAGAAGGAGAACACGGCGGTTTCCAGCTACAGCGCCCTCCAGGCGAACTTCCGCCACACGGTCGGTCATGGGCTGACCTTGCAGGCGGTATACACCTGGTCGCACGCCATCGATGACTCCACCCAGACCTATATGCAGACGTCAGGGTTCATCGATGACCAGCAACTCAGCCGTTGGAAGGGAACCTCGAGCCTCAACCGCACGCAAGTGTTGCAACTCAGTTACATCTATGAACTGCCGTTCTTCAAGAACTCGAGCAACAAATTCGCCAAGGGATCGCTGGGCGGCTGGGAAATCAGCGGCATCTCGAGCTTCTTCACCGGCGAGCCGGTCGACTTCAACTGCGGTGTCTCCGGTATCAGCAGTGGGATCGGCGCCACCGTCCGCTGCAACACGGTGGGAGCGGTGAAGATCCACAAGACCATCGCCAACGAACCCGGCTATGGGCCTACCCTGCAATGGTGGGACCCGAACACCGTCACGCAACCCACGGCCGCTCAACTCCTGGCCAACGGCGAAGCCGGCATGTTCGGGTACATGGGCCGCAATATGCTGACCGGTCCGGGCCGCAACAACACCGACCTGGCACTGCTCAAGAACTTTCAGTTGCCCTGGTTCGCCGGTGAACATTCCACCCTTCAATTCCGGTGGGAATCCTTCAACACCTTCAACCACACCCAGTACCAGGGCATGAACAACGGGTGTAACGGCAATACACCGTTTGGCGTCAGTTGCGGGGCAGCAGCCTACGGCAATGCCAGCAACGGCTTTGTCAATAGCGCCTGGGCGCCTCGCATCGTGCAGTTTGGCTTGAAGCTCATCTTCTAGCCTGATTGCCACTTGGGTAGGGCCGACCGGCGTTCGGCCCAGGCGAGCACCGTTGCCCCCTACAAACAAAACCCTGGTCAGCCGCCCGAGCGGTTGGCCAGGGTTTTTCTTTTGGCGGCTCAGCAGCGCGGTTTGCCGCGCATATCGGGTCACGCGACAATCGGTAGTGGGTCAATTTGATGCTGTAGCGGCGAGTTTACCTCGCCAAGTGGCGGCGTAAAGCCGCCTCTACATCAAATTGACCCACTACCCGACAATCTGCCCTCTTGACTTGGGCAACACCCAGGCGAATACTTCCCGTGTGAAGTTCCGGGCGCTTGTGAGTTCGCTCATGCTGGCGACCGTGTCCATCGGTGCGGTGAGCGCGAGGCTGCAACAACCTGCGGCGCCTCCTCAGTTAGCCAAACCTCCGCTACAACTTACGCCCTCGGAAATCGAAATCTACAAGCGCGCTCAAACGCTGATCGATTGGACCCCGCGTCAGATTCAGGACTGCCCTTTTCTGCACAAGCTCCGCCCGACCGGGAGCCAGGATCAACTGGCGATGGTTCTCGAGCGCGTCGGCCAAACCAGCACCCTCCTGTTTCATGACTTCCCCCAGATCGCCTCCGACGAGCAGGTCTTCTCCCAAACGATGCCGCTAAACCTTCGTGCAACGTATGGTGGGATGTTTCGCAGCACACAGGTTCACAAGTTTCGCTATATCGTCATGCCCCGGCCAGTCGGCGATGTCCCGGCATTTGAAGAGTACCGCACGGACCTCAAGGGGAACCCCCTCGACGCCTCGAGCCTCAGTGGTCTCACCATGATCACCTCCAACTACACATCAACTTGGCTGTACTTGAGCCCGGCCGACCAGCACGCCAGCCGCTTCCGGCACTTCGGAATCCAGACGATTCGAAATCGAGAATGTCATGTGGTGGGGTTTGCGCAAGAACCCGAGAGCACGCGCTTTGTCGGCGAATTACGCATCGCGGGCAAAAGCGTCGTCCTCCTGGTCCAAGGACTGGCGTGGATCGACTCCCAAACCTTTCAGGTTCTGCGGATCAAGACTTGGCTTCTTGCGCCTCGGACGGATATCGGCCTCAGTTCCCAGACCTCGACTGTCGACTTCTACCCCGTCCGGCCGAGCGGGTTTGAGAGAGTGCTCTGGCTGCCCCGCGACGTGACGGTCGAGAGCGATTATGGCGGCATTTGGTTTTGCAACACGCACCACTATTCCAATTTCAAGCTCTTCCGAGTGAGCAGTACGATCAAGCCGGTGGAGTGATCACTGCGGACTGATCACCGGATCGCTGGTACAACCAGAACGGCGGTGATGGACCGCCGTCGCCCGGATTTCATCGTTCTGTGGGTCCCTCCGCTGTGGTATGATGTGCCTGCCGGTGAGTTTCTTTCGCTGCGTCTCACGAGTTCAAGGGCCTCCGGCACGGAAAGATCTGGGCGCAAAGGTCGCCGAGGAAGCCCTGAACCATGTGAGCCGCCGGATTGATGGCCTGGCCGAGTGAGTGTGGGGTTGCAGTGAAACCACTGGGAAGTCGCATCCTGATCGCCTGCGCTTTGGCCGCAGCGCTGGTCGTGGTGCGTGTGCACTTGGCTGCGCAGCACGGCCCACGCCCCGCCCTTAGGGGGTGGGCAAAGGCGGCCGCGAATGCGCACCCGGCAAATTCCTATGGCTCCTCCGGACCTGACCAGGCGCAACTGGCCCGGATTACGATCGACTACCCGGAAGAAGGCTCGATTTTCCCCCCTGAGATCACCCCCCCGACATTTATCTGGCACGATGCGGCGCCCACCGCCACGGCGTGGCAGATCGACGTGGTGTTCTCCAATGGCTCGGCCGCAATCCAGTTGAAAGCGCCGGGCGAGCGGATGCACATCGGCGAAATCGACACGCGGTGCATCTCGAACACGAACAAGCTGCCGGAGTTGACACCCCAACAGGCTTCTGCCTGGACCTGGAAACCCGATGACGCCACCTGGGACGCGATCAAGCAACACTCCCGTGAGCATCCGGCAACCGTGACGATTACGGGATGGGGAGGCGCCGGCGCCGCGGCGGCCGTTTCGCGCGGCAAAGTGGTGTTCCAAACCTCGCAGGACCCCGTGGGGGCGCCCATCTTCTACCGCGATGTGCCGCTCATGCCCTCCGAACTGCTGAAGGGGGTGATCAAACCGCTGGCCCCCAACGCCATCCCGCTGATTGCCTGGCGGCTGCGCAATATCGGCGAGCCCAGCAGCCGCGTGCTTTTTACAGGACTTCATTCCTGCGCCAACTGCCATTCTTTTTCCCGCGACGGCAAGACCTTGGGGATGGACCTGGACGGCCCCGCCAACGACAAAGGGCTGTACGTGCTGGCCTCCGTCCAACCGCAAATGTCCATCCGCAACGAAGACACTATCTCGTGGGCTTCCTTCAAGGACCCCACGGTGGCGCAACCCCGGATCGGGTTCATGTCACAAGTTTCGCCGGACGGACAGTTCGTAGTGACCATGGTCAAGGGCCCGGAAGGCAACAAGGGTAACTACTACGTGGCCAACTTCAAGCACTATGATTTCCTCCAGGTGTTCTATCCGACGCGCGGCATCCTGGCTTGGTACAACCGGGCGACGGGCCAAATGCACGCCTTGCCGGGAGCGGACGATCCGCGCTACGTGCATACAGACGCGGTATGGAGCCCCGACAGCCGGTATCTGGTCTACGCTCAGGCGGAAGCAAGGGACCCCTATCCCGAGGGCCGCAAGCTGGCCGAGTATGCCAACGACCCGAACGAGACCCCGATCCAATACAACCTTTATCGCATCCCCTTCAATGGGGGCAAAGGGGGCCGGCCGGAACCGCTCGCCGGCGCTTCCGGGAACGGCATGAGCAATAGCTTCCCCAAGGTCTCGCCGGATGGCCGCTGGATCGTTTTCGTGAAGTGCCACAACGGCTTGTTGATGCGCCCGGATAGCCAGCTTTATATCGTCCCGGCGCAAGGCGGACCGGCGCGCCGCATGCGGTGCAACACGCCGCTCATGAACTCCTGGCACACCTTTTCACCCAACGGGCGCTGGCTGGCTTTTTCCTCCAAGAGCCGATCACCCTATACGGGGTTGTTTCTGACGCACCTGGACGCACAGGGCAATGACAGTCCGGCGATTTACGTGGAAAACTCAACGGCGGCGAATCGCGCGGTGAACATTCCGGAGTTCGTGAACATCCCGCCGGACGGCTTGCTGAAGGTCGACTTGCCGGCCGCCGAGTTCTTCCGCCTCTTCGACCACGCGGCCGAGCTGGCAGCCAAAGGGCAGGAGGAGGAGGCCATCGCCGAGTGGAAGAAAGCCTTGGAGCTAAGCCCCGAGGATCCTTTTGCCAACAACAACCTCGGCACGCACCTGATGAAGAGAGGCCAACTCAAGGAAGCCATTCCGTATTTCCAGAAAGCCGTCCAGGCCAAGCCCGAGTATGCCGATGCCCAGAACAACCTGGGGATTGCCCTCATGCAGCGGGGAAAGCTCGAGGAAGCGAGCCTGCATCTCCGAAAAGCTCAAGAGGACGACCGCAGGAACCTGCAAACCTATTACAACCTGGGCGCGGTCCTTTACATGCAAGGGAAAGTCCCAGAGGCTCTGACCCAGTGGCACGCGGGCCTGCACGTCGATCCGGACGATCTGCCTCTGCTCAGCCAGACGGCCTGGGTGTTGGCGACCAACCCGGAGGCGTCGGTCCGAAACGGGAGCGAAGCCGTGGAGCTTGCCGAGCGGGCCGTCAAAGCCTCGGGCGGGAAGGATCCCGCCGTGCTTGACACGCTGGCCGCCGCTTACGCTGAGGCAGGCCGGTTCCCCGAGGCGGTCGAAACCGCACGCCACGCCCTTACCCTCGCCAGCGAACCTTTGGCAGACGGCGTAAAGGCCAGGATGGCGCTTTACGAGTCCAAGAGTCCCTTCCACGAAACCCCGTAGCCCTTCCCTTCCCCGGCGTTTTCCGAACAGCGCTTCAAGGGTTGGGCTAATACCATTTCTACGACATCGCCTCGGCATCCACCCACAGGGCAGCACGAGCGCAGAAAACTTTCCGTCCTGAGGACTGACCGCCGCCAGTCCGCAGACATATTCAACCCGAACGTGGTGCAGAACAACAAACGGCGCCAGAGTGCCATCGATGGGCGTACGACGCGGCACGGTGGTTATGCGATCAGCCAGCAGAAGCGCAGGCGGGTGGAAGAGATCTTTGGCTGGCTGAAGACCGTGGGAGGTATGAGGAAACTGCGGTATCGTGGAGTCGAGTTGGTCGGCTGGGTGTTCACTTTCTTTGCTCGCCGTACAGCCACATTGTTGCCAGATCCTTACAGCCAATATGGCGGCCGACCATAGTGTCCATAGAGCCTTTTCTCAAACTCGCGGGTGATGGGCATGGACTCGATGTACTCCGGGCCGTTCTTGATGGTTTCCCGGGAGAGGTGTACGTAGACTTTGGAGTCTGGCCAACTTAGTAGCAGATGGCCCAGGTCTCATCGTCGAAATAGAACTGCTCCACCGTTCCAATCTCCCCATCCCTGGCTCGGATCGCAAAACCCCTTAGATGATTGACATTTCTTAACATCGTCTTATCCTCCTTGGCATTTTGTAACTTAACGCAGGATTATCTCGCACTGACCCCGGCGCGTTACGCGCCTTCGGCTGCGTGCAGTCCAACCTCCACCGGACGGGTCGACTGTATCTGGATTAACCAAGCACTCTTCTTATCTTGTAACGTTGCGGTGCTCCAGTTCTCTCGCGTCTTTTAGGGCACTACGAGACGCGCTCGGCGTTGGTTGGCAATCTCGTATGCCCGCTGAAAATAGATCCGGAAAAGCGCAGGGTTCGAACAGCGAACGCCGCGCCACATTACTCCCGTTCTTTGGACGAGGCTAGCGGTGCGGTTTATTCTCTTCCTTAGGCTCTCCGCCGGATGGATGCGGTGCGCTCTTCGGCTGCGCTGCTGCCGGACGCGGCGCGCTCTTCGGTTGCGCTGCTTGCGGACGTGGTTCGCTCTTCGGCTGCGCTGCCTGCGGACGTGGTTCGCTCTTCGGCTGCCCTGCCTGCGGACGCGGCGCGCTCTTCGCCTGCGCTGCTGCCGGACGTGGTTCGCTCTTCGCCTGCGCTGCCTGCGGACGCGGCGCGCTCTTCGCCTGCGCTGCTGCCGGACGTGGTTCGCTCTTCGCCTGCGCTGCCTGCGGACGCGGTGCGCTCTTCACCTGCGCTGCCTGCGGACGCGGCGCGCTCTTCGCCTGCGCTGCCTGCGGACGCGGCGCGCTCTTCGCCTGCGCTGCTGCCGGACGTGGTTCGCTCTTCGCCTGCGCTGCTGCCGGATGCGCTGCGACCACCGGACGGTTTCCACCACCGGCCGGATTTGGACTCCGAGCAGCGGCGCCTTTTGCAGCCGCCGGGGCCGCAGGGTGGTACGGAGCCGCCGCCTTGGCTGCTACCACTCCACCACCGCTAAACACTCCCGGCTTGGAAGTCGCGGCGATCGGCGGCTTGCCATGGTTCACCGACGCCCGTAGCGCTTGGTTCGTGCTGGCGGCGTGCTGGTGCTGTGTCTGTTCGGTGGTTGCCGGGATATGCCGCTCACTGGCCACAGTCCGTTGTGCAGCGGTCGGTTGGGCGGTTATTCCGCCATTGCCGCCGTTATAGCTTATGTTGTTGACCGTGATGTTGTTGACGACGGTCTTGTTGTAAACATTGGTGATGTTCGTCACGTTGGTGATGTTATTCACCGAGCGGTTATAGAAGAAGGCGCCGTTATTCCAATATCCGCCTTCATAGCCGCCGCCCGTATAGCCGAATCCATAGTTGACGCCGCCGTAGAACCCAATATGGGGACCCCAGTACCCGTCATTCCAGATGAAGGCGCCGTCGCCCCAACCCCAATAACCCGGAGTCCATAGAACCTCAGGCTCGGGTGGCTGCACCCATGTGCCGGGCACCCAGTAATAGTCGCCATCATCGGGGCTCCACTGCCAGTAACCCGGTGTCCAGAGATAACCGGAGTCGGGGATAACAGGCTGCTCGTACACGGGCAGCGCCGGCGGTGCGATCGTAATAGACACGGAAAACTGTGCGAACGATTGGGCTGGCATCCCCAGCGTCACCAGTCCGAACAGCACTGGCGCGAACAACAGCGAAAGAACGAAGCGGATGTTACGCATTTTGGATCCTCCTGAGAGCATCTTTTCTCTTGCGTGGAAAACGCGAACACATGGGCCGTTCGAACATGCTCGATTTCATGGAAAAAGTTAAGGCTCGAAGCAATCTCACCGACATGTCCGATCTAGCGCTCCGACCGATATCTTCTTATACCGTCTAGACGGCGTCGTCGCCCACGAGCGTACTGGGCACGCCACAAAGAAGCCTGTAACAACTGCCTTTTCGCGCGGCGACCCCTGCTCGTCGGCTGGTCTATGTTTCAACCCGGTGAGTTGGCAAAGTCGCGGTCTCCGGAAACCAGCCAATATGCTTGTACCCCAGCGGCCCTTCCCGTAGCAGCCCGGTATTGCTCACCTATCTGGTCAAATGTGCTCATCCAGTTTGTGACGAGGAACTACAGTGTGGACCGGAGGAGAATACCAAGGGTGCAGCAGGGAGGCTAATCGTGCAAGAGCACGCTGAGGAGGCCACTGTTGGCCGTCAGCCCGCGTAGCGGGCGGAAGATCGCTGGCTGGCGCAGACCCCTGTTCTTTGCGGTCTGCGCCAGCCCGCCGCGCCGCCAGAATCACGGCGCGGTTGAAAAGCCGTCCGTCGGCTGACGGACTGGAGAGCGAGCCTTGCGCTACATTTTCTTCCCGCGGCGCTCGCCCCCAGGCCGAACGCAGTTCGGCCCTACACTTCCACCAGCGCCCCTGGAATCCGAACCCCTAATCCCTAGCCCCCAACCCCGAGCCCCCAGTCTCGTTCTCCATTCCCAGGCGGCCACGCCGTGCGGCATCTTATAGAAGGTGGTCAACATTGAACCGGAAGGTGGTCAATTTTGAACAGACAGGCGCCCTTTGGCGGCCTATTGTGATCATGGCCGTGTCTAGGGAGAGGCGATTCGTGGTGCCCCTGATGGCGTCGCTCTTACCTCGGCAGATTGAGAAGAGGGGTTATTGCTCCGCAGCGTTAGCTCTTCTTTGCCAGAGCACCTCGGAGGTTGCATGAGAACGCGTGAGAAGCGAGCGATCTCGATCTACCGCGCTCAAACCGCGTCTTGCTCATCTCTATTTATCGGAGGCCTAAAGCGATGAAGGTGCAGAGGAGGTTCAAGAACATGAACATTTTCGGACATGCCGCAGGGTTCTCAAGGCCTCGATGGGGCAAGCAGATTCTGATTTCCCTGTTGTGGCTGGCTCTGTTGTTCGCGACTTGGCCTCAGAGCCTGTCGGCCCATCAAGACATGCAAGCCCCGCCGCAGGCCACGCAAGCCCCGCCGGCGCCGCCCTACACGCAACAGACTCCCGAACAGATGCAGCAGTTGGTAGCGCCGATTGCGCTGTATCCGGATTCGCTGGTGGCGCAGATCCTGGCGGCGTCCACGTTTCCCGAGCAAGTCGTCGAGGCCGACCGATGGGTGCAAGAGCATCCTGATTTGCAGGGCGACGCTTTGGGTCAAGCTGTGGACCAACAACCCTGGGACCCGAGCGTCAAGGCGCTCACCG
>Ga0208038_1000520_pt1 | contig 29912 bp, 20 predicted proteins | sample June2015DPH_16_1_FD_184714 | JGI IMG/M metagenome (GOLD analysis project Ga0208038, IMG submission 184714) | Peatland microbial communities from SPRUCE experiment site at the Marcell Experimental Forest, Minnesota, USA - June2015DPH_16_100... | ecosystem: Environmental > Terrestrial > Soil >...
CCCGAAAAAAATCAAAGAATGCGAAAGCAGAGTGGTTTCTCACTTCTCGGATTGCTGATCGTGGTGGCGATTATCCTAATCATCGTCCCTATTGCAATTCCAAACCTTCTGCGGGCGCGCATCGCAGCGAACGGGGTGTCGGCGGTGGGTTCGCTGCTGGCGTTCAATATAGCTCAGATTTCGTATAACTCCTTCTATTCGACGCTAGGCTTTGCGACGACGCTAAGCGCGTTGGGCGGGGCCAGTTGCGCGCCGCCAGGTACGAATAATTCCTGCATGATTGATACACAGCTGGCGTCGGGCACCAAGAGCGGCTATTCGTTCACCCTGTGGGACACCTCGGGAACACCGAACGCGACCTACCAGATACGGGCCGACCCTCTGTCCCCAAACCAGACCGGCGTGCGCTACTTCTGGACGTTTGCGGACGCCATAATTCGTTATGGCAGCGCTTTGCTGACGACTGCATCGCCAGCGTGACGCCGCTGCAATAAGTTCGAGGTGGCAAAGTACTTGCCGGGAGACAAACGTCGGCGTGTCAAATCAAACTCAAGAGGAGACCCTAGGATGAAGATTCTCGTGATCGAAGATAGCCGCTCCTTTCGTATTGCGATCGAGAGGCTCCTGACTAGGGCAGGACACTCGGTGACTGCTGTCGCGGACGGCTGCGAGGGCTTGCAGGCAGCTCGTACCAGCCCCCCTGCGCTCATTCTCTTGGATCTGATGCTTCCAGGACTAGACGGCACGGGTGTGCTGAAGGCATTGAAGCAAGACGCATCAACCGCGCAAATTCCCGTTATCGTGTTGACAGCGCTGTCCCGGATGAATGAAGCGAAGCTGAAGGATGCTGGCGCCGCAGCCTATATTGAGAAATCATCGCTCGACTTGAAAGGGAATGCGGATGCCCTAATCCAAAGTGTCAAAAGCGTGCTCAGCAGATCAGTTGCAGTAAGCGGGTCGAGCCGCGGTTGAGACGGTACGGCCGCTTGTCTTCCTTGGAACTGCCGAATTACCGTCGTTGAGCGGGAGGAATGGCCTTTCCCCGCAACACCTTTTATACCCTTTCCAGGAGCTTCTGTTGGAGCGTGTCCGATCAGTTCGAAGTGGAAACTCATTACTGGCGTAATGGTATTGATCGATGACAAGGCTCAAACCAGAGCATACAGGCTCTGTTCCAGATCGATACCCATCGGCTCGTGGGCATACCGCCCGCGCGGTCGCAATCAAAGTTTGCGCAAAATCGGGGAAGATCCTCCAATCATGCGATTCGTTCGCATCGGCCAGCGTCGAGCGCGCCACGCTGGTGCGGAAACCCATGTGGTACAGCTTGCCGCCCACCGCACGCAGGCACGTCTTGATGTCGCGCAGATTCTCACGATAGGTCAGCTGCGCGAAGGCCAGCGCCAGATACTAATCCCAGCAGGAGAAGTTTTTCGAGTAGCGATCTCCGCCGTAGCGGGCCACGCATTTCTGAAACTCTTTGTGAGGCAGATGCTCGATCAGTTGCGCAAACACCGTGCGGCCCGAGTTCATCCCGCATTGTTGCCGCTCCGGACCCTACCGCCAAGCACTCTTTTCGTCCCCGGCGATTTCAAATCGTTTCTAGCGTCAATGCCGCTTATCCCGCTGGCAATCGACCGCTTACACCAACGTCACCCGACTTTCCCCGGACAGTAGTGACCTTGTGATATTCGTTGCGCAAATCACATCTGGGTGTCCAAATAAAGTTTGGCACCTTAGCGAATGCGGCGCTACACGACTGGCTCGCGACTTGCTCATGACCGCATCGCCATTTGGCCTCATGGAAGGCGGCACTAATCGTTCTTTCACGCGCAGGTCCGATCTGCAGTGGTTCCGGTCTCCGCAATCAGGGTTTCTCCAGGGAACGATTTGGGTCTATGCCGAGGATGGAGTCACGCCGCTGGCGAAGGGCTCGGTAAATGTCAGTGGAGGGAAAACGTACCAGCTCGTTTTGGGCGGTGGATAGTTTTTGGCTTTGGTGAGCGCAAGTCTCTAAGAATCTGTCTAAGAACTGAGGGAAGGAATCTGGGAAGGAATATGCGGTGCGAGATGTTGGCTTTTGGTTTGGGTTCATGTATCCGAGCGATTTGACGGATGCGTAAGGGATCACGCTGGAGCCATTGCTGAAGGAGCCGCGGGGGCAGCGTCATGCCGGAGGGCGGCCGCGCAAATATGAGTTGCGCCGGGTGGTGGATGCTCTACTGTAGGTGGTGAAGACCGGCTGCCAGTGGCGACAGTTGCCCGCGAATTTTCCACCGTGGAAGTCGGTGCATCAACAGTTCCGGGCCTGGCACGACGAAGGGACCTGGGAGCGCATCGGCCAGACCCTGCGCGTGCGGGGCCGCCAGGCACAAGGGCGAAAGGCTACGCCCACCGTGGCGATTCTCGATTCGCAGTCGGTCAAGACGGCGCGAAAAGGGGGCGGCGCGGTTACGATGCGGGCAAGAAAATCAAGGGGCGCAAGCGGCACATCGCGGTCGACACGCCAGGCAACCTGCTGGCGCTGATCGTGCATTCGGCAGGCATTCAGGATCGGGTGGCGGCGCGCGGTGCTGATGCGGCTCTTCTGCCGCTTCGATACCATTGCCACCGTCTTCGCCGATGGCGGCTCTACGGGCAAGCTGATCGACTGGGCAAAAGACATGTTCCGTTACCAGGTGGAAGTCGTCAAACGCAGCGAACAGCACCGGTTCCGCGTACTGCCGAAGCGCTGGATCGTCGAGCATACCTTCGCCTGGCTGGCCTGGTCGCACAGACTCTCTAAAGACTACGAGATCTGCCCCACCTCGGCAGAAACCATGATCCATATCGCTTTCGCTCATCTGCTCCTGAGACGATCCAGTTAGTTTTTAGACAGGTTCTTAGGAAATTGCGCAGCACCGCGCTTTTTAGTCCAGCATGTCGTCTGGCCACGGTCGTGCTCGAATGCCTTGCGGGTTGACCGAGTTTGCGCTATCGCAAAGACCAGCGCACCGCGTTACGAGAAGATTCCGGTGTGAAAACGATTGCGTTGGCAGAGAGCCCTGCCTTCCAGCATCCGGCGCAGCTTGTCTACCCGAGATTGCGCGATTGCAGGCTTTCTTGTTGGCTGGTGGAAGTAGCCAAAGATTGGATTTGGGAACTCGATGCCTCGGGCAGGTACACCTATTCCGGCCCGGAGGTGAAGCAATTGCTGGGCTATCAACCCGAAGAAGTGATCGGAAAAAGCTTCTTCGATCTGATGCCCGATTATGAAGCGGTACGGATTCGCACCGAATTTGAAACTTGTTCGAAACCCGGACTCTCACCTCGTCAACTGGAGACTCTGAAGGTTGCCAAGGACGGCCAAGTGGTAAGACTGGAATCGGTTGTGATTCCTCTGGTCGGTACCGGCGGGGAGCTTGAGGGGTACGGCGGCCTCGACCGCGGCCTTGCCCAACAGAAGAACACCTCAGAGGCCATGGCATTGCTCGAAAGTGACGTGGCCCATGATTTGAATAACCTGTTTGCTGTCATTCTGGGCGAGACCGAGTTGCTGCAGGATACGGCGGACGAACAGCAGCTTCGAGGAATCCTGGCGATCCAGGAGGCCGCTCGGAAGGCATCCTTCCTGAACGGGGAATTGCGAACATTCCGCCGAATGCAAGCGCTATCGCCGCAGCCATTGGATTTGGGCGTGATCATCGCAAATTCCGCCAGCTTGATGCAGCGTTTACTGAGCAAGAGCATTAGCCTCAAGATCGAGATCGGACAATTCTTTAAGCCCGTGCGCACCCACCCCAGTCGCATTCAGCAAGTACTGATGGCCTTAGCTATGAACGGGCGAAGGATCATGACCGGTGGAGGGTCTATCCGGATCAAGATTTCCACCCGCAGATTCGCGGAGAGCGACCCCTTGCGACCCGCCGAAGTCGTGCCTGGGAACTACATCCTACTGGAAACAACCGCCACGAGCGGGACCAAGCAAGACGATGCGCATTCTCTCCAACCCTTGTCCAGCTTCGACAGAAGCATGAATGGCACGGTGGAACAGTTTGGAGGGTATGTCTGCGGATCGGGTTCGATGAATGGCGGGCGGATTCTGACGATTCTGCTCCCGATATTCCCATCGACCGAACCAAGAGAGGAGACGGGTTCAGCCCTTAACGCCGAACACAAGGCGAACAGTGACAGATGGACTGATCTTCCCGTTGCTTCAAAGTGTTTCGAAGATAAGGAAACAAGATACTTTCTGTCAGGAGACACAGCCATGACGATAGCTGCAACCATGAGAACGAAGGGTAGTGAACCAAAGACGCACGTTGTGCCCAAGCCGAAAGAAGAACAAACCAACACAAACATGGAAGCGGAGATCCGAACCCGCGCCTATCAGATCTATGAACAGCGGGGACGAGCCGATGGGCACGATTCAGGGGATTGGCTGCAAGCAGAATCGGAGATCATACAGCGGCGCAAAGCGGCATAACGGTCATCAGCCAGGACTCGGAAACTTCTGCTTATCCGGTTGCTTCAGCATAGCACAAGGGGTAGTGTGAGATGGCACCGCGCCCGCGGTTCCAATGATTCAACCCGGCAGCCGTGATCCGGCGGAAGATTATCGAAGATTCCCTTCATCCGAAAAGCACAGCCCGCCACGCGCTGGATGGTTCCAAATCAGGGAAAGCCCGGATCGCGCGGGTCTCCCCAAATTCTGGGCCGCTTTCTTCGAGTGACAGAGTATTGCGACCGGATCAAGTTGCCGAAGGACAAAAATAGAAAGGCCGGCAGGGTGAACCCCACCGGCCTTTCGTGCCTTTCCTACCTTAGTTATTCGGCTTTTTTCGCCGCTTTCTACTTGGCGACCGGTTTCGGATGATCCGGAATCGGCTTTACCTTCGTCTCATCCACCAGGGTCGTGCTGCTGGCCCCGGGGAAGGTCGCGCCGGCCGGAACGATCCACTGTTCCGAAGTCGCCGTGCCCGCGTTTCCGGTGCGGGTCTCGATGCGGCTTGGGTCGATGTTCTGTTTCGCCTCGCCTCCCGAGATGTAGGCCTTCACGTCGACCGCGCGCTCATCCGCCAGATTCTTGCGTTTTTCAGTCGGCTCAGCGTTTCCGACGACCACCAGCTTGGCGTCTGGATCCTGCTGCAACTTGAGTGCAACATCGTCCAGCGCAGCCTTGCAGGTGTTATCGACGCGCCACGGCTTCTTGACGTTGGGATATGCGCACTCGTTCACCTTGCTGGCCTGCGATGGCGGCGGTGGCGGATTTTCAACCGCCACCGAGCTCGAAATCGAAGCCGTCAAGCCGCGCGAGTCGGTACAAGTCGCGTTGATAGTAATTGGACCGGACGAAGCGCCAGTGGTGTTCAGGGTGGCCAAGTTTCCGCTGCCGGAAATGCTGCCGCCGCTCGCGGTCCATCCACCCACTGTTACCGGAACGTTATCCGGACTGGTGCAGGCGCAGGTAATGATTGACGAAGTGCCGGCTTGGACCATCGACGGGCTCGCCGAGCAGGAAATCTGCGGCGGGTTCCTGGGTGGTTCCTTCACGATGAAGGTCGCCATGCAGCTTGCCTCGCCACCCTTCGTCATTTTGGGATCGGAGATATGGGCCGTAACCGTGTATCTGCCGCCCGCCACGCCATTGGTGGTGATGCTCGCCGTATTGTCCTTGCTGGTAATTTGGCCGCCGGTGCCGCTCCAGGTGTAATTCAGTGTGTGCTTAGGATTGAAGTTGCTCACGGCAGCAGTCGCCGTCGTGGGCTCGCCCACCATGACTTCAGCAGGATTGATGGTGCAACTTGCTGAAACAGGCGGCCCGGACTGTTCGCCGCCAAACATAAACACCACGCCAGCTTGCAGTCTTAAGCCTCTCACATCAGTCGCGGGAACAATCGACGACGGGCCAAACTGATGATTCGAGTACACGAAATCGGCTCTGAACAGACGCACAGCGAAGTGTCTATTCAAGTTCAGATCGAGACCGCCACCAACCATGAACCCGGCTTCGTCATCGTGCCCGAAGACTTCGGACGCCAAGCGATGCTCGCCCCCGAGAGCTTCGAGAAACGGGGAAAAATAGTGCGTGCGAAAAGTTATCTTAGGCCCAGCGGAGATGTTGAAGAATTCGGCTTGGTCAATTCGGGCAGCCACCCCGGTCTTACCGCTGCCCCACTGCCCACTGCTGTCGACTGTCAATCCGAACCACCGGTTAAAGTCGTAGGTGATGCTGGCGCCAACGCCCCGCGGATCCCATGTCAAGCAGCTAGTCACCGGGGCCACTCCTCCTGGAAGCAGGCCGTGCAGATCGCAGCCTGGATAGAAGGCGGAGTATCCGCCATAAAGTTCCCATTTGGGAGCAGGCCGATCCTGTGCTGCCGCAAGCGTGCCAACGCTGCACAGGACAGCAATTGTTGCCAACAGCATAATTGCAACACGGCCATAAGGGTTCTGAGAGTGAGATGACATGTGCCAATTCCTCCGAACTTCAATAACGTGAAATCATGCTTTTCCAGCCTGCCCGGTAGTGGACCAGCCTCAAGCCAATCTCACTACCGAATACCTCATGGACAGGAAGGTACAACAGGTACAACCACACTATTGCTTAGCAATGTGACTGCGCCCGTCCGGGCCAGCGCTCTGCCATCCAGCGTCGCGCCGGTGTCAAGCGAGACGGACGCCTGAGCCATAATGGTTCCTGCGAAGGTTGTGCTGGTTCCAAGCGTCGCCGAACTGCCGACCTGCCAGAACACGTCTCCGGACGTAGCACCGCCGCTTAGAATGACATCGCTGTTCGTCGCTGCCGTCGTCAGTGTGGACACGATCTGGAAGATATAGACGCCATTGCCGCTGAGGGTAAGATTCCCGGTTATCTCCAGCGAGGGCTGGGCGCTTGTCGTCTTATAAACGCCAGGTGCGAGTGTTTCCCCTCCTATATCTGCGGGGAGGACGGCCCCTCCGGCTGCTGCCGCGGCGAAGTTATACGCCGTGGTCAAGTCGCCCTGGGCCGTCTGGGCAGTCGCATCGCCTGCGTATTCCGTGCCGCTATAATTTGACGACGTAAATCCGGTGATCGCAGACCCTGCCCACACGCCAATATCCCCAGTAACGAACGTGGACACTCCGGAGTTGGTGACCGTGGAGCCACCCAGAGCTCCGAAACTGCAGGCCGATCCCATCGGTACGGTGGATATTCCTGTACACGCCGTGGTAGATGTGGTGAAGGTCCATACATAATCAGTTGCTAGTGAATCGCCAGCGAGATCCTGGGCCCCCGTGGTAATGGTGGCGGTATAGGGGGTGTCCAGTGCGAGAGGACTGGTTGGCGTGAAGGTCGCGGCATAGCTCGACACATCATAGGTAACTGTTCCCGCCACGGGCGTACCCGACGCGGTCAAAGTAAAGGTTGTGGCAGGACTGATGATCGTGGCAGGTTTCATCGCCTCGCTGAAGGTGGCAACGACCAGGGTGCTGGGACATATACCGCTGGAGAGATTAGGCGGGGCTACGGAAACCACAGTGGGCGGAGCACATGCTGCGGCAGCGGTTGTGAAAGTCCATACAAAGTTACTCGCCAGCGCATCGCCATTGAGGTCCTGGGCCCCCGTGGTAATGGTGGCGGTGTAGAGGGTACTCAGTGCGAGTGGGCTCGATGGTGTGAAGGTCGCGGTTGACCCAGCGTAGGTAACTACTCCTGTCACTGCCGCGGGTGGAGTGCCCGGCCCTGTCAAAGTAAAGGTTGTGGCAGGACTGATGATCGTGGCAGGATTCATCGCTTCGCTGAAGGTAGCAGTCACTACCGTGCTGGGACAGACGCCATTTGCAGGGGTCACGGAAATCGCGGTGGGCGGAGCGCATGCTTCGCTAGAGGTGGTGAAGGTCCATACTAAGTTACTCGCTAGCGCAATACCATACTCGTCTGTGGCCCCGGTCGTAATCGTAGCGGTATAGAGGGTACTCAGTGCGAGAGGGCTTGATGGTGTAAAGGTAAAAATTGTGTTGGTCGGATCGGAGGTAATTACTCCTGTCACTGCCACGGGTGGAGTGCCCGGCCCTGTCAAGGTAAAGGTTGTGGTACTGATCGTGGCAGGTTGCATCGCCAGGCTGAACGTGGCGGTCACCGCCGCGCTAGGACAGACGCCAACCGCACCAGCAAGAGGAACCACGGAAACTGTAGGCGCGGCTAGGGCTGGGTTGGGGCCGGGATTGCAGCATCCGGCGCCGAAAATGAGCAGTAGGAATGCTATGAACCAGATCCCGTGGTTGCTATATCTACGTATGACCGTCATTCTTCTTCCTCCCGGCTCAACTACCGCCGCCCAGTGGAATCGTGTTATCGGAATCTTCTCGTAACGCGGTGCGCTGGTCTTTGCGATAGCGCAAACTCGGTCGACCCGCAAGGCATTCGAGCGCGACCGTGGCCAGACGACATGCTGGACTAAAAAGCGCGGTGCTGCGCAATTTCGTAAGAACCTGTCTAAAAACTAACTGGATCGTCTCAGGAGCAGATGAGCGAAAGCGATATGGATCATGGTTTCTGCCGAGGTGGGGCAGATCTCGTAGTCTTTAGAGAGTCTGCGCGACCAGGCCAGCCAGGCGAAGGTACTGTGCCTCTCGAAAACCCGGAAAGATCTGAGCGCATGCGAATTATACTTCTTTCCGAATTCTGCCCTCCGATGCTTATTTCTCTGGCCGCACTTCTCGACACCCTGCGTTCGATCATCCGCTCACGCCTTGACGTCCAACTCGAAAATCTGGCGCTGCGACACCAAATCGGCGTGCTTCACCGCTCGGCGAGGGAACGCCCGAAATTGACCTCAGCGGATCGCCTCCTCTGGATCTGTCTATCCCGCCTTTGGCGCGATTGGCGCTCGACGTTGGTCATCGTCAAGCCCGAAACGGTCGTGGCCTGGCATCGCAAGGGCTTTCGCCTGTTTTGGACTTGGAAGGTTCGACGCGGGCAGCCAGGACGACCCGTCATTGCCCGCGAGACCCGAGATCTGATCCGCAAGATGTGCCGGGAGAATCCCGGTTGGGGTGCGCCGCGCATTCACGGCGAACTGCTCAAGCTGGGCTTTCCTCTGTCGGAAACCACGGTTTTGCGATGGCTTCGGAGACTTCCGAGAACTCCAGATCCCGTGAAACGATGGCTGGCGTTCCTTCGGAACCATCGCGAGGCTATCGCAGCCATGGACTTCTTCACGGTACCGACACTTACGTTTGGCGTTCTGTATTGCTTCTTCGTCATCGGCCACGACCGGAGAAAGATTCTGCGTTTCAGCGTGACGCGAAATCCCAATGCTCTCTGGGTTGTGCAGCAACTGCGAGAAGCGTGGGCCTACAAACAGCCGCACCGATTCTGGCTCTTCGACCGAGACTCAAAGTTCGGAACAGATGTGATTTCGGCGGTGAGAGACTTGGGAAGCCAACCCACCCGCACTGCCTTTCGCAGTCCGTGGCAGAACGGGGTCGCGGAGCGCTGGGTCGGGAGTTGTCGACGAGACCTGTTGGACCACGTGATCGTCTTGAAAGAGCAGCATCTCCAACGGCTCATGTCTCAGTACGTCCTCTATTACCACGAGGACCGAACTCATCTCGGGCTCGCGAAGGATACGCCAGCAGGTCGGCCAACCGCAATCGGCTCTGGGGCTGAAAGCAAGATTTACTCCTTCCTCGACTCGGTGGACTGCACCATTGTTACACCGTCGCGGCTTAGTTCTGAAACTCTGTCTCTCGGGTATGGTCCCGATCAGAACCGCGGGTGACGCTTTCGTCGCGGGCCCGTGACTCGGAGTAACATCGGCCGGAGTAACGAATCACGAATCATGGGGCTGGCACACCATGCGAAAGGAAGCTATTGCCTGTGCGTGAGGTTTTGACGAACCACAGCTTCCTTACGCCGAAGATGTGTACAAATATTTCCGCCTGCTGGAGGCGAGCAGTCCGCGGGTGAAGGTCTTCACGATCGGTCGCTCCGAGGAAGGACAAGAGATGATCGCCGCCGCCATCGCCGACTCCAAACTCCTTCCGGCGCGAACAGCACGCGAACTGTGCTGGCAAGGATGCGCAGGTCCAGGCGCAGACTCCAGTTCTCGATATAGGTGAGATCAAGGTGCATGTTGAGTTCGAACGACGGACAGCCGCGCGCCGTAATCTGCCACAGACCCGTGATGCCGGGTTTCACGTCAAGGCGCCGGAACTGGTGAAGTTCGTAATGGTTGACCTCGTCGATGGGATGAGGCCGCGGTCCAACCAGGCTCATCTCCCCACGCAGCACGTTCCAGAGCTGGGGCAGTTCGTCAAGGCTGTAGCGGCGGAGGATACGGCCGATGCGGGTGATTCTGGGGTCGTCGTCAATTTTGAAGATGGGGCCTTGTCTCTGGTTGCGGCCGCGCAATTCTTCCTTGAGGTGTGCGGCGTTGGTCACCATGGAGCGAAACTTGTAGCAACAGAAGCGGCGGCCTTTGGCTCCGGTGCGTTCCGCGGAGTAGATGGCCGGACCGGGCGAGTCCAGCCGGATGAGCAGGGCCACGATCGCCATGAGAGGACCGGCCAACACCAGGCCCAACGTCGCGCCGGTGAGATCCAGCAAACGCTTCAGGAATAAGGTGGCGCTGGGTGATGGCTCGCGATGAAGAGTAATGACCGGCACTTCTCCGATGTGATCAATGCCTGAGTCTGGCCACGGACCCGGGGGCAGATCGGGCACAGCACGAATGTCCAGGTGGTTGCGGAACGCGGCCTCGGCAGCTTTTCGCGTCTGCGCGGTCTGACCGGGAAGAGCGAGGATGACCTCGTCAATGAACTCGGCGCGAGCGAGCCAGTCCAGGTCTTCGATTCGTCCCAATACCGCCGGAGAAAGAGGCAGGTCGTCATCCACGAAGCCGCAGACGGTCGCGCGCTGGAGAGGATCGTTGCGCAGTGCCCGAGCGATGGAGCGAGCAACCGGGCCCCCGCCAATAATGAGGATCTTGCGCGATTCCGTTTCGCGGCGCCGCCGCTTCCATTCCATCTGCCTCAAGCGGCGTAACAGCGCGAGGCCGGCCAGGCTGCTGGCAAATATTCTGGTGGCGGCCAGAGGACGCATTCCGTCCCACCGAGCGATGAAGACCAGCCCGATCGCAAACAGGGTTGACCTCGCCAGTGCTGGGACGATGCCGGCGGGAGACGGGTCCCCGGCGCGTTTGTAGATCCCTTCACAGAAGCCGAAGAGCGTCACCAGAACAGCAAAAATCGGCAGAGAAGCCCACGGCAGGCTCCAAGCGGGAGAGAGCAGCGATAACCCGCCGCACACCACCATGAGAACGATCAGGTCGGCTGCCACCAACTCACACAGCGTGAACCGATCAATGGCAGGTTGCGGTGGATGTTGCTGAGTTGGCGTTCGTGCCTGAGCGTGTCTCGTGGTGATTTCGTCGATCGCGCTAACTGGACGTGTGGGGGTGGCGTTGGCCGCCGGCGCGAACCTGGAAGGCGGTATTACAGAAGTCCCAGGAATCATGCGGGCGTACTGCGAGGGGCAATCTTTGGGTACGGTGTCCCATAGTCGGTTTGTGGTCAATTCGCTCATAGGATTCACAGATTCCGGTACAGGCCTTGCGGCACAGGGAAACGACGTTCCGCGAGGACGGTTCCGAGCAGAGGAACTTGCGCCTTGCTCAACTGGTCCTTGATTTGAACGGCGACGAGGCGTCTGGTTTTGTTGGCGGTCAGCACAAGCACCAGGCCGTCGCAGGCTTGGACAATGCTCGCGGTGAGCCAGGAGACTGGGGCGCACCACAGAATGGAAAAGTCGAACTCCGTCGTGAGTTCGCGGAGCCGCGATAAGTTCTGGCCGGTGATCCGCTGCCCGCAGGCATTCTGAAGCCAGGTCTGGCGAGGAACCATCCAGAGACGTGGTCCGATCGGCCAGGTCGTCGGCGCATGGTTGGGAGACGGAATTTGCAGTTGCGTTTCGAGAGGGACGGAGTCCGGGTGGGCGTCGATCAGTCCGACGTCGTACCTGTCCTCTTCGGCCAGGGTTTTGGCGACCTCCTGACATAATGTCGCATTCGCAGTCGACGCTTCGACCGAGGCGAATCCGACGTGCCGCACCGGCCTCGATTCATGCCGGAAGAAAAGTCGCTGAACCAGTGCATGGATCTGATCGTCGTGAACCGACGACGCCGGAGAAACTGCTTTGCGCTGAACTTGCTCGCTAATCGGAGTTACGCGCGGCTGCTCAGCGGGAGCTGGCATTTCGGCAAGATATTCACGGAGGGTGTTCACGGGACCACCACCTTGGGCCGGTCGATCCGGAAAATAGAAGGACGTAGAAGCGCGGGCTCAGGCGCCGGCAGCCAGGCCAGCACGGGAACCTCCAGCAGGCTGCAAGCTTCGTCGGGAGTGCGAATCGTCGGGTCAAAGTAATCCGTCGTAAACGCGATGCCGACGCTGAACGCGGTGGCCAGTCCGAAAGCGAGCAGGAAATAAAGGAACACGGAGTGCGCGGGGAGGGCTGGGGCTACGGGCGGTTCCACAATGGCCACATTGAGGATGCGATGCTCGTCGAGCGCATCGCCGATGCGCGCCTCCTCGCGTTTGCGAAGGTAGAGCAAATAGTTGTCTTCCTCGGCCTTGGCGGCGCGCATCAAATCCTGTTGATCCACCGAGTCGGATTGCATCTGCTGAGCAAACGCGCGCAGGGATGCGACCTGGGTGGACGCGTCGGATTGCCGCGCCCGCAAGCCGTCCCACTGCACCTGGGCCTTCTCCAGTTCCATGCGGGCCCACTCGTAGTTGGGATCTTTGTCGCTGGTTTCGTCGCGTAGGGGAGTGAGCGCTTCAGCGGCAATCGACGCGCGAGTTTCCGCAATTTCCCGTTCAACTTCTTGCACCAACCGGTAGGACGGCTCAAAGCGGCTGAGAAGCTCGGTGCGCTTGAGCTGGAGCTCCAGCAGGTGCGTTTTCATTTTTTCGAGAACCACCGGATTGTCGGCCCAGTGATTGAGGGTGACCGACCGAAGTGGAAATGACTTGAGCTGTTCGCCGAGCGACGCAATTCGGCGCTCGGTCTCGACACGATCCTGGTCGATCTGGCGGTACGCCGCGTCCGCTTCGCCTAACTTCTGCAGCGCGATGTCGCGCTCCAGCGCCGCCGACGCGACCCCCCGAGCACGGGTAAAGTGGACGACTTCGGCTTCGGACTGATGCAGTCTCCTTTCGGATTCCGCGGTTTGCTGGTCGAAGAACTTGATCTCCCCCGGGGGCCGCTGGAGATTTGCGTGCTTTTGCACGTAGAGGGTAGAAAGCGCTGAAAGTATGCGGGCGGCTCGTTCCGGACTGGTGTCCTTGTAGCTGACCTGGATAAGGTTCGACTTCTTTAGAGCTTCGACATCCAAACCGCGCGACAGCTTGCGCACGGCGTGTTCGATCGCGGCTCGGCGCTCGGAGTCCGGTGTGTCTGCTGGAACAAGTTCCGCCATTATCACAACTTGCTTCAGGAGATCTTCGTCGCGCAGGAGTTCGACTTCGGAATTGAGTTCTTCTTCAGTAATTTCGGGACGGGTGAAGTCCATGGCGCTGGCGGGCTGGGAAGAGACGACGGGGTCAAATCGGCCCCGGCGCAGCAGAACCTTGAAGTGCGATTCATAGCGCTCCGAAAAGACCAGGAAGAGCGTCGCCGCCAGCAATACGAACCCAAAAGAAGCAGCGACGAGCCGCGGACGCCGGAACAGCGTGGCCGCAAGCTCGCGCGGCGTGGGGGAGAGAGGGGTGTGCGAGTTTCCTTTCCATTCCGCGGACATGGATCGTACAGCAAAGCCGATCACACCCGGCGGGCTTTATGGGAACTCGCCAGATTTTGAAGACGCAATCAGTTAATGCTGCTGCTCCTTTCTGCTAAAACTGCAGTGGGTTCATGTACTAGCTCATGGCGCTGGTGGGAACATACTTGCGGATCTTTGAAACCCGGCTCTGTGGCACAAAGATAAAGTCCCCGGGCTGAAGGTGGAGATCCTCGTGAAGATCGCGAGAATCCAGCATCTTCTTTAGGTCAATCACGTGAGATTCGGCTACGTACGCCGAAATCCGGCGAAACACAACGACCTGCGAATGACGGGCCTGCTGCGTGAAGCCGCCGGCAATCGCCACGGCTTCATTTACCGTCAGATCCCCGCGCAGCTCATACTTCCCTGGCCGCGCCACCTCACCCGAAGCGAGGAAGTAAGGCCTGTCAAAATCTTTTAAGGTCACGGTGACCTCCGGCTCGTGCAGAAAGCCGCGGTAGGCGTAGGCAACCGCCTGCTGCATCTGGGGGACCGTGAGTCCCTCGGCTAACAGCGCGCCCGCGCCTCGCAGTGCCACGAAGCCATCGGGCTGCACGGTCAAAGTCTGATTAAAGTCGGGCGAGAAAGTGAAATTTACCTCCACGGTGTCCGACTTCGAAAGCCGATAAAGCGGATGGCGTTCCCCTCCGAATGCCGGATCTCCCATGCCACCCGCTTTTCCGGGCTGTGTGATCGCTCCGTGGGTGGAACCGTCCGCGCCGGACCGGTCCTGGCTCTGCGAGCTCTCCGCCGCCGCCAGTTTGACGGTTGGCGGAGCAGAGGATACAGGCGCCGAAGCAGGCGACGGTACAGTCTCCTGAGCGGAGGCGACCACGGCTAGCTGCGGGATGAGCATGCCCGCAGCTCCCAAAACGACGTGTCTAGCAAATACATTCATCTCCGGACTCTCACCGTTGCTCAGAACGGCGAACCAAGCAGCTCGGAAGTTTGAGCTGTTCAGTACAAATTAACGTTGCGTACCGAACACAACAAGACTTGGAAAGTACTGTCCACTGAGGTACCGGGCACGTTCCAGCGATCGGAAAGGCGATGAAATGAACAGCGGGGCCGCCAGGGGTGGGTTTCCGGCTTGCGGGCGCACGCCCGGTGGGAGAGTGCCACTGCGAAAGTTGTCCACAAGAGTAGCGCTGCGAAAGTGGACATGGGGCGCGGAATTCATCACTAACAGCGTGTGACGGAGCCTACATCCGGTCCGTGCGCTGTGGGGCATGATGGAAACGTGAACACCATGCGTTCCGCGAAACAGTCCACGGAAACCGAGCCGGTCGCACACCAAGTAGTGAAAGTCCTGGTCGCCGACTCGGGCCCCATTCAGTCTGAACTCCTGACGCGCGCCTTGCAAAGGCGGCGGGACTTTCAGGTTTCCGCCGTCGCTTTGGAGACGTCCGCTCTCTTCAACTTCATGCAGTCGAATCACGTCGACGTGGTCTTGATTGCGGGGAACCACCTGGCAGATTGCAGCCTGCTGCGCTGGTTGCGAGTTTCGTATCCGAAGGTCGCGCCGGTGCTGCTGGCCGAGAGCGATGACCGCGAACAGGTGGTGAATGCCTTGCGCGCGGGCGCGAAGGGAATTTTCCTTTTTACCCACACTCCTTTTCCCATGCTCTGCAAGTGCATTCATTGCGTTTTCCGGGGAGAGGTTTGGATCAACAGCCAGCAGATGAATTACGCGGTGGATGCTTTATCGGAGGTGCCCACTCTGCGTGTCTTCAACTCACATGGGGGGTCTTTGTTGACGCCTCGCGAGGAGCAGGTAGTCGCGCTCGTAGCCGACGGCTTGACCAACCGTGGAGTCGCCGCCGAACTGGGGCTCAGCGAACACACGATCAAGAAATATCTGCTGCGCATCTTCGATAAGGTGGGGATTTCGAGCCGGGTGGAACTGGTCCTCTACGCCATGTCGCACGGCGAGAATCGCCCGGCGGAATGGATGCCAAGCAACTCCTGAGCGCGGAAGGAAAGGCCGACGTACAATGGCAAAATACGGAAACGGGAGGAGATCGCTTGGTGACGAATTCCGGGCCCCAGTCCCAGTCCAAAGTCGCGCGCCGATGGACGGTGATCGCTTCAGGGCTGCTTCTTCTGGCGCTGGCGCTGGTCGTGATCTATACCGGGCCGAATGCTTTTCTCAGCCCCGTCGCTTTGGTCGTGGTGGCCGCGATCGGGCTGGCCGCGCTGCTGCTCCAGGTTTGGTTTCGCCGGGACCTTCCGAACATTCATTCTCCCCTCTGGCTTAACATCATCGGCATTCTCTGTGCCATGGTAGCGCTGTTCGCAGATTACCTCCGGATGACGCGCCGAATGCTGGATCTGGTGGCCTTTGCCGCCGTGGTCTGCTTCGGCATCAGCGGATCGCTCATCCTGCACGCGCTGCGACGCCGGCTGCGAACGCGGCAATCGACTGCGACCGAGTAGAAAAAAGACCAAGTCGCGGGGCTTTCAATTTTGTCCACTGCGTTTCCATTTACAATGCCCCTATGCGCATAACGCTATTTGGAGCATCGGGGTTGCTGGGCCACGATCTGGTTCCGGCGCTGAGCGGTGAGCAGCTCACCGCGTTTTCGGTCGAAGACGCGGACCTGCGAGACCACGCGCGCGTTCGCGGCATGGTCCGCGATTCCCGTCCCGAATGGATTCTCCTTTTAGCCGCCTACACCGACGTGGATGGCTGCGAGTCCAACCGCGACCTGGCCTTTGCGGTGAATTGCGAGGGCGCCGTCAACGTGGCGCAGGCTGCCCGCGAAGCTGGATCGCGATTGCTCTTCGTGAGCACGGACTACGTTTTCGATGGCAGTAAAACGTCGCCTTACCAAACCAGCGATGCCAGAAATCCGGCCAGCGTTTATGGCGAGAGCAAAGCCCGCGCCGAGAAGCGGCTGCTTGAGATCCTGCCCGAGGTCTGCATCGCGCGGACTTCGTGGCTGTTTGGCCACGGAGGCAAGTGTTTTCCGGCAACGATTCTGCGGCTGGCGTCCACCCGTCCTGAGGTTTCCGTCGTGAACGATCAGCGTGGCAGCCCGACATACACCTGCGATCTAGCATCCGCGCTGGTCAAACTTTGCCGTGCGTCAGCTCGCGGCATCGTGCACGTCACCAATTCCGGCAACTGCACGTGGTGCGAGTTTGCCACCGAAATCGTGCGCGCATCCGGGATGCCCGCCAAAGTCAAACCGGTCACTACAGCCGAATTCCCGCGCCCGGCGCGACGCCCCGCCTACTCCGTTCTGTCGCCCGACAGCCTGCACGCCTACAACATCCACATGCCGGAATGGCAGCACGCATTGCGGCGCTATCTCGCGAGCGCGCCCGCCGCTGCTGCTTCCGTAGTCCCGTAGCGCCGGCGCCTTCATCGATGCACTGCCTATAGCGCTGGTGCAGGAGCATTGCTCACTGCGAACCGAGGTGGCAGATCGAAGTGTCACCTTGCAAAGTGCAGTCACTGGGAGGACAATTCTCGGCGGAGGTAATCCCCATGAGTCCCAAGACTCCTACCCCAATCAGACCCAAACCACCCGATGCCGAAGTTGAAGAACGAATCCGCCAACGTGCGTATCGCCTGTATGAAGAACGTGGCCGCTTGGATGGAAACGCAATGGATGACTGGCTGACAGCCGAAGCAGAAGTGTTGGGTTCCAGACAAGCCAAAGCAGCCACGGCATAGTCCTAACCGGATTCTCGTGTTCTTTTCGCCGCCCGCCCAGCCCGGGCGTTTTCCTTTGCGCCGTGTCCGCGAAGAAAGAAAACGTTCTTGGCTCACTTCTCCGAGAAGCCGACCCACCGACAGCCTGTCCCAACAAAGTTCCTCTCAGACCCCTTTTAGATCCCAACCACTGTTCCGATGTCAGACGAACCATGTTGGTCTATCCCGCTCGCGGGCATACGGCGCTATGTTTAACGTAAGCGTTTGGCGCAGTCGTGTCAGCGCCTGTGAGCCCCGAGTCGCGTTTATGAATCGGGTGTTGTGAGGAGAGCGAGCTCGAGTCCCTTTCGAAGGCCGCTCCTGGAGACGCCTGATGGCACGTTATCTCTGTGTCCATTGTCACTTTTACCAGCCGCCGCGCGAAAATCCCTGGCTGGAGGCGGTCGAGCTGCAGGATAGCGCCTCTCCCTACCATGACTGGAACGAGCGCGTTGCCGCCGAGTGTTATCTGCCCAATGGCGCCGCGCGGATTCTCGACGAAGCGGGCCGGATCGCAAAGATCGTCAACAACTACTCCCGCATCAGCTTCAACTTTGGGCCGACGCTGCTGTCGTGGATGGAGCACAACGCGCCGCACGCCTATGAGCGGGTGCTGGAGGCCGACCGCCAGAGCCAGCAATCGTTCTCGGGTCATGGAGCCGCATTAGCTCAGGCGTACAACCACATGATCCTCCCGCTGGCAAACTCGCGCGATAGGGCCACGCAGATCGTCTGGGGCATGCGCGATTTCCAGCACCGTTTCCGACGAGACCCGGAGGGCATGTGGCTGCCGGAAACGGCAGTGGATCTGGAGACACTCGAACTCCTCAGTTCGGTCGGCCTCAAGTTCACCATTCTGGCCCAGCACCAGGCCCGCCGGATGCGCCACCAGCCCTGGGAGCAATGGCTCCACCTCGAGGGTGCTGGCATCGATCCCACGCGCGCCTACGCCTGCCACCTTCCGTCCGGCCGCAGCATCGGTTTGTTTTTTTACGACGGCCCCATCTCGCACGCGGTCGCGTTCGAAAAATTGCTCTTCAACGGACAGAACTTTGCCAACCGCCTGCTCAGCGGCTTCAATGACAACCGCCCTTGGGCGCAATTGGTCCACATCGCTACCGACGGCGAGACCTATGGTCATCATCATGCCCACGGCGACATGGCACTTGCCTATGCGCTCGACTACATTGAGCGCAACCAACTGGCAACTATCACCAACTACGGTGAATACCTGGCCAAGCACCCGCCATCTCATGAAGTGGAAATCATCGAGAAGAGCTCGTGGAGTTGCATGCATGGGGTGGAGCGCTGGAAGAACGATTGCGGCTGCAACTCCGGCGGATGCGGCTCCTGGCGCCAGCATTGGCGGCGGCCTCTGCGGGAGGCAATGGACTGGCTGCGCGACGATCTCGCCAAGTTTTATGAACTCAGCGCGCAGGAACTTCTGCGGGATGCCTGGGCCGCGCGCAACGATTACATCGACGTCGTGCTGGATCGCTCGCCCAGCAATGTGGACGCATTTCTTGCCCGCCACGCCGTGCGGGACCTTTCCCTCGAACAACAAGTGCGCACTTTAAGACTGCTCGAAGCGCAGCGCCATCTCATGCTGATGTACACCAGTTGCGGCTGGTTCTTCGACGAACTGACCGGGCCGGAGACGGTGCACGTCCTCCAGTACGCCGGCCGCGCCGTGCAACTTAGCGAGCAGCTCTGCGGCGAAAACCGGGAGGAGGAATTCTTGCACCGCCTGGAAGCGGCTTGGAGCAATATCCCCGATTACGGGAACGGACGCCACGTTTACGAGCGCTTCGTCCGGCCCGCTATGTTGGACCTGTGGGGGGTGGGCGCGCATTATGCCATCAGCTCGCTGTTCAACGGCTATCGGGGCTGGAACTCGATTTACAGCTACTCTGTGGACTTGCACGAAGCGCGCGAATTGGAGTCCGGTAAAGCAAAACTTGCTCTCGGCCGCGCCCGCATTGTCTCGAACATCACACACGCGCGCTTGACCGTCGGCTTCGCCGTGCTACATTTCGGCGATCACAACCTGAGCGCCGGGGTTCGCCCCTTCCAGAGCAAGAATGCGTTCCGCGTGCTGGTTGAAGAAGCGAGCCAGGCCTTTTCCAGTGCTGACTTGCCGGAGTGCCTACGGGTGATCGATCGCCATTTTCGGGGCGCGACCTACTCGCTGAAGTCCCTGTTCCGCGATGAGCAACGGCGCATTCTCAGTCAAATCGTCCACTCCACCACGGACGAGGCCGAGGCCATGTACCGCCAGGTATACGAACACCACGCCCCATTCATGCGCTTCTTGTCCGAACTTCACATGCCTCCGCCGCCCATCCTGCGCACCACCGCCGAGTTCGTGTTGGGCAACGCGCTGCAGCGGGCGTTGATGGACCAGGAATTGGACCTGGATCGTATCAGGATGCTACTCGATGCCGCCCGGCACGATGGCATCAATCTGGACATATCCTGTCTGGAGTCGGCTCTGCGCCAACGGTTGAACGCGGAGGTGGAGCAGTGGGCGCGGAAACCCGGTGATACTGAGGCGCTGGAGATGGTGGAGGCTCTGGTTTCGCTGAGCCGCGTCCCGCCCCTCGAAGTGGACCTTTGGAAGCCGCAGAACGTTTACTACCAGCTGGTCGAAGCGCTTTCCGGAGCCAACCAGACGCGCATGAGCGGCGCGTGGTTTGACCACTTCCGCGGCTTGGGAAAATGGCTGGGCGTGGCCGTTCCTCAACAGTCCCCGGAATTACCCTGCAGGCCGCAAGACCAAATCGCGTGACCGCATTCTCCAGTTCTTTGCGGGACTACGCGGAAGTTTGTCGGTGACCTTCGAAGAAGGAACCTGCGCCGTCTGGTTGCACGACGTGCTCAACCCTGCACTTATACCGTTGTCATCCTCGCCTCCCGGGATTGTGCCTGGATCACGGCAACCCGGAAACTGATCCACTGCCCGATAGCGACTGCGCTGTCCAATCGCCGCCGCCGTGGTTTATCCTTGCCTGTTTTCGAGGATCAACCGTGAATAAGCGACCCTGTTGGATTCCGCTCGCCTGGCTCTGTGTTTTGCTTTTTCCTTTCGCGCTTTCCGCCCAGCCGTATGACCCGGCGATGTACAAGGAACTTCACTGGCGCATGATCGGCCCGTTTCGCGGCGGCCGCACCGTGGCGATTTCCGGTGTTCCGGGCCAGCCGAATGTCTTCTACATGGCGCCGAACAACGGCGGGGTTTGGAAGACGACGGATTCCGGCCGCACCTGGAATCCGATCTTCGATGGTCAGCCCAAGGATGACCACCCCTCCGGTTCGATTGGAGCGCTGGCGGTCGCACCGTCGAATCCGAATACGATCTATGTCGGTAGTGGTGAAGGCCTGCGTCGTCCCGATCTTTCTGTAGGCGACGGTATCTACAAGTCCAACGACGCGGGCCTCACCTGGCAGCATCTGGGTCAACGGGATGGCGCGCTGCGCGACGCACAGCAGATTGGATCGATCCTGGTCGATCCCAAGGATGCGAACCGCGTGTTTGTCGCCGCCCTTGGGCATCCTTATGGCCCGAATTCCGAGCGCGGCGTTTACCGCTCGCTCGACGGTGGCCAGACGTGGCAAAAGATTCTTTATAAAGATGAAAACGTAGGTGCGATTGATCTGGCGTTCGATCCGCGAAACTCGCAGATCATCTTTGCCGACATGTGGGCCTCGCGCCGTCCGCCGTGGACGAACATGGACGAATATAACGGCCCGGGGAGCGGTCTCTACAAATCGACCGACGGCGGCGACCACTGGCGGCAAATCACAAAGGGACTGCCGAGTGAGGCCGAGAAGCTGGGCCGCATCGGCTTCGCCGTTTCACCGAGCGACCCCGATCGCATGTACGCCTTGGTAGACGCGCAGAAGAACGTCGGCGTTTATCGCTCCGACGATGCTGGCGAAAGCTGGCAGCTCGTGAATACCGAGGAGCGCGTCTCGGGACGCGGCTCCGATTTCGCCTGCGTCCGCGTCGATCCGCGAAATAAAGATGTTATTTATGTCGCCAACACTACGACCTACCGCTCCGATGACGCGGGCAAGAATTTCACCGCCATCAAAGGCGCGCCTGGCGGCGACGACTACCACACCATCTGGATCAATCCCGAAAATCCAGACATCATCGCGCTTGGCGTCGATCAGGGCGCGACCATCAGCGTGAATGGTGGCCAGACCTGGAGTTCCTGGTACAACCAGCCCACCGCGCAGTTCTATCACGTCATCACCGACAACGAGTTTCCTTACTGGGTCTATGGCGGCCAGCAGGAGAGCGGATCGATCGGCACCAGCAGCCGCAGCGACTTCGGCGAAATCACTTTTCGCGACTGGACCACGGTCGGCGTCGAAGAATACGGCTACGTCGCGCCCGATCCGCTGCATCCCAATCTAATCTACGGCGGCAAGGTCACGGTGTTCGACCGCAATACCGGCCAGACGCGCGATGTTTCGCCGGTGGTTCTGCGCACCGGGCAGTATCGTTTCAATCGCACCGCGCCGTTGATCTTCTCGGCCGCCGATCCGCACGTGCTGTATCTCGGATCGAATGTGCTGTTTGCCACGCGCGACGGCGACAACAGTTGGCAGATCATCAGCCCCGACCTGACGCGCGAAGATCCCGGCTCTCCCGCGACGCTCGGGCCGTTTGTCGAGGCCGATCCCGCGAAGGGCAAGCATCGCGGCGTGATCTATTCGATTGCTCCGTCGCCGATTGACGCCAACCTGATCTGGGCCGGAACCGACGATGGCCTGATTCACGTGACCCGCGACGGCGGCAAGAACTGGCAGAACGTGACGCCTCCCGAATTGACGCCCTGGAGCAAGCTCGCTCAAATGGACGCCTCGCACTTCGACACTGCGACCGCGTACGCCGCGGTGAATCGCTTCCGGCTCGACGATCTGCATCCTTATATCTACCGCACGCACGATGGCGGAAAGTCGTGGCAGAAAATCGTAGGCGGCCTGCCCGATAACGAGCCCGTCAACACCGTGCGCGAAGATCAGGAACGCAAGGGATTGCTTTTTGCCGGTACCGAACGCAGCGTGTATGTCTCGTGGGACGACGGCGACCATTGGCAGTCGCTGCAGATGAATCTGCCGCCGACTTCGATCCGCGATCTCGTCGTGCATCATGACGACGTTGTCGTCGGCACTCACGGCCGGTCGTTCTGGATCTTGGATAACATCACGCCGCTGCGGCAGTTCAGCCCGGAAGTTGCAAACGCGGCTGCGTATCTCTTCGCTCCGCAGTTGACCTATCGCGTGCGCCGCAACAACAACACCGACACGCCGTTGCCGCCCGAAGAGCCTGCAGGACAGAATCCTCCCGATGGCGCGATGATCGACTACTGGCTGAAAAATGCCCCATCCGGACCCGTTACTCTCGAAATCACCGACACATCGTCCGGCCAGGTTGTGCGGCGGTTCTCGAGCGACGACAAGCCCGAGCCGGTCAATGCCAAAGAACTGGATGTCCCGACCTACTGGGTGCGTCCAGCACGAACCCTGTCGGCCGCGCCCGGAATGCATCGCTTCCTTTGGGATCTGGCCTATCCTGAGCCCGACGTGCTCGAACATTTTTACCCGATCTCGGCCATTTATCACGACACGCCGCGCGGGCCGCTCGGCGCCACCGTGCTCCCCGGAAAATACGCAGTCTTGCTGGAAGTCGTATTGCCCTCAGGTGCCATAAAGGTCGCCGTGAGCTATGTGCAGCCGCTCGAAATACGGATGGACCCGCGCGTGAAGACTTCGCAGGAAGATCTGCGTCGGCAATTCGAACTCGACCGGAAGATTGCCGACGCTCTTCACAAAGACTACGAAGCCCTGCAACAGGTGCGCAGCCTGCGATCGCAGTTGAAAGCGCTCGAAGGCAACGGGACTAATACAAGCCAAGCCGCGAAAAATGCCGCGAAGAATAAAAAGCTCGCAGCCATCGCCGCAGTCATAGCAAAGACGGCGGATGAGCTGGAGGAGAAAGCCGCGCCCATCGAGGGCGAAGAAGGCGACTACGCCACGCGCTACTTGAGCACGCCCGAAGGCCGCAGCCTGGCTCGTCTGAACGGCGGCCTCAACGCGCTCGTCAGCGCTCTCGATAGCGCCGACGCCGCGCCGACGACACAGCAAATCGCGGTGTTCGGGGAATTAACGAAGGCGCTGGAAGAGCAGTTGTCGGCGTGGTCTCAGCTCAAGGCAAAAGATATTCCGGAGCTGAATGACAAACTAAAGAAAGCGGGATTGCCGCCGATCGATCTGCAAAAACCCGTTCTGGGCGCGACAGACGCGGCCCAGACCACTACGCAGGACAAGGATAGGGACGTGGAATAGATTGTGCGGTTTGTGTGGCGCGGGCGCGGCCGCCCGCGTGCGCCGGAGCTAAGTACCGTAGCTTATCTCCCATTGCCTCTCTCTATGTTTACTTGGAAGGTACGGCACCCCCCCTCCCCCTCGGTCTAATGGAATCAGGGGGTTAGATGGCTTTTTTCATTTGGTCTTTGAAAAGAAAAGACTTAATGGAAAGTATTCCGGAATAAGGACTTAGGGGAGAAATGCTCTATTTTCGTCCCGATTCGGGAGGGTGATGCCTGCTCAGCGGATCGATTTACATTGTCAAAGAGCTGAAAATGGTTGGGGCGGCTTCGCAGACCGTCTCTGGAGACGGACACAGCTCTGCACCGCCCTAATCAGAGAAGATTGTCTCACTGGTCGGGCTGGGAGTCTGTGATGCCATACACAGGCTGGTTGTGATGAAAAAGGTCAGGGCTTAGATCGCGGAAGTGAAGACGCCCGCGGCATCCCACGTCTCGAAGACCGCGAGACGTGGGGCACCCGGCTTTCGTGACAGCATACCTCGACCGTTCCCATTCGGCATTCAAGAAAACCATTCCGGAGCTGGCATGGAATTCCTTCGTGTGGTTTGCCGCCGAGCCGGAACATCTGATAATTCTTCATCGCGGGAAGGAGACAACGGTAGAAAGCCTTGCGCAGTGGCTCTAGACAAGTCATTCGAAGTTACGCCGGAAATTCGCGCAGCACAAACTCCATCGCGGCTTCGCGCGATGTTAGTCGGCCCTCCAGTTGGGCGTCTTCGATTGCGGTTAGGATTTCTTTGAAGCGTGGACCGGGTTCGTAGCCTGCTTCAATCAAATCTTGGCCAGTAATCAGCGGAGTGGGTCGAATCGCTTCGGGCGGCAATGAACGCAACTGCTCGCGTGAGTACTCGTACGAGTCGAGTTGGCCGTGGCTGGAAAGACAGTCGATGCGGTGCAACTCCAGATGCTCGTCAAAGGCCGGCAGGCGAAGAAACTTCTTCAGCGTGGATTGCTTCATGCGCTGCACGTCGGCGAAGCGCATGTGATTCGCGACCAGCGCCAGAATCCGATTGGTCTCGTAGTTGGAGAAGCGCAGGCGGCGGCAGATTTCGGCAGCCATCTTCACGCCGACTTCTACGTGGCCATCGAAGCGGATGCGGTCGGGCGCGACGCGGAAGGTCGGCGGCTTGCCCACATCGTGCAGCAGCGCGCCCCAGGCGAGCGTTTTCGATCCGCCGGCCTGCAACTTATCGAGCAGAAGCAGCGTGTGCACGAACACGTCGCCTTCGGGATGGAATTGTGGCGGCTGCTCCACTCCCTTCATGGCGGCGATTTCGGGCAGCACTTCTGGCAAGAGGCCGGTCGTATCGAGTAACTCGAAAGCTCGGCGGGCGCGGCCTTCGGTGAGCATCTTCGTCAGTTCTTCACGCACGCGCTCGCAGGAAACCTGGCGAATTTGAGGCGCTAACTTTTGTATCGCCTCCATTGTCGCCGGATCGATTTTGTAATCGAAGCGCGCCGCAAAACGCACGGCGCGGAGCATGCGCAGTTTGTCTTCCGCAAAACGGCGTTCGGGATCGCCGATGGCGCGCACGATTCCGGCCTTCAGATCGTCGCGTCCGCCGACAAAATCCAAAACCTCGTTGGTTGCCGGATCGAGCATCATGCCGTTGATGGTGAAGTCGCGGCGCTCGACGTCTTCGCGCGGATCTTTGCTGAAGCGAACCTTGTCGGGATGACGGCCATCGGAGTAGCCCACATCGGAGCGAAAAGTCGCGACTTCGACGACGTGACGGGCGAGGAAAGGTGTGGTGACGGGGCTTTGCCCCGTCCCGGCGGAGCGGAGCTCCGCCACCACACAACTCTGTCCATTGGAGACTGTCTCGGGCACGAGCACGACTCCGAATTGCTCGCCGACGGCGAACGTCTGCGGGAAGATTTGCATGACCTGTTGCGGAGTCGCGTCGGTCGAAACGTCATAGTCGGCGGCCTCGCGGCCCAGCAGCAGGTCGCGGACGCATCCGCCGGCGAAGTAGGCCTGGTGTCCGCGTTCGCGAAGGGCGCGAACGATTTCGGCGGCGTGTTGTTTAGCGCTAGACATCGGCGGTCAGTCAGCGGTCGCGTAAACTATAACTGGTCTCACAAACAGTTTTCCGGGACGCGAGATCCGGCCCTCAGGGGCTAAAGCCCCGATTTAAGTGGCTCGAAACGGCGCGGCTGAAGCCGCGCCCCTTCAAAGAATTATGAAGCATGCTGCAGAAAGTAAACAGCTAAGAGCCATGAGCCACGAGCTAATTATGCCTGACGCGCACATACTCGGCATTGAGAGTTCCTGCGATGAGACGGGCGCGGCCGTGGTGCGGTCGGGGGAGCAGGTTTTGTCGAACGTGGTGGCCTCGCAGATGGCCACGCACCAGCCTTATGGCGGAGTGGTTCCGGAACTCGCCTCGCGCGAGCACTTGCGGGCGATTGTTCCGGTGGTGCGGCAAGCCCTGGCCGAAGCGGGACAGACTTACGAATCCGTCGATGCCATCGCGGTCACGCAAGGGCCGGGACTGGCGGGCGCCCTGCTCGTGGGCATCAGCTTTGCCAAGGCGCTGGCCTTCGCGCTCGGGAAGCCGCTGATCGCCGTGAACCATCTTGAGGGACACATCCATGCCGTGTTGCTCGAGCAGCGGCGAAGCGAAAATGGCGGCCTGCATTTCCCGGTGCTAGCGCTGGTGGTTTCGGGCGGCCACACGCATCTTTATCTTGCGCAGTTGCGGGAAAATCTCTGGACCTACAGGAACATCGGCCACACTCGCGACGATGCTGCGGGAGAGGCGTTCGATAAAGTCGCGAAGCTGCTGGCGCTCGGTTATCCCGGAGGACCGATCATCGACCGGCTGGCGCCGCACGGCGATCCGCAGGCGGTCAGGTTCCAGACTTCGCAGATCAAGCACGCGGACCGGCGCGATCACAAGCAACTGCCTACGGAAGAAGATGGGCCGCACTTCGATTTTTCCTACAGCGGAATCAAGACGGCGGTTTTGCGATACGTCGAGACGCAGGGCTTCAAACCTGCGATTGAGGCTCGCCGCCACGCGCTCGCGGACATGGAGAAAGACAAGCCTACTTTCGAAGATTGTTTCCGCCTCTGCGACCGGCAAACCCTCAACCTGGTGGCTTCTTTCCAGCGTTCGATGGTCAACGATCTCGTGATGAAAACGCTGGCGGCGGCGCGCGAGTACGACGTTCGAACTCTTTTCGTGAGCGGCGGCGTTGCCGCCAACCGGGAATTGCGGGCCACGTTTGAGCGCGAAGCGGGAATGCAGGGCCTTCCCGTTTTCTTTCCGTCGCGCGCGCTTTCCACGGACAATGCGGCGATGATTGCTGCCGCGGCCTTCCCGAAATTTCTGCGCGGGGAATTTGTCTCCATGGATTTTTGCGCCGATGCCGGGATGGCGCTGCGTTGACGCAGCTCTAGCAGGCCGCGGAAAAGGTATTTTCCGCGTCGCAGTCTGACCTCAGCGGCTAAAGCCGCACTCAAAATAATGCAGTTACCGCAGCGGTGAACCGCTGCAACTCCTGACATCGTAACAAGAAAACGCGTTACTGGCGTTATCTTTCAATCACTTAGCACCCGTAGCGTTCTACAGGTGAAAGTGAATTCGTAAAGTTAAGTGAAAGTCAGGAGACGCGAAATGCCAACCGAAGCGACCGCCGTCGCAGTCGAAGTACCGCCACCGCCCGTTATCAAGCTGCGCCGCCGCCGTCGCGAAGTTCCGAAAGTGAACGTCTACTCCCGGCACACGAGCGACTGCAAGTGGTCGGGTAAGGATAGAAAAATCGGCTGCCCTTGCCCGAAGCAATTGGTTTGGTATCGCGACGGCAAATTGTACCGCGTCAGCGCCGACACGTGCGACGGGGAAGTTGCCGAAGGAAAGGCCCGTGAGATGGCGAATGGATTCGCCGCCGCCGCGAAGGGCGAGCCGACCGCCGCGCCGGTCGCGAAGGAGTCCTACTTAATCGACGACTTGGTCGCCGCGTTCGTTGGGAAAAAGAGCGCCGACAGTGTCCGCCGCTCAACGGTTCGACAATGGAAATTCGAGTTGACCAACTTCGCGACGTTTCTCCGTGGCCGTGGCCTGGTCAACATCGGTGATGTGAAGGCGGACGACGTGCAGGTCTGGCGCGACGGTCTCGAAGGTGCAGCCGCTGGCCGTCGCAAACGAGTGATGTTCGTCATGGCTTTTTTCAACTACTGCGTGGACTTCGGCAAGCTGGTGAAGTCGCCCGCCATCAAGAGCCAATTACGCATCAAGCGTTCTGGTGTGCAGACTCCGCGAGCACTCGACAATGACCAGTTTACGAAACTGCTCGCAACGCTCCCCAAGCTGAACGGACGCACGACCGACGCCGAAAGAGCGAAGCTGAAGTCACTCGCCATCCTCATGCGGATGACTGGTCTAGCGCTGAAAGATGCGGTTTGCTGCGAGCGCAACGTTTTCGAGCCGATGCCCAACGGTACTTTCAGAATGTACCTACGTCGAGCGAAAACCGGGAAGCCGGTTCACAACTACCTGAGCGCCGAAACGATGGCCGCAGTGCTTGCTGGCGCCAAACCGAACGGGAAATATCTTTTCATCGACTCGCTGCCCACCAAAGAGAACGAACTGAAGAACGCCGTCGAGTACTTCGGTGGACGGTTCGTGAAGCTTGGCGAACTGGCTGACATCAGGGATGAGCACGATGCCAAAATCAAAGTCGGCTCGCACGGGTTGGGGCGTCACTCCTTCGTGCTGATGTGCCTCAACGCCGACATGCCGACGCACGACATCGCCACCCTCATCGGTGATACTCCTTCGGTCGTCGAGCAGCATTACAGCGAGTGGATACGGGCTCGCGCCGCCCGACTTGAAAGCCGAATGATGGCGGTGCTTGCCGCGAACCCGATGAGGTGGTGACACTCAAGGTAACCATCATTCTGTGACTAAGGTCGTATTGTGATGCTGCCTGCCTGGTGATATTCTCTGCTCGTGATACGGTTCCTCCATTCCGACAAGCACGCTAGCCATAGCGCAGCCTTATCATCCTCTCCGTAGTTTTTTCTTGCTACACCCTGATCCCAATTCAACGTTTTGAAGTGGGAGAAAAGGTGTATCCGTGGAGCAAGCACTAAGCCCCATCGAGTATCTGACCATTCCTGAAATCCGCGAGCAGGTTCTTCCGCTCGACCGGCACACTCTTCAAAACTTTTTTCATCAATCAACCCGGCGTTCTAGTCGTCGGACGCCGCGAGACCGTCGACCCTCGCAAGGTTGGAGACGGGCGGCCTTGGCGGAAGCATCGAAGGCTACTTGTGCCGCGTGCCATTGTCGAACGCGTGAAGCGTGAAATGCTCGTGACTTCAGGAAAGGGAAAATCTAAGTGTTGACGAACGAAAAATTAATCGTCGGTGAAGAGCGCCAGCATTGCAATGCTGTTTACCACCTCATGCGGTCACTTCGTGTGGTTATCTTGGTACCTATACCCAATGCTGATTGTGGGTTCTGAAGTTGATGGAAGTAGCACAGCGCAGGGGGTAACAGCGTGACGAAACTCATCGACAAGAAGGCTCCACGCGGCAAGTTTCGAGTCATTGCCAATAACTTCGGGCAGTGGCGCACGAAGCACAGCGACATTCTGGTCGGCGACTTCGATACCATCGACCAGGCTCGAACCCGAGCCCAACCCGCGCGGAGTCGCCCATGGTTCGAGCACTGGTCGGTGATCATCTGCGACGACAAAGGAATCATCGTATGACCGAAGACCGACAAGGCGGCGCTGCTGGCACCACTCCGCGAAGAGTTCGCCTTCGTCGAGTTTCGCGATGACCTGATGGACTCGGGGCACGCGGAAGCCATTAAGAGAGAAAGAATCGGGTCGCCTGTTTGGGAATCGGAAGCTTGCGCCCAAAGCGCGAGACCGGAACAAAGATATGCCGCGATCGCGAGCAGCATGACTTGGCTCAAACACGCTGCACGGGAGGGTCGAGGACGGCCGTCGTTCCATCCACGGTAAACGCGTGCAGATCGCCCATGTCCATCCCGTTCGGAGATATTT